>Ga0307513_10005789_pt1 | contig 16244 bp, 20 predicted proteins | sample 15_EM_MG_FD_202174 | JGI IMG/M metagenome (GOLD analysis project Ga0307513, IMG submission 202174) | Populus trichocarpa ectomycorrhiza microbial communities from riparian zone in the Pacific Northwest, United States - 15_EM | ecosystem: Host-associated > Plants > Roots > Unclassified | place... | reverse complement strand
CCCACCCGCCTGAAGGAACTTCCGCCCCCTCCCGTTGCCGAGCCGCCTGCTCCCGTTACTCAATACTCCGGGACCCCTTTCGCGTGGACCTGTGCCCGCCACTCGGGCCGACGGCATATGTATTTAGCTGTGATCGTGTACCACCCACCCGAACACTACCGAATCCACCTACCATGTCCCCCCACCCACATAGTATAGCTATTCCACTAGATAATAATCTATTTAAACCTCGAGTTATGGAACATTGTTCCGCACTCGACATCTCGTAAATGGACGTTTTTATTTCGTGCGCCCGCTTCGATTGTCAGCCTCACTCTTGGACCCGCCCGCCACCTCGGATTCCGCGCCGGCCCTCAAGACCTCGGACCCCCTTCCCTGCCCTCGCTCGCTAACCTCCCACCACTAGCCAGCCGGAGCCAGGGCTGTGTGTGCAGTCAGTCCCCGGACGTCGTACCTAGTCGGAGCGCGGTGGGACAGCCAAACGTGTAGTAGCTCCGACAAGACCGTAAGCCGTTCGTCAACCCATTCCCCCTCGGAGAATCCCTTTCAGTTGGCGAACGGACGAGCCCCTCGGAGTAGCAGGATCTGCCGGCGCGCAGACGAGTTCTTTCTCTTCGAACGTCCTGGGGTTCACGACTCGGACCCGATTCATCGCAGCTGCAGGCCCCAAAAGAAATAGCAAAGATTGAGTTGCGCGTAATGCGCGAGATAGCAATATAAAACTAGGTATCTATACCTTTACAAAACATTGGGAGCCCACCATGTTCGCTCGAACGCTTTTGAGACAAGTATCACACAGAACAGGGTTGCAAAAGGGCATGGGGGCTGTCGAAGGGCTGGACGAGGACCACTTCAGGAGGTAAAGAGTGAGGGTTGGTAATTGGCCTACGTGAGGCGTGCCCGCCGCATTGTGGTAAGACGGCAACCGGGTCGCGTAGCGCGCGCACTATATATGAGGGTTATACAATAAGAACTGAAATATTACCCGCATCTGTGTTTGTTTGCGCAAGTTGGTCGATGCAAGCGATTCACAAACGCGCGCGCGCACGCGCCTCTGATGGAGAAACCAAAAATGAGGTACGTGTAATGCGCGGGCTACCGGTACAGGATAAAGTACCTAGGGACGCACCATAATTACGCGAATGGTTTTCGAGACAAGTATAGCGCTGCAGAAGGCTATTAAACGGCCAAAGGAAAGCCACACCAACTGTGCATTGGTTAGTTGCGCGCATCACAGTTCTACTTTTCGGAATATGTTCCTAGAGCAGCACAAAGCTGCATGCACGCCAAATCGAAATGCGCAATTTGGCTGGAAATTCTTGGTATGTTTGCTCAAGGAATCCCAAGGCCGCAGTAACCCAACTGTGTCTCTAGAACGCTAGTTACTCTGTTGTTCTGCCCGTTCTGGGACTATAGGAACATCGGTGGAATGCCCGTTAATCGCACTGGCCGCCATGTTGTATTGCGCGCGCGCGGATCGACTGCGCATTTCACAATGTAGGACGAGAAAGCGGCCAGTGTTCCTCATGTAATTTCTAGCAATTTACAGGATGACCGAGGGTGTCGCGGGTGTGGTTAGTTGGACCCGCCCCGCGAAACGCGAGCCAGTTGTGGGAACGCGTGCAGTGGACCCCTCAGAGGGGTCTTATACACAAAAGGAACCTTAACCCTTTTAGGTGTCGAAAAATGGTTGCCAGAGGTGATCATCGCCCCTTTGTGGCGCCAAATTTCTTTTAAAGAGGTGATTCCAGGTCACGTATCTCTCGCCCGCCCCGGTTTTGGAAAACATCATCATGCGAAACTCGTCGGCTCAGTTTGTGCTATTATAGAGATCGAGAACGCCGTTATGCTCTTGGTGAGCTTGTCAAGGATGATTTCGTCGACTACGAGGAATGCCTTAACGGGATCATGGGAAGCGGACATGTTTGACATCAGGTCAGTCGTTCCTTCTTCAAGGTTGAAGCCCTTCACCCATGCGGCTTTTATCGCTCTAGGTACCGGGCCCTCTCCGCCATCTACCCTCTACAAGCCCCCGAAGCGCGAAGCGACCGCTCACACAAAAATGAATTGTTTTATTCGGTGTCAGGGCTCGAACTACTCCACAAGAGCCCAAGCAAACGCAATGAGAGATAATTTACGTAAGGTACTACCACCCCCTCCAACGGTACGCCTGCAACCGGTCACAATGTCCACCACTGGATACCGTGACAGACACTCCAGCCGATGCTTCCTTTCAAATCACACGTGCATCAACTTGGAGACGAAGTACGAACATGTGAGGGGCTTGATGGTGTGCTCCTGACGACAGGTTATCGACCCCTTCGTGGCGAGGTGAGGCTGATAAAAACGTTTTCCGAGACCCCTCAAATGTACCATGAAAGGTACCCCATGAGTCCCATCGACTCAACACAAGCGTGTACGAGACGTTGATCATGTTGAGCAAAACTCTGATAAATATTAGAAGAAAAACATCTTTGTAGGATCTATGAAACATGGTGCAAACATGGACAAAATTGCACAGATCCGTCCACCATTGTCAGACCCACATATTCCAAGAACCTAGTTCTCACTCCCGCCTGTGCTTTCTGAACAACCCTAGAAACTTCTCTCTTGTTTTATGCCATAATACATTCGTGGTCCCTCCGCTGGAATTTGGAAGATGTGTCCTGGAATCTGTGAATCCATGAATCTGTGGGTGGCTGGAAGGTAGATATGATGGGGCAGGGACAGTTGGATCCAGAGGAGAAGGAGGGTTGGGTGAAACACCAGGCTGACTAAGCCCCAATGAATATAGTGCATTTGTGGGGGGAGTGTGCGCAGCGGTGGCTACAGTGGGGTTTTCAGCCGGCATGAGGGAGGCACCAATCTCAGAATGCTCTCTGGACTCTGCTGGGGGTGAGGTGGAAGGGGGTGAAAGGGCAAGAGGAGGTGTAGGGTTATCACCCTGAGTAGTTGGGGGATCAGGGGTATTGGCTCTCTGACAAACAAAGCACGAACTGAAGTAAGGTGCATATTTGCAAGTCTTCAGTACCCTCTCTTGGTTTATTTGCAGAGCCTCAGTGGCTGCAGCATCTGCTTCAGCATCTCGGTCAAGAGCATGGAAGGAGTTGGCTATGTTGTGAAGAGCATTGCATAGATAAGTTCCCTCTTCAGGGTTTGTTGCAACCAGCGGGTGCTGTAGCGGAATGTATTCCTGGTATGCGAGCACAGCCTCCGCATGCTGTCCAAGGAAGTGACAGCTCTCCCATAGTTTGTAAGAGCATCATTAAGTTCTGCTCTGTAATTTTCCTCCATTTCGGCAAGCCCACGATAGAGCGTGACAGCCTCCTTGTTCATGTCTGCTGCTTCAGAGAATTGTTCTAATTTCACGAGTGTTATGCCATAATTATAGAGCACCTTTGCTAGTTGGGCTTTGTACTGGAGAGGACGTTGCGCCGATACAGTCCGACAGTGCTTTAGGGCTTCCTTATACTCGGTAGCCGCCTCGTCACATCTACCAAGGTCATCAAGTGACATGCCTATATTTTCCAGTGCCCGAGCAAGGTAGGGTGTGTGCTTTATTGGATCCCCAGTGACGAGTGTGCGGCGGATAGAAACAGCATGTCGATGTACCTCCACCGCATCGACATATCGCTTGAGCCTCCTGAGATCAACTCCGTAATTGAAATAGGTGACACTGCGGAAGGTCGTAGTCACCATTGTTGATGGAAGATCTTTTGTCATGAGCTTTACAGCACGTTCCAACCAGTGCACACTAAGTTCAGGGTCCCCCTTTAACCAGTAGCCCGCTCTATGTAATATACCAAGGAGCGCGTTTTTATTTGGGTCTGATGGATGACTTGCCACCACTTCATCACAGATGGACACAGCTTGGATGAAGAGCGTGCGTGCACGTGGCCGGTAGGCATGGAGCACAGCAATCAAGGCAATCGTTTCAGCCTGATGACGTCTAAACCCAAGGGACTGCCGACCTAAGGCCTCGGCGAGATCAAGTGCAAAGTTGCCTATCAGGCGGCATTCATCATGAAGTTCGAGATTGCCAAGGACCATAGCAAGGTCACGAAGACGATATAAAACATCTAGTGTAGAGATGTCCTTGCATTGGACAATGTCCTGCAGCAAGCCTTCGGCCTGATCGAGAAATTGTTCCATTCCAGTCGCCTGCTTCCGGCAGACAACAGTCTGGCCATTCTCAGTTGGGAGTTCGATAGTATCGGAGTCAGAGGCAAGAAGGTTACGGTATTCGTTAAGGCGGAGCATGATCTGATCGTATGAAAGGGAGGCGTCTGGAGATATGATGGAGAAGGTGATGCCGGACGCAGTTTCTTTGGTGATGACCTAAGAAGTGTCCCCGTCATAATGTGTCTACGATCGTGTACAGAAACTCACCCTTGTCGTGTGGCTGTTGGACCCAGCTGGTTCTACCTGCGAGCGCATGCAAAGAGTAAGAGCGCGTTGCCGAACAGGCTGCTGTCGGAGAATAGACATAAATTGAAGAAGAGTGGCTTTCATTTCGGCTTGACCATTATTGATTGCCGTCACCGATACCAGCGTCGAGACGTTCAGTCGCGTCTGGAGTGTTGAAGGTCAATACTGCCCGCTTTCGAGAATAAGAGCCCCGTACATCCCATCGATTGCGAATGCCACCAATGGCCGCATTCGCAGCTGCCATCTTTTCTCGAAGATCACCGGCTCTCCACAGTTCCTTGATGCTTGGCAGCCTATCCTTGTCCAAGTCGGGATTGACCGAGTTCAGCCAATTGTCGAGGTCGTGTATAATTCTGCGTCTCCTCAATACCGTTCAAGACGGGGGCCAGGACCACACAAACCCTGCGAGCTCCTTCAGGTCAGAATCGAGGTGGTGTTGATCCATTAAAGCCTTATGTTCATTGTAGAGCGACTCGAGGAGATTGATGTCTTTTTCGTATTCGGAAAGTACGGCCAAGAGTTCCGCTTTCTCAGATGCGACCTACGAACACCAATGTTGGAATGAGCCCTCAACACATGTCGTGTGGAAAAGGGTCGCGTACTTGCTTGATTTTGTCCCGCAACGCTTTCGCGCATTGAAAGACTGGAACGGCGAGGCCGACAACTGCACCAGCCGCACTGACACCCTCCATGGCTAACCGAGATGCACGAGTTGACACAGAAGAGTTGTGGGAGGTGGAGGTTGAATCGCGGTGTATTTGCGGAGGACACAGCGGTCAAAGGTCGAGTTGTTGCCAGCCTCCAACCGCCTCTGTCAACAGAAATGGGCGGATCGATTGCTTGCGTATTATATCGCAAGTATTGATGGGGTATCCAAAGGGTATCCAAAGTGACCATGTCATCGCTAGTCGCATTATTCCTCATTAGACCAGGGCGACGGCCCTGTGAGGGGAATATGAGAACAAAGCGATGGTGTTAGGTGATAAGCAGAGTCACGTATCACCCTAGACATCCTAGGCACTGCTGAAGAGCTTGAGACGGACCCACGAGTGACCGATGTACGCTCGCCACATTCTCCCTCATCAGAAACACCTGGGTGGAGGATTGTCCACCAATCTCACGCTGTACCAGGATACGGGCACCGTGTTCGAACCCGGGAAGGGGTAAGGCGTTCAGACCGACGTTCGTGGGCAACAGAGACACACCGGGGTAGTGCTCCAATCTCAATATCCAACGTGTACCACAGAATGACACAGAGGGTGGTTGCGTCGATGTCGCTCCTCTGATTAGCGGTGGTGGCGACATGAGAGAGCGAGGCCATTTTGTAGCTTCTATCCGTGCACAAACCAGATTCACGGTGAATAGCTGACACACGAAGCATAGGTCTACTCTGGCTTCGTCGCTGCTCGGGATTTTGTGTGGCTCGGGAGGTCACAGCTTCGCTTGGCCAATACGGCAGGCTCTTTGACCTGGGCAGGTGCGACCTAGAGACAAGCATGCCTGACCTGAGGTCAATACGACCGAGCGCGAAGGGTGTTTGCCTTGCCAAACCAGCTCTCAAATCCACATCTACACATCCCTCAACCTCTCAATTTTCAGATTCGGACGCCAGCCGAGCCCAAGAGAACACCACCGCAGTGCCTGAAGCGATCAACATGGCCGGTTATCTGCCCAATTCGCCATACTTACATATTCGCTCAACGTTCTCACTTTCAGCTTGCAAAATGCGAATAAACATGTGTAGTTTTGTTAGGGACCACTATAAACACTTCGTGACTCAAATCAAATAAGCGGGTCCTTATATACCCCCAAAACAGCTTTGCTCCTCATAACCACCGGGTTGTGCAAGTCCTGAAAGGCCGTGCTCTGATTCACTCCAACCCTACATCTGACAACGCCTTTGCACTGTTCTCATGGGCACTTGGAGAAAGTTGACAACTTCATCCAGGAGACACAGGTACTATCTCCCCTAGAGGATCTGAACACGCAGTGTTACTTTGTACCGATATCGAATACTCTATTATCCACTCAATGGTTGGCCTTTGAAGATTTCACTTTCTCCAATGGTGTCCACATACTGAAGGGAGCAAATTTACTGACAATTTGGATGCATAGCGGTGATCGGTTTATAAATTCTCCTTTGTGGTTATGGGTGAATACGCCTATGTTAAAATAATCATTATTTATCATACACTGTAACGGCTTGTTGCTAGTCCGCCATCGTTATGTGGTCGAATAAAGCGCGCCGTTCGTCCCGTCGCGGTTCTTGTCGCTTGTATAAATCGCACCCTGTCGTTGGCATACATCGCACCCTGTCGTTGGCATACATCGCCCCCTGTCATTGGCATAAATCGCCCCCTGTCGCTCGCATAAATCGCCCAGTCGCTCGCATACATCGCACCAACCTTTGAAAGCCTAGTGTGCCGTAAACCTTCCCATTAGATCTCCCAATCCCTGATTGATTCTGAGTTTGTTGTGTACCATTCAATAAACCCGGGCGGTGGTACGCACCGTTCATCTCCTCCTCTTTTATGACCTTAAATTGGAGAGGCAGTGTGAAGGCAAAATGGCGCCCGATTTCCCCTTCCAGTTCTAGGCCAGAAGTTACCAAATCCGTGCGAATAAGGGCTAGAAGAGGGCTGCCAGGACTCCAGATGGAGATAGTACTCTGCACAGGTTCTCGCTCCAGGAACCTCCCATGACCCTTTCTATTCGAAATTCGCCACTTGATTACGAAGCTGTCTCATGATTGATGTGGGAACAGCACCAATCAAAGCCCACCACTACCTCATATGTCATTCCGGGCTCATCCCCCAGACAAGCGTGAGTGTGGCAAGCCAGGTGAACTGAACCTGGATCCACCCACTCCCGCCACGGTCACCGAAGTTGACCAGAACGGACCTTCCGTGGATCCATCAAAAAACTTGTGTTGTACAAGCTCTCGGGTGTTCGCCTCCTGCCCTGACTCAGAGCCATAAACGCCTGAGAGACATGAGGTCTTTTCCGACCTCGATCTGCACCATTTTACGAGCAAGATATGGCTCCAAAATGTTCTGGAGACAATGGATTGCAGTGCATGACTGAGGAAATAGAGACAGAGCAAGGCCCAACGATGAATCCACAGCCAGGAACCGCGCGACAGCGCACTCCCATACCAAAGATGCAATTATGTGAGTAACAGAAATATCTGGATCAGACACACCTCTCTTATCCCCTCATCAGTTCTCATCTTACTCATGCAATTTTGTGAACCCATCACCGCCACCGTCATTTTTCCTTTCGTTTTTCGACTGGTAAACGAGACGGGAGTCACAACAGGAAATGAAGATAGGACCGGTTACTATGCTGGGATCATAGTGTGTTCTTTCCTCTTGGCCTGTCTCTCAACTTCCTTACGATCAATCTGGACAGGAGTCGACATTCTTTCTCGTCGAGACTCTCTTCGTCCTACAATGGGGGAGATTATCGGATAAGATTGGCCGCAAACCAGTCGTGTTGATCGGGCTATTGGGCCTCACGCTCTCGATGTCCTGTTTTGGTCTTTCGCGGACCTTCCCCGCTCTTGTCGCCAGCCGGTCCCTTGTCGGTCTGCTGAACGGCAACGTCGGCGTCTTGAAATCTATGCTGGGCGAAATCACCGACGATACCAACGCCGCACAAGGCTTCGCCTTCCTGCCTATCGTTTGGAGCACTGGGTCCACTATGGGGTATGTTCGTTGCCCCCCCAACAAGGATATCCGTGTATACCTGACGGTATCTCTAGCCCCTTGATTGGAGGAGTGTTCGCTCGTCCTGCCGATCACTGGGATACGTTCGACCTGCCGTTCTGGAGGGAGTTCCCTTACTTCCTTCCGTGCGCCTTAGCTGCAGCAATATCTCTTACAGCATTTCTTGTCGGTTTTCTGTGGTTGAAAGAGGTTAGTGTGGCTTTGGTCACCTGTTGGGAGGAGTGCCTGAGGTAGTGTCATTCCAGACAGCACCAGCTGTAGTGAAAAGGCAACAAGCCAAAGAGTACAAGGAACGTCGCAAGTCTCGTCTTTCACGGCCCGAGTTTACCCCGCTGCTGGATGTCCACCCACCGCGATCTCGTTCACCATCACCACTTCCAGAAGTTGCGGCACCGCCCCTCAAGGCTCTTTTAACTGCACCAGTATTCATTGCTGTGCTGAACTACTCGCTTCTGGCTTTATCCGAGATTTCCTTCACCGCGGTTCTTCCTGTTTACCTCGCGTCAACTCCCCTTACACTCACTCCAAGGGCAATTGGTATCCTCATTGGAAGCATGGGTATCTTCAATTGTATCTTCCAAACATTGTGTACAGCGGCGTTGGTGGAGCAATGGGGCGCCAAGCGAGTGTATCAAGTTTCGATTTGCGCGTTCTTCCCACTTTGGGTGCTATTCCCGATGGCGGTCAGTATGGCCAATACCAGTGATGCTAATTCATATCCATGGAGTTTGTGGCTTCTCGCGTGCATTGGTGTGCTGTTCGCAACTGTCATGAATATGTGCTTCAGTAAGCAATCGAGCTTGCAATGTAGCTCATTCACTCATTGAACTCGTTATAGGCACCATCTTCCTCTTCATTCGCTCCGCGGCTCCGACGCCTGCTGCTCTGGGAGCGACGAATGGCTTATCACAGACTATGGCCTCATTCATGCGGACCATTGGCCCAGCATGTACTACCTCGCTCTACGCCGCCTCTAGAGAACATCAACTGCTTGGTGGGGATTTAGTTTATGTTGTATTGCTTCTGATAGCTGCTGTGACTTTTTTTGCCTCCTTCCTCCTTCCTCAGATATAAATGATGGGACACATTGTGCATGTGATACACAGACGATTTACATGTGTACATATCGGAGAATAGCCGGGTTTCCAGAGAATAGAGAAAGCGAGATCGGTTATCTTCCTTGGCGAATAGTTGCGCCAGTAGGAGTAGCAGGAGGATTATCGCCCTTCATGCCTACCATCCTTTCCACAACTTCCTGTGCCTCGTCCCAATTATCCATCCGCTCCTCAAGTGGTTGCCAGCTCGGAGCCGACGTTTCCTCTCCACCACCGATAGCCATTGCGGCTCGCAAGCTTCCAAGCCCACCATCCGCGCCATGATCCTCCTCGTGATCATCAACAACGTAACCCGCGATCGGTCGATTCTCTTTGGGCGCATTAATACCCCATCCGCTCGCGTTATCGACGATGATGCCCGGAATGTTTGGTGTCTCAGCGACATCCGGGCTCTTCAGTTGCTCCAAAAGTTCGCGATCCCTCTCTCGTTCGGCGTCTTCCATGGCTCCACCCTTCCCACCTTCGAGCAGCTGCTGGACCTTGAGATGCAGACTCTTGCGCGCAACACGTCCACGCCGGTCGCGAGGTGCTCCTCCGCTCAGGAACGAGGGCAAGCGGGCGATGGTGTGATCAACCCTTCCGCCTGGCACACTTCCGACTAAACCCAATCCGCCTGGCCCTACACCTACATGATACCCTTGAGGGTATAGAACTAGCCTCAAGAGGTTCGCAACTGCACGTTCGCCGGGACTTTGCAGTGGAGATGCACTGCTCGTCAGACTGAGGGTGTTTGTATGACTGGAGCTACTCGACAGAACGAGGAGCATCTGCTCGAGCCGAGGTTGGTGATACTCGCTTAATTCAGCGGTGGGCGACCGTTGAGACAGTTTCGCATGGAGTCGAGGGGAGATAGGCACGACAACAGAATCGCGGAAGGCACGGAGAGCGAGTTGGCGAACGTCGATGTTGTGCGTTCCAAGTATCGAGGGTGGTTCGTGCGAGCTGGGTGAAGGTGCGCGATGGACCTTCGGTGTTCGGGAAAGCGAGGCGAGGTACGGATCCGTTTGAAGTGGGAGGAAAATCTACGTGAAAAACGCTGTTAATACCTTCAGGAGAGCTCGTACTGACACTCACTCCTTCAGCATAAGGTAACACTTGATCCCAGAAGAAACCCCATAATTCGACTACACGCTGAATCAATTTGTCATCGTCGACTCCATTGAGTCCATTTTGAGAACCATTCGAGTTCTGACTGCCAAATGAAAGCTTGGAGTTGAGTGTGACCATACCCGCCATGAGCAACTCGCTAACATCCGACTCCAGTTGCGTGATCGCCTTGCTTGGGTTGCGTGAAAGAACAACGTTCAGGTGCTTTTTGACCAGTTGGTTCAGATCCTCTATGGGTATGCGAAGGGGGTCGCGATTGAAAAGAGGCAGAACATGGACGAAGAGTACACCCCATGGGTTGTCCTTCTCAGAGGCACCATTGATGGAAGTAATTAAAGTGGAGCTGGAGCTAAACGCAGTGGAACTACCACCGACCCGGTACCCATCGAAAGGTGTCTGTGACCGAGTTGGAGTGTTCTTTTGGGATGAGTGTGATACGGCAAGATTGAGCGCGGGCATAGTAACAGAAGCTGCAGAGGAGATCCCACCACTCGTAGAGGAAGATGACGTCTGTTGGGCGGAATCAGAACGAGTGTGGGAACGGGGGCTGCTGTAGACTCCTACTCCAGCTCCGCGCGAGGAAGATCCCACGGTCCCCAGGATGGCGGAGAGTTTACCGCCTGTTCCTGAAGATGGACCGTGGGTGTGGGTATGGCAATCAGTTTGGAAAGCGGCAGCCGCTCGACGGAGGGCGGACGCTGAGGGAGTGGCAGTGGCACTAGACTGGGAGCCGAAGGAAGCCATGTGCAACCAGGCTTTTGGAGTAGACTCCATGGAGGGTCGTGACTCGGCTGGCACATGCGGTGAACTAGGGCGTGTATCCTGGAGAGACTTTGGTGGATTGTCGCGGGGGTTCATGGTGTGCTAGTTTCGCACTACCGGTGTAATTTCTTGTAGCTTCCCCTGCCTGAATGAACAAATCAGACCGACCATCGCGAGTGAAGGGATTCGATCAAAAGAGTGGACCCTCTCTTTTCTCCAAAACATAAGGCTGGTATACCGTAGACATTATAGTAGCATGACAGGCAGGTGCTAGGCCTCTGGTTTGCGCCGCTTGTCAACCGAGGTGAAGATGGGCCACAAGCCTCTGCACAGTTTCTAACCATGCTCGAGAAACTAGTCACACGCATTAGTATACCAGGGTACTCCTGTAACGCTGAAATTTGAAAAGTTTCTTGAACCGACAAGTGCAGTGATCGCTTGAACGTCAGGTTGTGCATAAGGGTGCTCGGAGCCATGAGAGGGCAAGGCGGAGGTGATATAAAGCATGGAATAGTGATAGCTACGCACCGAATAGATAGAGTCGATGGCCTGTGCAGGTATCCAGGTTGGTTTGTCACTTGAACTCAGCTGTGACAAACGTTTGTCGCACAATGCCGCCTCAGCGTCGCCTCAGCTACTTATAAATGACCTAGAATGCGAGTTGGACACCGGTGCACTGGTTGCGTCACTTTCAGAAGGATTAACCTGTCGGGGCTGCGGCCAAAGTTGCAACCAGCAGTTAGGTCCGATTGGTAGCAAGAACAGCGACCAAGAACTGCTTTGAGGGTATAAGAAAGCACGGGGTACTGTTACGTGCCTCTTGCCACTATATAGGACGTCAGAAACGAGGTCGAGCTAGGCGGGCAACCGTACGCTCTTGTATTTGAGACAATAAACCCTAATATAAGCTACAGACAGGAATTATTGCCGATATCATTCCTTGGTGAACGATGCGACGCATTTCATGCGAGGCAGCAGTTCTACCCCCTCTACCTCTTAATATCAAACGTTTATGTTTGTTATCCTTATCCACATACTCGATATACTCGACATTCCTCCCTGTGGTTTCGAGCTCGTCGATCACATTCCAGGTGCTGCCCAGGTTGTGAAGAAACAAAGTGGGACATCTAAACGCGGGCCATGTGAGTCTGTGGATGGTAATGACTTCCTGAAACCGGTGCGTACACATGACTGTAGCAAGAATAGTCAAGGTCCTCACCGCATCGGCATACACCTTAACACCCGTAAGGCTGTCACCTAACCAGTACCCCCGCGCCGCTTCCAACAAAGTCCCTTCGTTTATCTCCGCTTTTTCATGCACCATTAACGTCCTGTCGGGGTAACGCTATTGTCAAAGCTCGGCCCCAGCCAATCAGCCGCACACCTCGGTTCTCCAACCAGATTTCCCCGCCCCTATTACTCCACGATACAGTTTGCGAGTGAACACGCGGATTCCTGCTGTATGTAGAAACGTATGGACACTGGTGCTTCCTCTGATCCGTATCATTTCACCCTCACAGTTTCCCATAAAACACACCCTGGTTATAATTGTAGGTGCGGTCTTTACTCCCCCGAGCTTTCCACGTAATCTACGTATGCGCCATATACGCGTTGATAGTGGATTTTCCAACCAGTGACTATAGACTACGATTTTCCCTGCAGTTGCACTAGTCCTTTCCTGGCATCGAGCCCCGGTCATTTGCCTCACCTTGATAAAAATTTTTATCTACAGTACAGACTCGTCGCCTGAAAGCGGTATTGTCGCAAATTCACCAAATAGTACTGGATATTTATCACAACAAAAGCGTAACTATGCATCAAGGTCAAGCGGAACGAACGTGAAGCACATAGGTCTTCGAAGAAGCTAAGAGTGGATGAGAGGGCTACACAGGGAACGTAGAGTCAACTGCGTGCCCATCAAGCTGAACGAAATTTGATGATATTAATGAACGAATTCAGGAACAATACCACTGCTCACGGGAAAAATAGTTCACAAGTGGTTACTCTGGGAGACCCGTATGGCACTGACATGGGCTCGACTGCCAATGTTCCCGCCTGCCACGCTGCTACCCCCACTAGACCATAGTCGCAGAAGTGTGAATACACGGTAGTAGGTAATTGATGAAAATCGGGAAAGAGTGGTGACATGCCACACCGGAGGTGGTGGCGAGATACCGGAAGGGAACAGCGGAGATAGGCTTTCAAGATCATAGTGATCATCGAAAGAGAATAAACCAATTAATGCGGCATTAGTCATATCACACTTGATTTCCTCGTTTGTTACGGAGTGGAGGACGTGCATGGATCAATCAGGCTCTCCGCCTCGAGCACGAAAGCGATATATTGACCCAGTGTATTTGAAAACACTGCACGGTCCTTATGGATAGGCAATAACAAATAACTACGATGCATACAGAGCGATGGGTCCCTTTTCAAGACTGGAGGGGGCCAGGTGAAAGAAAGAGCAGTAATGAACGCCGACTCCGGGCGTACACGGCCATAGGAAGCAACGGACGAGAGGACGAGAGCTGATTGCTGGTGCACGACGATCTTAAGTGCACATGTATAGTAGAGGGCGACAAAGATAAGGCCTGTTGTTGATCGAAAAGGAGTTCGGTCACTTCTAGCTCCGGACAAGGATAACCGATACCCGAGAGTCTGCTAGGCACAGCGGTTGCAAGGGCTGCCCATGTAACTCGCAGCTCATGGTATACGGCCCGCAGCCATCTAATCCTACCCTGCGCGACCACGACCGCATCCGGCTTAACCGAGTTTGCATCGTAGATAGAAAACAGATCAGCGTAGACCCAAGTCCATTACTTTTCGCGATGCTACCGCCGCAGCTTTGTGACCGTCTGAAATGAAAAATTGGACTGGTTTCTTCAACGACTTGCATCTCCAAGAAGCCGGGAAGATATGTTCCCCTTTGTTTGCCCTCATCCAACCCTCGCTGAATGGTGAGTAAACAATGCAAAGACCTCGAAGGCAGGGAGCGCCGTTACGCGGGTTTTGACCGTATAACGTCCATTTCTAGGACTTTGATCAGACAAGTAAGAGTACTTCTCGTGCGACGAAGACTCGGTGGTGGTGATGGGTCCGACGACTCGCCTGTTCAAGGCACAATCGCTGCACAAGGCACAATACAATATTGGGAGGCGGGACTTGAAGACCCGACTAATGTTGTAAATGTAAGCAAGGGTTCTTGGTTCTTGGTTCTTGGTTCATGGTTCATGGAATGAACCCAGAAACCATTGGATGCAAAGCGGTTGGGATATCACTTCAACCTCACCACGACCTACCACTCAACGGCTTCCGAGACTATCCCGCTACAATGAACCCACTGGATGTATATGATTTCGATGATCAACTAATGGTTGCTCAGCCCGCTTCCGGAGCTCCTTCTCCGCCCACCGCTGGGACTGCAGGGACCCCTGCGTCACCAACGAGCAGTCCGACCCTCAATGAAGAAGTCCAGCAAGTAATGGGGACTCTCGGGGGCTTCTGGGGATCATTTCGCAAGCAGGTGTTTCGCGTTGACCCGGTCGACTGGGAATGAATTTGACCTCTTCCGCAGAGCGTAGCTGCATTACAAACCGCTCGTAAGGACTTGGCATCGGTTGCTCAACAAGCGCAACAAGAGCTTGGGAAACTCCAGCAGCAGTCTGCAACCAACTCAATTCCCCCCTCCCCTGACCCAAATGCTGCTCCAACTCCGGATGATTCGGAGACACCGGCGAACACCTCCCAGGCCTCTGACACTACCTCTTCTCCACGTCAATCGACATCCACCACGATATTCTCGTTTTTGCCGATGCCTTCAACCCAAATTGCGGAGACCGTACAGAAGACACTCTCTGAGAGCTCAGCCAATATTCAATCCACTCTTCAACGCACTCTCTACGATCCCCAAGTGCAACAACTGAAGTCTACCCTGACTGCGAACCTGCACACCCTGCAAGAAAATGTCCATCACCTTCAGGAGAACGTCGTCACCGGTGTCCACCATCTGCAGGAGAGCCTCCCAGATTTGCAGAATCCAGAAGCTAGAGATAAACTGCTGGGGGATGCACGAAAACAAGGTGAAGATTGGTTGAAACAAGCGGGCGAGTTTTTTCAAGACGCAGTCAAAGTTGTCCCGCCAGCCCCCGGCCAAGCGGGCTATCAGCCTGGGATGATTTGGGATGGATCGGATATATGGATGTTCTCCGAGGCACGGGAAGAAGAGGCCGCAGCCGCTGATCAAAAAGGAAAGGGACAGGAGGGCATTTCTGTTAGCCGGACAGGCGCGCTTTTGAGGAAGCTGAGGACAGACCCGGAGATGATACGCACTGTACCAAGCGGCGAAACGTACGAATGGTTCTGCGGAGAGGTCAATGCGAAGGATGGTGGGCTCGGCAGTGATGAGTGGAAGAAAAAGTGCGAAGAAGTAGAGAAGCTCGATGGACTCAAAGCTTTGAGGGAGAGTCTCGTTCCCTCTGAAATGGACGAGGAGACGTTTTGGGGGAGGTACTGGTTCCGCGCCTGGCAAATTCAGCAGGAAGAGGAGAAGCGGAAGGCGCTCCTACAAGGTATCGTAATCGGCTCTACCTTACCAGTTTTACCGGACTTACACATGGCCTTTAGCGTCGACTGAAGCGGAAAAAGAGGACGTTTTTAGCTGGGAAGACGAAGACGAGGCAGAGGTCCAACGAACGCCAAGACCATCCTCGGGCAACGTTGATCCCTCAGCATCTGTTACTACTCTCACCGCTCTCTCGACGACAGACAAGTCTAGCCCTCGCGAATCAGAAGACTCTTACGACCTGGTCAGCACACGGTCGGGCAACGTGAGCAGCAGCGGATTGTCTCCTAGTGTATCCACTCGACCTCTGCCGCCTAGCAGCCTTGGTAGTGCCGCTCCGATCACTGCGAAGGAAGTTGCCGCTGAGAAAGGAGACGATAGCGACGGGAGTGATTGGGAATAAGGACACACTGTTTAGTATCTCAGGAGGTGTACTGTAATGTGCAATGTCATAGTGAATTTGCTTTGACCTCGATGGATGTTACTCCAAATTGCCGTGCTGAGCACGCCGTGGTATTATGAATGCAGAAGAGCGAGTCAAGG
>Ga0307513_10005788_pt1 | contig 16249 bp, 16 predicted proteins | sample 15_EM_MG_FD_202174 | JGI IMG/M metagenome (GOLD analysis project Ga0307513, IMG submission 202174) | Populus trichocarpa ectomycorrhiza microbial communities from riparian zone in the Pacific Northwest, United States - 15_EM | ecosystem: Host-associated > Plants > Roots > Unclassified | place... | reverse complement strand
CACGATGACGCGGCGGTCGCCGTGTGCCGCGGCGTCGAGGTAGCGCTGCACGATGACGTGGGTGCGGCCGCGGTCGGTGGCGGTCTCGACGATCGAGTGCAGGTTGGGGTCGTCGGGTTGCAACACCATGATCCCGCGGCCGGCCATCGCGTCGGTCGGCTTGAGCACTGCCCGTCCCCAACCGCGTGCCGCTGCCTCGATCTCTGCCAGGTCGGCCGAGACCACGGTGTCCGGGATGACGTCGGCGAACCGCAGGGTGAACAGCTTCTCGTTGGCCTCGCGGAGCCCGGTGGGGCTGTTGACCATCAGCACCCGCGAGGTGTCGATCTGGTCGAGCAGGTAGGTGGCGCGCAGGTAGGTGCGGTCGACCGGCGGGTCCGTGCGCATCATGACGATGTCGACGTCGTCGAGCAGGACGTCGACGGCGGGTTCCGGGTGCCACCAGTTCGCCGCGGCGTGCCAGCGGTCGCCGATCAGCCGCGCGGGGTCGACGGTGATCGGTCGGCACCGGGCCCAGGTGCGGTTGGTGCGGATGCGCAGGTCGGCGATCGTGGTCGCGAGGACCTGATGCCCCCGGCACTGCGCTTCCTCGATCAGAGCGACCGTCGAATCGTGGGCCGCGTTCAAGGTGGGCAGCGGGTCGGCGATCACGACGATCGTCAACGGTGCGGGTGCGCTCATGACGGTGCCTTCCCAGCGGCGGTAGCGCCGGAGATCCACGTGGCCGGGATCAGGTCGGCGAGGCGTGCGGTGTCGGACGCGTCGAGTACCTGTGCGGGGACCTGGTCGCGCAGCACGACGGGATGTGGCAGGTGCGCTGCGGCGAGATCGGTGTCGTCGAGGCCCCACACACTCGCGACGCCGTCGGCGTAGCGGGCGTGGGTGAAGGCCCTGGCGAGCTCGCGGGGGTCGGTCCAGGTGTGGACCCGCAGGACGGGACCGAGTGGCTCCTCGGTCGGGGCTGCGATCCGGCCGCTCGCGATCACGGTCGGCGGTGTCACCCAGCCCATCCGGTGGCGGATGTCGTCGGGCAGCGCTCCCCCGGCGAGCACGTCGCATTGGCGCAGGGCGTCGACTCCGGCCAGCGCGCGGCGGCGCAGCGTCTCGGTCGGCAGCGGTGCCGTGCGGATGTCGTGCAACGCGTCGATCACCGCGGCCTGGACCGCATCGACGGCGTCGGTGTGCACCGCGAGCAGCGGAAGTCCCAGCGGTCCGCCGGTGCTGTGCACCCGTATCGCGGCCGCGAGTGCCTGGGCCAGCTCCGCTGCGTGGACATCGGGGCCGGCGATCGCGACGTTGCCGCCGCCGCGCAGCGCATGCAGCGCGACGCCGCTGACGGCGGTGGCACGGCTCGCCTGGGCCAGCGTGCGCTCGCCGGCGCGCACGTGCAGCAGCGCCAGATCGGGTGTGCCGCAGAGTGCTGCTCCGACGTCCTCGCCGGTGCCCTGCACGACGTTGACGACACCGGGCGGGAAGCCGAGCTCGGTGGCCAGGTGGGCGAGCGCGACTGCGGACTGCGGTGCTCGCAGCGACGGCTTGACCACGACGGTGCGCCCCGCGGCGAGCTGCGGGATCAGCGCGGCCACGGCCTCGAGCAGGGGCAGTCCCCACGACAGGACGTGGCCGGTCACACCGCCGGTCGGGGTGGTGGGCTCGCCGGCGGCGCGTTGGACGAGGGTCTGGGCGAGCCGGACAATGGCGGCGGTGGCGCGCTCCGAGTCGGCCTGGTCCAGGCCGGTCTCGGTCGCCTGCAGCCGGGCGAGCGCCGGGGTGTGGAGGGCCAGCGCGTCGGCCAGGCGACTCAGCAAGGCCGATCGCATGTCGGTGTCGGCAGCCCAGGCCGGGGCGGCCGCGGTCGCCGCCGCGACCGCGCGGGCCACGTCGAACCGGCTGGAGAGCGGGACGACCGTCGTGATCGTGCTGTCGAGCGGGTTGCGGATCTCGAACTCGTAGGGTGCCGCCGGGAACCGCCAGGCGCCGTCGACGAGGTTGCGGGCGTAGTGCTCATCGGTCGGCAGCCCGGTGCCGATCACGGCGGTGCTCACGCGACGAACCTGTCGTAGAAGACCCGGTCGGCCGCGGCGCGACCGGTTCGGACGAAGGTCGCGAGCAGCGCATCGATCATGCCGGTGGGTCCGGCGGCGTAGAGATCGTGCCCGGTCAGGTCGGGATGCGCCGCCTCGAGCACGTCGAGCACCCGTCCGGTGCGCGACGGCCCCCACGGGCGGTGGATCCTCGAGTCCCCGTTCTCCACGGCACTCTCCACGGCGCTGCTCTCCACGGCGACGACGATGTCGGCCCCTTTGTCGTGCAGGGCTGTGAAGCGTTCCACAAGAACCACGTCCTGTTCGCTGCGCGCTCCGACGAACACGCTCACCGGTCGCTGGGGTGTCTCGGTCAGGCTGTGCTCGGCGATGGCGAGCACCGGTCCCACGCCGCTGCCACCCCCGACGCAGAGCACCGGACGGTCAGCGGGCGACTGGGCGTAGGCCCGCCCGTAGGGGCCTTCGACGACGAGATGATCACCGACGGCGAGCCGGCCGAACAGCCAGCCGCTCGCGGCGCCGCCCGGCTTGTCGCGGACCAGCAGCTCGATCTGCCCGACGGCCGCCGCGGCGGGTTCGCGGGCCATCGAGTACGCCCGCCGCGTGCCGTCGGGCAGCTCGACGAGCACGAACTGCCCGGCCAGGTAGGGCACCGGCCGGCCACAGTCGAGCACCAACCGCGCGGTGTCGGGCGTCAGGTTCTCGTGGGCCACCACGCGTGCGGGTCGCCGCGACGGTGTGGGCACGGCGAGCGGAGCCCGATCGATGGGACCGGTCGGACGGATCGTGCACGGCCCGCGTGGACGGCTCTGGCACAGCAGCACCCGATCGCCCTTGCGGTGATCACGTGCGGTCAACCCGGTGGCGGCCGGCCACAACCCGTCGACCTCGCCCGACACCAGGGTCACCTTGCACATCCCGCAGCCACCGCTGGCGCACTCGTAGGACAAGTTCCAGCCGGCGCGCAGCCCGGCCAGCAGCAGCGTGTCCCCCGGCCGGCAGTCGAAGCCCACCCCCGAGTCGGGGACGCTGACCTGCCACGACGGCGGGGTCTCAGACGGTCCCGGGGACACGGGTCACCCGCCGTCGATGCTCAGGCCGGCAGTCGCGAGGAACGCGCGCCAGCTCGTGCGGGCCGACTCGGCGATCTCGGCGGCAGTGCGGGCGCCGGCAGTGGCGACGAGGCGGGCCGCGGCGTCGAGGGCCGCGTGTCCGCGCGGTGCCCAGTCGTCGAGCACGGCCTGCAGCACCGCGGTGTTCGCGGCACTCGCGTCGCAGTCCTGCGGGTCGGTGAGGAACCGCAGCAGCGCACCGGTCCAGTTCCGTGATCGACGGGCGTCGCGGGCGAGGTTCTCCACGATCAACGCGTCCAGCGGGGAACCGGCGGCGACGAGCTCGCGGCCGAGCTCGTCGAGGAACACCAGGTCCGCGACCGGCTTCACGACCAGCTGGGTCGCCACCAGCGTCCGGTCCCAGTCGAACTCGACCAGCGCGTGCTCGAGTGCCTCGCGGACCGTCGTCCAGTCCGGGTGCTGCTCCCAGATCGCGCGCTCCCCCGTCCCGAACGTGAGGTCGGGGTGGGTACGGGCGAGTTGGGTGCTGCGATAGGACACCAGTTGCACCCGCCGCAGCTGGTCGGCGGTCTGGAACGCGGCGGCGGTGGCGACGTAGCTGGTGGGGGCGAGTTGCTGGACGTAGGCCGAGAGCATCTGCTGGCCGTGCGCGAGGTACCGCGACGGGGTGAGCACGGTGGCGAGATAGTCCAGCGTCGACGAGCCCATCGCGATGTCGTGGCCGTCGCTGTCGAACTGCTCCAGCAGGCCCTCGACGTAGGTCTCCTGGTCGTCCTGCATGGCGACGTAGGAGCCGTAGGTCACGGCGTCGGGATCCCGGAAGCCGTCCCAGTCCGCAACGCTGAGTTCGGTGTTGTCGCGGTGCTCGATCAGCCACCGGTTGCCGTGCACCTCGGGCCCCATCTCCAGCGGCACCGGGCCGGTGGTGTGGTTGAGGTTGTGGGTGACGATCTCGTACTCGGTGGGGCGTCGGCCCAGGTTCCCGAGAGCGCTCCAGGTCTTCAGCCCACGCCTGCGGACCGTTCTGGGTGCGGACACGATCAGCCTCCCTGCCGGTCGTAGAACCAGACGTACTCGTCGGTGCGCGTGCGCAGCCGGCCCTTGAAGGACGGCATGTCGATCTCCAGCGCGGCCAGCTGGTAGGGCCGGCCCAGGTATCGCGCCAGGCTGGCCTGGGTCAGCCGGCATTCCTGCGAGGTGTGGATCCGCAGGTAGTCGTCGCGGTCCAGCACCATGACGTCACGACCGGGATTGTCGGCCTCGACGGCGTCGATGACGGCCTCGGCGAGCGCGCCGGAACGCACCACCGGACCGACCAGGTCGTGGCCCAGCGCGGCGTCGCTGTCGATCTCGATGACCGGCATGTCGTGGTCCTCTCGGTTCAGGCCGGGATGGGTGTGCGGCTGACCGACACCGCACCGGCGGCGACGCGCACCGCGTGCCGCGTCAGGCAGGAGTCGCGCGGGTTGATCCCCGCACCGCTGACCGCGTCGAACGCCCACTCGTGGGCACGGCAGGTCAGCCGGGTGCCGTCCAGCGCGCCCTCGACGAGGGAGAAGCTCTGGTGCGGGCAGATGCCGTGATAGGCGTAGTGCTCGCCGTCGACCTTCACCAGCAGCACCTCGGTGCCGTCGACGTCGTAGGACTCCATCTCGCCGTCCCACAGCTCGTCATCGGCTGCTACCTCGACGAAGACGGTGTTGTCGACGTCCTGCTCAGCCACGGGCCCGGACCTCCAGCCACTGCAGCGGGACCAGGCCGAGCGAACCCAGCGCGGTGGTGGGGGCGAGCTGCTCCCCGTCCAGGTAGACGTCGTAGCCGCGGCCTCCGGCGGGGACGGGCAGCCGCCGCCCCACGGAGTGTGCGGCGACCTGCGCGCCGACCTGGTCCATCGTGTCGTCGGTGTCGACGGCGACCAGGTGCGGGGTGAAGTCACCGACGTAGTGGCCGGTGATCGGGAACAGCGCCATGATCGTTGCCCTCTCGCTCAATCGCCGGCGACCGGCAGCGGAACGCGTCCGTTGGCCGATGCGTATTCGGCTGCCCAGCGGTAGCCGTAGACGTCGTCGCCCATCACCTCGGGGGTCAGGCCCATCCAGGCCAGTGCGCCCGCGAGGTCCATGGGCTGGATCTCGCCGCCGATGAACCGGTCCACGACGGTCTTGTGCCCGGCGTAGCGATCGGGTTCCTGGTCGAAGCACCACTTCGAGATGTGCGAGTCGAAGTGGTAGCGCTGCCCGTTGTGGACGCTGTGGTGATCGGCCAGCTCGTGGCGGGAGAACGCGGACCCGATCGGGAGCTGGGTGAGGCTGCACAGCGCGGGCAGCGTTGCCGGCAGCGTCTTCTCGACGTCGCCTGCGTTGACGTTGGCGATGATCTGGTCCCACATCACGCCGTAGTCGTCGTCCCAGTTCGGGTACTTCGCGTTGAGCCACTCGCGCTCGTCCTTGGACACGCCGGCGTTGGGCTTCCAGAACAGCGTGGGGCGCCAGAACCAGGTGCCGATGTGCATGGCGTGATGGCCCTGGTCCAGCGAGTGCATGAAGTCGTCCCAGTACCACGGCTTCTTCAGGCCGTAGTCCTCGAGGATCCGCTCGTGGTGGTTGACGATCCACTCGAGCATGAAGTCCTTGAACGACGTCTTCCGCTGCTCGAGCGGCGTGTAGTAGTCCATCGCCGGCCCGGTGAGGGTCTGGAACAGCCGGGTCGAGCGCCAGAACGCGACGTCCAGCGCCGTCTGCGCACGCTGCGGGTCGTGCTCCATCAGGATCGCGAGCGTCGGGAAGCCCTGCTGGGCGTGGCGGGCCTCGTCGGTCTGGATCGAGGACAGCAGGTTCGACCAGTTGATGTCGCCCGCGGCCATCGCGTCGGCCGCCAGCGCCACGAACTGGATGTTGGTGAAGCCGTGCTCGACGGTCAGGCTGGTGGCCAGCGCGGCTTCGACGCAGTCTGCGTTGAGCATGATGTCGTCGAAGAAGTTCTTCACCGCCAGCACGCCCCACTCGTTGGTGTGGAACGCCTTCTGCGTCCAGTCGAACCGCGGGTCGTGCTTGAGCAGGTCGTGGGAGAACCGCATGTCCAGCTGGGTGTGGCGGGTCTCGTCGAGCATCCCGAACACCCCGAGATTGCGCCATTTCGGGGTCGGGGCAAACCGGCAGAAGCGGCTCTGCATGGTGACCGCCATGTACTCGACCATGCACGTGGTGCCCATGTGCAGGTGCGACGCGGCGACGTGTGCGGGGTCGAGCTTCTCGTAGGTGCCGGCGCGGACCAACGCGTTGCTGACCGCCTTGACCCCGGCTTCCTTATCCCGCTGGATCCGCACGTAGTCGCGGTAGGAGACCCGGAACGGCTCCTCCCAGCCCTGCCAGGCGTCCTCCGGTACACCGGCGGCACCCGACCACGACGTGGGGAACGCCTCGTCCCTGTCGACCGCGGTGAAGGTCCAGTCGAGGTCGCGTGACGTCTCGTACCAGTCGTCCCTCGTGAGCAGCATCGTCGGTTCTCCCGGGATCAGCGCTTGACGCGCAGGACGGAGATGTCGGTGTAGGCCAGCAGGCCGTAGCGGGAGGACTCCACCCCGATGCCGGACTGCTTGAGCCCGCCGAACGGGACCTCGGGTGAGAGCGCCGGGTGCTGGTTGACCCAGACCGAGCCGGCCTCGAGCCGCTGCGCCACCTGCGTGGCGCGCTCGATGTCGCTCGCCCACACCGAAGCGCCGAGGGCGAACGGTGACGCGTTGGCCCGCGCCACCGCCTCGTCGACGTCGTCGTAGGTGAGCAGCGGCAGCACCGGACCGAACTGCTCGGAGTCGACCAGCCCGGTCCCCTCGCGGACCCCGCGCACCAGCGTCACCGGGTGCCAGTAACCGGGACCGTCCGGGGCGTCGCCGCGGAAGAAGACCTCCGCGCCGGCCGCTTCGGCCTCAGCGAGCAGCCCCTGCACGCGGGCGAGTTGCACCGCGTTCTGCACCGGGCCCATGTCCACACCGTCGTCGAGACCGTTGCCGACGACGACCTTCGCGGCCACCGCCGAGAGTGCCTCGGCGTACTCGGCGGCGCGCGACGCCGGCACGTAGAGGCGCTTGAGGCCGGCGCACACCTGCCCGCAGTTGCTCATCCCACCCGCGTAGAGGTCCGCGGCGATCGTGGCCGGGTCGGCGTCGTCGAGCACGATCCCGGCGTCGTTGCCGCCGAGCTCCAGCGTCAGCCGCTTCACCGTGTCGGCCGCCGAAGCCATGATCGCTTTGCCGGCGCGGAGCGACCCGGTGAAGGAGATCTTGTGGATGCCGGGGTGCCGGGTGATCGCTGCACCGAGATCGTCGCCGCCGGCGAGCACTTGCAGCACGCCCGGAGGCAGGACTTCCTGCGCCAGCTCGCCGGCCCGCAGGGTGGACACGGGTGTGTAGGGCGATGGCTTGACGATCACGGGGTTGCCGGCCACCAGCGCGGGCCCGATCTTCCACAGCGACAACAGCTGCGGGTAGTTCCAGGCCGTGATCGCCGCGACGACGCCGACCGGCACCCGCCGCAGCTCGATGCGCTCCCGCTCGTCGTCGCGGAGCACCTCGACGGGTAGGTCCATGTCGCAGAAGGCTTCGACGTACGCCAGCCCGGACCCGATCTCGCCGCGGGCCCTGGCGAGCGGCTTGCCCTGCTCCAGGGTGAGCAGCCGGGCCAGCTCGTCGATGTTCTCCCGGATCACCGCGGCGTAGCGCCGCACGATGTCCTGGCGTTCACGCAGTGGTCGGGCGCGCCACGCCGGAGCCGCAGCGTTCGCCGCGGCGACGGCGGCGTCGAGCTGGTCTGCGGTGGCCGCGGGGACCTCGACGAACACCTCGGCGGTCGCGGGGTTGACGACCACCAGCGAATCGGGTGAGCCGACGATCTCGCCGCCGATCGTCAGCTGCGGGGCCTGGAGATCTGTGCTGGTCATGACACCTGCTCCGGAGACGTGGAAGCTCGGGATGGGCCACTGCGGAAGAGCGTGGCGAACTGCTCGGCGCTGTAGGAGTTGCGCGCCGCCTTGTCCTCGCGCGGATCGGCGAGCTTCACCTTCGCCGAGGGCCGCTCCCCGATCCGGGCGACCCACGCCTGCACCGCGGGGAACTCGGCGATGTCCACGCCGTGGCCCTTGGCGACCCGGACCCACGGGTAGCAGGCGATGTCGGCGATGGAGAACTCGTCGGCCAGGAAGTCGCGGCCGGTGAGGCGCTCATCGAGCATCGCGTAGAGCCGGGCGACCTCGGTGCGGTACCGATGCGTCGCGTACTCGTCGTCGATCCCGTGCTGCGGCGCGTACCGCAGGAAGTGCGTGGCCTGGCCGGTCATCGGGCCGTGGTTGGCCACCTGCCAGACCGTCCAGGAGATCGCGGTCCAGCGCAGTGCCGGATCCTGCGGGAGGAGCCGACCGGTCTTCTCCGCCAGGTACAGCAGGATCGCGGCGGACTCGAACAGGGCCAGCGGTGTTCCGCCGGGGCCGTCGTGGTCGACGATCGCCGGAACCTTCGCGTTCGGGTTGATGGCGCGATAGTCCTCGGCGAACTGCTCACCTGCGGTGATGTCGGTCCACCGGACCGTGTAGGGCAGGCCGAGCTCCTCCAGCGCGATGACGATCTTCCGCACGTTCGGGCTCGTGTAGTAGTACAAGTCGATCATGACGGCTGCCGTCCGGATCCGTCAGACCTTGAACTCGTCGCGGATGCGCTCGGCATAGGCGACGAGGTTGGTCTTGCTGGCGGCGTAGTCGCGACCGGGCCAGTCCCACGGGCTGTCGGTGATGTGGCGGTAGGTCGAGTAGAGCGATGCGTCGACCGACCGCAGCGACTCGCCCATGAGGTAGGGCTTGTCACCCAGGAACGTCGACAGGGCGTCGATGTCGGCCTTGAGGAAGGCCAGCACCTCGTCGTCGGGGCGGCGGCCCATGCCCTGGCCGTCGAACTCCGCGACGATGCGGTCGCGGAACGCGAACAGGCCCTCGCGCAGTTCGGGGGTGACCTCGGCGCCCTGCACGATGTACGGGATGTAGATCTCGAACTGGTCCTCGTGCCGCCACCGCGGCTGGATCACCCCGGACCAGTAGAGGTGCTCCTCGATCAGCCGGTTGAACGCCAGCGCCTGCGCCGCCTCGACCGGCGACTGATCACCGTCGAGCGGGTCACCGTACTTCGCCTTCAGGTACTCGATGATCCGGTTCGAGTCGCCGACCTTCGTGCCGTCGGCATCCACGATGTAGGGCAGCTTGCCGAACGGCGAGTCCACGTCGAGCGTGGCCAGGTCCTGCGTCTTGTGCTGGTGATCGAGGCCCGCGAAGGTCAGGTAGTTGACGAGCTTCGTGACGTACGGGCTGATGTCCGGAATGCCCCAGGCGGGCACGTAGCCGTAGACGGTGATCATGATGTCGTTCCTCCCCGTTGACGAACTTGATGTGCCCACTACCAGGGCAGGTAGGTGCCGTTCGAGTGCTGGAACCGCCCGGACGTCTCAGGAGTCAGCGCGTCCATGTCATTGATCAGGCCGGCGGCGGCCTCCTCGGGCTGGATGTAGACGAAGTCGCCCGGGTAGTCCTTGGTGAGATCGGTGGCGACCATCCCGGGGTGCAGCATCACCGTGGCGACGCCGACCTTCGCGAGGTCGTGGTGCAGGTTCAGACCGGCCATGTTGGCCGCGGCCTTGGAGATCCGGTACGCGTACATGCCGCCGGACGTGTTGTCGCCCAGCGATCCGACCCGGCTGGTCACGATGCCGACCTTCGAACCGGGACCGAGCAGGTCGCGGTGCGCCTCGACGGTGCGCAGCGGGCCCACCGCGTTGATCTCGAACTGACGCCGGACGTCGTCGTAGTCGATCGCCCCGAGCTCGTCGAGACCGAGCACGCCGGCGACGTGCAGCAGCCAGTCCAGCCGGGTGCCCGATGCGCGCAGGCGGGCAGCCAACGCGGTCACCGACGCACCGTCGGTGACATCGACGTGGGGTTCGACAGCGATGCCCTGCTGCTTGAGGTCGTCCCCGTCGGACAGGCAGGCGGCGATCACGTCGTCGCCGCGGGCGTGCAGTTGCAGCGCGATCGCGTGGGCGATGCCGCGGTCGCAGCCGATGACAAGTGCGGTGGTCATGGTGGTGCTCCTCAGACGGCCGGGACGAGTGGTGTGTCGGCGAGGTGTTCCGAACCGATCGCCCCGCACTCGGCCAGCACCGCGATCTCGGTGTCGGACAGGCCGATCTCGGCGAGGATCTCGACGTTGTGCTGGCCGGTGCGCGGGGCGCCGCGGGGCGGGCCGGGGATCGTCCCCTCGAACCGGGCGGCGGTACGGGTCTGGCGCAGCCGGCCGGCCACCGGATGCGTGGTCTCGATCAGGATTTCCGATGCCACGACCTGAGGATGGGTCAACAGCTCCGACCGGCACAGCGCCGGAGCGCAGGGCACCCCGAAGCGGGGCAGGATCTCCAGCCATTCGCCGGCGGGCTTGTCGAGCAGCCGGCTCTGGACGAACTCGAGCCGCTCGTTGACGTTCGTGTCGCGCGCTGCGGGGGTGGCGAACCGCGGATCGGTGATCATGTCCGGGCGGCCGACCGCGGTGCAGAACGAGCTCCATTCGGCATTGCTCATCGTCGACACCGTCATGTAGCCCTCGGCGGTGTCGTAGATGAGGTCGATGAAGCTGGCGGCCTTCTCCGGCTCCACGGGCTTGTCGATGAAGGTGTAGGCGCCCATGTCCGAGGCCCACAGGAACGCGAGTACCGCGTCCAACATGGACAGCCGGATGTGTTGGCCGGCGCCCATGCGTTCGCGGGCCAGCAGCGCAGCGGTGATCGCCTGCGATGCGGTGACGGCGCTCAGCTTGTCGGGCAGGATCGTGCGGATCAGCCGCGGTCGCTCGTCGTCGGAGCCGGCCTGGATCGTGGTCAGCCCGGAGAGCGCCTGCACCACCGGGTCGTAGACGCGGCGGTCGGCGTAGGGGCCGCGCTCACCGAACCCGCTGATCGAGAGGTAGACGATGCGCGGGTTCGCCGCCTTCGCCGCCTCGTACCCGACGCCCAGCCGCTCCACCACGCCCGGGCGGAAGTTCTGCACCACCACGTCGGCCGACGCGATCAGCTTGAGCACGGTCTGCACCCCTTGCGGGGACTTGAGGTCGATCGTCACCGACCGCTTGGAGCGGTTGATGTTGACGAACATCGAGGGCATCCCGCCCGAGCGATTGGGCAACGAGCGGACGTGATCGCCCTTGCCCGGCGGCTCCACCTTGATCACGTCGGCACCTTGGTCGCCCAGGATGTCCGTGGCCCATGGCCCGGACAGCATCGACGACAGATCGACGATTCGGATTCCGTCCAACGGACCGGCCATGTACGCCTCCTCGGCTCGCGATCACCCAGCTCCGCACTTCAGGACCCGAGCGATGGCAGAACCTTAGCGACTAAGATACATAGCTGGCAAGTACCTTGCTGGCATAAGTTCTTCGGAGCTAAGGTGTTGCGCACCGACGAGCGAGGGAGCCCGCGATGCCGCTCGACCGCCCCGTCCTCACCACCGAGGACGTGCACGCCACATCCGTTGCCGCGTTCGCCCCCGCTCCGAGCCAGCAGTGGGGGCTGGAGGTCGAGGTCCTCGTCGGCAGGGGCTGCGACCCGTGCGGACGCCCCGGCCTGGACGAGCTGCCCTCGCGTGCGGATCTGCCGAGCGGGACCCGGGTCACCGTCGAGCCCGGTGGGCAGCTGGAGATCTCCACGCTCCCCCACTCGCACGTCGACGACGCGCTCGACACCGTTGCCGCCGACGAGGAAGCCCTGGCCGCCCGCGTCGCCGATGCCGGGCTGCGCATGCTGCCGGGCGCGGTCGACGTGTACCGGCGCCCGGCACGGATCCTGGATCTGCCGCGCTACCGCGCGATGGAGGCATTCTTCGACAGCGGCGGACCCGATGGCCGGCACATGATGTGCAACACCGCGTCCCTGCAGGTCAACGTCAGCAACCACCCATCAGAGCCCGGCCGGCGCTGGCAGCTGCTGCACACGCTGGGCCCGGTTCTGGTGGCCACGTTCGCCAACTCCCCCGGGCGCGACGCCGGCGGCCGCAGCTGGGCGAGCCTCCGGCAGCGCATCTGGGCCGGGATCGATCCGGGCCGAACCGCCGCGCCGGACCTGAACGGCGATCCGGTCGAGGCCTGGACCCGCTACGCCATGGATGCCGACGTCATGCTCATCCGTACCGGCGACGACGTCGTGGACCTGGCGCCGGGGATGTCGTTCGGATCCTGGATGCGCCACGGGCACCCCGCCGGATGGCCCTCGGCCGAGGATCTCGCCTACCACCTCACGACCCTGTTCCCACCGATCCGGCCGCGCGGGTGGCTCGAGCTGCGCATGCTCGACGCGCTACCGCCTGCCGTCCGCGAGGTCGCCGTGGTCCTCATCGCCGCGGCGATCGTCGAGCCGGTGGCGAGCGAACTGGAAGCCCGGATGCCGGACACCACGGGCTGGTGGTCCGCCGCCGCACGCCACGGGCTGCGCCACCCCGGCCTCGCGGCCGCCGCCGATCTCCTGTTCGACATCGCGGCGCCGGCGCTGCCCGGGGTCACCTACCGCGCGAACCGGGCCGAAGGGGTCCTCGACTATCGCGAGTCACACGTCCGGCAGCGGCTGCAGCCGTGGGCCGCCCCCACCGCGCTCACTCGAATCGGCTGAGCAGCTTCTTCAACAGCCCTCGGAGCTGCTGTTGCTCGGCATCGTCGAGCCCGTCGAGCAGTTTCGACTCCTGCACCATCAGATCGGACACGACCTCGTCGACCAACTCCACGCCGGCCGGGGTCAGCTGCACGTAGACCTTGCGGCGGTCCTCGCTGTGCATGCCGCGGCTGATCAGCCCGGCCTTCTCCAGCCGCTCCAGCCGCTGGGACATGCCACCCGAGGTGATCAGTGCCGCGCGCTGCAGCTCGCCGGGCGTCAGCCGATGCGGCGGGCCGGCCCTGCGCAGCATCGCCAGCACATCGAGGGTGATGCGGTCGGTACCGAAAGCGTCGAGGCGCTCCTTGCGGTGGCCGTCGAGGTGCCTCCCGATCCGCCAGATCCGGGTGACGATCCCCACCGAGCTCACATCGATGTCAGGCCGCATCCGCCGCCACCCCTGCTCGACGCGGTCGACTCCGTCGTCCTCGGCCATGGCTCCCCTGTCATCACCAGCGGTCGGTCGACCGCTCGATATCTATCGAGCTAAGTATCTCACTCGCTATCGTATCCTGCCCGCTGCTCGAGTGGGTCGCCGTCCGTCAGTCGCGGTGGATGCGCGCGGTGACGTTCATTCCGGGCAGCAGGGCGAGGCCGCGGGTGTCGGTGATCGTCACGGTCACCGGCACGTACTGCGTGACCGGGTCGAAGCGACCGGTACGCGCGTCGGCGGGCAGGGGCTGGGTGGCGGCGGCGGTGCTGCGCCGGATGGCCGTGACGGTGCCCGTCAGCGGGGTACCGGGGAAGGCGTCGATGTCGATGTCGACGGCCTGGCCGAGCCGCACCGCGTCGATGGATGTCTCGTCGACGCGGGCCGTCACGTACACCTGTGTGAGATCGGTGGCGACGGCCAGCTGGGTGCCGGTGGTGACGTGCACACCCTCGGCGACGTCGTTGACGACGACCGTGCCGTCGCCGGGTGCGCGCACGACCTGGTGGACGCGGCCGAATCCCGTCTCGACCTGGATCCGGCCGATCGGCTGCCCGGCACGGATCAGTGATCCAGTGGAGATCGACCAGTCGACGAGCGTGCCGGTCGCGGTCGCCCGGACCGGCAGGGCGTCGCCCTCGACCTGCGCGTTGTCGGTGGCGACGTAGGTCCCGGCCTGGTGCATCGTGTAGGCGCCGGTGATCACCGTCGCGACGACGATCGTGGCGGGAAGCACGAGCAGCGCGCGGCGGGCCCGCGCCGGCATCGGGCCGGACCGGCGCCGCAGCGTGGCCGCGGCGAGCCCGAGCGCGCCCAGCGCGGCCGCCGCCATGACGGCGATGTCGAGGATCAGGTCCTCGGAGATCACGGACGTGCGACCGACCTCGGTCATCGCGTCGAGCCCGTAGGTCAGCGGCAGCACGTCGGACACGTGCCGCAGCACGTCGACCATCTGCTCGCGCGGCACGAACAGCCCGCCCAGCAGCACCTGCGGCATCACCACGGCCGGCATGAACTGCACGGCTTGGAACTCGCTGGTGGCGAACGCGCTGGCCAGCAGCCCCAGCGCCATGCCGAGCACCGCGCCGAGCACAGCGATGCCGCCGACCAGCAGCGGGCTGCCCGGGGTGGTCACCCCGAGCGCGCCGTAGGCCACCAGGCAGCTGACCGTGGCCTGCAGCGCGGCGGCGACGGCGAACGCCAGCCCGTAGCCGGCCAGTAGATCCAGCTTCGCCATCGGGGTGGTGAGCAGCCGCTCCAGGGTGCCGCTGGTGCGCTCGCGCAGCATCGCCACGCTGGTGATCAGGAACATCGTGGTGAACGGGAAGATCCCCAACAGCAGCAGTGCGAGGCCGTCGAACCGCGCGCGGGAGTCGAACATCAGGTTGGTCAACACGAGCAGCACGCTCGGCATCACCAGCAGCAGCGCGATCGTGCGCCGGTCCGCCCGCAACTGCAGCAGCACCCGACGGGCCGTGGCGATCACGATGGACGGGTTCACGACCCGGCCCGCCGGATCAGGGTGAGGAACGCGTCCTCGATGTCGTCGGCGCCGGTGTCGGCGCGCAGCGCGGCCGGGGTGGTGTCGGCGACGAGCGCCCCGTCGCGCATCATCATCAGCCGGTCGCAACGCCCCGCCTCGTCCATGACGTGGCTGGACACGAACAGCGTGGTGCCGCTGTCGGCGAGGCCGCGGAAGGTGCCCCAGAGATCGCGGCGCAGCACCGGGTCCAGCCCGACCGTCGGCTCGTCGAGGACCAGCAGCTCCGGTCGCGCCAGCAACGAGCAGGCCAGCGACACCCGGGTCCGCTGGCCCGCGGACATCGTGCCGACCCGCTGGCCCGCCCGGTCGGCCAGCGCGACGTCGGCCAACGCACGGTCCGCCGCCGCGGCGGAAACCCCGTACAGGGCAGCGAAGTAGCGGACGTTGTCCTGGACGCTCAGATCGTTGTAGACGGAGGCGGCCTGCGTGACGTAGCCGACGCGGCGGCGCAGCGGTGGCGACCCGGCCGGCAGGCCGAGCACCGTGATCTCGCCCGTGGTGACCGCCTGCACGCCCACGACGCAGCGCATCAACGTCGTCTTGCCGCACCCGCTCGGCCCCAACAGGCCGGTGATCTCGCCGCTGGGCATGGAGAAGGTCAGCCCGCGCAGTACCGGCTTCCCGCCGAGCTCGACGGTCAGCCCGCGAGCCTCAACCGCGCCGGACACAGGTGCCCGGAACGGACGTGGGGCGTCCTGCAATCATCCGAACTCCTGCGTACGGACGAACCGAGCACGGAATGCACTGGACACCGGCATGCTAGTGCGCCCGCCGGGACCGAGCGCCAGTTTCGACCAATCGTCAGAGCGATCCGGCAACGCGCAGAACGTCGCCCTGCGCTCACACCCTCGGACTCCTTGAACCCGGCCGCGCTGGGGCGGTCACCGCACGGCTCCGACGGCGTCGGCGGCCCACGGCAGGAAGCCGTCGAGGAACCGTTCGGTGGCGGGCATGAAGTGGCTCCCGTAGTGGCTCATCGGGTCGAGCGTCGAGACGACGAGCGTGCCGGCGGTACTGACCCGGTCGAGGTAGAGCAAGGCCTCGCCGGTGGGCAGGGTGACCAGCACCTCCGCACCGTCGGGCGGGTCGAGCACCCCGTGGTAGTGCCAGGTGCAGTCGCGCATCGTGAGGTGCTCGAACAGCTCGTGGTCCGGGTTCGGGGTGCGCAGCCCGAGATCGGCGCCGGGCTCGAGCCACCACCAGTAGTTCGTCGGCCGGTGCTCCCACCGCACGCCGGGCAGGAATTCCGGCAGCGGCTCCCCGCCGCTGAACGCGAACACCGTGCCGCCGGCGTCGAGCAGGTCTCGGACCCGGCCGGCCGCCGCGGTCAGCAGGCCGCGGTGGATCCGTTCCGGCAGGATCACCCCGGCGTATCCGGTGAGGTCGGTGCCTGCGAGATCGGGCAGGTAGACCGAGCCGCCGGTGAGGTGCCG
>Ga0307513_10005787_pt1 | contig 16253 bp, 13 predicted proteins | sample 15_EM_MG_FD_202174 | JGI IMG/M metagenome (GOLD analysis project Ga0307513, IMG submission 202174) | Populus trichocarpa ectomycorrhiza microbial communities from riparian zone in the Pacific Northwest, United States - 15_EM | ecosystem: Host-associated > Plants > Roots > Unclassified | place... | reverse complement strand
TGAAGGAACGACCGCAATGGGCCGCAAGCAGACTCTCCCGTTACCGCAGGGTTTCATGGATCGTGGGTCGCGCGACGCGCGGTCGAGCAACTGAAATGGAAGGGAGCAACTGAAATGGCCGACATACTCTTCACCAACGTTCGCGTCTTCGACGGCGGCGGCGAAGCCCCGTTCACCGGCGACGTGCTCGTGCAAGGCAACAAGATCTCGCGCGTCGTGAAGACCGCCTACGGCCAGCGCTCGCCGCCGGTCAGCGGCGCGCAGGTCATCGACGGCGCAGGCGCCTTCCTGATGCCGGGCATGGTCGAGGCGCACACGCACTTTTCGTGGAACGACCAGCCGAGCCTGGACGCTATCCAGCGCATGCCGCCCGAAGAACACATCCTGTGGTGCGCCGAGGTCGCCAAGCGTTATCTCGACATGGGCTGGACGAGCTGCGTCGGCGCCGCAGCCGCGAAGCCGCGGCTGGACGTGGTGATCCGCAATGCCATCAACGACGGCACGATTCAGGGGCCGCGCTACCTGGCCGCCAGCCAGGAGATCACCGTTCCCGGCGGCCTCGGCGACACGACCCAGCCGCATCTGCCGCAGCCCGAATTCGCCTTCGGCGCCGTCGTCAGCGGGCCGCACGAGATGCGCCGCTGCGTGCGCATGTTCGCCAAGTACGGCGTCGACACCGTGAAGATCAACCTGTCGGGCGAGTCGATCACCGGCATGCCCAGCGAGATGAGCCAGTTCACCGAGGAAGAAATCACCGTCTGCGTGCAGGAGGCCAAGGCCTGGGGCAAACGGGTCGCCGCGCATGCACGCTCGACCTGGGCGATCAAGGAGTGCGTGCGACAAGGCATCGAGGTCATCTACCACGCCAGCTTCGCCGACGAAGAAGCGCTGGACATGCTGGAGGCCCACAAGTTCGAGCACTTCGTCGCGCCGGGGCTGGCCTGGCTGATCAACACCGTGAACCACGCCAGCGAATGGGGGCTGACGCCCGAGGTCACCCGCAAGATGGGCTACCACCGCGAGCTGGAAGCGGCCGTCGCCAGCATGCGCGCGATGCGCAAGCGCGGCATCCGCATCCTGCCCGGCGGCGACTACGGTTTTGCCTGGACGCCGCATGGCACCAACGCCAAAGACCTCGAATACTTCGTCAAATATGTCGGCATGAGCCCGATGGAAGCGCTGTTGTCGGCCACCGCCTGGGGCGGGCCGATGATGCGGATGGGCAAGGTGCTCGGCTATGTGCGCGAAGGCTACCTGGCCGACCTGCTGCTGATCGACGGCGACCCGCTGGCCGACATCACCATCTTGCAGGACCGGGCGCGCATCCTGGCGGTGATGAAGGATGGCGAGTTCCACCGCGCACCGCCGGTGCGCAACGCCAGAACGACTCGCTGGGCAGCCTGAGGAGAACGCCATGGCCGACACCCTCTTCACCAACGTCCGCGTGCTCGACGGCACCGGCGCGAATCCGTTCGGCGGCAGCGTGCTCGTCTCGGGCAACCGCATCCGCCAGGTCGGCCGCGGCACTTCGGCCATCGCACCCGCCGGTGCCACCTTGATCGACGGCGCCGGGGCCACCTTGATGCCCGGCCTGTGCGAGGCCCACACGCACTTCTCGTGGAACGACGCGGCCACCCTCGCCGGCATCCAGACAATGCCGCTCGAAGAACACGTGCTGTGGTGCGCCAAGGTCGCCAAACGTTATCTCGAAGCCGGCTGGACGAGCTGCGTCGGCGCGGCCTGCGCCAAGCCGCGGCTCGATGTCGTGATCCGCAACGCGATCGAAGCCGGCCAGATTCCCGGGCCGCGCTATCTCGCCGCCAGCCAGGAGATCACCGTGCTCGGCGGCCTCGGCGACGAGACCTTGCCGCACCTGCCGTTCCCCGAATTCAGCTTCGGCGTCAACGTCAGCGGCGCCGAAGAGATGCGCAAGGCGGTGCGCCTGTTCCTGAAGTACGGCGTCGACTCGATCAAGCTCAATCTTTCGGGCGACAACTTCACGCCGCAAAGCCCGGCCGAGACGACCTGGATGACCGACGCCGAGGTCGCCGCGGCGATGGACGAAGTGCGCATGCGCGGCAAACGCGGCACCGCACACGCACGCTCGGCGGCGAGCGTGAAGCAGGCGCTGCGCCATGGCATCGACGTGATCTACCACGCCAGTTTCACTGACAGCGAAACGCTGGACCTGCTGGAAGCGGCGAAGGACCGGGTCTTCGTCGCGCCCGGCATCGCGATCCTCTACGCGATGCTCAACGAAGCCGAAGCCTGGGGCATCACGAAGGCCAAGGCGACGGCGATGGGCTACCAGACCGAATGGGACGCCGCACTCGAATCGCTGCGTGCGATGCACAAGCGCGGCATTCGCATCCTCCCCGGCGGCGACTACGGATTCGCCTTCACGCCGCACGGCAACAACGCGCGCGACCTCGAGTTTTTCGTCAAGTACCTCGGCTTCACGCCGATGGAGGCGATCCGCTCGGCGACGCTCTACGGCGGGCAGATCATGATGCGCGGCCACGAACTGGGTGCCGTGAAGGAAGGCCATCTGGCCGACCTGCTGCTGGTCGACGGCGACCCGCTGGCGAACCTGGCCATCCTGCGCGACCCGAAGCGGCTGCTCGCGGTGATGAAGGACGGTGTTTTCGCGAAGCAGCCCGAGATCGCATCGCAGCGCGCGTGGGGGCGGGCTGCATGACGCGAAAGCAGTGGCTGCCGTGGCTGCTGCTCGGCGGCCCGATCGCCGTCTTCACGGTCTGGGCCCTGGCCGACAACTCGCGCCTGTACCTGGTGACCTTGCTCAACGGCCTGACGCTGGCCTCGCTGTACTTCATCGTCGCCAGCGGCTTCACGCTCGTCTTCGGCTTGATGCGCAACGTGAACCTGGCGCACGGCTCGCTGTACCTGTTCGGCGCCTATGTCGGCTGGATGGTCGGCGAACACACGGGGTCGTGGGTGCTGGCCGTGCTGGCGGGCTTCGGCTCCGCCGCATTGGTCGGCCTGCTGCTGCAACTGCTGGTGTTCCGCCACATGCCGGGCGAAGACCTGCGGCAGACCTTGGTGACGATCGGCCTGGCGATCGTGCTCGCCGACCTGATGCTGTGGATCTGGGGGGCCGAGATCTACACCTTCGACCCGCCGCCGTGGATCTACGGTTCGACCGAATTGCCGGTGGTCGAGAAGTTTCCGACCTACCGGCTGGTCGTGCTGCTCGGCGCCATCGTCATCGGCTGCGGGCTCTGGGGTTTCCTGAACCGCACACGGGTCGGCATGATGATCCGCGCCGGCGTCGACGACCGCGGCATGCTCGCGGCCGCCGGGGTCAACGTGCAGCTGGTCTTCGCGGTGACCTTCGCGATCGGCGCCGGCATGGCCGGGCTGGCCGGTGTCGTCGGCGGCACCGCGCTGAGCGTCTCGCCGGGCGAGGACACGCGTTATCTGCTCGCGTCGCTGGTCGTCGTCATCGTCGGCGGCATGGGCAGTGTCGTCGGTGCGGCGATCGGCGCGCTGCTGATCGGTCTGGCCGAGCAATTCGGCCAAGCCTACGCGCCGACCTACAGCGTCGTGTTCACCTTCGTCATCATGGTCCTGGCCCTGGCCTTCAAGCCGCGCGGGATCATGGGGAAACCGGCGTGAGGCCGGCGGCGGCATGAGCGCGGCAGCATGAGCGCGGCAAGATGGCGACGGGCGATGAACACGTCGGCAGGCGCGGGCGCACGCCCGCTGCGCGTCGTCGGGACCGTGCCGACGCCAAGCGCCGGTGCACCGACACGCCTGCGTTCGGCCTTGCGCAGCATCGGCGTTCGCCACATCGTCGTGCTGCTCGCGGTGCTGCTCTACCCGGTCGTCGCGACGCCGTTCTTCACCTACCAGATCGGCGCCCAGGCGCTCGCGCTCGGGCTGATCGCCTTGTCGCTGACCCTGCTCGGCGGCTACGGCGGCATGGTCTCGCTGGCCCAGATGACGGTCGCCGGCATTGCCGGCTACATGGTCGCCATCTTCGGCAGCAGCAGCGTCGCGACGATCAGCCTCGGCTGGCCGTGGTGGCTGGCGGTGGTGCTGGCGATCGGCATCGCGACGGTGGTCGCCACCTTGATCGGCTGGCTGTCGGTGCGCACCGAAGGCATCTACACGATCATGATCACCTTGGCGATCGGGGTCGCGTTCTTCTACCTCGCGCAGCAGAACTACGCGCTCTTCAACGGCTTCCAGGGCTTCAACAAGGTCGTCGCGCCGACCGTCGGCGAGATCGACTTTCGCGAGCCGGTGCCGTTCTACGGCCTCACGCTGGCCTGCTCGCTGGCCGGCTATGGGCTTGTCCAGTACCTCGTGCGAGCGCCGTTCGGCGTCGCGCTGCAAGGCATCCGCGACAACCCGCGGCGCATGAACGCGCTCGGCTACCACGTCACCGCGCACCGGGTCGCCGCGTATGCGCTGGCGGGGCTGCTGGCCGCCGTCGGCGGCGTGTTGATGGTCTGGTACAACGGCCGCATCTCGCCCGGCTCGGCGAACACCGGCGCGATGATCAACATCCTGATCATCGCCGTGCTCGGCGGCATGAAACGCCCGCTCGGCGCCTTCATCGGCGCGATCGTCTTCGTGCTGCTGCAGAACTTCGCGATCGACCTCGTCGACCGCGAACGCTTCAACCTCGTGATCGGCGGCGTCTTCCTCGCCATCGTCCTGTTTTCCCCCGACGGCCTGCTCGGGCTGTGGGCGAAGCTTCGCTCACGCCTGCAACAGAGCCGCCATTCCAACCAAAGGAGACGACAGTGAAAGCGACACAAAGAGTCTGGGTTCGAACGATGGTCGGCACGGCCGCGGCGGCGGCGATGGGCACCGCCTGGGCTCAGGAAACCCTGAAGATCGGGCTGCTGGCGACCCTCGAAGGCCCGTTCGCCGCACCCGGGCAGGACAGCATGCGCGGCGCCGACCTGGCGCTGAAGCATCACAACGGCATGGCCGGCGGCAAGAAGATCGAGTTCGTCAAGGTCTCGTCGGATGCCACGCCCGACAAGGCGGTCAACGCCACCCGCAAGGCGGTCGAGCAGGACAAGGTGCAGATCATGATCGGCCCCTTGTCGGGCGACGAAGGCATCGCCGTCAAGAACTACGCGAAGACGCAGCCGAACATCACCTTCATCAACGGTTCGTCGGGCGCGCAGGCGACCACGCTGTCCGACCCGGCGCCGAACTTCTACCGCTTCAATACCGAAGGCGCGCAGTGGATGGTCGGCCTCGGCGAACACGCGCTGGCCAAGGGCTACAAGAAGACCTTCCTGATCGCCGAGGACTACGGCTTCCCGTATTCGCAGGTCCAGGGCTTCATGGCCAGCTACTGCGCCAAGGGCGGCAAGGTGGTCGACAAGGCCTGGGTGCCGCTCGGCACGAAGGACTACGCGTCGGTGATCGCCAAGATCCCGAAGGACGTCGACGCGCTGGTGGTCGTTCTCGGCGGCTCGGACGCGGTGAATTTCCTGACCCAGTACGAACAGACCGGCGGCAACAAGCCGATGGTCGGCGGCAGCATCACGGTCGACCAGACGGTGCTGAACTACAAGGGCAAGCGGCGCGAATCGCTGCTCGGCACCGCTTCGGCAGGGCCGATGGCCGACTCGATCGACACCCCCGAGTGGAAGAAGTTCGTCGCCGACTACAAGGCGAGTTTCAAGGATGGCTTCCCGAGCCCGAGCCTGTTCGCCTACCTCTACTACATCAACACCAAGGCGGCGCTCGACGGGCTCGATGCGGTGAAGGGCGACCTGAGCAACGGCCAGAAAGCGTATCGCGAGGCGCTGCAGAAGACCAACTTCAAAGGCCCCGCCGGCGAGGTGAAGATCGACAGCAACCGCAACGGCGTCGGCGCGACCTACATCACCGAAGTCGCCAAGGCCGCCGACGGCTCGTACTACAACAAGGTCGTGAAGACGGTGCCCGGCATCTCGCAGACGCTGGGCCTGCCGGAGGCCGAGTTCAAGAAGATGGGGCTGGGCTCGCGCGACGTGCCCGATTGCAGAAAGTGAAGCGCTGACGGCTCCCGATGGCTTCGGTCACCTCGCTGCGAACGCCCGAGACGGCGCGCCGCCCCGCCACCTTGCTGGTGTCGGGCGACGCGCTGGTACTCGAAGGCGTGACGCGCAGCTTCGGCGCGCTGAAGGCCATCGACGGGGTTTCGTTCAGCGTCGCTGCCGGCGAACGGCGGGCCGTGCTCGGTGCCAATGGCGCCGGCAAGACGACGCTGTTCAACGCGATCACCGGCGACTACCCGCCGACCGCCGGGCGGGTGGTCTTCTTCGGCGAGGACATCACCGCGATGCCGCCGCACGAACGCATCCGGCGCGGCCTGCGCCGCACCTACCAGTCTTCGCTGCTCTTCCGCGAGCTTTGTGTTCGCGACAACCTGTTCCTCGCCGTGCGCGGCGTTCGCAGCGGGCGCTTCGGTTTTCTGCGCGCCGGCGCCGGCCATGCGACGCAGGTGGCCACCGCCGACCTGCTCGACCGCGTGCGCCTCACCCACCTGGCCGGGCGGCCGGTGTCGTCGCTGTCGCACGGGCAGCAGCGGCAGCTGGAGATCGGCATGGCGCTGGCCGGCGCGCCGCGGCTGATCCTGTTCGACGAGCCGGCGGCCGGGCTGTCGCCGGCCGAGCGGCGCGAACTCGTCGCACTGCTGTCGGCGTTTCCGCCGCACATGGGCTTCGTGATCATCGAGCACGACCTCGACATCGCCTTGCGCGTCAGCGAACGCGTGACGGTGATGCACAACGGCCGCGTGTTGAAACACGGCACACCGGGCGAGATCGAGAACGACGCCGAAGTGCAGGCGATCTACATGGGGCGCGCGATCCCCGCGCGCGAGAGGCAGACATGACGGCCTGGTTCGGCGCCAAGGCGAACCCGAAGGCCGGCGCGCCGGTGCTCGTCGTCGAAGGCCTGGACGTCTACTACGGCCACGCCCACGCGCTGCAAGGCGTGAGCTTCACGCTGGCGGGCGGCGTGCTCGGCATCGTCGGCCGCAACGGCATGGGCAAGACGACGCTGTGCAACGCGATCACCGGGTTGGTGGCCGGCCGCGGCAGCGTGCGGCTGTTCGGTGAAGAGATCCTCGGCTTGCCGCCGAACCAGATCACCCGGCGCGGCATTGCCTACGTGCCGCAGGGCCGGCGCGTCTGGCCGTCGTTGTCGGTCGACGAAACGCTGCGCCTGGTGGCGCACGACAAGCGCGACATCGAGCGGGTCTATTCGATGTTTCCGCGCCTGGCCGACCGCAAGGGCCACGGCGGTGCGCAACTGTCGGGCGGCGAGCAGCAGATGCTCGCGATCGGCCGCGCACTGCTGCTCGAGCCGAAGCTGCTGGTGATGGACGAACCGACCGAAGGCCTGGCGCCGGTGATCGTCGAGCAGGTTTCGGTGGCGCTGCGCGAACTGGCGGACGGGATCGCCGTGCTGCTGATCGAGCAGAACCTGGGGGTCGCGACAACGGTGGCCGACCGGGTGGCGGTGATGGTCAACGGCCGCATCGCGCACGAGATGCCGGCCGCGCAACTGGCGGCCGACCGCGAGTTGCAGCAGCGCCTGCTCGGCGTGCGTTCGGCCGGCAGCGATGGCGATGAGCCCGAGGCCGAAGGGCCGCCGCCGGCCGACGTTCAGATGCTGACCGTTCGGCGCGCGTTCGGCGACGGCGCACCGACGATGGACGACCTGGCGCCGCGCACCGTGCGCGGCGTCAACCGCTGGAACGTGGAACCCGCCGGCGACATCGCGCACGCGCCCGCAGTCTCAGCATCGCCGCCGCCGGCCGCCGCATCGGCGAAGGTGTTGGAATTCCCGGTCGCCGCGACCAGCGGCCGCGCCGCGTATGTCGCCGGCACTTTCGACACCAAGGCGCGCGAGCTATTCTTCCTTCGCCAGTGCCTGGAAAAACTCGGCCTGCGGGTGGTGACGGTCGACCTCGCGACATCCGGCAAGCCGTCGCCGGCGAGCGTGCACCCGCGCGAGGTCGCGCGCCACTACCCGGGCGGTGAATCGGCCGTCTTCAGCGGCGACCGCGGCAGCGCGGTCACCGCGATGGCGCTGGCCTTCGAGCACTTCATCGCCACCCGGCGCGACCTCGGCGGCATCATCTCGGCCGGCGGCTCGGGCGGCACCTCGCTGGCGACGCCGGCGATGCGCGCGCTCGCGATCGGTGTGCCGAAGGTGATGGTCTCGACGATGGCCAGCGGCGACACCCGCCCCTACGTCGGCACCAGCGACATCTGCATGATGTATTCGGTGACCGACGTGCAAGGCATCAACCGCATCAGCGAGAAGGTGCTCGCGAACGCGGCGCACGCATTGGCCGGAATGATCACGCACCCGCCGGCGCTGTCGAGCAGCAGCAAGCCGGCGCTCGGGCTGACGATGTTCGGCGTCACCACGCCGTGCGTGCAGGCGGTGACGAAGCAGTTGGCCGATGACTACGACTGCCTGGTCTTCCACGCCACCGGGGTCGGCGGGCAGTCGATGGAAAAGCTCGCCGATTCGGGGCTGCTGGCCGGCGTCATCGACGTCTCGACGACCGAGATCGCCGACGAGATCGCCGGCGGCGTGCTGTCCGCCGGGCCGACCCGGCTCGATGTCTTCGCGCGCCGGGCGCTGCCGTACGTCGGCTCGTGCGGCGCGCTCGACATGGTCAACTTCGGCGCCTGGGACAGCGTGCCCGAGCGCTTCAAGGGCCGCAAGCTGTACCGCCACAACCCGGGCGTGACGCTGATGCGAACGAGCAGCGACGAGTGCCGCGCGATCGGCGCCTTTCTGGCCGCCAAGCTGAACGCGATGCGCGGGCCGGTTCGTTTCCTGATCCCCGAAGCCGGCGTCTCGGCGATCGACAAAGCCGGCCAGCCGTTCCACGACGTTGAGGCCGACCGCGTGCTGTTCGCGGCCATCGAACAGCAGTTCCGCCCGGGGGCCGGCCGCCGGCTGCTGAAGCTGCCCTTGCACATCAACGACGAAGCCTTCGCCGACGCGCTGGTCGCCGCCTGGCGCGAAATCTCGCTACCCACCACCGCTCCGGCCCATTCTCATGCCCCGCATCGCTAGACAAACGCTGCTCGACCGCTTTCGGGCGAAGATCGCCGCCGGCCGGCCGCTGATCGGCGGTGGCGCCGGCAGCGGCCTTTCGGCCAAGTGCGAAGAGGCCGGCGGCATCGACCTCATCGTGATCTACAACTCGGGCCGCTACCGGATGGCCGGGCGCGGCTCGCTGGCCGGGCTGCTGGCCTACGGCAACGCGAACCAGATCGTCGTCGAGATGGCGCACGAGGTGCTGCCGGTGGTCAAGCACACGCCGGTGATCGCCGGCGTCAACGGCACCGACCCGTTCATGATCGTCGACGATTTTCTGCAGCGGCTGCAGGCCCTCGGCTTCTCCGGCGTTCAGAACTTCCCGACCGTCGGCCTGATCGACGGCAACTTCCGCGCCAACCTCGAAGAGACCGGCATGGGCTACGCGCTCGAGGTCGAGATGATCCGCAGCGCACGTGCCCTGGACCTGCTGACAACGCCATATGTCTTCAGCGAAGCCGATGCGCACGCGATGGCCGCGGCCGGCGCCGACATCGTGGTCTGCCATCTCGGGCTGACCACCGGCGGCTCGATCGGCGCCGAGACGGCGCTGAAGCTCGTCGACTGCACAGCCCCGATCGACGCCTGGGCGGCGGCGGCGAAGGCCGTCAACCCGGACGTCATCGTGCTCTGCCACGGCGGCCCGATCGCGACGCCGGCGGATGCCGAATTCATCCTCCAGCACTGCCCCGCGTGCGACGGCTTCTACGGCGCCAGTTCGATGGAACGGCTGCCGATAGAGACCGCGCTGACCGAGACCACGCGGCGCTTCACGCAGATTTCGAGATAACAGGAGACGTTCATGTCCGGCGCCCAATTCGGCAGCTTCCTCCTCGGCCTGCTCGTCGTCGCGATCGTCGTCGCGATCGCGGTCTGGCTGCTGCACTGGCTGTACCTGCGAAGCTCGAAGGAACGCGCTTTCGTTCGCACCGGCCTCGGCGGGCAGAAGGTCGTTCTCGACGGCGGCGCCTTCGTGCTGCCGATCGTGCACGACGTGATCCCCGTCAACATGAACACGCTGCGGCTCGAAGTCAGCCGCGGCCGCGACAAGGCGTTGATCACGAAGGACCGCATGCGCGTGGACGTGATCGCCGAGTTCTACGTCCGCGTCGCCGCGCTGCCCGAAGCGGTGGCCGCCGCCGCGCAGACGCTGGGCCAGCGGACGATGGAACCCGATCAGTTGAAGGAACTCGTCGAAGGCAAGTTCGTCGACGCGTTGCGCACCGCCGCTGCCGAGATGACGATGGAAGAGCTGCACGAAAAGCGCGGCAGCTACGTCAAACGCGTCCGCGAAGCGGTCGCCGGCGACCTGACGAAAAACGGCCTGGAACTCGAAGCCGCATCGCTGACCCAGCTCGACCAGACGAGCATGGAGTTCTTCAACCCGAGCAACGCCTTCGACGCCGAAGGCCTGACCCGGCTGACCGAGCAGATCGAGCACCGCAAGAAGCAGCGCAACGATGTCGAACAGGACACGATGATCGCGATCCGCAACAAGAACCTCGAAGCCGAGAAGCTCTCGCTCGACATCGACCGCGAAAGCGAATACGCGCGGCTGACGCAGCAGCGCGAAGTCGAGGTCGCGCGTGCCCGCCAGCGCGCCGAGCTGAGCGTCGAACGCGCGCAGAGCGAGCAGGATTCCGAAAGCGCGCAGATCGCAGCCAAGCAGACCATCGAAGCGGCGCGGATCCGCTCCGAACAAAGCATCGAGCAGGAACGCATCAGCAAGGAACGTTCGCTGCAATCGGCCGAGATCGAACGCCGCAAGTCGCTGGAACTGGCCGAGCAGCAGCGCGCGATCGCGGTCGCGCACGAGAGCAAGGCGCAGAGCGAAGCACAGGCCGCCGCCGACATCGCGCGCGCCGATGCGGTGACCGCCGAAGAGCGTGTCTTCACCGCGCGCGAGGTCGAGATGGCCGAGCGCAAGAAGGCGATCGAATTGATCGGCGCACGCCAGTCGGCCGAACGCGAAGCGCTGCGCCTGACGTCGGCCGCATCGGCCGAGAAGGAAGCCAGCGCCGACCGCGGCGCGGCGATCCGGGCCCAGGCCGAGGCCGATGCGGATGCCGACAGGATCAAGTCGATGGCGATGCGCGTTCGTGCCGAGATCGAGGCCGAAGCGCTGCGGCTGATGAACGAGGCGCACAACATGCTGAGCCCGGAAGCGCGCATGTCGGCGCTGCGCATGCGGCTGGTCGAGAAGGCCGAGGGCATCATCCGCGAATCGGTGCGGCCGATGGAGCGCATCGAGGGCATCAAGATCCTGCATGTCGACGGGCTCGGCGGCTCCGGCGGCGGTGGTGGCGACGGCACGCATGGCGGCGGCGGCAACTTCGCCGACGGCGTCGTCAACTCGGCGTTGCGCTTCCGGGCCCAGGCGCCGCTGGTCGACCAACTGCTGCGCGAGATCGGCATCGAAGGCGGCGACATCCAGCGGCTGGTCGGCGGCGTCAGCGGCGCGCAGGCCGCGCTGCCGCCGGCCGCCCCGCCGAAGGAGTAGGCCTTGATCCGCATCTACGTCTCGACCGTCATCGACGCCAGCGCCGACACCGTCTGGTCGCGCATCCGCGACTTCAACGGCTTGCCGCAGTGGCACCCGGCGATTACCGACAGCCGCATCGAGAACGGCGGGGCCAGCGACCGCGTCGGCTGCATCCGCCACTTCCACACCCGCGACGGCGGCATGATCCGCGAGCGCCTGCTGGCCTTGAGCGACTACGAATACAGCTGCAGCTACGAGATCATCGAAAGCGCGATGGGCGTGGAGAACTACGTCGCCACGTTGAAGCTGATGCCGGTGACCGACGGCAACCGCTGCTTCGCCGAATGGAGCGCCGAGTTCGACTGCGCCGAGGCGCGTGAACGCGAGCTGACTTCGACGATCGGCGACGGCGTGTTCCAGGGCGGCTTCGATGCCTTGAAGCGGCACTTCTCGCGGCGCTGACCGGGTGTTGCAGCGCATCGTCCGCTCGACCATCATCGACGCGCCGATCGAGCGCGTCTGGGCCGTGCTGCGCGACTTCAACAGCCACGAGCAATGGCACGCCGTGGTCGAACGAAGCCGCATCGAAGGCGGCGAGAAGAGCGACCGGGTCGGCTGCGTTCGCGCCTTCACGCTGAAGGACGGCAACCGCATCCGCGAGCAGCTGCTGACCCTGGACGAACGCGAGCACAAGAGCACCTACTGCATCGTCGAGGCGACGGTCCCGCTGCAGCGCTATGTGGCGACCGTGACGCTGAAGCCGGTGACCGACGGCGGGCGCACCTTCTGGCATTGGGAGTCGACTTTCGCCACCCCGCCGGGCATGGAGCGCGAACTGCGCGAGATGGTGGCGCAAGGCGTCTATGAAGCGGGATTCGAGAACCTGCGCCGGCATCTGCGAACCGGCAACGACCTGCAAGCACGCGGCACCACGCCGATGCCGACCGCGCTGCCGCTGCCGAGCCGGCGCGTGGTGCTGCGCCGCTACGGCGGCCCGGAACAGCTCGTCGCCGAAGACGCCGAAACCCCGGCGCCGCGCGATGGCGAGGTGCGGATCCAGCAGCGCGCGATCGGCGTCAACTTCATCGACGTCTACCTGCGCCGCGGCTGGATTCCGGCGATGCTGCCACTGGCTGTTGCAGGCGTGCCGGGCATGGAGGCCGCCGGCAGCGTGCTCGACGTCGGCCCGAACGTCGGCGGCCTGCTGCCCGGCGACCGCGTCGCCTACCTCGGGCCGGTGGCGGGCGCTTATTGCAGCGTTCGCTGCGTGCCGGCCGACTGGGTGGTTCACCTGCCGGCGGCCGTTGAAGACGAAACGGCCGCGGCGCTGCTGCTGAAGGGCGTCACCGCCGACTACCTGCTGCGCGACCTCGGGCGCGTCGGGCCGGGCACGCGGCTGCTGGTGCACGCCGCGGCCGGCGGCGTGGGGCTGCTCGTCTGCGCCTGGGCACGGCGCCTGGGCGCGCGGGTGATGGGAACGGTGTCGAGCGAAGAGAAAGCCCGCGTCGCGCGCGAACACGGCTGCGAACACGTCATCGTCACCCGCGACTACCGCTTCGCCGATGCGGTGCAGCGCCACGCCGGCGGCGCCGACGTGGTCATCGATGGCCTCGGCGACGCCGCCCGCGACGAGAACATCGCCGCGCTCGCACGCCGCGGCCACTGGGTCAGCCTCGGCCAGGCCAGCGGCCCGCTGGCGGCGATCGACCCCGACGCGTTGCTCGCCAAGTCGCTGACGTTTTCGCGCCCGGTCGTCTTCGACTATGTCGCGACGCGGGCCGCCCTGGCAGAACGCGCCGACCGCGTCTGGGCGGCGCTGGCCGACGGCTCGCTGAAGCTGCCGCCGATCGAACGCCACGCGCTGGCCGCTGCGGCGTCGGCCCACGAGCGCCTGGAGTCGCGACGCACGGTCGGCGCGCTGGTGCTGGTAGCGTAGCGGCCATGGCCACCAACGACCCGCCCGCCGCCGACCGCTGCCCGCGCTGCGCCGCCGCCTTTCACTGCGGCGCCGACGACGACCGGCCGTGCCCGTGCACGACGATCAAGCTCGACGCCGCGGCCCTCGCCGACCTGCGCCAGCGCTACAGCGGCTGCCTGTGCCTGCGCTGCCTGGCCGCGCTCTCAGCTCTCAGCCCCTCAGTGGGCACCGCCGGCATCGGCGGCCGCCCCGCCTGACGGTGTCGGCTTGGTCAGCCAGACCAGCCCGATCAATCCGATGAAGAGCCAGGCCGACAGGTAGAACAGGTCGGTGGCGGCCATCGTGTAGGCCTGCTGGTCGATCAGGCGGTTGATCGTCGCGCCGGCCTGCTCGGGCGACTGGCCGGCCGCGCCGAGCTGGGCCAGCGCCTGCATCGCCGCGTCGCTGCCGCGGTTGATCGACTCGCTGAGGTGCGCGTGGTGCATCGCCGCGCGGTCGTCCCACAAGGTCGTGAAGAGCGAGGTGCCGAAAGCGCCGGCCGTGATGCGGACGAAGTTCGACAGCCCCGACGCCGCCGGCATCTCTTCCGGCTTCAGCCCGCTGAAAATGATGGCCTGCAGCGGGATGAAGAAGAACGCCATCGCCGCGCCCTGCAGAATGGTCGGGATCAGGATCGTCATCACCGGCGCCTGCACGTTGAACTGCGCGCGCATCCACAGCACGAGGCCGAAGCCGAGAAAAGCCACCGTCGCGAGCTTGCGCGGGTCGATGCGGCCGATGTTCTTGCCGACCCACGGCGACAGCACGATCGCCAGCACGCCCACCGGCGCCAGCACCATGCCGGCCCAGGTGGCCGTGTAGCCCATCCACTGTTGCAGCCACAGCGGCAGCAGCACCACGTTGCCGAAGAACAGGCCGTAACCGATGGACAGCGCCGCGGTGCTGACGAGAAAGTTGCGCCGCGCGAACAGGCGCAGGTTCACGATCGGGTGGGTCTCGGTCAGCTCCCAGGCCAGGAAGAACAGGAAGCTGACCGCGGCGGTCACCGCCAGCAGCACGATCTGGTTCGAGGCGAACCAGTCGAGCTCCTTGCCCTTGTCGATCATGATCTGCAGGCAGCCGACCCACAGCACCAGCAGACCCAAGCCGACGAAGTCCAGCGGCACGCGGCGCGGCCCGGGGTCGCGGCTGCGGTAGATCGACCAGGTGACCGCCGCCGACAGCAGCCCGACCGGGATGTTGATGTAGAAGATCCACGGCCACGAAATGTTGTCGGTGATCCAGCCGCCGAGCAGCGGCCCGAGCACCGGCGCGACCAGGGTCGTCATGGCCCACATCGCCATCGCGGTGCCGGCCATCGCCGCCGGGTAGCTGGCCAGCAGCAAGGTCTGCGACAGCGGGATCAGCGGCCCGGCGACCAGCCCCTGGATCACGCGAAAGAAGATCAGCGATTCGATGTTCGGCGCCAGCCCGCACAGCCACGACGCGATGACGAACATCAGCACGGCGGCGGTGAACAGCCGGACCTGGCCGAAGCGCTGCGTCAGCCAGCCGGTCAGCGGCACCGAGATCGCGTTGGCGACCGCGAACGACGTGATGATCCAGGTGCCCTGCGCCGGGCTGACGCCCATGTCGCCCGAGATCGCCGGGATCGAGACGTTGGCGATCGAGGTGTCGAGCACGTTCATGAAGACCGCCAGCGACAGCGCCAGCGTGCCGAGCACGCGCGCGCTGCCTTGCAGCGGCGGGAACGCCGGCGGCGGCGCCGCTCTCGGCCGCGCCGGGGGTATCGGGGCGGGTGGCGCGGCGCCTTCCGGCGCGGCGATCGATGTGCTCATGGCGCGCGGTCCGCGAGCCGTCAGCGGGCGACGCCGGCCGACGCCGCCGCCACCGCGGTGCCGCCGGCCCCGCCGGCCCCGCCGCGGGCGACCTGCCGGCCGAGGTTGCCGGTGATGATCGCGCGCACGCGGCGGTCGGCCTCGGCGTTCTGCGGCTCGAAGACCGCCGTCCGGCTGCTCGCGCGCGGCAACGCAGCGCCGAGCACCGAGGCGCCGGTCTGCGGGATGACGTCGACGGTGGCTTCCATCGAAAGGCCGACGCGCAGCGGGTGCTCGCTCAACTGCTGCGGCTCCAGTTCGACGCGGACCGGCACGCGCTGGACGACCTTGATCCAGTTGCCGGTCGCGTTCTGCGCCGGCAGCAGCGCGAAAGCCGCGCCGGTGCCGGCGCCGACGCCGGCGACGCGGCCGTCGTATTCGACCTGGCTGCCGTAGAGGTCGGCGCGCAGCTTGACCGGCTGGCCGATCCGCATCTGGCGCAACTGGACTTCCTTGAAGTTGGCCTCGACCCAGACCTGTTCGAGCGGGATCACCGACATCAGCGACGTTCCCGGCGCGATGCGCTGGCCGACCTGCACCGTGCGCTTGGCGACCTGGCCCGTCACCGGCGCCAGGATGTCGACGCGCTGCAGGGCCAGATAGGCCTCGCGAACCGCGCCCGCGGCGCGTTCGACGTTGGGGTGCCTCTCGACCGACGTGCCTTCGGTCAACGCGCGGTTGCTGGTCGCCTGCTCCTGCGCGGCGGCCAGCGCCGATTGCGCCGCGGCCAAGGTGCCGCGGGCGGCGAGCAAGGCGGTCTCGGCGTGCTTCATCTCCTCGCCGCCGACCGCGCCGGTGGCGAGCAGCGGCTTGCGGCGGTTGACGTCGTCGACGGCGCGCGCTACGTCGGACTGCACGCGGGCGATGTCGGCCTCGC
>Ga0307513_10005785_pt1 | contig 16258 bp, 9 predicted proteins | sample 15_EM_MG_FD_202174 | JGI IMG/M metagenome (GOLD analysis project Ga0307513, IMG submission 202174) | Populus trichocarpa ectomycorrhiza microbial communities from riparian zone in the Pacific Northwest, United States - 15_EM | ecosystem: Host-associated > Plants > Roots > Unclassified | place... | reverse complement strand
ATTTTCATCTTCGTCCTCAATTGAATTGTTATCATCCGCTTCATCGCGCTCTTCAATGTGGTTATCATCTTCTTCATCAACATTTTGTACTGCACTAGTAGAGCTCAAAACGGCATTCAACTCCTCTGCGTCAACATCAACAAGACTATCGTCGAAAACACGAAAATTCAAATTTTCTTCTAAGTCAATCGAAGGAGCAACTCGGTATGGTTCAACCAACTCACTAGCTTGAAAGACTTCATCTATCACATTTGTGTCTTCGTTCTCATCCTGAACAACCTTGACACGACCCCTGGGTTTTGTTTTTAAAATGGATAACCAATCAACTCTTGATCGGTCCTTTCTAAAGGAAGGGGTGTATGTGTAATAAACTTGTTGGCATTGCTTTGTGAAAACAAAGACGTCGTTTACGTTGCGGTGTCTAGCTTTTGAGTTGATTTCAACGAGACCATAGTGAGGATCTACTCTGATTCCTTTGTCAGTTGTGTCATACCAATAGCATTTGAATAAAAACACTCTATTCTGCTCGCTATGATATTGCAGTTCGATGACCTCTTCCAATTTACCATAGTAGTCAACTTCAAACTCACTAGAAGTCGATCCCTTAATACAAACACCGCTGTTGTATGTCTTTCTTCCATGCCCATATTCTTCAGTATGAAAGATATATCCATTGACAAAATACCCGTTATAGCACTTGACTTTTCTTTCAGGGTCCAGGCTTAGTAAAGACAGTGAAATAGTACCACTAACTCCCATTTGATAAACCTTGTATATTAAATACAACAATAATCAATAAACAGATATTATGAAATATATATTTACGTATAGTGAATTACATTGCAAGAGATTATGAGTTTGTGATAGGACTTACATGTGTTCTAAACCATGTGGCAAATTGTTTATCTTGTAATTGAAAGATCTGGGATTCGGTCAGCTGTGAGTTATTGGACAGTAAGTATCGTCGATGTTGCCTGCAAGGTTGTTTCAAATTATATGAGTTTATGGTATCACAAAACATAAATAGTACACTATTGACAAAGTTTATGTCGAACATCTACTTACTTAATAAAAGGTCTCAGCTCATCACAGTTAAATAAGATATAATTGTGTGCTTGTCTGAACTCTATTTCAGACAAATATCTTCCCCTCACGACATTTTTAGGTGTGGGTCGTCCAGGATTAGAGAATATTGACAAGTTCCCACTTGAAGGCACTTCACCACCATCATCATGCCGTGGAGCACGGTTGATCCTCGTTCTCAAATGAGGTTTGAAATAGTATGAGATAAATATTGAGATCTCCTCAACAATATAGGTCTCACATATTGAAGCCTCAACTTGCTAGAGCATATATCTCTGAAAAAATGACTGATCTCCGTTAGTGCATCCCATATCCCTTTTGGCAACAAATCATGAAAAGCTAATGGGATGAGTGTTTGCATAAACACATGGCAGTCATGACTCTTCATTCCATATAATCTGCATTCCTCGGTATTAACCAGCCTTGATATGTTCGAGGCATGTCCATCGGGAAAACGCAGACTCTTAAGCCATTTGTAGACTAGTAGTTGTGCGTTTTTCTCTAACACGAAGCTTGCTCTTGGTTTTGCGACCCGTGACCCATCACAAACCAACTCCATATTTTTACGGTTACAGAACAGCGCTACATCCAATCTAGCCTTGATGTTGTCCTTTGTCTTCCCCTTCACATCCATGACGGTGTTGAAAATGTTCTCAAACACGTTCTTTTCAATGTGCATGACGTCAAGGTTATGGCGGAGAAGATTGGTCTTCCAATAAGGAAGCTCCCAAAACATACTTCGCTTCACCCAATTATGGGTCAAACCAAAACCAGGAAACTTCTGCTTACCTGATTGGAGACCAAACACAATGTCACCGTACTCTGACACAACATCAAACAATTCTTCACCGGAAAGACGCGAGGGTGCAACATCCTTTTCAACTCTGCCAATAAAGAAATCATTTTTGTTTTTTCTATACCTGTGATTCGGCGGCAACAAATGACGGTGACAGTAAAAAAAAGAAGCTTTACCCCCGTTTGTTAGCATGAATGCCTTGTTGTTCTCCATACAGTATGGACATGCTAGCTTTCCATGCGTGCTCCAACCAGAAACCATTCCATAAGCTAGGAAATCATTGATAGTCCACATCAAAGCCGCTCTCATAACAAAATTATGTTTCCTCGAGATGTCATAAGTCAAAACTCCAGAGGACCACAACTGCGTCAACTCATCAATCAACGGATGAAGATAAACATCTATATTCTGACCCGGACTGCTCGAACCTGGTATGACCATAGATAGAAACATGAACTCCGGCCTCATACACATCCCTGGGGGCAAGTTATAAACCGTCAGTATGACTGGCCAACAAGAATAAGGAGCAGCAAATGACCCGAATAGGTTAAATCCATCTGTACACAACCCAAGACGCACGTTCCTTGATTCAGCTAAAAAGTGAGGATGCACACTGTTAAAGTGTTTCCAGGCTTCACCGTCATAAGGATACACCATCACTCCATCAACCACATGATGTGATTGGTGCCATGTCATATGCTCAGTAGTCCTTGGTGACTTGAATAACCTATATAGTCTAGGTGTGATTGAGAAGTATCTAAGTTTTTTATATGCCACGAAAGTCTTTCCTCTTCCAGTTCTGGGTTTGTAACGGGAATGCCCACATGTCATTCACTCGGTCAGCTCAGCATTTTTAAGGTAGTATAACATGCAGAAGCTAGGGCACATGTCAATTTTCTGGTATCCTAAACCGAGGGGTTTTATCATGGACTTGGCAGCATAGAAGTTCTCTTTCAACCTGTTCTCTTCAGGTAAAATGCTTCTCACCCATTCAATAATCTTGTCATAACCGGCCTAACTAAACTCATGATCTGACTTAATGGTGAACACCTATGCTACGACCAATAATTTACTGTGGTTCGTGCAGCCATCCCATAATGTCTTGTCAGAATCTTTCAACAGATCAAAAAACCTTGCTGCATCTGCATTAGGTTCTTCTTCTATGTTTGGAAATTCACTGACATTATCTTCACTCATTCTCATTGCATCCATAACCATATTCCTGTAAGGATTGCTGTTCTCATTTCCAACTTCATGCATGTTGCTAGCACTAGAAGTTGACCTGACCACCCTTTCAACCATGCTCTTATTAGGAACAAATAGTTCTCTGTGTGCATACCAACACAGGTAATCCTGCATGAACCCTTTGGTTAGAAGATGCATCGTTACAACATCTTGATGCAGAAACTTTAAATTTTTACACTTCCTGCATGGACACCTAATACCGCCATCAGTAAAATTCCTCGGGATAGATGCTGCGAAATTAATAAAACCCTAAACACCGTTACAATAATCCATCCCCCGCAATCCTTGAGGTGAGTCCCGATACATCCATGAACGATCATCCATGACTTCTATTGAATCTCTATAAAACATAAAAAAAATATTGGTTTCTTATGTTAAATATTCATTATCAATTATCCAACAAACTAAAAAAACACTTATGTTAAATATTCATTATCAATTATCAACTATCAACTATCAACGTTCATACATACAAATTTATACATATATAAATTTACGGAAATCACAACTTCGCAATAGAATTGATAACAATTAAAACAGACTCGTTAAACAAGCTATTATTTATTTCATCACAACACATATAATTTGGTGCAATTCAAACAAAATTTCAACAATTTACAAACAAATATAATTTGACAAAATCTAAAACAAACTATAACAACTATAAAATTATGCATTCATACAACAAGTTTCTTTAACAAAATACATATACTAAAAAAACAATAAAATTCACATTTAAAAGTTTAAACTAAAAAGTATAGATTTAATTACAAAAAATGATAAAATCCACAAGAATTAACAGATGTTGTGACCACGTACAAAAGTATAAGAAACTTGAGTGCTTGTGTTGAGAAGAGGGGAGAGTTGGGATGGGTGGTTGGCTACAGTTTGGGAGGGGAGAGGTGGGATGGGGAAGAAAATGGGGAAGAAGAAGGAGAAACAGAGGAAGAGAGGAAGAGAGTGTCGGCAGAGTCATTATGTACTGGCTTTTACCGATGGAATCACCGACGGAAACCTTCTATCGGTGATTCCGCCAGTGGAAGCGACACGTCGCTAAACGGCTATCCGGGTTTGAATCCCTCGGTATTTCCGTCGGTAAATTCGTCTGAAAAAATCCACGTCATCACGCCGTTGCAACTTTCTAAAAAAGGTTTCTCGACCGTAGGTGATACCGTCGGTATATACCGATGGACTAATTCCGTCGGTATTTACCGACGGTATCACCGACGGAATGTATCCGTCGGTAAATACCGACAGAGTTTGAGACGGAATTAGTTCCGTCGTTAAAAATTTCCTACGAAAAAATTCCGTCAGTAATTCCGTTGGTGTTCTTCGATTTTCTGGTAGTGAAAACAATATCAGAATGTCCAAATTAAAGCCAAAGTGCATGCTAATACATATATTTTTTTTGAAATTTCCTTTGTTGTATGAAAATATGATGTGATGATTTTTATTTTTATTTTTGGAGAGACTAGGCCGTATGCATGAAAATAAAATATTTTTTTATATATACATTTTTTTGATATCTTGACGAAAACCGGGTATTTTAATACTAGATTTCTATCTTTGCAGTATAAAAATACAAATCAGTATTCAGCAATTTCGATAAAACTATGCAGGAAAATCAACAAAAAAAATTTTAAGGATTTTTCAGAATTTTTTTATATATATATATAAATAATATAAAAACATTATAATATATAATATATAATATTAGGTGGGCTGGGCTGGGCCGGCCCAACTAGCTGGGCCGGACTCAGCACCAAAAGGGTTGGGCCGATCTCGGCCCAACAATTCTCTTTCTTTTTAGTCTAGGCCAGACCCGGCCCAGAAAGCAGGGCTGAGCCAGAATCAGTCTGGCCCACAAAACATCAGGGCCGGGCCAGAACCAGCTTGGCCTAGCATCAAAAAACCAACGGGGGGGAATTATTTTCCCCTTCCCATCCTCCTGCATGCAGACCGAATGTTCTGCATGCAGGAGGAAACGCAGTAACGAAAGAAATGCAGGGGGGAGAAGAGTTTACCTGGCGCGGAGGAGGCAGTGCCTTGCTGGTCAGACTGCTTCGCTGGCGGTGCTGTGGTGGAGACCGGTGGCGGTGTTGTGGCTCACGGACGGCAACTCCCAGCAGCGGAGAGAGAGGTTACTGCTCCTCCCTACTCCTCTGTTTCCTTTCCTCTTCTTTTGTTTTGCAGATGTTTCCCTTTATCCTCTCGGTTTGTTTTTTTTTAATTTCCTACCCCGTTTCAAGCTTTTCCTTCCTCTCCCTATGTTTTGGTTCCTCTCTTTCTATTCTCTCCGTCCTCTCCCTTTCGGTTATTTTTTTTTCTTCGGTTTGTTCTCTCCTCCCTTCAGTTCCTTCTCCTCTCTCCTCCTCGCGTGCTGGCGTTCAGTCTCTATTTATAGGCGCCCTTGATTTCTCATCATCAAGGTGCGTGGGGCTTTGGGTCTTTTGCAGGGCAAACGGCTCGCAGGAATTAATGAAGAAAGAAAAAAAAACTGCCTACCTTCACCTGTTGCATGTCCAGGGGAAGGAGAAAAAGGAACAGTGCCGCTCAAAACGACACTGTTCTGCTCTTTTTTTTTTTAACATGAAACGGCGTCATTTTATATAAAACGCGTCGTTTCATTTAAATTTAGCGCCAGCATATTCGTTTCCAAATCAGTCCTTAATTTATCCTTTGTTCTTTTAAGTCCTCAAAATGTAATTTTGATTTTAAGAATTAATTCAATTGCATCCCTGCCAATTTCAATCGTCGCCCCTATAGTTAGCCGCCTTTTTCACTTTAGTCCTTGGTTTTGAATTTGTGCATTTTGACCCTCAATTGATTAATAAACATCAAATTTCTTCAATTTGGTCCCTGATTCAATCAATTACAGCCCCTCTATTTACGCGCCTTTTCCAATTTGATCCTTGGTTTCGGATTTCCTCAATTAGGTACCTAATTGGCTATCAAACTTCATTATTTATGCAATTAAGCCCCTGATTTGACCAAATCAACTCTCAAAAATTATAATTTGACCCCAGAACTTTAATTTCTTCTAATTAAAGCCCAAATTGACTTAAAAATAAATTTGTTCTTGCAATCAAACCCTCTATAAATTCAATTAAACCTTCAATAAAATCCAATTGAGTCTATAAACCTCTAATTTTGGACTTTTCTCCTCAAATTAAATTTTCTTTTCCAACAGGGCTTTCATCATTCAAGTATATATTGTTAAAATTTTAATCTTTATATTTTTGAACCTCCTGAATCAATTTTTCTGACCATTTTCTGAGCGCTCCAGCCTCCTATTATTTTTCTAATTTTTTCCGGCTATATATATATATATATATTTATTTTTATTATTTATTATTAGTTTTTTATTATTTTTTTTTGTTTTTGTTTTTGTGTGGGGACCCAAAAATAGGTTACAACAACCCGGATGGTTCAGAGGGTATTTATAGCCCTTAAATAGTGTTATATTGCTAGAATAGAGGTGTTGGAAAGTCATTTCCTCCTATTAAAATTAATGAGGGATAAATATCTCTTACACAATATTAAATGAGGAACAAATATCTCTTACACCATATTAATGAAGGATAAATATCTCTTACACAATATTAATGGTGATGAAATTATGGGAGGCCTTTAGAAGATTTTTTTACACCTAAAGGTATAGAGAGATGAGTATTCTTGACATTAGCATTTTGTGTTAAAAGTCATAATTTTAGTTATTTGGCTATTACTGAACAAATGGCTCTTCAGGTAAGAAGCTCTCTTATATGATCCCATTATTTTAGTTTATTACTACTGTTTCTAACAATCATTTGTCTTTGGTAGATTGTCATGATGTGCATTCATTCTAAAAGGCGTTGGATAGTTAAGATGAGCCAAGTGAAGAAAGATACTAACAAACACAAGGCGAACCATATTGTCCTTCAAAAGCTAAGAGATTAGAAAGCTGCAGTGAAGATTGAGCCGATGGACCTCAATATCACTTATACAAGTTTGAAGGATGATATGAGAGGCTAGGTGTTTTAGCCTAGCTTTATTAAAAAGAAGCTATGTCTGGTTTATAATGAAATGGACTCTCTGAAATAGGGGATGAAGGAGATGAGGGAATCCTAGGATGCTCTGGGGGTTGAGTTTTTTCCTGCTAGAAAAGAGGTTCAGAACTCTCGTATGAAGTTATAATCTTTAAAAAACTCTTAGAAAGTTTTTTAGAGGGTCTACAACACTAAATGAGACAGCTGGGGCCATGATTTTTCTTTTCATGTCCAACCAATATTTCTTGAATTTTTGCATTACTATCTTGGTTCATCTGGCTCAGCGTTTAGTTGAATCTAAGGGTGTTGAACTTGAAAGAAAGTCGGTCTCATGTCTTCTAAGCCTAGCGTTCTGTCAAGCTCAGGAAACTTGGGTTATCATTTTTAAAATATGTTGATTCATTAGATAGCTATGTTGAACAAAAGAAAATACTTAAAAGAGCATATCGGGTAGATTATTATAGGACAAAACTAGGTTTGGGTTAGATATTAAAGGGTTATTTGAGAGTATGATAAATGTTATTTTTAAAGTGTTTGTTTTTAATATATCAAAATATTTTGTTTAAATATAAGGTTAGTTTCTTAAAAAAAGGCTAGAGGAAAAACCAAATAATTTATATTGTTGAATGCATATTATCGTGCCGCATGGTGCATGCACGTAAAGCATGCATAAGGCAAAGTAAAAAAATAAAACGTTCAAAGAAAACCTTGCCCACCCGTGACCTGACTTGATTTGACAAGTGCTATTGGGGTCTTGTGGTTTCATGCATGCTAGGTGCCCGCAAGTACATTTGATGTTTGTGTCATGGATAAGATATTCCAAAGAAAATGTAAAGGGAAGGGTATATTTCAAATTGTTTGTTTTTTTTTTAAATTATTATTTCAAGTTTTATAAATTTTAAAATCATTAAAAATTTATATAATTATTAATTTTAAGATTCATAAAATTAATCAAGATATATAAACTATAAATATTAATATTAATAAAAAAAAACATGAAGTAAACCTTAAACTTAGCCTTACCGTGACTTTGTCTTCACTTGATAGGCCTAGATGGGTTTTAATTGTTGCCAAGTTTCGGAAGAATTACCCTTCAATTTTGTTTTAGAAATGTGTTTTTTTTTAAAAAAAAAATTATTTTATTACACTTCATATCCAAACAATGTAGCTGACATTGAATTGACAAGCTATGCAGTTGTGTCACGTGCGTATTTAATCGTAAGGCCAACTTTTTTTTAAAAAAAGATGTTTCTAGTAATCTAATAGTAATTGTTTTTAGTATGTTTTTTATTGTAAAATATATTAAAATAATATTTTTTTTATTTAAAAAAAATATTATTTTTTAATATTAACACATTAAAATAATTTTTTTAAAAAAATTTACATCAAATTTATTCTTAGTGACAATTTATTCTCAATTTAGAGCTGCTCAGAGGGTGTCATTGTCGATCTTCTAACAATATTTCTCAAGCGCATGAACCAAAGTGAACGTTATTTTCAATGGTGATTAGTGGCAAGCAATGACCCACTTTCCGACCTGTTTAAAGCAACCCCATGAATGGATTATTCTCTTTCTTCCCGAGCATATCATCTGCTTTTCAATCTCCATCCTCAGAAAGGCAAAACGATTTGGTTTCTAGAGTTGAATGTTCAATTATGGGTGAAGTGACATATTTTGTTGCATTTTATTTACATTTTTTACTGTGATAATAGCTTGAATATTAGATAAAATACTTATAGAAAAAGAGAGAGGTTTTGTTGTTTTTTATAAAGTGAAAAATAATCAATTAATATATTTGGATATTAGAGAAAATATTCATAGTAATGACCTAAATATATATATATATAATTATTTTTGGAATTAATTTAATTTAATTATTTATTTATTTATAATACCTCCTGCCAAGTTATTCTTTTAATTTAATTAAAAAGTTGTATTTTTGAATTCTACAAACATTAGTTCTCCAGAGAAGTACTTTTTAAAATTTCATAAACTCTCTTTAAATATATGTCTTTAAACTTCTATAGATATATAGGTTTGAAAAAAATTTATTTTTCCCAGTTTGATATTAACAGAAATTAATTAAAAAAATATTTTTTTTCTTTCTCTATTTGTCCTCTACAAATTCTTTATTTATGTTAATAAAAAATAAAACATGGATTTGTTATATCTTAAAGATATATTATTTTAAGATTGGAGCAAATATAGAGATAACAATTAATAAATCACCACTCGTGTGTCTTCATGTTTTACAACATAGGCTTCATGACATTTAATATTGTATCCATTAATAAATCACCACTCGTGTGTTGTAAACTAAGAGAGTTGTAATTTGTATTGTTGAATGCATATTATCGTGCCGCATGGTGCAGGCACGTAAAGCATGCATAAGGCAAAGTAAAAAAATAAAACGTTCAAAGAAAACCTTGCCCACCCGTGACTTGACTTGATTTGACAAGTGCTATTGAGGTCTTGTGGTTTCATGCATGCTAGGTTATTTTCAATGGTGATTAGTGGCAAGCAATAACCCACTTTCCGACCTGTTTAAAGCAACCCCATGAATGGATTATTCTCTTTCTTCTCGAGCATATCCTCTGCTTTTCAATCTCCATCGTCAGAAAGGCAAAACGATTTGGCTTCTAGAGTTAAATGTTCAATGGGTGAAGAGACATATTTTGTTGCATTTTATTTACATTTTTTACTGTGATAATAGCTTGAATATGAGATAAAATCCATATAGAAAAAGAGAGAGGTTTTGTTGTTTTTTATAAAATAAAAAATATTTAATTAATAGATTTGGATGTTGTTGAGAAGATACGAAGTAACGATAGTAATAATATATATATATATATATATTCAGAATTAATTTAAAATCAATTAATTAATTATTCATAATACCTCCTATCAAGTTATTTTTTTGATTTAACTGAAAAGTTATATTTTTGAATTCTACAAATATATTGGTATGTAGAGATGTGTTTTTTTAAATTTCATAAACTCTCTTTAAAAGATATGTCTTTAAACTTCGACAGACATATCGGCCTGAAAAAATATTATTTTTTTAGTTTAATATTGATAAAAATTAATTAAAAATATTTTTTTTCTTTCTCTATTTTTTCTCTGTAAATTCTTTATTTATGTTCATAAAAAATAAAATATAAATTCTTAAGAAACTTGTAAAAGTTATTGTATATAAATTTCAATACTTTGTTATATCCTAAATATAAAACAGTGGAGAAATTATAGTGATAGCAATTAATAAATCACCACTCGTGTGTATTCCCGTTCAGATTCGTTTTATTTCCTCTCGGGACCAACTTGTTGATGTCTTCACTAAGCCACTTCCTACTTCTTCCTTTACTGTTTTTCGTTTCAAGCTTCGGGTTGATCCTCCACCCTCAACTTGAGGGGGCATATTATAGAATGTACTTATATAGGAAATACTGTATAGGAAATATTGTCTATATACTCTTGTGTGGTTCATCAAAATATTGAATTAGTATTTTTATTTAAATCAAAATTTATTTATTCTAACTAAGAAAATTTATAATTTTTTATGAGATAAAAATTAAAAAATAACTTAGATTAATTTAAAAAAATCATACCAAGGAAAACCTTACTATTATCAAAGTCCAAACTGCAAGGCCAAATAAGAGAATGCCGAGCCTAACAAAATTTACCTAGTATGTATAACTTTGCTAATGAAGAAGTTAATGTAGATGGTAGTACTACTCCGTATCAAGGAATGGCCCAATGTCGATTAGCACAACTATGGTTCCATAATGATAGTAGCAACATATTTGTGGTTAATTGATTGGTAAAGAAATTTGGCATACGACTGAGTAGTAGTCATACATTGATGAAGATAGTAAACTCAAAGGCATAGAGAATTGCAGGTATGTCTTGTGATGTGCCAATAATGTTGGATCAGTAGAGAGGTAAGAAGAACGTAATGGTTGCAAATCTTGATGACTATAATATTATTCTTAGTCTTGATTTCTTGAGAAAAACCAAGATTCTTTTGATGTCGTATCTCAATGGAGTCATGATTGCAAGTTAGGGATGTCTATGTTGTAATGTAGCAACAATGAATGACATCTAAGTAGACTATAACAAAGGTGAAAAAAGCTTAATCTTGGTCATTTCTATTAAGAAAGCATTACAAAAACGGTGGAGAAGTGTTTCTTGTGACAGTAGTGGATAAAAAGTGGATTGTTATGAGGAGGTGCCGAAAGAAATTGCCAGTGTGTTGAAGCAATTTGAGGATGTGGTGTCACCTTAGCTACCAAAGAAACTTCCACCTAAAAAGGTCATGGAGCATTGAATTGAGTTGGTACCGGGAACAAAACCACCATCTCAAGCTCCTTACTGCATGTCACCAATGGAATTGGTAGAATTAAGGAAGCAATTAGGGGAACTAATTGACATGGGGTCTATCCGTCTTTCCAAGGCTTCATATGGTGCTACAATCTTATTTCAAAATAAAGCAGATGAGAGTCTTCGCATGTGTGTGGACTACCAAGCACTTAACAAGGTAATCATAAAAAATAAGTATCTAGTTACTTTATTTTAAGATTTGATGGATAGATTGTATGAAGCCTCTATCTTTACAAAGTTGGACTTGTGATCATGATATTGGCAAATACAAATTGCTGAAGATGACGAGCATAAGACTACTTGTGTGACAAGATATGACTCATACAAGTTTCTAGTTATGTCATTCGACCTAACAACATTTTGTAATCCCATGAATGATGTTTTATATGATTTCTTAGACAACTTTGTTATAGTCTACTTAGATGATATTTTAGTCTATAGTAGAGGAATTGAAGATCAAGGAATTCATCTTTTTAAAGTTCTATGTAGATTGAGGGAACATGAATTGTATGTAAAGAAAGAAAAATGTGAGTTTATAAAAATTGAGATTATGTTCTTAGGCCACTTAATTAGGGAGGGACAAGTGAAGATGGATCCATGGAAGATTTAAGTCATCGTTGAATGGTCAACATCGAAGTTAATCTTGGAGTTGAGATTTTTTTTTGGTGCTTTAGCAAGAAAACAATCATCTCTTAGATCTTCTAAAGAAAAATCAGAAATAGAAATGGTCAGTTGATTGCCAACAAGTCTTTGAGAAGCTGAAGACAACGGTAGCATCAGCTCCAGACGAATAACGACGTAGAACTTTACGTTAAGACTTGTCCAGTGTGCCAGCAAGACAAGACCTTACGGCAGCAAGAGGCAGGCTTATTACAGCTATTGCCAATTCCAGACAAGCCTTGGGTATCAATTTTGATGGGCTTTATTGTTAGGTTTCTGAAGGTGGATGGCATGAACACTGTCATGGTTGTCATAGACAGATTCACCAAGTATGCAATGTTTATGGCTACCCCGACGGTGTGTACAACTGAAGTTGCCGTTGGGTTATTCTATCGAAACGTGGTGAAGTATTTTGAAGTGCCTTCTAACATTGTAAGTGATCGTATTGTGCGATTCACGAGTAAATTATGGATAGCGTTGTTCAACATGATGGGGACAAGACTGAAGTTTGTCACTGCTAGTGTCATCAGCAAACTGATGGGCAAACAGAAAAGACAAATGCTTTGCTACAGGAATATTTGAGATACTACGTGACAGTAATGCAACGAAATTGGTTGGATTTGCTGGATAGTGCGTAGTTTTGCTACAATCTTAAAAAAATCTCGGCAACAAAAGCAAGCCTATTTGAGTTAATTTTAGGGACACAACCCCAAACTAGTGTTGGTGCCCACACTTTGCCATGGGGTTGGACTATTTTTTTTTTCAAAAAATGGTGTGCTTTTTTTTGTTAAAAAAAGAGAGAAAAATACAACTCATGTCATAGACTCGACTAGGTCATATAAATTAACTTTATTTCAATTAGATGAAAAATAATAAGAAATAACAGTTGATGGATCAAATTTAAAAAGAAAAGTGATTAGGATTACCTAGGGAAAACAATTCTTTTTTCATAAAAGGACAAACGATGTATCTCAATTCACAGCCTATTAAATACAAAAGAACAAAATGGTGCAAAATAATGTCATAAACAAATTTATCATGGTCAACCCGAGTTAGTATGACAAACCTATAATCATGGTAATCAGGGTCAAGCCAACCTATGTTAACTTTTCAATTCATGACCTGGGTCATTCAACCCGAAGCACCTTGTATGGAAAAATCATGAAATTCAATTCTCAATTAATCAAATATTGAATGATGAAATTGAGAAAAGAATTTCAATTATACAAAAAAATTCAAAAAACATCAATAAAGAGAATGAGGATCAAAAATAAAAAACAAAATAAATTTTATTTTTGATTGAAGGGTGAAATTGAAAAGAAAAATCAATTTATTAAAAAAACAAAAAGAAATCAAAAGAATGAGGATCAAAATTGACATAAAAAATAAAAACAATGCTTTGATTGAAGGGTGAAATTAAAAAGAATAATAACTTTTACAAAAAGTCCAAGAAAAAAAATAGAAATAAAAAAAATAAGAACCAAATTAAATAACATAATACCATGAATTTGAGTTGAATGATGAAATTGAAAACCAATAAATCTTTTACTAAAGAGTTGACAAAAAAAATTAAAAATAAAAAAAATAAGAACCAACTTAAAGAATATAATATTTGCTAAATTAGGATTGAAGAATTATATTGAAAACAAATAAAACTTTTATAAAATAGTCAAGACCAAAAATTAAAAATCAAAAGAATAAGGATTGAAGTTGAAGCACCAATAATAAAGAGGGTCATATTGTAATTTTTAAAGAAGAAGAGAGAAAAGAAGGAGAAAAAAAAGCATATCGGCAACAAACCGAACAACCACTAGTGACACATGCTGAATAATGTGGTGCTTCTAACAACACTATGAAAAGGCATTTTTGAATATCGAGAGGCATTGCACACACCACTTAAAAGTGTGTGGTGCCTCCCTCGTGCTTCTGAATGTCATGCACGCGCATGTTCTTTATATATATATATATATATATATATATATATATATAGTCAAATATAAAATTGCTCCTGATTTGACATGATAATAATGAAAAAATCTTTGGAAAAATATGAAAAAATCCCTTGAGACAAGTTTCATTTTTTTTACATTCTATTACATTTTCATCATCTCACTATGCTTTGATTTTTTTTGTTGTTTATATGTGGCCAAATATAAAATTATCATTCATCTAATGACCTTTTTGAAAGTACTAAATATTTCCTTTTGATGTGGTATTGAAGGTTTTGTTTTTAAGTGCATTTCATTATTTTTACTTTGTATTTAAGCAGGGAAAAAATATAATTATCCTTCGTCAATTTAGAAACAAGTAATGTGTTATATGAAAACATCTTAATGTTGTCACTAACTAATTATAAGTTTTTTTAAGTAGCGACAAAAATATCATTAAATTGCCAATAAATCTGAACTACATTGTTTTCCCAACCTATAACTTATAGGCTTATAGCTAAAATTGATCTAAGCTAAAACCCATGATATTTTAAATGACCTAGAACTTGAGCCTCTCCTTAAAAACAACGTCCTCGTCAATGCAAATAAAAGGGAACAAAATACGTCAACTCCAGAAACCAAATCGTTTTGCCTTTTTGACAAAAGAGATTGGAAAGCCGAGGATATGCTCGAGAAAAGTGGGAATAATTCATTCACGCGGTTGCTTTAAATACCTTATTTTCTCGGCGTCGTCCTCATTTCATTTGCTGAACACGAGTTTTGTCCATTGCCATGTGCACATTCCAAACAGAGATATAATAATGGCATACCGCCTTAGCTGATGGAGTAGTAACATTTAAGTGATCAATACTAACGAAAACAAACCAAATATCTTAGATTTTTTATTATTTATTATCAGTATAGAAACAATATATATAAAAAGATTTTAAGTACAAGTCCGTTTAATAGTATCATTATATAAAAAATCTAATTCAAAGTTTTATTAATAAATATTTTATCTTAAATGCAAACTAAACAACCCTATCTATACTATTTCTAGATTTATATTTGAAGAACCATCTCAACCCAATAGCTTAACCCAATAGCTTACGCTATTGGGTTGAGATGGTTCTTTGACATGGTATCAGAGTTTTGATGACCAAACGGCCACGAGTTCGAATCTCACCATCCTCATTTATTTGATAAAAAAAAATTAAGCACAAGGTAATGTGAGTCTGTGCAAGTTTCAAACCCAAAGGGCTTTCATTTGAGGGGGTGTGTTAGAGAATAATATAAATCATATCTTGAACCTTACCTAACAACTTAAGCTATTGGGTTGAGATGGTTCTTTGACATGATATTAGAGCCTTAATGACCAAGCGGTCACGAGTTCGAATCTCATCATCCCCATTTATTTGATAAAAATTAAGCACAATGTAAAGTGGACATGTGCAAGTTTCAAGCCCAAAGGGCTTTCACTTGAGGGGATGTGTTAGAGAATAATATAAATCATATCTTAGGACCTCACCTAACAGCTTAAGCTTTTGGGTTGAGATGGTTCTTTGACATGGTATCAGAGCCTTGATGATCAAGCGGTCACGAGTTCGAATCTCACCATCCTCATTTATTTGATAAAAATTAAGCACAAGGTAAAATGAGCCTGTACAAGTTTCAAGCCGGACTTCACCTAATAGCTTAAGCTATTAGGTTGAGATGGTTCTTTGACAATATTGAAAAGGAAACAAATTCTAATAAATAATTACAAGGTTATTCTATGGATTCATGAATTCCTAAACTAAATAGAAAAAAAAAGTCTAAACTAATTAAAAATAAGAATAACAAAGGAAACAAATGATTTCTCTTTAAAAATCCTCCTTCGTGCGTCAAGAAACAAATATGAACGAATTTGCAGTGGCAGATGCTGCATTAGAATCTCTTATCAGTTGCAAAACAGATAAGATGATGAATGTGCAAAGGAAGCTAAGCAGCTTGGAGTTGTGCATTGAAGATCTTGAAGATGGAATTTGATTAGTACTTAAAAGTGCATTCTCATTAAGGCTTTATATCATCGTATTGCACTAAAGTATCGTTAAATTCCCTAACTAAAGCATGTTTTATAATAACAAGTCTAATAATATAA
>Ga0307513_10005784_pt1 | contig 16260 bp, 19 predicted proteins | sample 15_EM_MG_FD_202174 | JGI IMG/M metagenome (GOLD analysis project Ga0307513, IMG submission 202174) | Populus trichocarpa ectomycorrhiza microbial communities from riparian zone in the Pacific Northwest, United States - 15_EM | ecosystem: Host-associated > Plants > Roots > Unclassified | place... | reverse complement strand
CAAGAAATTCAAGATTCTGTGCTGTAGAACAGAAGCCCATGTAAGATATAACTAATATACAGAAATGTACATTGAGAAGTTAGCGGCAAATCAAAGTCCAGTAGTTAGTATACTTTACTATGTCCTCTGTAAAATTAGATATGCTGTTGCACAGCCTCTATATTGCAAAGTATCTAGTGAGATGGCTGAATATTAATCTCTCAGTGGTGTTGGTTTGACCTACTGCTTTCAAGACAAGACGATGCACCGAATTCGAAATGAGATCTGCCAAGACTGACATATGCAGTGACACAATCGGTACTCGGGACACTGCTCATTGAAAGGATCCTCCTTCCTGCAGCGGCAGCAGGAAGCGAGATACATCGCTGGTCAATGAGAATCCGGGCGTTCACGCAATTTACGTCATAAATCGAGGAGTGGTCTGTGACCATAAATTCATCAAAATAACTATACTTATGTGAAGTGCGGAGCTTGAATATTGTCGCTGTGGGGCTCTGTGGGGTTTCTTTATTTCTTGGAGACAAAGCACATCAATATAGATCAAGGATCGCTACTTATAATATTTTTTGCTGAGAGGAGCAGACCCACCCCTCACTTTTATTCCAACGGGTGTCAAACGGGTGACAGGTAAAGCACCTCACGTGATTATTGGCTCTGCTTGACCTGCAGTGCACATTCCCAAGGGGGGACCAGCCTCCAGGATGTTAAAAATTGAGCAGGGTCGATAAATTTTTTCAAGGTGCTCGACCTTAATCCCCCTCTCCTCAAAAAGGATATGTCACATGGAAAAGGAATTTTCTGAAGAAAAAACATATCTCCAATAGTGGTTAAAAACGAAAATTTCGAAAGGTTTCTATTGAATTTGGAGTTAAATATGGTTATGACATCTATTTATTAGGTGTTCCTTCAAATATTAGGGACTTAGGATGTCACTTCGAGCCCATTGCATCTCATTACCACTTCTGACTCACGAGAACACCCCACTTCTTTGGTTAGCGCCCGTGTCAAGCTCAAATTTGATACCAATGTCACGGACCACCACTAGCCGAACCTCTGTAAATCTCCGGAAGTCTTGGTATGTCAAAATCGCCATTTCTGTCCCCATTTCCAACATTTCCATCCGAAAAAATTCCATTCCTTATCGTAAGTTCAATGGTTGGGCGCTGGCAGTAAAAACCTCGTGAATGACCGCCTCTGGGGACCGTAGCTCCTCTGATCGTGACGATGGGGGAGGTTATATGGCAAAGGCTCGACTATCATCGATCTTGAGGAAAAACCCGTGGAGAATCTTTCAATCGTTGCCCGACGAGTGTGCATTGATTACTCAAATATTCCGGCGAGGCCTTCGGGTGGAGGTCCGTTACAAGCCCCACGCAGCCATCTGATATTCATGTTCGAGTTGGCAGCCTTGTCGTGGGACTTTCAAAGGGATCCAGGTGAGCGTGATAGTACATGGAATTACATTCCACAGGATATCGAGTCCCCCACAACACGCTGTTCACTTATCCGTCATTGCGGTCCCATACAGTTTACGGGATTTTAGGCCATTAGTTATGGTAGACGACACAATGGTGACTTCCCTGCCAGCCTATACGGGTCACGGCATTCTAAGCTGTCAATAATCGGGAAGGTCAGAGCGGTGGACAGCCCCTGGGATAGAATATACGGGGATCAAGAGGGCATCGACTATAAGAACGTTGCCGGCGGTGCGGATGTGACCTGTGCGTCCGAAGTGTTGGTTCCTTTCCCCTGCTAAATGGGAAATCCTGCACGCTAAATTGCCGTATTATTACCTACCTTCTTTGCCTTTCATGCAAACAGCGTGTCTTATAATGCCTCCCAGGTTACATGCAATCATTTTCTGGAGAGAGCAGAAATTTTTTATCAGGTCCCACGGAATAAGGTCAAGCGCGTCATGTGTCCAGATTTGTTGAAAAGATAGTCGGTTTGAGGACACCTACAATGCCCTTCAATGCTTCTTCTTCTCGATTATATCCATCTCCCAATGCTGCAGACCCCAGAAAGCTAAACTCTCGTCCAGCTTCCGAGTAGTCAGAAGAGACTGCACAGGAAGAAGTGGCGGGGTCAAGGAAAACAGCTCAAGAACACCAAAGGTTTTTGGTGAGTTTTGGTCGCAGTGGAACAGATTATTATTGGTGTATCAACCATTGACTGCCGACAATCAGCGTTCAGTAAGTTCGGAGATGTCGCTCCGGAGCGGGAAGAGCATGTGGGGTAAGTCAGCTAGAGAGTAAAATTAAGGACCTAGATGCGACGAAGGAAATGATTAAACCTCACGTTCCATGTTGGTGTCGTAGGGCAAACTATTCATTGTAATTGATATGGGTCCCTGGCTATCAACGACTGCCCCACGGACGGCAGCACCACGGAGATTGAGAATTAAACGGGAAACCATGAGGCTAGTGATTCTAGACAGTGGGACAGGGCATCAGCTTAGCGTATCTATAAGTAGTAAAAGAGACTCACAGGGTACTGAAACTTGCATTTACAGCTTTCAGGCTCGGCTGTTAACGAAGGGATAAGAAATTCACTGAATATTAGCGGGAGATGGATACCAACTCACAGTCGCAAACTACAGAGAATCATTTTCGCAATTTGTTAGGTGAGTTCACTACGGGAACAGAAAGAAACTCACAAGAAACAGTAAAACCGTAACGAGATTAGCGATGAAAATGACGCCGAAATAGATGACGCCTAACAGACCTTGTGAATAGACGAGTTCTCCGATATCCATGACGAGGGAAATGCCTACCATCCCGTAGAACGAGGTTGATAAGCGAGCTAGTATTGCCCCTCAACAACCTGTTGTGCGCTACAGTACTCCAGAGTGTCATCAAGAATACAACAGAATCTGAATTAAAATATATCATTGAAGGCTGTATTCAAGTGGATGCATCATACCGAAAACGAGTTCGGCAACCCATGTAAAAACAAAGCGTCTAGAAGTTGCTTGATTTTGAATACATTTTAATCCAAAAGACAAGGAAGAGGTCCACACTTGTGATGCTTTCCAACGAGTATACACCCAACAAGACCTACGAGGCGAAAGTCAATTTCGCATCCAACACGAGGTCCCAAACGAACCCTCAGGCAAAACCAGGCTTGTTCCATCGGTAAATGCCCACTTTGGAAACAGAGATGAATAGCCATTACTGATACGGGGTCAGAGAGAAAAAACACAACGTACAATTTTTACTGCTAGCTCTGCGGCCAACAGACATCCCACAAACAGCACAACCGTCAAACTCCGTGAGTAAATAGCGTAAAGCCGCATAATAAAAATCACTTCATTATGGAAGGAAGTTAGAGACTCCCATGCAGAATAAAAAATAGAACGACCAACGCACTTCCAATAATGAACGCAGTTACGACCTTTAAAGCTTCGGGAAAGAGTATATACCGATTGCAAACCTCCTTGCTCCAAGTTGCATCATGAAATGCTATTTTCGATTTTCCCGATATTCAAGGCATCCGATCACAATGGGTCTCAGGAATAAATTAATCAACTCACAGACGATGATTACAATATAACCCAACGGCGAAAGATACCGATTCTTGTGTGAAATTTTTTAAGGCGTTGTCACGTGAAATCGGAAAGAAAAGAAAACGCACCAGAAACCATAAAATTGTAACCATTGAGAGCTTTCTCATCCAAATTCGCTCAACCTCTTGCCCAAATGTGATTACGATGTCGTAGAATAACATCACTTCCGGAGAGGTCAGGCCCCCCTATATGAACAAAGTTGTGAGGAATAACCGACCACACGAGGCCAACGAGAACATCTTCGCGACCATCCTGGAAATAGGCTGTCCACAAGTGTGAACAAGAAAAGGTAACTTGAGTACTCACAAGTTCCTCGCCACATTGGCGAGCTGTTCTGGAGAGAGCGGCGCAGCCATGTCAGTCAAGTCAACCTTTAGAAAACAGGCCCTCCTATAAGAGCTGAGAGACCAACGCTCGATGCCAGAAAACTCAGAAATTGAGGAAACGGAAAAGGATGTGTCTCTCGGAAATGGTGGTCGTGCCTCGCTCCATACCATATATGAACATGAATGGATAATCGTTCGACGTTCAACGCCGAATTTTTTTACAATTAACAACTACAAACACCGGCAGACTGGGCCGAACTGAGGCGAATTGTGAATTGGCAGCAACGAATGGGAGTAAGATGTGACGGAGCTTGCGCGGAAGATATCCAGAGTAGGCGCTGGAAATTAGACAGCGCTAAGACACGCAGTGGATATTGAATCCGTGCATCGGATCCATAGTCCAAGACGCCGTCACGGACTCGGAGGATCCCGATCATGATGGCGGACCGCGTCAAAAAGGGACGAGCACAATGCGGGTGTGGGTCCAAGGAATTGGTCCAAGTCGGGCTGAGCATTCAAGTTTTGATGATTGCGCACACAGGTTACTGGATAAAAGCTGAATTGGCCCGGTATCAAAGGAATGCTGATAATGAGCGAGTCATAAGTTGGGAATGAGCAGTTTGAATCTACAGTGATCGTGTCTATTTTTGATACATCGCTGTCTCCTCCCAAGTCGTCTGGTTCTATATCACCGTTCGCTCAGGAAGGGTACAATTTGGAATGTTCGGGTGCGGTCAAAATGATATACATCAAGAAAGAACTTGTCCTCTGATCACCATTCGTACACCTTTCCCGGATAACGTGAACGAACGAGCCTTCCTTTTATTTTGCAAAACTATTATTGAGAAGATCGAATAGGCACCAACATATTTGGCCCACATTCCAATCTAGAGTGTTGATATTAGAGGAGGGCCGGCCGCTCCATGGGCATCTCGATCGCAAGGAACATCCAGAATCACATACAATTGGTTTGTTGACATGTCGAGGCTTTCGTACTTTCTGTCAGAAGGCGAGTCCGTCGATTTAAACGACACATGCAGAACACAATGCCAGAGATTGCCGTCGAACGAAGTCACGCTCTCTTTTTGTAGGTAATTAAATACCTGATCGGCAACTGCTTCCAAAAAATAAAAATTAATGAATTGGCCATCGTCGGGAAATCTATCCAAGAGAAAGATCTTCCTTACCCCTACGTGCATCTCGATGGTCTGGTTCCACCTTGCTCCAACCTTTCCGTCGTTGTCCCATTCACGTCCAGTTGGGATAATGATAACAGCAGGTAGTTCTATTTAAAAGAGGTGCCTGTTCGAGGTCCGATGTTAATATTTATTCGGGGTATTGTAGATACCGAGTAGCGCATAATTAGAAATGCGCTCCCATTGACAAGGGCAGAGGTTGAGGTCTGGGCTGGGTCTGGGCGAATTTTTTACTGAAGATGAGATATATGGTGAACTGATTAGCAATAAAAAGCAAGCAAAGCGATGGACACCGTATAGTCTGTGAGTAATATGTACTATAGAGAAATACAAGAGAAATAATCAAAATTCCGGACCGTCAGAAACACCGACATGTGGTGCTTGTGTAATATAAAATTGGCTTATGTAAGTACTTAAATTACTACCGACTGCCACCCACCTTTTGACTCACGCTATCTCCTTGGAGTTGACATATTGCCGCACCAACCCATCATCTGAACTATCGGTATTGGAGAGCCCGTGAGGACGGGGGTTTATCCGCCCGCATCCCATCGACTCTTCGCCCTAGAGTTGGGACGGCGCTCATCGTGGATCGAGCCTTCCAGCCTTCAATTGACGTTCCACCCCCCATATCCACTATTGTAGTCGACTCTGTTTATACGCATGAGCACGAAAGCCTCTCGGAGACTGACTTCCTGACATGTGGGCGCGTCTTGTGGTGATGGTTTCAGTGCAACATCCCATCGCTCCACTTGTTGCATAAGCCAGAAGCCAGAACTCACAAGGCTAATTTTCTTCTGATGAGAAAATATAGGGCTGCTTGGTTGATGTAAATTCACGGCGAGGAGTCGAGAATTTCCTCACCTGTACCCTACTTTTCCCATTCCAGCGAGACCAGCCACCACCTTCGCCTCCTGTCAAATTCGGCGGAAGTAGTGCACTCTTTGTTCTTCCCTTCCTTGACCCACCGCAAGTCATTTGCCCACCAGCCAGATCTCAAATGCTCGTCCAGCTTCCCTCTGACTCTCGTTACTTGTCTCTTATGACTCTTGACCTGTGCAGGCTCGGGCAGCAACCATGGCGACCAAGCGTAAAAAGATAAAACATAAAACAGGTTGTGGACGGCATCTCCATTCAGATCTATGTGAGACATATGATCTACGCACAAAAATAAAACATGTGCACATATCAAACGCACCTTACAACGTGTGTTGGTTGGGCGGTCGGAAGGAAGTCATCAACGGTCTGGGCATTCCCTGAAATTTGAAGGTATATATATAGTTGACCATTGACCCCTCTCCTTTTCAATCCCCCTCGAACCGTCTCTCCTATCGTTCGGCTACCCACATCACTTATCACATACGATATGGCCTATACTCACCAGCCTGGAGCGCAGCCCGCTATGGTAGCGGCTGGCAATCGTAATGTCAAGAACCTCCCCGTGGGCGCTGATGGTCGTGAATGGAGCAATGGGCTTTGTGGATGTTGCGGCGACGCTGGAACCTGTGGGTTTCGGATTTGTCTCATTTTCTGCAGGGCCAATACTCATGACATGGACTCTCATAGGTATCGTCGCCTGCTTCTGCCCATGCATCGTCTACGGCAAGGTTAAGCATCGTTATGAACACCTGAACTCCAAAGGATACCCCGACCCTGAGGATGGCGGTGGATGCTGCAGTTCTGACTGCATGATTCACGGTTTCCTCTCTTGGTGTGGATTTGGATGGATTCTCCAGGTGGGTTAATTTTACCACGACCCAGATGGTATAGGATGCTCACTATCTCGGGTAGATGGGGCAACGAGCCGCCATTCGAGGCCGCTACAACATCAAGGGCGGAGGATGCGGCGACTGCTGTGCTGCGTTCTGCTGCACGCCTTGCGAGCTCACTCAAGAAGCTCGCGAACTGCAGCTTGAGGAACAAAGCTATGGCGGAAAACATTGAGGTTGAGCGATGATCTTACTCCCCACGTCTACTGTTCCACCTGTACATTTTTGATACATCGCCCTCTTTTTACTTTTTCACCCATGACTTCAACTTAGGATAATTATGAACAAGTCTACTGAATCAAAGAATGCTTAAACTTTAAAACCAAGTAGACTGATCGAGTTCTGAGTTGAAAAATTTCAGAGACATTCACATATCGCTTTCAATTCTCTGCAAAAATTGAGGCTCAGAAGTGCATTCCTTGAGACGGACATTAATTTTCGCGGCTTCAAACGTGACAGTTATGATGAAAAGAATAAAATCACGTGATTGATCGCGCCTCGAGGCGCGTGAATTTCAGTGGTTGAGCGAAAATCAACCATGCAAGTTTGACTGCAACGATGTTAGTCCAACCTATCGTTTTCAAACATCCGTTACTGACTATCCTATTACCCAACGGCGCTCAGAATGCCTGAGCTGCCCTCCGAAATCTGGTCACAAATTTTCGACCTCGCAGCCGATGAAGACATCCTCTTTCTTCCAGGTATTCCAACCGCTATGGCCGAGTCCGCGTGGTACAGGGATATCATTGTAAATGAATGGAGACTCAGATCACCACGAGAGGCCATGAACATGCTTCAGCGGCGGAGTTACGCTACAAAGAAGGTATGTTCCGAACTATGCATCCTCAAACCAATTAGAATGACTTATTTTCAGGCGATAATCTCTACCTGTCGCCAATGGCGTGGAGCAGGATCTGAATTCCTCTTTCGCTGCCTGTATTTCAGCGATCCGGCCAAGATGATTTCGCTATCCACCTTCCTCGACGTAACCTCAGATCCCAAAATAACATCCCCAAGCTGGTGGACGCGACGCATACACATATCACGATATCATCCCTCTCCAAGTCGCCGTGCAACCATTGAAGATATGGATCATGCACTCGTGTCCATCGTCAGTCACTGTCCCAACTTGGAGATCTTCGTTATGGAACGGCCAATGGGAAGCGCTTTCGGTCCTGTGGTTGATGCTCTCGCCACCCACGCATTTCGAAAACTGCACACAGTCCACTGGAATATCCCCGGAGAAGCCCTCGCAAAGGTTATTTGGGCTCTTGACTCTTTACCCCTCCTCATTGCCGTCCATGTGGACTTCGAGTCCCCCGTTCCCAGTATACAAGAGACAGCGAATCTCGGCTCAGCGACAAATCTACCCATCATGTTACCATTTTTAAAACAGCTCTCACTCCGAGGTTATGTGGAAGAGATCGTCGAACAATGCACAGGTTGGGATTTACCTGCGTTATGCAACCTCTCAGTTGACTCGGGAACCAGTGTCCAAGACATTCCTGATATTGTCGAATTCCTCAAAAATCACGGAACTAATCTCAGCCTCCTCGATCTGAATGTCAGCCCCCTTCTCGACGTACGCACGATCCTAGATTTATGTCCAAATCTCTCCACCTTCACCTTCAACGCAGACTGGCGCGTGATGCCGCACGACGACGCTGCGAGCGAGTTAACGACACGTCCACACCCAAACATCACCACCATCGGCCTACATGGCCTTTCGCATGCGTTTGGGGTGGGCTTCGCTGCCGCCGTCGGAAACCTGGATCCCGTGCGATCACGAGTAATGTGCCGCTCGAACGACCTCAATGTAGCGGCGCTGAATAAGGCGAATTTCCCGAAGCTACAACGTGTCAGAGCGCTCAGCCGGAATATGCTGAGCGATCTGAATAAGGAGAATGGGCCTTCAATCGAGAATGGGGGTTACGAGCGGTGGAATAATTGGTGGAATCGGTTTGCGTCATTTGGGGTTAGGTTAGAGGACTGTACTGGACAGGTTCTTGGGACACTTCCAGACGAAGATATAGAGGAGAGCGAAGAAGAGGAGTCAGACGAAGACGAAGAAGTTGAAGAGGAGGATGAGGAAGATGAGGAATCTGATAGCGAAGGATGGGGCTCGGAGGTTAATGATTCGAGCTTTCCCGCACTTCCTGCTGGCAATGGGCGCACAATGGAACTCACGAGGTTGTTGCAGGAGGTTAGGGCGATGAACGAAGGCAGAGACGAGAAGTTGATCGCTCGGATTAGGATAGAAAGACCCCCTTCGCCTGAATAATACCCATAATGCTAGACATAAATTCAGGATGGAGAATTTCTTATTAGGCTCTCTTCTTTTTCCCCTTTCCAGCAGCAGGGTTTCTGACTCCTTTGGTCATTTTCTGCTAATTACTGTAAATCTGCGTTAGTAGACACTAATAATCAACGTCGACATTCCTTAATACCCAAAGTAATCGCCATGCTTCTCGGCAGTGAGCAGCCTGAACTCTCCCACTGGCGTTTCGGGCTTTGGGTTAAGGATACTCGGTTTTCCTCTGAGGGTCACGACTCTCCTTAGATAGGTTTATACCTCGAATTTCGACTTCCACCGACGCCTCGAAGACCTTGAAATTGCGTAAGTCGAGCGACAAGTCCGAGAACTCAAAATCGCGGTCAAAGGCGAAGGATCCTTGTCATGAAGTTTGGCGAATATCGATAATATTATCGTACCAACGAAAAGGGGTTCATGTTGAGCAAGTTCCGAGACGGCTGGGATTGACCGAGCCTCGGCGGTTGAAAGGACGAGCAACACTAATAAAGCACAAAATGCGGGGGGGAAATGCTTCATGTTGACTGTGAAGATTATTCTGGGCAACGGTGGGAGGTGCTCTGGCCATGGAGCAGAGTGAGGAATCCCGAACTTGACGCCATCCCTTCAGAATTTTTGGATGCGCAGGCACCTAGCGGCACATGGTCGATTGAATAAGGCCAGTCTGTATATCAAACAGTGATCGCGGTAGGATCGCGGTCGAGTCAAGGGGAGCCAACGACAAATTCCACGACTCCCACTAAGCACCGCTAAGTATCGTCTGTTCAGAGAGTTCCGAAAGTGATCGGTCATTGGTCAATAATAAAGTTTCCTATCCCAGTTTTTATAGAGCCAAGCGCTGGGAATTGGGGATGGACCAAGGACGACATAACGCGTTCAGTGGGTGCCAACCAACAATGGCATAGCTGCCGTTTCGCCGTAGATGGTTTTGATGTCGTAGTTGTCCATCTCTGTATGTTCCCATCAAAATTTGTGGGGTCCGTATAAGTAAATACTCGGGGTCCTTGGCCCATATGAGGAATTGGCACTGTGGCACACTGCATTTACCAACGTTTCAACTTCTTACATACAATCTGCATTATTCCGGTGGTTGTCCAATTTCTTTGTTGATCTACAGCGGGACGGAAGGTGACGGAGTCATCGAGTTTTGATGGCAAAGAAACACACAATTTGGGGTTGGGTCCCCTGATCGCGGTACACAGCCTTTGCATAGCCTTGCCGTCAGCGGTGTGTCTTTACAACTAACTTCGTTGACAACAGCAACAAACGTTCTACTAGTTGTGAATTACCACCGTCCAGTCAGTTAATGTGCGTCCCATTTCTCACTTATTAACCTTAATCCTCATCAAGGCTTATACTACATAGTAAAACTTTACCTCGTAATGAAAGGATTTACCTCAAGAGTTTCCGACTTGTTCGTCGGACGGGAACGGGAACTTTCACCGCAACCCAGTTCACAACCACCCAAGTCCGAGCTAAAGAACCTCGATACAGATGAGGCATTCCGTAACCCAAGTGGGTCTCCAGGCTCAACTCAGATGGTCGCGAGCAGCAATACGGAGTACGTTGACAAGCCTGGCATCGTGAACAAGCTCGACGATGGAAATGTGAAGCTTGTATTACCGCTTCCCGAACAGTAGAGCTATCATAAGCTGTGCGTTTTTGACCACGAAGTCTATGGTTTCTTGACTTACTGAGCTTCCATGGTTGTTAGCGGAATTTGACCGGTTATCTTAGACTCGGTACTGTCATGAACGGAGTATTATCTGTTAGTGAAGAAATGGATTGCTGCGGAATGTGACCTGTATTCTAATCTACATATAGCTCTCAGTGCACGCCACAAAATCTCTGAATAACATTTTCCATTCAATATAAGCACCCCGGAAATCCAGCAAATTGAACTTTCCATGATAGACAGTTATGGGGGGCTGTTGGCTAGCTACGTGAGACGCCAAGAATATAATCATCTATGTATGTAAGGCAGTATAAATTGTGGCCTCTTTCCCAAGAACATCATGTAGCTTTTCGACGGGAGGTTCTCGAAGATGCCTACAACAGGATTACGGACATGATTCGCAAAAGGAACCATACTTTTAAGATACCAACATATCGGATACCCTGGTGGATCTAAAAATAGTACCCACACCCCTGGCTTTCCATATCTTCGCACAGTGCAAGTGCAAACCCCGAACTTCGCGAACCCCCCTACTACAGCTATGTATTCAATACCGAGATTGGATACATATATAATCATAAACCGTGATCGACATGAGTCCCGGAGGCGCTGAAGAAGTGGCGGAAAGGGATCGGAGATCGACAATTCTTTTGCGGCCAGCGCACCGTCCATCGGGAGGTTTGGGCGCTGAATGAACGGAGAGACGAGACGTTAATCACCCAGCTCAGGGTAGAAGGGCGTCCATCATCAGAATGTACTGACGGATGTAAATTCAGGATAATGGTCTCCTTCCCCTTCCCCGTCCCCTAGTGCAGGCTCCAAATTTACCTCTAATCGCCTCTCAGGTCCCCATCCAATAATTGAACGCTGATAGTACTTAGTAAGTGCCTCTCAATCTTCACATGATCACGAATGGCCAGAGCTGGCCAAGTGATGGAATTGAAATCAGAAAGGATCTGAAATTGGAGGTCAACGCCAATGCAGATATCAATATGATTTTGCAAGCCTGAGGGCAGGAAGAAAACAACTACAAAATTAAACCAGGGTAAGTATATTCTCGTTCTGGAGGTTCCCACACCCGTAAAATTTCGCATCTGAACTGCTTTTGACCGTCCTTTGCCGCGCCATCTACGATCAATCTTGAAGTTTGAATCAACATGGTCGATTTGGGACCTGAGTTGATTGAATGATGTATTGAGTGCCGCGGAGGCTAAAACTCCATTTTCAATCGGAGATATAAATAAAAATGCGGGGATTTTACGCATCCCCGAAAAGAAAGAGGCCTAATTCCTCGAAAAAGCTGGCAAACGACATGCGCTCCTACTAAATGTTCTTGCCTGACCTCTTACGCCACTAAAACCTTCGGACCTTTGTTGTCGCTTCGCCGGTGCTGTCTTTTGGCTGTCTTGTTTGTCGAGCTGTGACACGGTGGGAGGAAAGTCATGGAGGAATGGCCAGAGCCATTGGAGAAGGTATGTGCCCACAGGCGGTCAGATGTGTCCTATGACATATGATATTTACAAGTTTCCTTAGATATTCGAGAAGGTCGAGCAAGAAAACGAACGAAAGGCTCAAGCCGCAGAATACGCGAACCAGCAGAATGGGTCTGAGACCACCGGAGTGTCTATTGGAGACAAATTCGCCACGGGGAAAAAACATAAGGAGCGCAGGCGCGGGAGCATCTCTATTTCTCGTATAGGCCAGGTATAACTTTTGAGCTTCTCATATTTAGCAGGGTACTGAAATTGTTTCGAAGCCCATGGACGACGGTGTGACGTCGACCAGTCATGCTCTTACACCGAATCTCGCCTCTAATTCGCCCTTTTATCGGTCTCAGATTGCAGTACGTGCTATCCACCCTCTTTCGGTCACTTGTCTCACTATTCTTTAGAACGTTAGCACGCCTTCAGTTGCATCTGGAGCCTCCGAATTTTCCAATGACCAGGCTCATACAGAGGACGATAACCGCGTTACTCAAATGCACCATATTGTTGGCCGGCAAAGTATCTCTTCAAAAATGATTCCGCGACGGCTAAGCCGTTCACATTCCACCAGCGTTATCCGCAATCGGAGTACCAAGAACCCAGAACCCGCTGTCGTCATCGGTGTTTCTGTGGAGGAGGCAACGTTCGAATCTCCACGTGCGATCGGCGAACCAGTGATCATGACGACTTCAAGGCGATCAAGCGTGGTTGCTCCTGGGACTTTGCGCAACCAGACATCGAGAATAACACTGGCTGGTTCAAAACCAACTACCGACGTGGGTTGGTTGGTGAAAGCGAAGAATTTCACGCAGAAATTTCGCAGAAAAGGCAAAACTGCAGTTTCACATGCACATGCCACTCAATCCCATCCTCGATAGCGTTTCATCGCTTTGGCTAGGCCAATTCATCTACTATTTTTTTTCGGGGATTCTTTCTAACACCCACATCACTATATTTTCTATCCTCTTCTGTCTGGGTCGTGTGTCGGAGTTCTACATTATTTCATCCTATATGTATTCCTATTTCGCTTTAAGCTTCGTGCAACTGAATACAGTCATTATATAGCATATTGGATTCCAAGGTTTATATCATTCCAACAGCTGTCATTTCGGGGGCAGCATCAAGGATCAGTAACCTACGCCGAGGCTAGTTTTCTGTTTTTCTATTTTTGGTCTCAGACTTGTCGAAACTCTTGGTCTCGCCAACTCTCCAGGGTTCCCAGCCCGACTTCAACCGATGTGTGCCTCTTGCTTGGAATATCCGTTGGTGACTAATCTTACATCGCTGAGGAACCGGCGCCCCCACCTCCACACCTGCACATATCAATATCTTATGGCCGACTCTTCTGCGGTGCTGTAGCGAAGCTTTTGCATAGAATGACCAACATTAGTTGCTCGATGATATGTACGGGATATCATCCAGTGATTCTTCTCCCATGACAATATGGAGAACGTAAGATGTTTAATATATATAGATCCTGACACTGTTCGCTTTGACCGACGTTGCCATAAGGGCCCGGTATACGGGATATCTCAGGCGAAAAAAGAGTTATTCCCCTATTGGATGGACGAATCTCACGACTGAGTGGGTCTCTTTCCCACTGCACTTTACTTTTATTTCCACCTCCCGCTGACCTCAGTTTCACTTTCTGGACTTCACCGTATTACGGGCATTTAAAATCCATGCATATGGTTGTATTTATGATACACAAAATATCCTTGTCATTAACCACGCCCCGACAGAAATTTTGCCGATCCTAGCATGAAGGTTCTTCTCTTGAAGCCATGGCGACTCACAGGAATTACTTGTCGAATGAACCACATGCGCTTAAGAGCCGCCTTCGGCTTCTTCTAGCGAGAAAGCCATCACGCCACATGGTTCTCGCTGATCGTCTGCCCTTTTCCCTTGCTGTAAACTTTCCTCGGGTCCTTAAAACTGCAATGCTGGCTCTCTTACGATAACTCCCCCAATGGTCTTCTCACTCTCCTTTCTCATTGTCGCCAGTCTCGTGGCTGTGTATGCTGCTGATGCACCTCAACCTCAACGCGCCTCAGACCCGTGTGCAGCCATTGCTGGACAGAAATGGGTTGCGCCAGAGGACCTCAGGGCTTGCTTCACATCTGTGAAAGTTGACCCTGTGATCAAGGAAAATGTATGACTTCGCTACTCTCCCCACTCTACATGGAGCGTTTCTAATCTTCAGCCTTGTTGAAGATTATACAAGTAATCAGCAAGACCTTGGCTTTCCACACTTCTGTCAACTACCAATTGAAGGCGCCGGAACCTTTCACCGCCGACGTCCACGAAGACCTGTTCGGAGACCTTGCGCGAATCGAGAAGCGATCCTATCGTTCTGACTATGATCTCCACATCGATTTCTCTCGCACGCTGAAGCGTCTAAACGATGGTCATTGCGTGTGGATCAACTCTTGCTACGTAAGAATATCTAAGCGAGAATTTCTCATTATTTGTATGCTGACGCAAGACGGATCCACAGGATTGTCTGTCGTTTTTTCTCCTGCCGATATATATGGTTTTGCTGACTGGCCGTTCCATTGTAGCGCTCTTTACCAACTTCATCCCTACACCCTTGGCGTTGCTGACTGGCAGCGATGGGTCCCAAAGTGTTCATATCTCTCCTGAAGCGTTCTTAGTCGCGTCCGCAGAGTTTCCAGATCAAATTGACGTTTGGCAAAACGCGCTACCAGGCCCACTCAAAGGAAAATTAGACACAGTTCGTGACTGAAACATCTGAAATATAGAAGGACGTTAATCTATTCATTCGGCAGCTCTCTGGCGCAAAAGTGTTGCTGATTAATGGACAAGATCCATTCGTCGCCGTCAACGCCAACGCACTGATAGCTGGTAACTTTCAGGCTTTAGGAACCCGGCAGAACGGGTGGGTCTTCTCTCCCATAGATAATGATGTTCGCATTATTCAACACACCTCAGATTCTTCTCGAGTTATCTGAGGGCTCCCGCCGGCTGGAATTATGTCATGGGCAACTTTGCACAGCAATCGCTTCCGCTCAGCGATTCGGTTGTATTGACCATCCAAAGAATCAATGATACCAAACCTGTGACCGTTGTGGTGTGTTCCCTTTCTTTTTTAAATTCCCATAAAAACTTCCCTGCATTTCTCCAAAGCTGCCTTATCGTGCCCGAATCGGTGCGGCCACCGTCACTTTCGCCGATACTGCTTCTTGGCGTGCCAAAAACTGTGTTGCCGTTAATGGAACGAATGGTGTCGATCTCTACGCGACGTCTTCAGCCCCCAGCAGTTCAGGTAACTTGAACCCTTTCAGCAAATTCCAACAACAACCTCCGGTTCCTCCTCAGGTGGCACGTAACCAGCCCTTCAATGTTATGCTTGACACCGCTCCTCTTTCTGATGTTGTGCTTCCTCCCGTTCTTCAACCGTCCTTGACTGCGGTTAGCGGAAGCCAAAATGTTACGCAGTTCTACATGCTTAAAGACGGCAAGACTGGTGTGATGGCTCTCGGAAGTTTCTCAGATTCTGACTTCAACGCATTCCTCCTTGGCATGCTAAACGGATTGGTTTCTTTGAAATCTCTGGGCGCCACACAGCTCATCGTTGATGTGGTAAGCCAACTTCAAAACTATATTGTGATTGCTGTTCTCAAAACTCTGATGATAGTCAAATAACGGCGGAGGGTTTATTTGCGCCGCCCATGTAAGTTATTTGAATTGGTGTATTCTTCTTGCACTAACCGACTCCATCTCAGTGGTTACATCGCATCGTTCGTCAAGATCACTTGCATGTTTAGAAACGTATAACTCATCGGGTCGGCTAGATTGCTGGACCCAAATCAACTACTGTTCCAAAATCAGGACTCGACACCAAAGCGCGAGATGGACCTTTGGCCCAACTCATCACGAAGCAAATCACGCAGGCAAATGCTGACCCAGAAAA
>Ga0307513_10005783_pt1 | contig 16263 bp, 18 predicted proteins | sample 15_EM_MG_FD_202174 | JGI IMG/M metagenome (GOLD analysis project Ga0307513, IMG submission 202174) | Populus trichocarpa ectomycorrhiza microbial communities from riparian zone in the Pacific Northwest, United States - 15_EM | ecosystem: Host-associated > Plants > Roots > Unclassified | place... | reverse complement strand
ATAACAATTTATCACCAGAAAATAAAAACTAGATTTTCAGATTCTCTATATTTCAAAGTACCTGTGGCTTGATTCTCAGGGTGGTATCTCATTTATTTGTTGTGATAATCAAATGTAGATTTGATTTGCCAATGGTTGCTATGGGTGAGCCGGATCCTTGTCGTGAGCCACATCCCCGTCAATGACATTACTCGGGAAAATCCTCGGTTCATCGAAGGACCCTACTGTTTTGAAATGTCCTATTTACTCACTACATGTTTCACCATACTTTAGCTACTGCTGCAAAGCATAGGGAACCCCTTATGATCTTTGCTCCAGGTTGCTTCGGCCAAATTGTGGTGATCGTCTACACGAGATATACCCACCATAACGAGGAAAGTGAGTTTTTCGGGGTACAGCTTAACCTTCAGGGTTAGCATTGGTATCATCGACTGTGGTGGTGTGGCTTTTGGTGCTATTTGTTTAAGAATAAATATATTAAATCAACCAGTGTCCACGGATCTTATTGCTACTCCAGATACATGTTAGTGCACGTTCTACACAATATTTGTAGGCAATGCTACTACTCCAGCCTCACTACAACAGTGATATTCAGGAACCTTTTATTATTATTTAGGTTATGACCATTGTAATAAACCCTTTTTATCATAGGCCCAGGCCACAAACACCCCCTTCCCCCTTGGTTTCACCATTTGGGAAACAATAGAAAAAACAAGACCCCTGCCCCCGACTCCACTGCCAGCTCCCGTGATTCTATCATCTCGGAGGTAACAAAAAAATGAAGAAGAATAAAACACCAATAACACTACAACAACCGGCAGTTCTGTTCACTCTGGCTGGTTGATAGCCTGCCTCCCTGATGTGGACAGCCCCTGTCGTGCGCAATAGACTAAGATCTAGGGGAATTTCAGTCTCTGGGTCGATCCCATGTGGGCAATTTCTGGCATAAAATACCTTCATAGAGATCGTTGCGCTTTGGAAGGACAACTGAGGAATCGGAAAGATAGGCTACATTTATAGTTAACAGATAAGTAAAGAAAGCAGGAGTGTAGAAATGGAAGAACAACTTACATAATCTTGGAACAAAGTAGTGTCCCCATTCAAGTTCAAGTTGGTGTTTGGAAAGGCACGGGATATAGTGAAAACAACAACCATGGGATCTGGGTTCACCACTGGCTGGAATTTCACCAACAATACGACCTTGACTGCCCCAAATGAACCGTCACGCCATAGTATAGTGTGTTGCTCCAAACGACTAGCTGATTCAGAATAACCTGTCTTCTGTACTATTGATGGAAATGCAGCACGACAAGAGTACCCTGACCTAATGCGTGAAACAAATGCCAAATCAGGCTCCTTTGCCCAGTGCGCATTATTACCAACAAGATTCTCAACTTCTACGTAAAATGGTCAGCTCAGATCTCACACTTAGAGAAAATAGGCACCTACTAGGACAGATCATTAGATCTATTGAATGGTCCCAAACTGCTACAAGCAGATGGTCTATGACGGCTAGATCTTTGACTTTATTCAGCCATGCTTCAGCACACGCATGCATCCAGGAAGGTATTGTATTCAGTATTGTGGTATAAGGCAAAGGCAAAAGGACCTTGCGTTGGTGAGTCGGTAGGGTATGATGCTTTTTCGTTGCTTGTGAGAGAGGGGGGCAAGAAGAGAAGGAGGAGCGTTGCTAAAACCAATACCACACAGGGTCAGTCAAGAGGTATCGTAAGCTTCTCTAAACACGGGTGGGGTTTGAATAATCCATGTGTAGTTACAGGTATGATCATGCTAGATCATAAATCTTTGGTGTTCTCGTGCACGATTTATGCTCGACTATGGGCTAAACATTCTTTTCAAGCATGATCGTGCTCATCACTATCCCTATCATCAAATATCAACTCAATACACAAATTCCTCTCCCTCTGGTACAACTATTGTACATATTTTGGAGCATAGTTCCCTGCAGGTGAGTCTACTGGTCTTTGGAGGCCATGGTGGACTAAACTGCATTGTCTATCATTTTGAAGTGCTAGGCGGGACTACACCCAGGAAACTGAGGACAGGACAAACTGTAGGGGACTATAATCCTAGAACTTTGACCTCCAGTAGGAGCTAGGCTCATATTGTTCGCGTTCTAACGAATCATTGACACATTATTAGATGTTGCTCGTGACATCTCCTACTACCCTGCCATTCTTGGCAGTTGTAACAATCCTATTGTTGGGCAGATATGCAACAGGCAACGACAGTCGTCTCCTGCGGAAGCGAGTCTTGTGTTTCTGTACTAAGAGAGAGGAAGATACTATCGCTTAAGAGAGTACGGAACTGGCCTGCTTGTCTTTGATATGATTTGTTAAAGGATACTATCTCTTCAGATAGTAAGATGGGTGGATTGTCGTACTTGATAGAACTATCACAAATAGTTCAATGTTCGGGTGACCTATCGCTGATACTATCACAATAGTCTCTGGGTTCTTAGAGCGTAGGACCTCGTAGAGGAGGAGTGTATGTAAAGAGAGTAAAGAGTAATCGTATTGCAATATCTTATGTATAGAAGAGTACATTGATGGTTGCGTGAAGATCATATCTCTTGGTCGCTTTTTTTTTTTTTTTAATCAGATATTCGTTGTTAGGTACAAGAACTCACATGCAGCGCTAGCTATGGTGTGAACAAAACCTTAATCCCAAACAACCGCCCGCTTCACCTCTTCATGGGAAAAATCAAACACCCCAAATCCATAGGAAAGAACCTTCTTGCCTAGCAGCTAAGACAAAAATACCTCTGACACGTAAGGAAACAATTCATAGAGAGGTACAGGAGAGAGACCCCAACCGTTCCGCAGGGTCCCCTAAAACAAAAGAAACAAAAATGAAAACCACTGCAGTGGGATTGAGGATAGGTGATCATTAAGAGGAGGGAAAACCAGTGGACTTGGGAGCCAACATTTGTAACCATAGATGTACAGTCGCACCGGTAATTAAATCGATCCAAGGCGTTGGACACCAGGCACTGAGGTAGTCCAATACCACGACTGGGCGTAACCGAGGAGGGGACTAACGATCAGGGAGGATGATGAGGCAGTGAGGTGCCAGCTCCTGTAGCAGTAACAGTGTAAGTGGACAGAACCGGTAGGAGGAGGAAGAAAGGATAGCGAACGGGCTAGCCACAACCGACAAACAGGCAATAGCAAGGGCTTTTGGGACAACGACAAAACTGAGGCGGGACCGAGATGTTACTAACTGAGGAATTCCCTATGAGAGGTACAAGCCCTGCAAACCGAGGCCTACTTCGACGGAGAGTCTGATACCGTAACGCCGACCGTGAACGAACCGAGAAGCTTTCCGAGTGCGTAAAGTGCTAAGCAAGGTGCAAAGCAAGGGTGGGGTAAGGGTAGAACCGAACTTCATGAGATTGTCAACGATGAACTGGAACAAGAACCCGAAGGAGGGGAGGCCGACAGGCCTCAGAAGAAGAGGGAAGATGGCTTAACGTCAACTCCTAGGCAGTAGCCATCGTGGAAGAAGAGAGGTGGCTGGGGAAAGATGACAATGATTTCTCGTGGTGTTGAGATTTCAATTGCCGGAGGTGGAGAGGAGATGGTTTGTGCCTATATCTTGGTCGGTTTTTTTCTTTTTTCTTTTTTCTTTTTTTGTAATCATGCTTTCATGGTTTTAAGGTACAAAAAGCCTCATGCAGCGCTAGCTATGCAGAGAACAAAACCTATAAAGCATAAAACATAAACAAAAGAAAGTCACGGCACCAAAAAGTATCTACTATCGCGAAGGTTTCCCCTCCGCCAGGCCGGTGGCCACGTAAAAAGCAAAGTACAAACTAGCCAAAAGCTGTCTAACAAGGAAAGCTTACCTAAAGGGGCAGGAAAGACAATCTAACTGGCCTAAACCTAGGCCAACGAAAAACCACGAAACGCCGGGGGGGCACTGAGAGGGGTGAAAGGGACAGTGGGGGGGAAGAGGGGGGAGTGGTGGGCAGGAACATTGTGGGGGGGGAGCTCGTAGAGGTGACGCTGATGGAGGTAGCGAGCCTTTTCAGTAGGGAGAGAGACCACCAGAGGGGGGCCTGGTGACTGACACTCACGACGCGGTGGAGAAGGCGTGTGCGAGCGCCCTGTCTGGAGGGGCAGGTGAGGATGGCGTGTTCGAACATTTCAGGTTCTAGACCACAGCAGGGGCAGGAGGTATCGCCTTCGGGGGACCTCCAGGTGGTGTGGGCGGCCAGGTAGCTTTTGCTGACTCTCATCTGATGGATTCGCCCAGCGATGATCTTGGTCAAACCTATAAAGGGTCGCGGGTTCATGGTGTGGGAGTCATAGTAGTACCCTGGTGCCGGGAAGAAACAAGACCCTTCCGCGAGGAGGACCTCCCTCACCCTCTTCTTCAGGACAGAATAGGTGTTATCTATTAGGGATTGAGGGGGGACGGCTAGGGCCGGAGAGACAAGGTGAGAATTAATCATGGGCATCCTAGACAACCTGTGGGTTAAGGGTAGGGTTTTGTGGGCCACAGCATCTACTGGGAGGTGGTCTCCTGATGGGGGGGAGTGAGTCGCGGGGTTCTCCAGGGAAGGGGAATGTACACAGACTTGAGGCCACTGGTCAGGGCCCTCGGGGAGTCATGCGCCCGATGGGCAGAGAGAGAGGGGAAGGAGGGGTGGAGGTGGGCCGTTGCTGGGTTCACCTCAGGCGGGGAGCAAATAACCCTAAGCCCTGCTAGCCTTTGTCGTTGGGAGATCAGGAGGGGGACTGGAGGGAGGCAGGATTCCACCGAGTGGATCCCGGTTGGCGTTGCTGAGAGGCAGGTTGTAGTCCATCCCTGGACCATTTGCCAGAAGGTGTTGAGGCGGGCCATGGCGCCTGCACTGGGTGTGAAGAGGCCTGCTCCGGACAGCATGATGGGCGCGACCAGGGATGTTGCAAGCCTGTGGCATAGGTATGAAGCGAGTCCTGGGCCAGGGGGGCTGAGGTGTTTGATGAGGGCGAAGGTCCCCTGGGCGACGGCCAGTAGGTGTGAGAAGTGGGCGAAGGAGTCCAGGGCCGGTGTGAACCAGTACCCGAGCCATCGTACCAAGTGGCGGGGACGGAATAGCTCCCCTTTGATCTGGGTGGGGGAGAGGCACTTCGGGGTGTGCCTCTGGCTTGGGGTCCTCCAGTGTATGAGCTCCATTTTGACAACAGAAAAGGAGACGCCTAGGTGGAGGGCCTTGGCTTCGAGCCTCGCGAAAAGCTCTTGGAGGCGGCGGATGTTGCCCGGATATGAAAGGGAGGGGGCGGTAAGAGCGAAGTCATACAGGTATGAGATCATCAGACCTTGAGGGATGCAAACCTGGAGGGGTGCCATGTAGAGAAGGAAAAGAAAAGGAGAGATGGGGGAGCCCTGGGGGGCGCCAACATTTACTGGGGCTGGGGTTCCTGGGGCCCCTTGGAGGACTAGAGTGCAGCTCCGCTCACCGAGGAAGGATCAGACCCAGGAGACCAGGGATGGGGGGATTCCGCCCTTCCTTAGAATGCGGGCCAGAGTGGAGCAGTCGACGTGATCGAATCCTGCCTTGATGTCCAGGAAAAGGGACGAGACCTTGAGACGTAGTCTTTGTAGGGTTCTTACGTCATTACAGAGGGTGAGGCCTGCATCGTAAGTGCTGAGCGCAGGCAGGGAGCCTCATTAGTGGGGGTTGAGCAGGCCCTTTGATCAGGCTACCAGGAGGAGGCGTGACGCTATTATCCTAATGAGAATTTTTGAAAAGGTGAGGATCAGGACGATTATCCTGAAAGAAGCTGGGGACTGGTAGGAGGTTTCCCAGGTTTGTGGAGAACCATACCATTCGACCCCTTCAATGAGGCCGGGTGGTATTCAACGCTGACAAGGGGGGAAAGGATCTGGAGGAGGACGGAGGGGTTAATCTGGTTGACCCTTTTCCAGGTGGAGTAGAGAATTCTTTCAGGCCCCGGGGCTGACGTGGGCGACCACTTGGAGAAAGGTATCGTTATCTCTTCATTTGTCATGGCGTGCGCCTTCTGATCAGGTCTCAGGCTGGGAGGAGGGGAAAACGGTTGCTTTGGGGGGAAGAAGTGGTCCAACAGGACCTTGTTCATCTGGTCTGAGGTCTCTGCCCGTGGGAGGGATGGAAAGCGGGGTGGGGTCCAGCCGTAGGTGACCCTCTTGGCCGTCCACAGGCGCTGGGGGGTGGCGCCCAGCAGGAAGGACGACCACTGTGTGTTTTTGGTGGCCTTGATCGCCTTGAATTACCCCGCTTTGCAAATGTTGGCCACGTCCGGCACAGCTGGGGGCCCCTGTTTCCTATCTGTTCTGGAGGCTTTATGCAACTCACAGTGGAGGGTTGTCAGCTGGGGAGACCACCAAGGTTTGGAGTGATGACAGGGTCTGGAGACTGGTGTGTGTTCCTTCAGGAGGGCAGTGAGTCGGTCTAGCAACCCAGCCAGCCACGCATCCAGGTCTATTGGTGAGGGGCACAGGGGAGCGGGAGGGATCTGGCAGTTCTTGATTATTGGGGAAAGTGTTTTCCAGTCAGTGTCGGACCACTGAGGTCTGTTGGGGCTTGGGATTAGGGTGGGGGGGGCAAGGTTTATTGTTATGGGTACAGGATTTGAGCTGCTCGAGGGGAGGGAGACCTCCCAGCCTTTTACCATTGGCAGGAGGAGGGGGTTTGCGAAGGACAGGTCTATAACTGAGGGGCAGGCCTTTGCCCCCAAGGGAAATCTAGTATATTCTCAAGGAGGGTTGAGAAGGGCGAGGCCAGCCTCTGCCGCCTTTTCCAAGGATGGGGACAAGGAGCTGATTTCTCGTAGGGACAACCATCGCAGCGGGTCTAAGAGGGGGTTGTGTATGTTGAGGTCCGCGACCACCAGGAGGGAGACACGAAGAGTCAGAACAGGGTTTCTGGGGAGACCAAGTGGACCCGATGGTTACATATGTTGGTGGAGTAGGCGTTTATTAGCCTGAAGGAATGGGAGCTGCTTCCGAAGAGAGGTTCCTGGGAGGAGAGGTTGAGGGCGAGCACATCATCCACCCCTTGAACTTTGGGAGCACCTAGTAGGAGAAAAGAAAAGACCTATGAACATAGGCCACCAGTCGGGGCTTTCTAACAGGGGGGAAGAATGACTTGAAGCCATTAAAGGAGTAAAGGTGAGTGTAACGTTTCCTTATCGGTTCTCGGTACACTGAGAACCTTTAAGAAACCGTCCCGGGTTGTGCACTTGAAATCCTAGCCAATGAGTCGCCTGGGCGGATTGATCAAGCGGAGGCTCCGAAAGGTTGTTAGATAAAACCTTTTACTATATTGCTAAGGTCTTCAAGTGTTTGGCTGCTTCTCACTATCGTGGCGAACTGAAGAGGTAACTATCCAACCAAGTCTATTGAAAACTCTGTCTGTCGAAGGCTGCTCTTTCTAAGTCCGAAAGATACAGCCTTTAAATACATGGCCGGCTTTTCCTAAAGCCTTACTTCCAAGAGCACAGCTCGTATCCTAAAACAACTATGGTATCAAATCGATACCATCAAACAATACATAACACATTCAAGCTATCAAACGATCCCTTGAAACAAAACTTCAAACAACCGGAGTATCAACTGATACTTCCAAAACACAATCAGGGAGAGGCACAACCTCGTATCCCGAAACCAAACATAAAACAAACTAGGTATCAAACGATACCTCCTGCATACATAACAAGGCTACAGCCACAAGGCTCGTATCCTGAAACCAAACTAATCCTAAAGGAAATCCATTAGTAACCATAGTACCTGCACCGGTTACAGTGACTCGGAGGCTTGCTAACAGGCGGCTCTTGTAGGAGGACTAGCGAAGGATATGTTGTCGCTTCTTTGAAGGACTCGAATATCGACAGGAAAACATCCCAGCTCGCAAGGCGGTTATGTTGTACGATAGAAAGCAGGTTGAGAAACGGGGCCAGCCCCTTCCCAGGAACACAGGATCAATTATTCATTACCGGGACGAGCCCGACAGTGGAAAGGGGCAGGGGAAGGGCTTTGGGCCTTCAGGGGGAGAGGACCGCCAAAGTCTTGAGTAGTACCGGGACGCAGAGGTCCTGCCGGGGGTGGTTGCCTGGGAGTTACGAGGGCTACCTCAGTGGGACCCGGGCCGGCCAGGAGAGTAGAGGGTGCTGGGCCATGTCGAGCCGGACATTCTTTGAATATGGGAGTGTGGTGGTTACCGCAGTTGCAGTAATTGGGGCGCGAGGTCGGGTAACAGGACGGGACTGGCGTATGGTTTCCGCCCCTGGGGCAGGTAGGATGCTGACATCGGGGAGCCGCCAGAGTATGGTGCAGTGCACAAATGGGGCACGTCGGGTGGATGGCGGGGCATCGCTGATGGGCGTGTCTGTATCTCGAACAGTTTCTAAACCGGGAGGTGCGATTGTGTAACATGTTTATTCCTGTCTAACGAAAATGCAATAGAACCGGCGATACACCTGCTAGCGCTAGTGCTGAGGGGGGCTTCAAGGGACCGGAGGTAAGAGATAATAGTTGAAGGACAATTAGAACTCAGGGATTGCCGTTCAAGCAAGTGTATTCTTAGACTGAAGGTCTGTCGAAGTCTGCTGTCTCCTGCTTGCCAGGAGACTGGTTTAAATACAAGACCCAAGAGCGATAGCCTTCCTGCAATTACAATCATTACCAGTAGCTGTGCACATACCGGAATCCTGTAATCCTGCAAGACCAAAGAAAGAAACAAACAAACAGTGCTCAGCCTTCGCCAGTGTTACATGACCATTCTATACCCGGAATCCGAAATATAAACATCCAACAAAGCAAACTAAATATATCAATACGATAGCATAGCCTATCTGACTCAGAGACAGTGGTGGAGCTGAAATCAAATCAAATAAACCAAATATACATCAACTAAACATAGGAGATCCTGCACTGCCCGCTCCTGTGTACCGTTACTGGAACATGTACACATGTTACATTCCCTTATTATGAAAAATCAACAATCATTCGAAAGTCCTCGCTGTCCTCAGCGCTCTCGTCGGTGTGCCATAGGAGGCTGTCGTCATCTGTGGGGAAATAGTCCTGCTCAGAGCTGCTAGAATCATATTCTTCATCCTTATAACGTTCCCAGAAGTCATCTGGGCAATCGCTTGCAGTACATGGTGTGCAGGAAACTTCTATGGGTTCCCAGGAAGCTTTAATGTAGTGGGAGGTGATCTGGGGCGTCGGTTCTGGGGGTGGTTAGCGTCCCAGTATTCCTGTATCAGTTCCAGGGAGTGGTCGAGGTTCTCGATAGGTTCCCAGGAGTCATCTGCTCGCTCATGGCCTTTCCAGTGAACCAGGAATTCAAGCCGGTTGTTCTGGCGGCGATAGTCGAGTATCTGCTCTCCTTCCCATTCTTCTGCATTGTCGATCAGGATGGGTGCTGGCTTGTCCATTCTGCGGGACTTGAATCTATCGGGATCGTTCTCTCTGTATTCCTTAAGGGAGCAGACGTGGAAGTAGGGTTTCTGGCGCGCGATTCGGGGCGGGAGGTGTAGCTTGTAGTTATCTGTGTCAGGTATAGAGTTCGTTACGGGGCGGACGGGGCCCCGGAAAACGCGGGCCCCCGGCCCTTTTCCCCGCCCTGCCCCGCTCAACGGCCTGGGGCGGGCTGTCTTTTTCGGCATTCCCGGCCCCTGTCCCTGCTCAGGCCCCCGCCCCACCCATACCCCGAACGGGTCCCCGCTAAAAATGGGTGGTAACAAACGGGGCCCCGTCCAGGGAATGAGTGCGGGTGGGCCCCGTGCGGGGGCGGGGCGGGGATTACCCTAAAAATACCCCCCCCGGCCCTGTGTAAGGGCGGGGCCTGGCGAGTGAAAACCCGCCCCGCCCCGCCCCGTAACGAACACTACCCTTGATCTGTTCACCCCCTATGGCTTTTTTCACCACTCGTTTACCAGGTTTTCAATCATAAACTCCTACAGCACCAAGGGTCTCTCGAACAACACCAGAACAGTTCCCCCAAACCTAATCTTCCCGTCGTTTCCCACCCTACCCTCATGTTGGGCGATCTCAACCTCCACCACCCCACCTTGGACCCCCTTAGAGGGTTCACAGAAGACGAACTAGCGCCTTCAGCTCCCTCCTTTCACAGAGCTACGGAACTCGGTTTCTCCCTCATTAACCCCCCTGGTATGTACACACGGTTCCCAATGTCCCATGTAGGCAGGCCAGGAGTCCTTGACCTGGCCTTCCCTTGCCCCTTGCTTGTACCCTACTTCTCGGAATGGTGTGACCTTCTTCACTCGACGGGGTCAGACAACATCCCCAGCCTAATCAGCCTCCACGCACCCCTCTTTCGTCATGCCCCCCCCTCGCCCAACTGGGCCCTGACTGGCTGACCTGCCTTGGAAGGCGACCTGAAAGCCCTCATCATCCCACCCCTTCCACCCCTCCTGATCTCTAGGTCCATTGGTACCTGGTTCCATACAAACCTTACCCAGGTTTATGCTACCCGGGCACTCCACATCCGCCTCAAAAACGTTACTCACCTCTCAAAGCCATGGTGGTTCACGGTGCTCTCCAACCTACAAACGGAATATAGCTCAGTACTAGGTAAGTCCCCAGGTAAGAGATTGAATGCCTCTCTCCTAGCATCGGCAAGAGCCACAAGGGCTTCCTACTTTAAGGCCATTACAAAGGCGAAAAGGGAACACAGGTGCACCTTCCTGGCCTCCGCCACCCATTAGACAGTCTGGATAGCGAAGAAATTCATGACAGGATGACCGCCGCTATGTTTCCCAGGCCTCAGGATTCCCCGACCCCAAATCAGCTGAACAAAGCCATTCAGAACCACTTGCGGGGCCAGACAGCGGCGTCCCGAGAGATCATCCCCCTCCCCTGTAAGGACGCCCTTGAGCAGTCCGAAGCTGAGATCTCCCCGGCACTGGCCTGGTCCTCTCCACCCTCTGCACCTGGCCCTGACAATACCCCTAACTAGGTCTGGAAGGCAATCAATAGGGTTGCACCGAATATTATACCTGACCTCCTGGCGGCTCTGGTGTCCACTGGCTTCCACCCTCTAGCCCTCGAAAAGGCAGAGGGCAGAGTTCTAGAGAAACCGGGAACGCCCTCCTACGACTCCCCCTCCTCCTTTAGGGTCATTGTTCTGCTCCAGACATTCACCATAATAATCGAAACTAGCATGGCAAGCATACTCTGATGTGTGGCCCATATGGTCTGCCTCGCCAACACCCATCAATGCGGCTCCCTAGCAGGTCTCACGACCTTGGATGCCTCCACTACCCTCACCCACGAGATCTAGACACTCCGGATAGCTAAAGACAAAGTGTCGACCCGCTTCCTTGCCATCAAGGGGGGTTTCGCCAATGTCAACACAGAACAGCTCTCCTGCATGCTCCGGTCATGCCGTGTAAGCCCCTACCTGGTTTCTTAAACCCAGTCTTTCCTCATGGGCAGGACCTGCCGCCTCCTCTTCCAAGGCTCTTCCATGGTTTTTTCCCCGGTTGCCATTGGAACTCCACAAGGCTCCCCTGTCTCCCCGCTCCTTTTTGTCAATTTCGTCTCCCCACAGCACCTAGACATCCCACCGGGCCTCACCCTATCCTACGTTCATGATTTTGCCCTTACTGGATCTTCATCCTCTTACAGGCGGAACATCCAGCTCCTCCAGGGCTATTAGTCTATTCTTAAGGCTAAGGAAGCCAGGTTAGGGGTAGGGTTCTTGGTCCCCAAAATAGAGTTAATACACTGGCGTACCCTGAGCGATAGGTCGCCCCCCTTCTCCTCCTACATCCACCTGAATGGTGACACCTTCCATCCCAAGTCCGAACTCAGATAGCTTCGTTACAGATTCACCCCATCCCTCTCGACAACTCGCCACTTCACTAAGAGACTTGGGAAGACCCGAGCGCAGTTCGTGGCCGTCAAAGCCCTCTCTCCCCCGGGTATGCGTCTCCCCCCCTTCCTCTGCCACAGACTTCCCTCCTCACTTTTGTTCCCTGTCCTCACTTAGGGTGGCGAGGTCTTGACCCTCACTGGACAGGCACTCCGTAGATTGTCCAGCTTTTGGCACAACGCCCAGAGATGCACCACGAACTTCTTCCTGTGCACACCGACTGATATACTAGCCATTGAGACCTGCCTACCCTCTCTTGACCTCCTCCTGAGATATAAGAAAATGGTGGCAGCCCAGAGAGTGTTATGCTCCCCCCCTGACATCAACCCAGTGGTAGCCCAACTTTCCTACTCAGTACAGACCCCCTCCTTGCATTGTACCCCCCTAGATCACCGCCGCCTACTAGCCATGAATGCAGGCAGCTTTCTCTACTTGAAGTGGCTACAGCCTAGGCCCCCATCCAAGAATTGCGCCCACCTTCTATTTGACGCTTTAGCCTACTCAATGCTCGTCCTGCTAGGTCTGGCAGGCAACAAGCCATCCCCGGTCACCTTCCAACACCTCCTGCGCGAATACTATCCAGCACCGCCGCCAGGCCCATCCTACCCCCAGCTGCAGCAGAAGTGCCGCGATCTCCTGATGGATGAGAGGCGCGCCGCAGCCTCTGATCCGGCTAACTATCAATACCCCCCCTCCCTCAAACCCCACACTTTCATCGGTCTCAAAAAGTTCAACACTGGTCCGATTCACCCGATGAGATCCGATTAGATCTAGCTTATGGCGCATCCCTTGTCGGATAGCACCAAATCCAAGACATGTCAGAGATGTGGTGAGGGCCCCTAAACCTTTGACTACGCTATTATCGGCTGCCCGTCCAAGGGACCCGCCAGAGATCGCCCTCTTCAAGGGGTCTCCGACCTGTCCCCTGACACCCCCATCTTGTCTTTTGTTGCCCTCCTACACAGACTCTCCAGCTTTATTAGGAGCACACACACCGCCTTGCCCCCGGTGATGCTCGACCGTCCCAGCTTAGCCGCTCTCTGGGTTAGCTCAGATGTTTCCTCTATGAGCTCTCTTTGTTACATTTTGTCGTCTCAGGAGCCATAGGTTTTGCTCTACTTGTTTTTCATAATTGTTATGTTTTTCCGCTGATTGAGCAGGGTTTCCTTGATTTACTTTGTTTCATTGTCATGCCCCTAGGTCGGCTAGGGACCAGTATGGACCCCCTTTTGAAGAGGTATTGTGACCGATGTTTCCATTGTTTGTTCATTTTAGATTTACGGTTTTGTTTTCGCCATAGCTAGCGCTCCATGCGATTTCTTGTACCCTAACCAATATCTGATATATAAAAAACAGATATAACAAAAAAGCCCTATATTTCCTTGATTCTTTGTGCTAGCTGGTATTTCTTTCATGACTCCTGTACTTCAGAATATAACGTCTCCTATTCTGATATCCAAGATCTATTCCAAGAACCCACCAACCCTGACCCTGATCTGCAGGTATGTGATCAGCCTTGACCTGATACTGTCATCTCCGAACCCTCACACTAAATGACTGTCATCATTTAGGACCTTCCTGTAGTTGTTTGCCTTGGACTAAAGTCCAGTGCCAAGACCCCATTATATTCATCACCTGTGAACAACTCTTAGCTGAGAATCCAAAGAACATGTTTGTACATGGGATACACCTTTGAACTAGTGAAGACAGAGAAGACATAAGTCTTAAGCTACTGCCGGAATACCAGGATTACGCTGACATATTTAGCGAGGAAAAGATCAATGTCTTGCAGGAGCATATAGAGTATGACAAGCGCATTGACTTGCTCCCAGGCTCTGACTTGCCCAAAGATTACATAACCCACTCACAGTTAGAGAACTACAGATACTAAAGGAGTATATCAAGGAGATGGAACTGTCCAGCAAGACTCGTGGGTCGTTCTCTCCAATAGGTGCTCTCATCCTGTTTGTGCCGAACTCTGATGGAACACTCCGGTAATGTGCTGATTACCGATGGTTAAATAAGATTACTATCCAGAATAAGCATATATTACCATTCATGAACGAGCTACGAAGTAGGCTCGGTAAAGCCACAGTGTTTACCAAACTGGAGTTAAAAAATCGTTATTACCTCATCTGCATGGCGGAAGATGAGGAATGGAAAACGGCTTTCAAGAGTCAGCATGGCTTATACAAATATACTGTTGTGCCTTGTGGACTCTGTAATGTAGCATCAACTTTTCAAGGAATGATCAATCATGTATTCCGCTACATGTTAGATGTAGAGGTCATCGCCTATATGGACAGTATCTTAATCTACTCTGAGACTATAGAAGAAGATGTTGTATTGGTAAGGAAAGTGATGGATAGGCTACAAAAGGCACGCATATGTGTTAGTATAAAAAAGTCTTGCTTCCATGCAAGAGAAGTAGAATTCCTTGGATACAAGATCTCTGACCCAGGAATATCAATGACAACCAAGAAGGTTGAAGTGATCAAAGCATGGTTACCACCCGCAAAGGTCATTGATGTGCAAAGCTTTATGGGCTTTGCCAATTTTTACCGTCGGTTTATTAAGGGATTTAGTAAAATTGCCAAACCTTTAACCGATCTGACAAAGAAGGGCATCAAGTGTAATTGCACCAATGCTTGCCAAGAGGCATTTGATGAGCTCAAAAGAGCCATCACTACTGGTCCTATATTAATCCACTTGGTTGAAACTCGTCCAACAAAGTTGAAGACCGATGCTAGTGACTTTGCTCTAGGAGCAGTACTATGGCAACTATGTGAACATGAGCGATGGCACCCAGTCGCCTTCCATAGCGGAAAGTTCGCCCCCTCTGAAGTAAACTATGATGTTCACGATAAGAAAATGACAGCCATAGTTGCTGTATTTCGGGAATCAGAATATATGTTGATATCTGTGGACCAGAGAACGGGCTATACCGATTGTAAGAATTTGGCGTACTTCAAAACTACCAAGATTCTCAACAGAAGACAGCATCGTTGGGCTGAATTCCTGCAATGGTTGAATTTCAAAGCAGTATACCGCGAGGGAAGTCTGAATGAGAAGGCTGATGCATTGTTGAGGCGTAGGGACTACCGCCCTGAAGGGGGGACTAATTCTGATCCTCACACCTTTTTCTGTCTGCATCAGTATGTTGGCCAGGAGCGGGACATCTTGCGACGACAGGTGTTGCAGTCCTTCCAAGGATTTTGGCTAAATTAGCATTTATGGGGGGTCTGCTCAAGGCAGCCGACCAGGACCAAACCTACTTGGATACGTTCAAGTCGGTACTTAAGGGCGAGAAGAATGTTGATACAAGTATATGTATCATCAAGGATTTACTCTGTTATAAAAACAGGTGGTATATGCCCAAGCACGAGGCCTTGAAGTGAATAATCATGGAGGCTGAACATGATTCACGTATGGCTGGACACTTTGGAACCTACAAGACTATTAGTAGGGTTAGGGCAAACTTCTACTGGCCAAAGATGGATGAACAGGTTACAGATTATGTTCGTTCATGTGACGTATGTCAACATAGCCAGGTCATCTGGCACAAGAGGTATGGGCTGTTGGAGCGGATAAATGTTCCTATGAGACCCTGAACCTCGATATGCATGTATTTCATTATGGGGCTACCCAAATGAGAAGGGTATACGAAAATATGAGTGATCGTAGACTGATTCTCAAAAATGGTACATTTCATCCCCCTCAAGACAGAAGAACACATCAAGGACCTGGCTCTGATCTTTGTGAAGACAATCTGGCGCCTTCATGGGCGCACAGAAACAATAATCTCTGACCGAGATACCCGGTTCACATCGAAGTTTTGGATGAGCCTAATGCAACTATTGCAGGTCAAATTAAATGTCCTTTCAGTGTTCCGTCCAGAAACTGCTTCGCAAACTGAATGGGGCAATCAGATACTCATACAGTACTTATGCTGTGACTATTCATATCAATAGGAGTCATCAGCAAAAATAATACCTTGCGTTCTGTGCGTTCTGTGCATGTGACTCACCGGACGCTGGAACGCAAATCGCGAACCAGGACGCAACCATCCTACCACACTACGCATCTGACCCAACCTGACGCAGCACCTAATACTCAGGACGCACCAGACGCAGCACCTAATACTCTGGACGCTACCTGACGCCAGACCACATCTTCCAGAGATAAGCGAAGGGTCCTCTGTTGAAAATCCGTTATATTTCGTATCTGCATTTCATAACACTACCGTGTATTCTTTTACTTGGTTTGTGTTTCGGCTTCACCTGTACACTGCTTACATTACTACAGCTAAGATATATATTATGGTGTTTTATTGATGGTTTTAGGATAACATTTGGGGATTTAACATGTGCTTT
>Ga0307513_10005782_pt1 | contig 16265 bp, 20 predicted proteins | sample 15_EM_MG_FD_202174 | JGI IMG/M metagenome (GOLD analysis project Ga0307513, IMG submission 202174) | Populus trichocarpa ectomycorrhiza microbial communities from riparian zone in the Pacific Northwest, United States - 15_EM | ecosystem: Host-associated > Plants > Roots > Unclassified | place... | reverse complement strand
GAGGCAAGGAAAATTACCTAATCGGGAAAGAGTGTCTACAGAGAGATGTGGCAGAGATGTGGCAGGACTGATACGTCATGGCTGGCGTCATAACTGGTCTGTAGTTGCTCGATCCAACAGCTGATTCCCTCGTAGTTGCCGCAGAATCGCCAATCGTCGCCCATGGATGAGCTCTCCATAACCACCGTTGTCCAACGCAACAGCAAAAATGCCTAATTGCAGAGTACTTTGCAATCCCAGAAACCCGATGATGGGGTTTTGTTGGGCATCTCCATCACCAATTGTGTCAGTGTGGAGAAGGCAAGGCTGATGCATAGGCAGGTCGACGATGATAACCTCCCCACGCATTCGCACTGCACTATTGGGGGCAGGGCGTCGGGAAAAAAACCTTTGTGTATTTTATGCAAGTAAATACCTCCCAATGGTGTTGGAGCTGCGTCGAGCGTCACTCAAATGGTTTACATCAACTAACTCAGTACTTTACCTGCATAAAACTCGGATATATACTATACCCAACGCCCTAATAGACATTCTGCCCCAGGTGCCTCTATCAATATAAAGTGCAGTACGAATTAAGGTTCTGATTATTCACTTTTCCAACGCGAGGGCAACCAGGGCATCGTAGAGACGCACCAGGCACGGGTTTGAAGGAATACAGGACTCATGGCGTCCAGTCAATCGTGCCCGCTGCTGTGTATGTACATGTGACGAGCTGAGTTCATATTAATTGCTAGTCGGAGAGGTTTTATTAGTCAACAGACGTGTCCTTATGGCGGCTTTTCTGTACAATATGTTTTGTAGGGTTATTAACTAAGAATGCCTTCCAACATTGTTCTCGAGACCCCACTTCTGCTTGGACATCTGATCCGGACTACCCCATGTACTATCTTCCTCAGACCCGAAGTACTGTAGGAACCAACGGTAATATCAATCGGGGTCCGCAACGCCATACGCCATACGACACTGAAAATGGTTAGAAAGAGAAACGACCTTAGATGAGCAACAGGATCAGCCTCTTTAAGGCCCAAGTCACAACAGCAGAGGTGGAATCGTTAAAGGCTGCAATGAACCTGGCAGCGCACAAACCCCTAAACAAAGAAAAGGGTTAAATTACCTTATACGCTTATATGGCTGAGATCGTAGCGTTCAGAGGTCTCCCCCCCTCCATGGAGCCTGTTGATGGCAAGCAGCTGGATTTGAGAGTCGACACGCACAAGATACTGGTATAGATGAGATACTACGACCTGGGCTCAATACATCATGTCTTCTTCGGACTCTCGCAATACTTGTCCTAGGACCTCCATTCCATTGACGGTCATGGCCTCCAGACTCTGTACGGGGCAAGCATCGGTGGCTTTCCCTGCTGGTCTACGGCAGTCGATGAACCTCCGCAGCACTCCGTCTTCAAAGGTAACGCCGTCCAAAACCACTGACTCCAACGCAGGAATGAGGTAGGATGAAGGGAGAGGTGACCCTAACGGTGCGTGAGGGATTGGTTCCGACAGGGTTTTGAGCATGAGGGTTACATCGCCCGGTTCTTGCACCTCGAGTCGCCTGAGATGCGGCAGGAAAGGGAGGCTATCGATTACCCAACCAAATTTCTGTGCCTTGCGATAGATAGGCGAACCTTCTACTTGAAGGTGTTGGACCTGTGCCCCTACCTCCAGTTGGTGGCGAAGGAACGAACTGAAAGGGCCTCGCAACCCAGCCTCGCCAATGTTATGAGTACAGATAGCTAAATGTCGTAGAGAGGGAAGCGACACCCAGTCTATCAATGGCTCCAAGCCTTCTAGGTCCTCAACTTGGAGATCCAGACTCTGCAGAGTCGAATGACTGAAAGGCTCAAGGGCGAAGCCAACAATAGAGGAATGAACTCGTAGAATGAAACTCTCGAGACATGTTGCGGACTTTAATAGTTGCCAGATCCAATAATGGGCAGCCATTGGCTCTCCTCTTCGTGTCCGTTTGCTGACATGAATTTCCAGATGCTTTAGGTTCGGGACGTGCGTAGGGACGGGGTACAGAAGGGATGGGATATAGAAGAGCCGCAAATCTTGTACCGAGTAGAAGAAGTCGGTGCAGAAGATATTGGGACCCCGCTCGTCAGGGTTCTCCTCCTTCCTCTCATTGTAGACTCTCAAGACAAATTTGTTCGTCCGGACATTCGAAAATGGCTCGGTGAAGTCCAAAACATCCTCTGTTCCCACCGCCAACGAGTGCAATGGTCTCCGGTTCTCCTTCCAAAGCGTGCGAGTCGTAGTGAGCCTGGAAATGCAAGTGCGGAACCTAGAAACGTCTTCCGCTTGCGTAGGGAAGTCGTTGATAAAAACCTCTAGAGGGGTCCCCTTCGCATTCGCCACAAAGTATCGCGCAGCCTCCCAATTGCCCTCCTCATCGTCGAGCAAATGGGCGCCAATATGCACGAACCGCCACAAGTGTTTCAAGGAGATGGCAATCTCCCTCCACCGCTTGCACACGCCCGCAATACTGAGGACACTTAACCGCTGCCAATCACCGCCGGTCGCTTCGTCTGCCAGGCTGCAAAGTTTTTCTCTCCGTTCATACTCCTGGGACCGGACACAGAACTCGAAAATACATGCCAACACTTCGTTGGGGAGCAGCCGAATGGGCCGCAACATCGCGCGTTTCTGCACGAGATCGTCCGCTACGACTGCGCGCTGAGCGAGTTTGGCGTCAAAGGCGGTTCGATTTAATTGGAGAATTGCCTGTGCGCTTTGGAGTTGCGCGAGGAGTTGCGCGACGTTTAAGTCGGATATCCGCATGGTTGCCTCGAGGGCCCCTAGGTCTGCGTCTAGACGACTGAGTTCTTCCTCGCCCGCTCGTATGTAATGTCGTATGCAATGGAGCTCTCCTGGTAGAGGCGCATAGTTGGACATGGTAGATGTGTTTGCGGTTGAGCTGCTTTCTCGTGTACGCTATGAGCGTCTGAGGGAGGCCACACGCGTCAGATTTGTGCAAGAGCATAAGGGTCGGACTAATTTGCTCACACTAGGGCAAAACACGAATCGTTGCGTGTCAAAGATGAGGCGGAGTTATGGTTGTGATGACCGTTGACAAAGAAGTTGACCCAACTCCAAAGATTCGGGGACTGTTCATGACTCAAAAACCCGGAGTAGATCTCCATTGCCAGATCAATACTATCCTGATGTAAATTTAAAAACTACAAGAATCAAAAATCGGTTGCTTCATTCCTAATGCCCTTCGACCAATTCCTGATACAACACTTGTTCAATATTGTCTGGTTCAAGGGCCCCGTCAAATCGAAACGGCCCAACCTTGACGGTCCACTGCCTTGCGTAGCTTGGAAGAGGCTTTGCTGACTTGTCTTGGACCCCTGCGCGGCATCTACCCTCAATGCAATCTCCAGTCTGTATTCAGCCAATTGGTGGGATGCAAAGCGAGTCGAAGAACTCGCCAAGGAGGCGAACGCCAGCATCATTCATCGTAGGGTGATGGCGGCACTCGTCGATGGTCAATTCGCGCGCATAGCCCGCCCTTGGGACAGAGGCGCGCGACGCCGGACGCTTTGATGGGCTCATCATCGATGAGCTCGTCTTGACCTTTTCGCCTGACTTAGTGCAGGGATAAGCATCCCAGGTTGACTTTGAACCCTCTCCTGCGAAGTGATCAAACATGGCAACTTACGAGCCAAGAGAGAACCCGTGAGCACCCTTGCACTCTCGAGGACTACATAATGCGGCGTTGTGACCGATGAGCAATCCAAGCGCTACCTAAGCGTGCCGCGACTCAGGGTGGGCTGCTTGACATGCCGATTTGCCACTGTACGGAATTGCACTTGGCGTTGTTGAGTCGTGTTCCCAGTATCCAAGTCACAAGGCTGGTCAAAATGTGGTTTGTGAGAGAAAAAAGTGGGTATAGGGCGAGCACAGGTCCTTTCCGGGTACAATTCATTTGGCCGCCGTTGGACCTGGACCTCACATTTTCGAATTTTCCTTGTTCTGCTTCCTGTGTTCAAATAACCACCGAAGGCCAATTGAATCATTGATCCGTGCTCCGCTGTACTTGGCGCTTTTCTCACAAAACAAACCGGCTGTTGTGAGAGAGCAAAGCAACAAACAAAGGCTGGATCCATGCGAGACAATGCACTATTTGTTTGTATGGGTTGGTGTCTGGGAGCCTGCCTACAGTTCGGATCCTTAAAAGTCAAAACAAAACCATGCACTAATCTAATAAGCGTGAGTTATGCTACCAAAGTAATAACCAAGAGAGTATGCGCTAAGTAAAACTACATTTGGTACAAACGCAAGCGCGGTCTGGTAAGGGACACTGCAAATAGGTATCGAGGAAGTAAGCGTACTACAAGGGAAGCGCGGCAGCGAAATCAAGCCGAGTACCAAGTAAAGATATATTGGAACCAATCGGAAATAAATGGGAGACGAATCAGTGAGGAAACGAACGAAACCGAAGACCGAGAATTAAATGATATCGATATACACCAAGACTGCGCTCTTGTGCACAGGAGAAGGACTACGAATGTCAGATTGGAAGCAGTCGAGGTTGATCAAAGCCGGTGTTAGATATATAGACGAGGATGAATACCGAACAAGTGTGATACTTTATTTAGACAGACCGAGACCTTGGAGATGGCACTTCGAACGAACGTGGCGTTGCTGTGTGCCGGGTTAAATATGGATCGAGCCACAATAGGGAGGGGTCGAGTGGGGCAAAAGTCAAGGAATTGGTCCGCATAGGGTTCACAGAACTCCTCGTTGGCAATGGTAGATGCAGGGGAAGGAGGTGGGCGTCGCCAACCAGCCCAGGAATATCGGCGGGATTCGGTGGTGGTAGATTGGAAAAGTTGCGCGTATCACCAGAGGGGTCACTTGTGTCAGGATGGGAGCCTAAGACAGTGCGCGTCAGAGGAGACACCCATGATGACAGATATGAACTCACTTGGATTTCGCGGGCTTCCAGTTGGCTCCACGAACCATGGGTAACCGTCAGAACCCCCTATCAAGTTACTCAACCTCTTGGGGTGGAGGAATGCACAAGTGAGATCACGATACATAGCGTTGAACGAGTGGAGGTAGCGGAGTGCGAGGACGATGGTGGCAATGTAGAACCTGGTAAGCTTTGTGGAGAAACGTTGGGCCCAACGAATGTGGGAGAACAACTCGCCACCTGGGACGTAAGATAGAGATCGATAATGAAAGGACGGATACGAGCGAGGATGAAGTGCCCGGCGTTGACATGTTGCATTCGCCTCAGTCGGACGACATCCGTCTTACGAAGGACCCTCATGTCAAAATGTGTCTACCGTTCGCGCTGTCTCAGGCGGACGAGCAGAGCGCGCCCGAACGTGCCCGTGCCTGTGCCGAGTAAGCTTCGGCGGGATGGTAAGAAGGGTGATGATGACATACCGAGGGTGCCAACGACCTGAAAATCGGAGAGCTTGAGCTAGTTACCGTCACCACTGCTCTCTTTCAACTATCTAGAGTGGTCGTCTGCCTGTGTGACATGGGCTTGCAGTGGTTGCAGTGGCTGGTCGACCTCCATCGCATGGTGAGCACTATACGACGGCTTGCGACCGCCTCGGACTGGTGAAAGCGGCGGGGTGATCAAGCTCGGCCGACGTTGCTGGTCGGATATGGACGGGATCTCAATCTTTGCAAGGACTGTCGCAGAGCCGAAGGAAGAAAGCAATCCCCGATGACCAGCACGTGTCGCAGTGGGGAAGGGCAACGCCAGCGGTCCATTCGAAATAGGGTATGGAGGAGGAAGGGTTCAAGATACGATGAGGACCAAACTCCAGGGTGTCCAGCGCCGAGTATGACCTGTGGTCGCACTGCGCAATGCTGGGAACGATAACACAGATGAGGGGCATCCTGGCGGAGATCTGTCTGACCCCTATATAGGTTCTTCGGTGATTGTCGGAAGCACGTGTAGCCATCACAAGGTACTGCGTCTGTTCCTTTGAGTCGATTGTGCTTCTATTGATATCGGATGTAGCGTCGGTTGCCACTCAAGCGGCTGTTCAGAGACCAGAGACGTTCATTTCCACGGCAAACCAACGCCGCATTTGCGAATTTGGGATCCATAACAGGAGCGGGCGGACGGTGCGTCTTGTCCAGCTCTATTTCGCCTGGCAACACGATGTGCCGATCTCGGGTGTTTTCTGCATCGACGGTGGACTGGTTTTGAGGAGGTCGCCCTGACGCCCTTGGCCTCCAGCACCACACCTGCAGGGCTGCAAGGATTCGCGCGACGACGTACGCCTTATGTCGATCTGAAATGTGTGTCGCGGCGGACGGCCACCGCGGGTGCTGCAAGCCGGATAGTTAGCATTATTGCTACACGCAATGAACTTTGGGGATAACGTACGTACCGTTTGCGGTGAGTAAATCCAATCGTTGGCAAAGCACGAGTCGTTACCGCAATAGCGAACTGAGAGGATGAGCGAGGCGGTGACGGTACCACTGTCGAGTACTATGCGTCACCCTGTCCATATTCCCCTCACTCCTGTTGGCATAGAGGGCGCTGGCGCCAGGGATGTGGTGGCAAAGGTTGAGTGGCAGGTGGTAAGATTCCTTGAACCCATCCACAATGTCATACACGATATTCTGCATCCAGCCTGGCGGCAGTCCTGCCTTCCATGTGGACATTGCAAAGACTCAGACAGTGGACCACTTGAAGGACGCGATCAAGCTCAAGATGAAGCCAGAGCTAGACGCTCTTGCCGCGCATGCGCTCTCATTGTATCGCGTCACCATCGATGCACCTGACATGGAAAAAGCGATCGAAGAAGCGGAGGGAATATTCCAGGGTTTGAGCACTTCCGAGAACATAGTGTGGCTCAACCCGATCAAAACATTGGAAAGCATCTTTGGATCATCCGGCCCTCCTCCTGAGACGATTCACATTCTCGTGTTGGTTCCTGGAGGTGAGTCAATGGATCCAAGGATGTGGCGCCGTTGCTGAAACATGCACAAATTACCCTTCAAACAACTCGTATTGTCAACATTCTGCGCCCTTTCCACCTTCGTCGTCTTGTCAACGTCTGCGCTGTTCTATGCCTGTTGCAACCAATAGCACTCAAGCGAAAGGACCGAACGGAACCCACCGTCGTCTCGGAGCCTTACAATCCGGTTCTCGCCTTTGAAACGAATGAAGTCGGGGCTTTCGACGATACCGTGCCCGGTCTCAATTCAATACACCACACCGCCAACTCTGCTTTTATCGCGGGCATCAAAGAACAGCTAAAAGAAAAAAGGTTCATATCAGATGTACAACGAGTATGACTTACCCTATCTCACCTGCCACACCTGTTTTATTGTTTCTGAATAGGACATTCTCGGCCGCGCTAAAATAGATGTCAATGCGCACTTTGAGGTCGATACACGTAATGACAACTGCGAGGACGCGGAGATCGCGTGCTATGTCTTACTCTCCGTTCCTGATTCGGCGAGATCCAACATCATGACCAAACCCGTCTCAAAAGGAAAGACCCATCCACTTTTTCGATACATTTCAACATATCTTTGTGAACAATATTCTGGCGGGACCTTTAAGGCGTATGTGTCCCTGATTAGGTTTACCGTCATGGCTGACTCTTTCCAGTGAGGCAACCTGGCCTTTCCACCTCGTAGCGCGCGTTGACGATACTCCAACATCCTATCGCCCCCGAAGCGACTTTATGTTTCTTTTGGATGGGTATCCCTTCCTCCTCGTTGAGGTTTGTTCGGATCCCGAACATCGTGATCGCTATCGGTTGCTAGTACATGCTGGAATATTAGTTCGCGTTATGAACTCGATCAAACCCAAGAACAAAGATTCGTTCGTGGCTGTGGCGGTTTACATTACTGAGACATATACCGCCGAGAGGTACCTCGTCTATCAGCCAAGCAGGGATTCAAAAGTGGTACGAATTGCCAACTGCTTTAATGTCATCTTCGCAGCTCATCTCCTCTTTCGTAGATTGAATATGTTGAGGATAGCTTCTGCCTCAAGACTCCCCACAAGGCATTCATGTTCTTTTTTGAACTCCATAACCTCCTCTCCGCCTTGCCCCCCGATGTTGAGCTCTCGAAAGCCGCCTCTCGTTTTTCAGCACTATCTCGGACAGTCAAAGATGCAAAATATCCATCATACTCGGCGATTGTAAAAGACAAGAAACCGAAATCCAAAGGTCCGAACAACATTCCTCCCAGCGGCAGCTCGTCGCGTCCTTTTGATGACCCGACCATTGTCCGCAAGTTATCCGATGCAGGCTATCGAGTGCTTCGGTTGCCAATGGGCTTTAAACCCCTCTACCCTGTGTGTTCTTTCTCTTCTAGTTTTATGGCCGGCCATTAAACAGTAAAATGGCAGCTACCGCCGAATCTCAGTCGTGCGAGACGGCTGGCAGGCGAAAATGTCGTGCTCAAGCTTGTCAAGTCGGATGAGCTTGCAATACATTCATTCCTCAGCAGCATCAAGTCGAAATACAATCACACGATACCTATTCTTGATCGAATCGCACTCGGTATAGAGACGATAATCGCCATGCCGGTTGAACTGGCTTTACCACATGTCCCTGAGGCCGTTCTCAAAACTGGAGGCAATAGTCTCGCCTACCAGTTCCTAGAAGGAGTTCGATTTATGCATCAGCACAATGTGGCTCACCTTGACCTCAAGCCCGATAACATTGTCGTTACCAGATGCGGACAGCAACTCTCTATAATCGACTTAAATCTATCCGTTCAGGTCCCTGAACAGGAATCATGGATTAAAGGGTACCGAGGAACGGAAGAGTGGACGGCTCCAGAAATCGAAGAGCCGGATCCAGTGTATCGTCCAATTCGGGCCGATCTCTGGTCAGCGGGACGGATGCTGCAATGGTTTGCTAATAGCCAACATTCAGACACCGGGTGTCCATTCAAATCTCTCATGAACGCACTTCTGAGCCACGACCCTGCACAACGACCACTCCTAAGCGAGACTCGTCTCCCTTATGAAGAAGATCAAGCATGGAAGTTGAAGCGGAAGCGTGTTGACGATGCGCTGGAGAACCAAGGGGTCAAACGCAACCGTGTGCAATTTGGTGATGATGCTCTCCCTCAAGTAAATACCCAGGTCTTGCTGGGAGTCTAACAAAGTTTTGGGAAGAGTGAACGAGGAATGTTTAATATACACGTCGCTCTAACCAGATTCGAATTAAATGCCATTTCCAGACATTGTTGTCACTTGGCAACTACTCGAGCCGGTAAATAATCCAGAATGTCGATGTATGAGGCTTTTGGAAAGACTATGTCATCGAAATCGGGACGGCCCGAGTCTGTCTCGAATGATTTCCGGGCGTAGCAGGAAGGCACATGGATCGCGGAGTATATGTTCCCGAAGAGTAATCTTAAGTGCCCTAGGTGCTCTAGAGCCACCTTCTTCGCCTTTGGCACGTTGCCTCGCGGGAGATATGCCTTTGAAATTTAATTCTAAGAATAGTAAGCAAGGGTTGAATGGAGGGGGGGTTTCAAACATTGCAGGATGGTGAGCAACTCTCAGGGATAGGCGTATTGTACACGAAGCGTGTGGGTAGATTGGTGCGTTGAGCTTCTAGTATAGGGAGTAGGTGGCGGTGATTTCCATGGTGTTCCCTTGGTCTTTGTTATCACGATGCTCCGGCGTACTGCATAAGAGGTACGATTCCAGCCCCTCATATTTTTCCTTTGAGAGGGTTTTTCTGATCGTGAATTGATGTTGATGGAGCTTGTGAGGTAGGAAATTTCGGAGACCGGATCGTCTGTGGCCCCATCGGTGAGGGAGAGTTTGTGAAGCACAGGGAATTCCATCCTTCCCGCCCTCCGGGCTATCGTCGCTATATAGCTAAGTCTACAACTGCGAGAAGAGGGAAGGAGACAAGCGTCCTAACCGGACCCCGAGCTTGAGCTCGGCTTGCATATATTATGAAATGTGTGACGACCAGTGGCCTTTCTCGCTTGGTGTGCCCCAATTCCTGCACCTGCATTCTCCAGCGTGGTGATCGGTCATATGGCGAACTGACGTAAGAAATTGAAGTGGCCAAAGTAGCCATACGATATTTAGGGGCGTACAAGGGTGGGGGGGACAGAGAATGTGGCCTCTCGTGTCCCTCGGGGGAGAGCACCTGCGAGGTAGACGCGAGTGGCAATGCAGCGTGGAGGTACCAGACGGGTCAGTTACATTGATCCAGTATTAAAATGAGTGGGGTCGATCAGGGAGAGTCGAGCTAGGACGAAGGCTGTGACGGTTTAATGCATTCGGGGCTTCCATTTACATTTGCGCGTATGTGACTTCATTCCCGACTACTTCATGTGTGGTTCGTGTTCTTCGAAGGACGAGCGGAATCGTCCTCAACGTGATGAATCATGACATCGAGCTAGTTCCCACTGAATCGCAACTTTGTTTTGACATATGCAAGGTCGAGAGCTCGAATGACATGTAGATTCGTGAAGGCATGGCTCGATTATCATACTTGGCTGATAGGCCACGGTCGACCGACTCTAGTGAGGATCATGTACGATTATCCTTTGCAGACAAGGGCGAGCGCCCCCACCCCCATAATGCACATCAATTTCTTCTGAAACACTTGTTCACCAACGGGATAACGGAGATCGGAGGGAATGCTCGCCCACGAGTCTGCCCAGCATTAATTAAGAGCGGAGGAATTAATTGAGGGCGAAGTCGTGAAGGTGATGGGAGTCACTCCGATCTAGGTCCTTACTGCTAATTGCGGGCAACATACAGAAATTACACTGCAAGACGTGAAAAGTTAGCAGTATACGTTGATTGTATAATTACAGAGGGACGACAACTGGACCTGGACACCAGTTCAGCGCCCGTACGTACATTGTTTCCCCACTACTAAATGCTATTCAGGTGTAAGACTCATCCCCATATCCTTCCATCCAACATTCCTCCTCTCCTACCCTAATTGTGCTGGTTTTTTCGCACAGCCAGACACAGAGGATTGGGTCAGAGATTCAGATTGGCTTACCATATTGGGTACCACCGGATTGTCGTACATGCTTACATTCATCTGCTCTCCTGACAATCCTTCTGGTGTCTCATATTTTGATCAGTTTGTCTTGATTCTGAGGACTTTGCCTTGGAACCTCTTAGGTGCATACCTTCAACAGTGGATGGCCCCAGTTTTTCGTTCCTCCGACCCTGTGCTTATAGTTTGGTGTATTCTCTGTTCTTAATTAGTGCAGTTCTACTCTTTGTCATTTGGACGGCGATTCATCATTGCTCCTCAAATTTCCGGACTGCAAATGTCTCACCTGCATTATACTACTCATTGAAGTCATGCTTATGGCTCAAAGTACTGGCAGTGTGTGTAACCCCAAACTCACAATTTGAAGGTACGGGAGCGACCGGGATTTGGGCCCTATTTGAACAATGATACTACAAGGGTGGTGGACGTACTTTTGTATATTGAGTTCAGACTTCCGAAAGACGAGAGCCACGGTCGAGTGGTCGAGGTCTGCCTTGTGATTCCAGCCTCACTGCCATCCGCATCCCCCCGTTTCTTATTCCTGCCTTTTCCCTTCGTCTGCGTCAGGGAGAATGCTATCGTTACGAAGGACACTCTTCCGCTGTAAGAGAACTATTTTCTACGCGTTTTGCGCGTTAAACGAACGGCTGACCGCTTTCGACTCGCCAGCACTGCACTCGTCTGCGCGACGACAGGCACTCACAAGGTTTAGTATGCCAGCAATGTCCCCAACGATGACGGAGGGGGGTATTACCCAGTGGAAGTTGAAGGAAGGCGAGTCATACGCTGCAGGCGACGTCCTACTCGAAATTGTGCGTTCGAGCTATTACTCGCCCACATTTTTATCATTTATTGATGATGCCTGCTATCGACAGGAAACGGACAAGGCAACTGTCGAAGTCGAAGCGCCAGACGACGGCGTCCTCGCGAAAATTATTGTTCGTTCCCTTCTCGCTGCGACGCGTGCCAAGAGTCACCGAATTCACGCGTCTCCTTCGTGACACATAGGTAGCAGACGGGTCCAGGGGCATCGCGGTGGGCAGCCCAATAGCCATCATCGGCGAGCCAGGCGACGACCTCTCAGGAGCCGCAGACCTCGCCAAAGAGGCCGCCTCTGCTCCTCCTCCATCAAAGACAGAACCCAAATCCGAGCCTACACCTGCACCAAAAACACCCGAGCCTGCACCAAAGGAGGACGAGCCCGCACCATCGACGACGAAAGAGGAGCTCAAAGTCGGCCAGAGGATCTTCGCCACGCCGATTGCGAAGAAGATTGCGCTTGAGCGGGGGGTCCCCCTCGCGCAAATCAAGGGCAGCGGTCCTGAGGGTCGCATTCTACGAGAGGACGTCGAAAAGTTCAAGCCCTCCGCTGGATCTGCTGCCTTTGCTATTCCTGCTGCACCTACTGCTACTACAGCTGACTACACCGACATTTCCATATCGAATATGCGCCGCGTGATCGGGCAGCGGCTCACCCAGTCCAAGCAGGAACTTCCCCACTATTATTTGACCGTCGATATCGATATGGGCAAGGTTGCCAAGTTGCGTGGGGTGTTCAATGCCGGGTTGAAGGATAAGGAAGGCGCGGTGAAAATTTCTGTGAACGATTTCATCATGAAGGCCGTGTCGCTCGCGATGGTGGACGTGCCCGAGGCTAACTCGGCATGGTTGGGGGAGACTATCCGACAGTACGTCAATACTACATGCCTTGTGAGGTGTGTTGATAATGGTTAATTTGATAGATATAAGAAAGTCGATATCTCGATGGCGGTTTCGACTCCTACTGGCTTGATTACCCCAATCATGACGGACGTCGCGTCCAAGGGCCTTGCGTCGATCGCTGCCGAATCGAAATCTCTCGCAAAAAAGGCACGAGACGGCAAGCTCGCGCCACACGAGTACCAGGTCTGCCCTGACTCTCTTTCTCCAAATATACCCGACTCACCTTCCCTACAGGGCGGCACGTTTACCGTATCCAACCTGGGCATGTACGATATCACCCACTTCACAGCAATCATCAACCCGCCACAATCATGCATCCTTGCTATCGGTTCCACTATTCCAACCATCGTGCCCGCGCCCGACACAGAGAAGGGCTGGGAAACGAAACAGATTATGAAGGTCACACTGAGCAGTGATCATCGGACGGTCGATGGTGCAGTTGGCGCGCGCTGGTTGAAGGCTTTCAAGGGGTATTTGGAGAACCCGTTGACTTTTATGCTTTGAGGCGCTGGTTTTTGCTGTGCACAGGCTAGGAGCTTAGCTCGATATACTATAGATTCGGTTTTTGATGCTACCCGAATGTGGGAGTCCTTACGCCCGAAATTTCGACCCTCGCTTGACCGCTTGACCTCCGACGTCGACAGCTGCTCAACCGATTCTAACTCCTCGAGATGGTACAAGTGAAGAATAAAATCTGTCTCATGTGCGTCTCTGCCTCTCTCAACTTTTGCCCTGGCACGCAGGGTAACCGATTCTGCTTTGGAACAGCGTCCACGATGGTTGGGGGATATCCGATATCGAGGAAGGCAACGCCGTCAAGGGGGGTGATACGACCACCATGGACGATCTTGCCGCCCGGTACAGCTACAGGACCCTCGCTGCGCACGGGCTTGCGGTCGGGCTAAGCGACGGGCTTATGGGTAACTCGGAGGTTGGGTACGTCTCCTGTTCTCTCACTCACCTCTCGTATCAGTACCGGCGCTTATTTATATATACGCTGGGCGAGAACAGCCATCTTAATATTGGTGCGGGCCGCATCGTCTGGCAGGACATTGTCCGGATCGACCAGAGCATCAAGAAAAGGCAGTTTCATGAGTCGCCTAGGATCGTCGAGGCCATGAAGAATGCTAAGGAGGGCAACGGAAGGCTGCATTTGCTCGGGTTGGTGAGTCGATCGAATCGCTTTCGCTTCCGCTCTTTCGACTTTTCGAAACCGGGGCTGAGGCGGGCGTCAGCCTCGTGATAACTTATTTAGTATGGAACTTTGTGGTTCATCTCTGTGCCATATTCCTGCAGGCCTTGTCTAGGCCACGCGCCCCGAGATGGACCTCGCCTCGCGTTTCCTTCCCACTTGGTCTATGCAAAGGCTGCATAATGCCCATTTGAAACCTGCCTATTGTTTCCTTTTGCTTCTGGTATCGGTGAAGGGCGCCCAGTATATTTCCTGCATCGCCGGAACTCTAGCAAACAAAGGCTGTAGAATTACCAAAGACATTCTGCGTTTGTCCATGTGCCCCTCTCAGTCTCATGCACCATGCACCGAGGACTCCAGTTGACGTTCATCCTGCTAGGTCTCTGACGGCGGCGTGCACTCGCACATAACGCACCTTTACGCGCTCCTCGAGACGGCAAAAGAACAAGGCGTTCCCGAGTGCTATGTCCATTTCTTCGGTGACGGCCGGGACACGGCCCCACGCTCAGCGAACAAGTACGCGCGGGAGCTGCTCGAGTTTATGGACAAGCTGGAGTACGGCAAGATTGCGACCGTTGTCGGGCGATACTACGCCATGGACCGCGATAAGCGCTGGGAGAGAGTCGAGACTGCCATCAAGGGCCTCGTAAATGGAGACGGGGAGACGGTGGACGATGCGGTCAAGGCGATTGAGAAGCGGTATGAGCAGGATGAGACGGATGAGTTTTTGAAGCCTATCATCCTTGGTGGAGATGCTTCAAGGATCAAGGGTGAGTGCGGTATCTCATGTTTGACATGCGTGCCGATGCGTGATGCAGAGAACGACACCTTGATCTTCTTCAACTACCGATCGGATCGTATGCGAGAGATTGTGAGCATCTTCGGTGTCGATTCTAAACCGGTCAAGGTTCAAATTCCGTTGGGCCTGGTAGGTGCACGATGTCTATAATTCAAACAATTGACGTATATTATAGCACATCACTACCATGTCGCGATACAACACCGAATTCGGCTTCCCTATTGCGTTCCCTCCGCAAGGCATGTCCGACGTCCTCGCCGAGTGGTTCGCCAAGGAGGGAGTGAAGCAATGCCATATCGCTGGTGTGTTGCTTCTCCTCTCTATGTTGTCGCTCGTCGTTGTCGCTGATCTATCCTGCTCCCATCAGAAACCGAAAAGTACGCCCACGTAACATTCTTCTTCAATGGTGGCGTCGAGAAGCAGTTCGATGGTGAAGACCGCGAGCTCATCCCCAGTCCCAAAGTTGCGACCTACGACAAGCAGCCGGAAATGTCCGCACATGGGGTGGCGGAGAAAGTGGCAGAGAAGGTCAAGGAAGGAAAGTACGAGTTTCTCATGTGCAATTTTGCCCCCCCAGATATGGTGTGTCTCTCTGCTTTCCACCCGACCTCCACGATCCTATTGGCGATGGTGAATAGGTTGGACACACGGGCATGTACGACGCCGCAGTAATAGCAATCTCCGAAACGGACAAGGCGGTCAAAACGATCTATGATGCATGCCAAGCGGCCGGGTACATCCTGATCATTACTTCCGACCACGGTAACGCTGAGCAGATGATCAACCCCGACACGGGGAACCCGCATACGGCACACACGACCAACCCCGTGCCGTTCATCATGACCGCTGATCCCAAAGAGTATTCGTTTGTGCAAGATGTCGAGGGTCAGGAGGAGGGTGCGCTTTGTGATGTTGCACCTACTATACTTGCGCTTATGGCGAGTCGTTTACTATTCTTGACTGTGGGGTTGGTATTGACGCTGTCGGTTTGTGTTTATATAGGGTCTTGACCAACCTGAGCGTGAGTGACTTCATCATCACTGGCGCAAACACGGTACAAACACTGATGGTGTTGCAGATATGACTGGGCGATCGTTGATTGCGTGAGCGATGCTCCGCGCGCTTTTTTGGGGGACTGTTCAGAACGAGTGGCTAGAGGGAGGTATAGACGGCGAAAGTAGATGTATGATTTGCAGTAGAAATTCAACCAAGCGATGTCAGGATGCAGGTTTGAATCTCGGAGTATTTCTGAGTAATCTTCGGACCTGTAAGATCGTCGCCTGGCGCGCCGGCGGTGGTTGTCGGGTCGTTTACTATACCTGTGGACCCTCCCAGTGCCTGGATACCACCGCGGGGACGCGATCAACGATGTGAGACCGGCAATCATTTTCACGAAAATGTCATCCCCGTGAGGCCTGTCTCCTGCAGAGGGTCACCTTTATTAATTATTACCCAGATATGAATAAAGAAGGTCTTGAAAGTTCAATTCCTCGCCTGTGGCATATAATAAATACGACTCGCCCCTTCTGACGTTCTTATGCCACAGCTCCATGACGGCCTCT
>Ga0307513_10005781_pt1 | contig 16266 bp, 15 predicted proteins | sample 15_EM_MG_FD_202174 | JGI IMG/M metagenome (GOLD analysis project Ga0307513, IMG submission 202174) | Populus trichocarpa ectomycorrhiza microbial communities from riparian zone in the Pacific Northwest, United States - 15_EM | ecosystem: Host-associated > Plants > Roots > Unclassified | place... | reverse complement strand
CACGTGTGTCCCACCGCACCAAGAAAGGCCTAGCGTGTAGGGCCCGGCGGTCCCAGCCTAGCCCGGCCGTCCCCTGAGCAACTTGACCTACCCAGGACCACGGTTAACGGTCCCGTCCCGTCCCGTCCCGTCCCGTCTTCCTGGCATTATCCCCGCCGTCCCTGTGGGGCCCCGGCCGGTTCGGAACACTGTCCATTCCCTCCATTCCCTCCATTCCATCCACTTCACCTCTCTTCTATTCTTAACACTTCGTCTTCCGTCCCTTCCCTTCTTACTCACTCCCTCAATGCGCACCAAGCTCCTACTTCATTCCTCATTTACCAGATGATTGGTGTTTGTGCTTTATGCGGGGGGTGATGGATTCCAGATATGTTGTCGTTGTTCTTGAGACGCCAAGGTCCTGCTATCAATCAAATCGCAGGTGATTCACAATACTATACACCATTGCCGACAAAACCAAAGGCAAATGCGAGCAAACGAAAGGTAGGTATGAAGATTTCATTGGGGGACGGTAATAACGCCATAGGACCAAGTCTAACCAGAACTCCAGTAAAGGGAAAGGGGGGAAGAGGGCGACAGAAAAGCGGGTAAATAGTAAGTAGCCAGTGTGAGCTAGAAATATGCCCTCATCAAAGTATATATACATCTAAATCTGCCGAGATCTTGCTTAGGCCAATCCCTAACTGGGCAAGTATTAACGGAAGGAGGACATATCGCCCGATAGAGAAGGAAAGATGTAAAGGAGAAAAGCGAGAAGACAAACAACAGAAGCGAGGATAAAAGATCGGGTGACAGGAAAAGAGAGTATTGATCGAGTGTTAGGAGGGGCGTCGGGTTTTCGCGGAGAGTACCGGAGATTCAGGGGCCAGATGAAAAAAAGAGGCAGAGACCACCAGGGTGATTGGGCTGAGAGGCCGGTAATGGTGGACTTAGGAACGGAATCCCCGATGCCCGGTAATCTCGGCTGTTCGTTCTGTGCAACCTGCAGGGGCGGATGTTGGCCATCAGAGTTGGTACTGGGATCATGAGATCTGAATTGCGTCTCAACCACAGGCTCGTACCGAGGGAGAGTGGAGCGTGGGAAGGATGTCGGGCCACAGCAATCCACCGCAGCGCAATTAGGATTGCCCTGCTTCTGTAGGATCGTGGCAGCTCCATCGTGGCCTTCGAGGAGAGCCAATCGCTGTGGGGTTTGGTTCATGCTATCTGGCATAGGGGCACGGACATCTTTCCGTTCCAGGAGCATATTTACTACCCCCTCATACCCGTTCTCAGCCGCCCACGAGAGTGGTGTCCGGCCATATCTGGTGTCCACCTGGTCGGGATTGACGTCGCCTCGTTCTAAAAGGATCTTTACTACCCCCTCATGCCCGTTCTCAGCCGCCCACGAGAGTGGTGTCCGGCCATATTCGGTGTCCACCTGGTCGGGATTGACATCGCCTTGTCCCAAAAGCATCTTTACTACCCCCTCATGCCCGTTCTCAGCCGCCAACGAGAGTGGTGTCCGGCCATAAAAGGTGTCTGCCTGGTCGGGATTGACATCGCCTCGTTCCAAGAGCATCTTTAGTACCCCCTCATGCCCGTTCCCAGCCGCCAACGAGAGTGGTGTCCGGCCATAAAAGGTGTCTGCCTGGTCGGGATTGACATCGCCTCGTTCCAAAAGCATCTTTACTACCCCCTCATGCCCGTTCTCAGCCGCCCACGAGAGTGGTGTCTGGCCATATTCGGTGTCCACCTGGTCGGGATTGACATCGCCTCGTTCCAAAAGCATCTTTACTACCCCCTCATGCCCTTTTCCAGATCCCCAGGTGAGAGCCGTCATCCCCATGCAATCGTATGCATTGACGTCCCATTCCTCCATATCCAACACAGTAGAAACTATCTCCACGATCCCGAGAAATGCTACTCCATGGAGTCCTGAAAACCCTGTGGGCCCTCCTGCTCCGTCAAAGGGCGGGCCCCCGCCGCGGTCCCGATTATAGTGAGATAATAGTAGCTGCGCAGATATATGCTCACCAAATCTATCAAGAAGCTTCAGCGCAAGCATTTTGCTATTTTCCGTCATCCCCCCCCTAGCATGCCTGCCCCAGTAAACGGAGGCATATTCTAAAAGGGGAGTTGTTGCGGGGGCCGAGCGAAGAATTGGAGAAAGGTCCCTCATACATCCAAAATTGAGATAAGTCAAGCAAACCTCGGCAATTGTTGAGTGTGGAGTATGGAATAGGGTCAGATCACGAGAGAGATGCTCCTGAAGAGTGAAGTGTACCAGTCGGATTGTGGATGAAGACGCCTCGACTGTGACAAGACCCAGACAAGATGATAGGAGCGTCCGTAAGGCAGGAACGTTTTCTGGATCCAGATCTGCAAATCCTATCTTCACTCCCAAGGCATGGCAGAGCTCCTGGGCTCGTAAAGGTCGCTCCGAATACAGCACCCACATCAGGACCTTCAGCCCGAGTACTGATTTATATCCCTTCTGGGCTTTTAGTCGTTTTAGAGTTGCCGTGTAGACATCATTCAATCCATCGCCAAGTGTCATCTCTTCAAGTTTCTCTCTTCTCTGACGAATTGTCACCTCTCCTAGAATGGAGTCCATGTGGAGCGAAACAAGCAGGAATCTAACCACAATCTCTAGTAAGTATACGTCACTGATGGGAAGACATGCTATATGGTTCTACGCACAGATCGGACATCTTTTCCAGTATAACTCCGACAATTTCCGCCCGTAAATCATTGCTCATCGCCTGTGGCTCGGAATCCCTGTCCAACCTCATCTCAACATAATTCCGGATATCATCGGTGTTAGGACTGATGGGTATCACAACCGCCTTTGTGAAATATCTTTGGACATCTTCTGTAACATGGGGCCTCCCGGTGAGGAATATTCTTGTAGTAGGGGACGCAATATCTCTCAGCGAGCCAAGAAGCTCAGGCAAGCCCTTTGGTAAACATTCGTCTAAGGCATCGACACAGATGAAAACCTGGGGTAACGAAGCAATAGCAACCCTCAGCATTCCCATCAGATCCGCAAGTCGTAGCCCTCTACCCCCAATCTCCTTTTGTGCTTCTTGAAACATCTTACGTAGATAATCCGGGATGCCTCCTTTTGCTACTAGCTGCCTCAGAATGCCACCCACGATGTTGGTGATGGACTGCTCTTCCTGGGAAAGGAAGTCGCAGTAGAAGACAGCGACGGCGATATTTTCCTTCTTTGCCTGATTACACAGGCTGTCGATCACCAACGAACTAGTATTTCTAGTAGTCAGTAGTATTCGTTTCTTTCCAAGAATCGCACCCTTACCTCAGATATGTCTTGCCCACTCCCGGATTCCCGGAGCAAAACAGGACTGCCTTATCGGCTCCACCCTCACTATCTCTCCACTCCCGAAACTCGCTTGTTTCTAAAAGCCAATCCCCTATACCGTCGAACCTCTCGGTGCGCACGCCTTGGTGTCGGATATTCGGCTCCAGTGGAGAGAGCCAGCGCATAATCCGCGCATAATCCGCGCATCATCGTCGGACATATAGATGTTGTTGAAACTACTGGTTATGTTCCCGCAGTTAGCGTTACCATTGCCGAAGCTGGCTGAATATGACGATTGGGCCATGGTATTCTATCGAAAATGTTGGTGCAATGTAGAGATGGTAGAGCGTTTTGTGGGGGACTATGGGAGTTCGTAAATATTCAGTGGCCAGGGCTGAAGAAAGCGGGGCGATGTGGCTTATTGTGGCACAACCACAGTCCAATCATTTGCCTTTAATGAAGGTGCATCGCTGATGCATGATAAGGTTATGTCCCACAAAATCTTCAGCCGCATGCTTAGGAATTTTAAAAGGATCAAGAGATTGACGGTGACGACGACCAAACGAAAGGCTAAGAACTCACACAGCTAAAAAGATCCTCAGCGCACAACTTAGGAGTGGGGAAGAGCCCTCGTTCTTTTCAACGTTCTCTCACCCACCAATGGCTAACGGTAAAGACAGGAGTATACATAGGCCGCGGCGAAATCCTTCTATCTCTCCGCAGCCCGCACACATATCCATTCCCTTTCGCTGTACCTCCCCATTCCCTCTTTTCCGTACTTCCATGCTGACAAAGAAAAGACAAAGCCGCTATTTTCCATAGCCTCTGGACATCCAGCTCCTGCACCCCCCACACCAACCCGCCCTCCATCCTCCCCCTCTGCCCTCGGCCGATGTACCAAGTGCGTTCCTGAAGCGTGAGTGTTGGAAGTCGTCAGGGGCTGCCCGGCATGCGCTGACGATGATTGCCTTATTGTTCGGATAGTATTGGAACGCGCTTTGGCTTCGGGGAAGCACTTAAGCTGCGGGAATGCGCTTGAGTTTTGAATTGATGCATTCCGGGAAAGTGTGAAAGCCGTAATTGAAGGGAAAGAGCCGAATGCTCAGATGTTGGATGATGGCTCAGGGCTATGTACGGTGGGAGTCTCTCCATTGTTACCATGAAAGTATAAAAAGGGGAAAGGGGGAACATCTAGGCGAGAATGATGGGTTGTAGTCCATGGAAGGATAGGATAATTTCGTTGGGGTTCATATATACTCCTGCCCCTACCATTAGTTAGTAGAGTAGAGAACCCCCCCCCCCCCACTCCAGAGTTATGTGGAGGCGATCATGTTTTGGTCCCCCGAATTCTTGGCATTTCGTTTGGTTGTTACCGCCGTTGATGCGCCGATCCGCTCAAGAGCCGCATCACTGAAATGAGGGAGCATCCCCGCAAACAATTTAAACAATAAACAATACGCGAGTAGTACGCAAGCAGCATCTCATGGCCTCTAAGGTTAAAGGTTGATTGTGTTCCTATCCATTCTTTGCCCAGTTATCACCCTTGGAATTTAAAGAGCCTCCCATACATTCAGGCCCCAACACATATTGCGGGCTCAAGGACCAGGAGGAGTTCAAGGAATCGATTGTGCTTAAGACCAGAGAGCCATGGTGAGGTGATGCCGGTTGGGAGAATGTGAGTGAACGACAGATGGCTAGGCGGGAATACTATAAAAATGCTTGCTTTGTTTTTCTGCCTTGTATGATGCTTGTAGTAGAATCTAAGGTTAGTACGGTATTTATCTAGTATAATATAGCTACGGTATTTGGTCTCGTGCTATTTTAAGGAGGTTCTTTGAATCACCAATCCGAACCCCGGTTCAAGATTGGATAGTGGTACCGTAAGTTAGTCTACAGTACTTGGACGCGTATAATCTGGCAAAAGTCGGATTGAAGTGAGTGCAGATTTTCTTAAACACCCCCAATCGTCGCTCTTCTGTATGTTTACAGTAACATATTCCACACCAGAGCGCATGCCCGGCTTGGCGAGCCATCTCCTAGTTTGATCAATGTGATTGGCTAAACCTGTGTCCGGATTGAAATAGTGGCTAGTATTTGCGTGGATGGCTCACTAAGCCGGGCACTCGCTATGGTGTGGAATACGGTAAACTGTTGCGAGCCCTCGAACCGTGGCCTCCTGTCAGCCCGGTTCCCTTGCTCTCACTTTACCGCTTGTTTTCTTTCTCATCTGATCCGACTTTTGCCAGATTATCCGCGTCTTTGGCCTCTGGACAGCCTAGATCCCATCCCAAAATCATGTGTTTCTCCTAGCCATCTATCCCACGCATACCTACCGATATTAAGTCCTTCACTGAGCACTATCTATCTATCTTGTCTTGCAAAAAAAGATCCGCCTGCAAGCCACAACCAGAGAGTCGCTTGCCCAGGTCGGGGTAACTAACCCATCTATCCTTCGATCTACTCGAGTACCGTACTTTTAAACAACTAATTGGTGATAGGGCGCAGTGGATCTAATCCTTCGTTTCCACAACGGTGCAAACACTTTTATTGGTACGAATAAAGATGACAGACAAAAGATATAAGAGAAGAACCAAAGAATAAAGAGATCGTATACAATAACGAATGACTTTGACAAGACAAGAGATAACCGTAGGACTGTGAGCGGAAAATGCGATGATCAACTGAGAATGAACAAACAAAGGAAAGAACAAGCTATCTTATATCCTCCTCAAGTGAAAACCTTCCTCCCCGCACACCTCCAGGGCATGCCAGATTTCTCTCCCACTTTCCGTCCCTAGGTCATCTTTGTTTTGCGTTGTGCCGATTGATATCCGAGGTAGAAGTATCGTGCTCGAGGGTAGTGTTATGCCACCTGCCGAGGGTAGTGTCAGTCACCGAGGGTGAGGATGGATGTTCGGCTCTTGCTGGTGTTCGTGTTTCATCATTGGTGAATGAGTATTTGGTGATGTCTCACCAGGTATGCAGGGTCAGGGTGTTCGGTGGTAAGAAGCTAATAGTGGTAGAGCGCTCGTGAAGCTACCGTTCATTTTAGGCTTATAGCTGATGCTAGTCGCATTTCCCATCCAGTGGGAACGGAAAATATATGGTGAGCAGCCTAAAGGGGTTAATTTCCAACACTTCCACTCTGCGAATCCATACACAAATTTCGAGTTCCAAGCTAAAACAACACGAAGTAAGAAGGGAAACAAAATATAAAGAAAGGAAAACATAAAATCTGATGAAATGAAAACGCAAAACAATACAAGGTAAAATATCTCCCACTGATTCCTGGCATATCCATCAGGTCTTCTAAACTTCATAGATACCGATCTCGTTGCGAAACCGCTCCACTTTCTCGCGGGGTAATGCCTTTGTTAACAAGTGTGCAAGCATGTCCTCCGTTAGTAGGTACTTTCGCTGAACTTCATCCGCTTTCACCTTCTCCCATATGAAGTGCTGCTGGATACTTATGGGTTTAGTTCGGCTGTGGAATTTAGGGTTCTTGGCCAATGCCGCATCAGCGAAAAAACATTTTTCTCCGGGCGGACAGAGCCCACTTCCGGAGGAATAGCGTCCGCTCTTTGCGTCCGGTCCTCCCGGATCACCGGTGCCTTCTTTGCCTTTCATTTCTTGCGTCTGGTGCAGCCGAACGGCCCACTTTCCCTCCACAGCGTCCGACGCGGGTGTTGCGGCCACACCCCCTCCTCATGCCTCCCCCTTGGATCCGCCCCGTTATCCTCTCGTCTACGGGCCTCCTGCCTACTCCTTGCGATTGCGCCCATCTGGCGACTATTTCTGCTACCCTCACACCACTGGCGACCTAGATCTGTCCGCTTCCATCCGCTTCTGTCCGTGGCCATCCTATGTGGCTTTTTTCTTAGTCTGCACCCTACTGTCACTTCTATGATTCCCTTACTTTTCATAAGAAGCCCGGCGCGGCCGCCATGCAGACCCCCTACTTTGGTTGGCTTCCCTTCCCACAGGAGAGCATCGTTTTGCATTAATCATTCGCAGAACTCATGTGGCCGAGTTGAAGCCGGACACTTTCTACGGCAATCTCTCCCTTAAGTCGCTGGATTCAACTTGGCCGCCTATTCAATTCAATTTATTTAAAACATTCCCTTAAACGCCCTCGGATCATGTAGTACTCCTGCGGCCGAGTTGAAGCCGGAAACTCAATATGGGCACTGCCTCCATGAGTGTACGGCTTCAACTTGGCCGTATATTCATACGGAACAATTCATCCCATTTAAAACATTCCCTTCAATACACGCGAATCATGGATGACTCCCGCGGCCAAGTTGAAGCCGGACAATCAATATGGGAACAGCCACCTTAAGTATCCAGCTTCAACCCGCCCGGATATTAGTGTGGAACAATTGAACCTATTGAAAACATTGCCTTAAACGCCCACGGATCGTGTATTACTCCCCGGGCGAGTTCAAGCCGGACACTGAATATGGGCACTGCCATGTTAAGCGGACGGCTTCAACTTGGCCATATATTCATGCAGAACAATTCACCCTATTTAAAACATTCCCGTAAATGCCGGCGGATCGTGTAGTACTCCCCCGGCCAAGTTGAAGCCGGACACTCAATACGCGAACTGCCACCTTAAGTGCCCAGTTTCAACTCACCCGAATAAATACTGTACATAATTGGATAGAATAATTTAATATATTTCATTAAACGTCCTCAGATCAATCCTGTGCTTCACTATCCATTGCTGCTCACGGCTAGGAATTACCTGCGCCTGTCCAATCACTGCCCCTATACTGACTATTCGCATGTCTCGACCATTGATCCGGTTGCCGACTAGAATATGTCCGCTCGGAATGTGAAATCTGCCACGATTGATTAGATTGAGTATGCGAACTAATGCCAGGTGATTCACAGGTGCGGCCTCACTTAGAATCTTTCTTATCTTGAAAAGTGCTAGCAACCGAGCCACCACGCGTCCCCGTAAATCTGCATAGTTCGCTTCCCCATCAGTCTGGACCCACACCGAATCGTTTCTAGAGCCACCATTGGGGAATGCATTTGTTCCCGTGCAGCAGGCCCGGTGGATCTGGAACCAGTCAGTTTCCCGAAAGTCGGGCCTTGGGATTTTAAGCTGAGCAAATCCTTCTACAGGAAGTAATGTGAGTTCGGCGGGTCCGCAGGCAACCGCCGGTCATCCGCAGCAGTCTACCTGATAAAACGCAATATCTGCTCCATCATGTTGGAATAATGGATATTGAGGGCTGTGCATAATTCGGTCAGCGTGCTGGTGTTCTTCATACGGCCTTTAAGCACCCGGCGAGGTGTGCTGCGACTTGGAACAGTGGGTCTTTCCTTCGTACTATCTTCTACCACGATCACACCTTCAACTTTACAAAGTGCTTCTATTGTCTGCAACCTTATTCCTAGGACATACTGGCGGCCATAGTGCGACAAGATCTGTCGGGTAGCTTCATTGTTGTTTGACCTGCAGTAGCCATGTTTAATCTGATCCTTATGTGCTAGTTCACCGATGTCGGTTGAATACATCGATATGGATGCAAAACGCTGAACGTGGGAGGCAAAGTGAGTCAGGTAGTGCATCTTGATGAAGTTGAAGTGGTTCTCACGCCGTATCAAATCTGCCCGCCGATCAGACCTTTCAACCCTCTCTGGAAGAGCCAGCTGACGGCGATTAGCGACGGTTCTATGGCGGACTTGTTTAGCACGCTGATCTGCCATTAGTTCACTTAGCTCCCGATCCTGGCGATTTGCTTGAACGCGGGTAGCTTTCGAGGTACGGAACTCAAGAAAAATGACCTTTGTCTGGCGGAATGTCTGCAGGTAGCTTTCCATGTAGGAAAGTGTGTCTGGTGTATGACTACAATATTGAGCCATGTGAGTGAAGTCCACCAGCGTGCTAACACACTTCAAAGCGCTCTTGAAATCCTGATACTGAGAACTGTCCGGATTTCGGAATGCGGACGCGAATACGGCCGAAATAGAGCGGCCGAGATTACGCATCTCCTTTCCTTCCCATTGTGTGATTTCGCGATAGACCTTTTTCGGTACGCTGCATCTGGGGTAAGGAGGAATTTCTTTCCAAGCAGCGTCGAATGCCTGCTGCCGTTTATGCTTTTTCAGGAAACCTTCCACCCATTCCATCATATGTTTAAATAAGCCAAGATAGATGTTGTGCAAGAGGTCCGGCTTGTGTAGGTCCGCGGGGCTTACTCGGTCAAGTACAGTGAATATATTCTTTCCTATTTTCACGCCAAACTGCTGAAGGTATTCTGCAATGCCGGCCGCTTCTGCCGGCTCATGCCTCATGGCTTTCTCTCTATTTGGCCTGTGGTCGCGGGTCTCATACATTCGCCGTGGATGCCCACCGAGCTCCTGGCACGGAACCTCACACTTTGGGCATTACTTGCTAGCTATTCCTTGCAAGGCTGCATGCTCAGCATGATCCACGATCCAGGCTGACAAAATGGGAAAACAAAGGCGTGTTTTGCGGTCTGTACAATCCATTACCGTTCCTTCTCGGGCAACTTGCTGTAATGGTGCCAAGATAAGATTGAAGACAGCCCGCAGGACATCCGCGTTGGTCAGCCGCTGGGCTTCGTTGGCACGGGCTTATTCGCCAGTGAACTTTGGCGGTACTGGAAGTAATGCCAGAAGCAGGACTGGCATCTTGGCAGGGCTGCTTCTTCTCCTCGAAAGGATATTGCAAATCGTCATGTATACCGGCCAGGCTTTCTTATCGCCAGAGAAATTGGGAAGGTGCGTCTGGTCAGACAATCCGATAATGGGCACCACTGTGGACCTTGCAGGCAAAGCTTTCTACCAACGAACAGAATGGGCTGTTAGCACTTGAAACACCACTCCAAGAACTTGTCAAGACCAATTTCATACCTGCATATCCCACCACCAGTCCGCCGTATGCATCTCGGAATATAATCGCTCACCATTTGAATCATATTCTCGAATCGGTGTGTAAACCATATCTGAGCTATACGCGACCTGACGGATCAGGTAGCGGATACCGTCAATAATATTTCGATAATAGAAAGTTGTTGCATGTGCACCATCATCAATACTGGCTTCCGCCCACACCAAGTATTCACGAAATGGGTCCAGTATGTCGAGGTGTTGTCGCAAGGTATAGGCGGACCGCAATGATCTGCTATCTGTACCGCCTAAACCTTCCGCAAAGTACGTGTCGATCTGCAACTTGGCTACCATGCTCCGGACAAACCTGCTCGTCAAATTAAAGTCGTTTTCCGATGAGAAAGGGCTCCAAGGGTCATCGGTCATGGCCTTGTTGAGCTCGGTATAGCCAGCAACTTCGCCGAGCAGTTTGCAGGCACCGGGAATAGTTTCTTGACCAGAAGGGCGCAGGCGGACCGGTGCGTGGGAAACGTCTTCCGTTTCTGAATTGTTGTGAATATCATCTATCTCACCACTTCCTGTATGAAAATCTGGGATCTCGAGCCTGCAATCAGATTCGTAGTCTGAGTCAGTCAGGTTTTCAAGTTCATTACGAACAAAAGTAGGTCCCATGGAAGCCGCGTCCGCAATCGCACTGAGGGAAAGAACGATATCAAGATGCATTGTCTGAAGGTGTTTTTTGTATGCAGCGGCTTGATGATAACGTCGCCTGCAATAAGGACACTTTGTTGTCTTTGAGGTCATCATGTGTTCTGTTTCTCTTTCAGGTAGTCAGGCGGATGCGTAAGCGGATGGGCTAGCGGCTGTAGCGGACTTATTCTTTTAAAGTGAAGGGTAGGTTTCTTTCAAGGGGTAAATCGGGAAAATTTCAAGTTTGTTTAGTCGGATGACGAGAGGGTCCAGAAATTCAAGCTGCCAACTGTTATTCACGGTTTAACTTGTGAAACCTGTTCTTTGTTGAGAGTATGGGACGGCCTTGGCTCATGGGTCGTGGCTCCCATGCAGCTCTGTTGCGGCTTAAAACCTTATCGAAAACCTATTGTCATTGTTGGTGGGTCACGTGACTTTTCAAGATATTCAAGTTTGTACAGGGTACAATTCTACGAACCGCACTAAAACCGTCCTCGTGCAGCCTATATAAGCTCTCTCTTCCCCCCCTTTCATCTTCCCTCCATAATCCTTTCCCCAATCACAATCACATCCTCGATCTGCCAGCCCATCCTCAAAGGACCCACAATGCTCAGTACAACCTATCCCTCTTCCGCAGTATCACCAGTGTATCCGCAGCTCATTTCAGATTACATATCTACCTTTGCCTAGCCAATAACCTTTTCACAGCCATTACCATCCACAGAACTCCCTTTACCATCCGCCAGGCCCGCTCTATTATTTTCGGATCTTCCACCATCCTTCATGCTCAAATGTACCAGCAGCTACTAGCGGCCATCCTCCATCCCCTGAGGGACCATTTAAACCACCCCAAAAAGCAGCCTCATTCTGATCCATCAACCACCCGCTACCCTGATCACAATTACAATGGCAGCCTCAAAGTTTGGTCTCAGTTTCGAAAAATGGGTGTCCTTTAAAAAGGATGGCGATGTTACATGGTGTAAGCACGTTTGCGGCTTCCCACACCGACGAACCTATAGTCCGGAGTATAAATCCTGGCGAAATGCTATGAAACGTACAATGGAGCAAGACAGGATCCCAGTGTGGAAGCAGAGTACTGCCGGAAAATTGGCGGCCATCCAGGTACATGGTCTTACCCTCCGGCCTGTTAGCCAGAGGTCGGGACTCGGGCAGGCTAATAACCCCTGTGGCGAATGTTTTACCGAATGCCACGACCTTTTGCCAAAGGAGAAAGCAAAAAAACATCAGGGTAGCTTACGAGACATGTTGAGAGCAACGGTTGCCGCTGTTCTGGTTGCAGACCCCACCCCGGCGAGAAATGATCGTAATTTATCCCCAAGCGTCCGCAATAAAGATCTAGCATATATGCTAATACAGCTCCTGCTGGGCTCGCCGGTCCGCGGTCTGTCCGTCTCAGGATACATGAGCCATCGGTAGTCCGCCCAAGCAGCCCACTGCCTGGCGGGATGGACAAGATCGAGTGGCAAAGTCGTGCACATCTGTACTGGGTGGAGCTAACTGAGCCCACCTCTCTGAACCGGCTAGCGGGCATAGACAAAACCAAGGCACAGGGTGTCAGATTTCGTATGCTTATTGGTAGGACGAGACAGGGTACACCTCTGCTGCAGGACTATCCAGAGGAGCCACGGCCGCTTGCCGAAATGATCCGAATCACAAATAGCTGACTTGTCCGCATATGGTGGTCTTTGAATCCGCCAAGCGAACCAATGGATCTGCTCTTGTGTTGCCATTGAAGGAATGATACAGAGGATAGCACTCCTCCTCCCGATGAGATTAGGTTTGCTCTACGTGATAACAGGGGCCCCACTCCAGACCCCTCGGATCACGGGTCCGCCGGTAGCGATGATGGACAGAGCTCAGATGGCCACCAGCCTGAGTCATCAGCTACGGCCGCAAAGCGACCCACCTCAACAAGGACCACCAGAAGCCATAATACCACAAAGAAGACTGGGCGAACACACCGCATCAATTGGGCGGACGTTGGGGAATCAGAGCCAGAGTCGTCATGTACGCAAGCTTCTGTCCCTCGTGTTAACTTAGGCACTCGTGTTGTGAGGTCTGGTAGATAAGGAGAACAGGAGACTGACCTAAAGAAAGCATCTCGGACGCCAGCCAATAACAGTGGTAAATGCAACCTCGTGGTCATGCAAGAGGCCAATGAGCCATACGGTTCGAATGGAAGTCCGCGACCCCAGAGGAAGGTGGCCCGCCAGGTGGGGGCAATCGATACCGGCATTGAGGTTGAGCCGGGCAAACGCGATGGGGAGCATAATCTGAGTTGGCAACTGGCTGACAGGACTAGTCCGACAAACATTCCGTCTCTGTTTACTCCCAATCCGGGTCACTATCATCAGTCTGCAGCCTCTGTGCAGGCAGAGGCGAGAAGGTCAGCTGCCCATCTTTTGATGCTGGCCTCAGGGGCTGAGCAGCCTGTCAACACATTGGCGACACAAGTCAATACGCTCCGCAGAAGTCATTCCCTCTCAGAGGATCAACATACAGGCGATGTGTGTGCGGATATTCCGACAGCTGAAGAAGTCGGACGAGAATTAAGCCCGCCCGCTGATTCCCGAACTGCCTCGAGTGAATACTGTACACCTGGTAAGTTCCGGTTACGACTACAAGGTTTTTCATCCATTCTGTTGGCAAGGTCTGCCGCAGTTCCGGCAGAAACGGGCGTTGGGAGTCGGCTCCAGTCTGTTTCTGTCCTGGCTCACTAGCCCTGCGAACCAAGCTCTCCTGCCCTGACCAATGTGGCTAATGTCTCACTAGCTGAGGATGCAGGTGCATTTCAAGCAATTTACAAGTACTAGGCCACGATGGACCCTTCGACTTTTCCTTTTGGTGTTTTCATTTTTGTTTCTAGAGTTCATGTTATTCTCAGTGTTTCCTGACCATTTCTGTTTTAGATTAGCCCGCTACGTCTGGGCTCCTTGCCCTGATCATTATACCTAATTTAGAACTGCGACTGTCCGCAGATCCTGAGGGTGTTTCCTTTGGGTGTTTTTCATTTGGAGTTTAACTTTTAGAGTTTTGCGAGTTATCCTTGTATTTGTTCCCACACCTTTCTTCATTGGATTGGCCCGGCTGTTACCGTTTCGGGTTGCCGAAATCCAATGTATTCTACGTACACTTTGTTGCTCTACGGGGTCCCTCTTAGAGTTTTGCAGACCATTCTTGTTTGCCACAGGCAGTTCTGCGTTTACCGGGTCAGCTCGTGGGACCTGCTCTGGGAATCTTCCCTGATCATTCTTGCTCTTTTCCAGCTCTTTGCCGTTTGGTGTATGTTTTCTCTGCTGGCTTTAGCGGTTTGCTCTTTGGACTTGTGCGGATCATTCTTGTTCTTCTCTAGCTATTTTTCGGGCGGGGTTGCCCCTTTCATTACTATTCCTATCCTAGCTTTTCATCTGATATCCCATCCCTTCAGCCTTAGCGGCAGCTTTCACTTTCTGTGATTAGCGTCGAGGCCCGAGCCCTAGCCTTACCGACATTTGTTTCTGTCCCTGTCGCAGACCTAGTCAAACTAGATTAGTCCGTTCATTCTGAAAAACCGTTTTTCATCAGGGTCAGGAACCCCGAGTACTTAACACTAGTATTGCCCCAGTGATATCGCAGCACGGCCAAGTCTTCGGGTCCAAATTCTTATATCAGTTATCAAGGTGCAATTGGGATGCGCGGTGTGTGCTGACGATAGTGGACATGAAAGCGAGTGATGAACGGTAAATGTCCTTAGTTCTTAAGGAAGCTGGGCCAACCATTTCGATCTGCCATGTTCACACCCCATATCGTGCCCTTAGCTACCTACCAATAGAGGCTTCCTAACAGCCCCTGCACCTCAACGGCATACACTGCAATTCTCTTCTATCACTATTTACCTGCATACTATGTCACAACAACAGCGGCGGCTTATGGCGGACCGAGCGCGTTCATCGTGGCAGGAAAGGCAAAGGCAAAGGGAGGTCCTTCATCAGCAAAAACGGACCCTGCGTCTGATCCGTCGGCGTTGCGTCCTGTGCGTCCTGACTTGCGTTGCAACACCCCGCCACATCCCACGCTTCCAGATGCTACCTGGCAACGTTCCTTGCGTCCTGACACAACCTGGCGCCCTCCCTACGTCTGGACTACCCCAGACTCTTTCTCTCATCGCTTCTTTCTCCTGATGCGGCGATAGCTCCTCGTCACCTCTTCTCCGAGTCCTGACCCACCCCTCATCCCAGCTCATGTAATCACAACTAATTTCCCGCTTGCTCCGACGTCACCTGGGGTCTGGGGTGGCAGCACCTTTTTTGGTCCCTCCCGGGTCTCACGTCTCACCTCTCACGTCTCACGCCTCACTGGTCTGGCGAACTAATGATCTAGGTTTCAAGAAAGTCGCTTATATATCTTCTACTATATACATTATCAATATGTAGGATTCTCACGCATAGCCGAATCCTGATTCTCACGCATCGCCGAATCCTGATTCTCTCATCCGGATTCCTTAATAAACCTCATTAAATGTTCTCAAATCAATCCGGCTATTTACAAGCCATCGCCGGTCCTCCTCCGGGATCTGGTGTGCCAGACCGAGAATTGTTCCTATATCAACTATTGTGAACCCTCGCGTGTCTTCCCTCATCTGCACTGTAACCAAGCCATGCAGATCCGATAGACGCCGTGAGTTCACTGGGGTCAGCAACTGAACACCGGCGACTCGACGCACAGTATCCTCGGATCTGGGATCCCTGATCTTCAAGAGGGCTACTAGCTTTGCCGGGAGACGACCCCTCAGCGCACCATACATTTCTTCTGTGCCTGCTTGTACCCAAACCCAATCATTGCGACTGCCCTGGTTTCTAAAGTGTTGGGTGCCCGTGGATCGTGCACAGTGGATCTCGTAAACACCGGCTTCTTGGAATGTAAGAACTGGGACTTCGAGTTGTGTCAGTAGTTCAATGAGAAGTGATCGAAGCGTCGCATGGTCTTCCGGGAGACCGTGGTCTATCGGCAGGTTATGCCTGCTATATCGTATCAATTCACGATATATAATCTCGAGAGAGACTCCCGAGATCCGGCTAAAATCAACGATATTGGACACATCGCCCCGGCGTCCCTTCAAGATCCTCCTACAAATGACTGGCGGCGATACCGTACTGGTTGTCCTATCTAAATGCTTCAGGACGTCGAGGGAGAGATCTGCGCCGCGATTTTTCAGTGATTGCAAGTTCAATAGTCTCATCCGGATTGCATGTTGACGACCGTCGCTATGCACGATCTTGCGCGCGGCATCATTTTTATTTGACTAGCGCCATCCTTCCTTGATTTGCGTCTTGTGAGCTAGCTCTCCGATCTCCGTGGAATACATCGGAATATTGCCAAACTGGCGTATATGGTCACAAAAGTGA
>Ga0307513_10005780_pt1 | contig 16269 bp, 16 predicted proteins | sample 15_EM_MG_FD_202174 | JGI IMG/M metagenome (GOLD analysis project Ga0307513, IMG submission 202174) | Populus trichocarpa ectomycorrhiza microbial communities from riparian zone in the Pacific Northwest, United States - 15_EM | ecosystem: Host-associated > Plants > Roots > Unclassified | place... | reverse complement strand
CAAGGAGACGTCGACAAGTTGCACCCCGGCGATGGTGGCGTCCACCGCCCAGCCCGGGAACGGATCGCCCGAGGCGCCCGCCACCGCGATCCGCGCGCCGGTGCCGACGAGCGCCGCCAGGTCTGCCCAGGCCAGCGGGTCGGTGAGGTCGGACAGCGCGTGGAAGAGGGCCACGTCGCCCGGATAACGGGCGGCCCGGCCGTGTACGTCGGCGAAGCGGGCGTGCGCCCCGGCCAGCGAGGCCCAGACCGGGTTGTCGAGCACGCTGTGGTCAACGGCGTCGACGGTGGTCACTAGGACGCCCGGGCGGGTGCGGGCGAGCGCTGCGGGACGTCGAGGCCGAGGTGGTCGCGCAAGGTGGGGCCGGTGTAGTCGGTGCGGAACACCCCGCGTTCCTGCAGCAGCGGCACCACCGTGTCGGCGAACCCGTCGAGGCCGTCGGGGGTGACGTGCGGGACGAGGATGAAGCCGTCCGCCGCGTCGTTCTGGACCAGATCGTTGATGCTGTCGGCGACCGTGGCCGGCGTACCGATGAAGGTCTGCCGTCCGGTGACCTCGATGATCAGCTCGCGGGTCGACAGGTTTCCGGCCTCGGCGCGCTCGCGCCACTCGCGGGCGGTGGCGATCGGGTCGCGGTGCTGCCGGACGCTGGCCCGGCCGCGGGCGATGTGGTTCGCCGAGACGTCCGGGTCGATCGCGGGCAGCGGGCCGTCCGGGTCGTGGTCGCTGAGGTCGCGGTTCCAGAGCTGTTCCAGGAAGCGGATCGCGGTCTGCCCGCTGACCTGCTGGCGGCGGATGTGCGCGGCGCGTTCCTGGGCGTCGGAGTCGCTGTCGCCGAGGGCGAAGGTGGCGGCGGGCAGCACCATCAGCTCGTGCGGGGCGCGGCCGTACGCCGGGAGGCGGCGTTTGACGTCGGCGTAGAACTGCCGGCCGGCGTCGAGGGTGCTGTGCCGGCTGAAGATGGCGTCGGCGGTCCGCGCGGCGAACTCGCGGCCCGCCTCGGAGTCGCCGGCCTGCAGGATCACCGGCCGGCCCTGTGGGCTGCGCGGCACGTTGAACTGGCCGGCGATGTCGAAGTGGGCGTCGCGGTGGGTGAACGCCCCGACCCGGCCGTCCTCGAGGAAGGTCCCGCTGTCCTGGTCGGCCACGATCGCGTACGGCGCCCAGGAGTCGAACAGCTCGCCCGCGGTCTGCAGGAACTGGGTCGCCCGGCTGTACCGGTCCGACTCGGCGAGGAAGCCGCCGCGCCGGAAGTTCTCGCCGGTGAACGCGTCCCAGGAGGTGACCACGTTCCAGGCGGCCCGGCCCGCGGAGAGGTGGTCGAGGCTGGCGAACTGGCGGGCCACCTCGTACGGCTCGTTGAAGGTGGAGTTGATCGTCCCGGCCAGGCCGAGCCGGTCGGTGACCGCGGCCAGCGCGGCCAGCACGGTGAAGGTGTCCGGCCGGCCGACCACGTCGAGGTCGTAGATCTGCCCGGCCTGCTCGCGCAGCCGCAGCCCCTCGGCCAGGAAGAAGAAGTCGAACTTGGCGCGCTCGGCGGTGCGGGCCAGGTGGACGAAGGAGCTGAACTCGATGTGGCTGCCGGCGCGCGGGTCGCTCCACACGGTGGTGTTGTTGACGCCGGGAAAGTGGGCGGCGAGGTGGATCTGCTTGCTCATCGGACCCCTCGTTCTCAGCTGTTCGCGTAGCGGTTGGCGGGACGGGGCAGGCCGAGCAGACCGCGCAGGCTGCTCGCCTCGTACTCGCGGCGGAAGACGCCCCGCGACCGCAGGAGCGGGACCAGGCCCCGGGTGATCGCCTCGAGATCGTCGCTGAGCACCCCGGGGCGCAGCCGGAAGCCGGTCAGCCCGGCGTCCCGCCAGCCCAGCAGCAGGTCCGCCAGCTGCTCGGGGGTGCCGGTGAAGATGTGCGCGTCGGAGGTGAACGCGGCGCCGGCCCGGTCGTCCAGGCGGGCCTTGCGCTCGGCGGCGGCCGCCGCGGTCTCGCCGAGGAAGACGACCAGATCACCGAAGATGTGTACGGTCTCGTCCGCGCGCCCCGCGGCCGCCTGCTCGGCCCGGATCTGCTCGACGATCGCCCGGGCCTGCTCGGCGTCGGCCGGGGTCACGTAGACCAGATCGGCGGCGCGGGCACCCAGCCGGTACGGAATCGTGGCGTGGGCCAGGGCGGTGACCAGGGGCTGGCCCTGCGGCGGGCGCGGGGTGATGGACGGCCCCTTGACGCTGAACCGGGCCCCCTCGAAGTCGATGTAGTGCAGCTTGGCGCGGTCGATGAAGCGGCCGGTCGCCGCGTCGCGGATCTCCGCGTCGTCCTCCCAGCTGTCCCAGAGCCGCCGGACCACCTCCACGAAGTCGGCGGCCTCGTCGAAGAGTTCGGTCAACAGCTGCTGGACCGCCGGGGTGTCGAGGTCGGTCGGCTTCCACGGCGCGATGACGCGGCGGCCGAAGTGCGCGGCCTCGTCGGGGCGCCCGGACACCTGCACCCGCCAGCCGGCCCGCCCGGTGCTGACGTAGTCGAGGGTGGCCAGGGCCTTGGCGATGTGGAACGGCTCGGTGTGGGTCACCGTCGCCGTCGGGACCAGCCCGATCCGGCTGGTCAGCGGCGCGATCCGCGCCGCGATCAGGACGGCGTCGAGCCGGCCGCGGACCTGGTCGGTGCGCTCGTCCGGGCCGTCGTAGCGGCTGGACTGCAGGCCGAGCGAGTCCTCGATGGTGACGAAGTCGAGCGTGCCGCGCTCGGCCTCCAGGACCAGATCGGCCCAGTAGCCGGCGGTGAGCAGGTCGCGGGGCCGGGCCCGGGGCTCCCGCCAGGCGGCCGGGTGCCAGCCGGCACCGTCGAGCGCGACCGCGAGGTGCAGGGGTACTGCGGACATCGTTTCTCCTTCGCCGGGCGGATCTACTTGTTCTCCAGCGGCAGGCCGGGCGGGTTCACCTCGGCGGCGGTGACGGCCTCGTTGCCGAGGTTCCAGCGGGCCAGGATCTTGGCGTAGTCACCGGACTTGATCAGCTCGTTCAGCGCGGCCGCGTACGCCTGGATCAGGCCGTTGCCCTTCTTGGTGGTGATCGCGATCTTGCCCTGCAAGCTGGCGCCGGCCCCGGAGTAGCTGCCGATGATCTCGGTCTGCCCGGCGACGGCGACGTGGTACGCGGCGCTGGGGTTGGGCCCGAGGTAGGCGTCGATCTGGCCGGAGCCGAGCGCGAGGTAGGTGGCCTGGTTGGTCTGGTAGTACTTGATGTCGACCGGCTCGAGGCCCTGTGCCTCGTCCTGCTTGCTCCATTCGACCAGGATCTTCTCCTGGTTGGTGCCGGAGCCGACGGCGATCTTCTTGCCGGCGACGTCCTTGGGCCCGGTCACCTTCCAGCCGGTGCCCTTCTTGGCCTCGAAGGCGAGGTTGTCGAGGCGGTAGGTGGCGAAGTCGTACTTCTGCTTGCGTTCCTCGGTGACGGTGATGTTCGAGGCGCCGAGCTGGTATTTGCCGCTGTCCAGGCCGACGAACAGGTTCTCCCAGGAGGTGTTCTCCAGGTCGGGCTGCAGGCCGAGGATGCCGGCGACCGCGACGGCGATGTCCGGCTCGTTGCCGATCAGGGTCTTGTTGTCGGCGGCGGTGAAGGCCAGCGGCGGGAAGCCCGCGCCCGCGGCTCCGACGCCGATGACGAGCTTGCCGGACGCCCGGACGTCGGCCGGCAGCAGCGCGGCGACGGCCTCCACCTTGGCGGGGATGATCCGGTTCTGCTCGGGGCTGTCGTTGACGGCGACGGCCGGCGCACCGCTCGCGCCGACGACGGCCGCGGCGTTGCGGGGCGCCTCGTCGGGGGCGGCGCAGGCGGTCAGACCGGCGAGCAGTGCGAGGGCGAGGACGGCGGGTCTGGCGCGCATGCGGGCGGCTCCTTGAGGGTGGTTCATCAGGACAGGACCTTGGACAGGAAGGCCCGGGTGCGGTCGTGCTCGGGGTGGTCGAGGACCTGGGCTGGGGGCCCCTGCTCGACGACGCGCCCGGAGTCGAGGAACACGATGGTGTCCGCGACCTCGCGGGCGAAGCCGATCTCGTGGGTGACGACGATCATGGTGGTGCCGGAGCGGGCGAGTCCGCGCATGACGTCGAGGACCTCGCCGACCAGTTCGGGGTCGAGCGCGGAAGTGGGCTCGTCGAAGAGCACCAGCTTCGGTCGCAGGGCCAGCGCGCGGGCGATGGCCACCCGCTGCTGCTGGCCGCCGGAGAGTTGCCGGGGGTACGCGCCGGCCTTGTCGGCCAGCCCGACCCGTTCGAGCAGTTCGAGGGCGAGGGCCTGCACCTGGGCGCGGGGGCGGCGCAGCGCGGAGACCGGCGCCTCGGCGACGTTCTCCAGCGCCGTCAGATGCGGAAACAGGTTGAAGTTCTGGAAGACGAAGCCGATGTTGGCGCGCTGCTTGAGGATGTGCCGTTCGCTGAGCTCGTGCAGCTTGGTGCCGGCCTGCCGGTAGCCGATCAGGTCGCCGTCGACGCGTACGGTGCCGCGGTCGACCTTCTCCAGGTGGTTGATGCTGCGCAGCAGGGTGGATTTGCCCGAGCCGGACGGGCCGAGGATGACGGTGACGCTGCCGGCCGCGACGGTGAGGTCGACGCCGCGCAGCACCTCGTGCGTGCCGAAGAGCTTGTGTACGCCGCGCACCTGGACCATCGGTGCGGTCACCGGGCCACCGCCGCGCGCAGCCGCTGCAGGGGAGTCGGCGGCAGGTTGCGAACGGCGCCACGGGCGTAGTGGCGCTCCACATAGAACTGGAAGATGGACAGGACGGCGGTCAGGATCACGTACCAGACGGTGGCGACCATCAGCAGCGGCACGACCCGGCCGTTGCGGCCGTAGACCACCTGGACCTGGTAGAAGATCTCGCCGATCGCCAGCACGTACACCACCGAGGTGCTCTTGAGCAGGTTGACCAGCTCGTTGGCGGCGCTGGGCAGGATCGCCCGCATGGCCTGCGGCAACAGGATGCGGCGGAACTGGCGGCCGCGGGGAATGCCGAGCGCGGCGGCGGCCTCCAGCTGTCCCTGATCGACCGAGATGATGCCGGCCCGGACGATCTCGCCGGCGTACGCGGCCTCGTGCAGGGCCAGGCCGAGCAGCGCCGCGCCGAGCGAGCTGACCAGGTGCAGCGTCTCGAAGCGGAAGAACCCCGGCCCGAACGGGACGCCGACCTGCAGAGTTTGATACAGGTAGCCGAGGTTCGCCCAGAAGAGCAACTGCACGATCAACGGTACGGACCGGAACACCCAGGTGTAGAGCCAGCTGGCGGTGTGCAGGACGGGGTTGCTCGACAGCCGCATCGCCGCCAGCACGATCCCGCCGAGGAAGCCGAGCACCGCGCCCGCGACCGTGAGCTCGAGGGTGACCAGCAGCGCATGCATGATGGACTTCTCGAGGAAGTAGCCGCCGAAGGTCGCCCAGTCCCAGCCGGGGTTGGTGGCCAGGCCGTGGATCAGCTGGGCCAGCAGAACGAGGACGATCGCGGTGCTGATCCAGCGCCAGGGATGCCGGGCCGCGACGACGGTCAGCTCATCGCCCCGCGGAGCGTCGTCCACGGGCGGCGGATCGGCGCTCGCACGGCGCGACGACAGCAGACTCACGGGTACCTCCGGCAACGTCGGGTTGCCGATGACGCTAGGTCCCCGCGCCGATAGTATTCAAGTCCTATCTGCAATATATGTATTAAGATCTTGCAGCCGGACCCCCTGGTGATGAGTTGTCGCGCCCGCACCCGTCATACCTACGACAGGGACACGATGAGGCGGAGGATGACGTGATGAGTGCGGACAGGCGGCTGGGCGAGGTAGACGAGCCGGCGTTCTCGGGGCTGGCGTTCTCGGGGCTGGCGGAGCGGCACCGGCGGGAGTTGCACGTGCACTGCTACCGGATGCTCGGGTCGTTCGAGGACGCCGAGGACACCGTGCAGGAAACGTTCCTGCGTGCCTGGCGGCGGCGGGAGACCTTCGAGGGGCGGTCGACGTTCCGGGCCTGGCTGTACCGGATCGCCACCAACGCCTGCCTGGACCTGCTCGCCAAGTGCCGCCCGGAGCCCGCGACCGGCGGCGAGGTGCGGTGGCTGCAGCCCTACCCGGACCGGCTCCTCGACGAGCTGCCCGCGGGCGACGCGGACGAGCCGGAGACCGTCGCGGTCGCGCGGGAGACGATCGAGCTGGCGTACCTGGTCGCGGTCCAGCACCTCGCGCCGCGCCCGCGGGCCGTGCTGATCCTGCGGGACGTGCTCGGCTGGCCGGCCAAGGACGTCGCGGAGCTGCTCGGGGACTCCGTCAACTCGGTGAACAGCGCGCTGCAGCGAGCCCGCGCCGGCATGCGGGAGCACCTGCCCGCCGACCGGCAGGACTGGACCGGCGGCGAGGAGGACGCCGGGACGCGCGAGCTGGTGCGCCGCTTCACCGAAGCCAGCGTGGCCAAGGACATCGACGGGATCGCCGCGCTGCTGCGCGAAGACGTCCGCTGCTCCATGCCGCCCACGCCGGGCCTGTACGTGGGCCGCGACACGGTGGTGAACGACTGGGTCCAGGACGGCTTCCAGGACCTGGGGCACCTGCGCGCCGTCCCCATCGCCGTGAACCGGCAGCCCGCCATCGCCTTCTACCTCTGGCGGAAGCAGGAGGGTGCATACCTGCCGCTGACGATCGACGTCCTGCGCGTCACCGGCGGGGCGATCACCGAGATCGTCACGTTCCACAACGACCAGTTCCCGCGACTCGGGCTGCCGGAGCGCCTGTCCGCGGACGGCACGGAGTAGGAGCGACATGAACAGCGTGAATGACCCCGGTGTCGTGGCATCGGGCCAGACCCGCCGACTTCGTGGGCTCGCCGGCACCGGCTTCATCGCCACGCTCGCGGCGATGGCGGCCACCACCCTTGCTGCCGCGCTTGCCCAGGCCGTTGGCGTCGACTTCGAGATCCCCGATGGTGGCGAGACGATCCCGTTGCCCGGCTTCGCAGTGGTGACCGGCTTCTTCTCGGTCATGGGCATCGTCATCGCCGCCGCTCTTCTGCGCTGGAGCACCCGGCCCGCCAAGCGATTCGTGCAGACGGCAGTGGCGCTGACCGTGGTCTCGTTGGTCCCGCCCCTCATCGCCGGGGCAGACGCCGCCACCAGCACCGCCCTGATCGGGCTACACCTCGTCGCCGCGACGGTGATGATCCCCACCCTGGCGCGGAGCCTCCGCAACTCCTCCTGAACGGTCTCGGATCACATCCGCGCCATCCCGGTGACGGCGGTGAAAGCGGCGTCGAGGACGGCCCGCGCGTCGTCCCCGGGGGGCAACGCGCGGGCCACCGTGATGGCTCCGACGATGGTGGCCACCGCGGTCCAGGCGCGCTGCTGCTGCTCTTTGGGGGTGCCGCGCATGGCGGGGGCCAGGATCGCGACGAGCTCGGTCATCCGGCGTTGGTAGGTCTCGCGGACGGGGGCGCTTGCTCGCGAAACGTCTGCGCTCAGCGAGGGCATCACACAGCCGTCGGCGACGCCCTGGCGGTGGTCGTCGCTGAGGTAGACCGCGATCAGTTCCCGCAGACGCCGGCCGCGCTCCGCCGGGTCGGCGTCGGCGATGTCGGCGAACATCGTTCCCAGCTCCGCGTTGATCACTTCCTCCAGCAGTGCCTCCTTGGTCGCGAAGTTCGAGTAGAACCCGCCGGAGGTGACATGCGCCGACGCGGCGAGACCGTCGACGCCGATCCCGTTGAAGCCGTCCCGCTTCAGCACTCGTGCGGCGCTGCGCAGGATCGCCTCCTTCGCCTTGGCCTTGTGCTCCTTGGTGTACCGCATCTGTGACCTTTCACGCTCGGGCTGGTGCCACGCCGTCAGCATAGAATAACGTTCGTTATATAGTGATCGTTATCCTATCGCGAGCCCGGAGGGTGCAGAGAAATGACAGTCAGCTACCAAGACGCGCCGACCACGACGGTCGACGTCGACGGAGTCCCGTTCTCGTACCGGCAGGTGGGTGCCGAAGGCGGCGTCCCGCTCGTATTGCTGCACCACCTGACGGCGGTGCTGGACGACTGGGACCCGGCGGTGATCGACGGCCTCGCCGCCGAGCGGCACGTCATCGCCTTCGACAACCGCGGCGTCGGCGGATCCGGCGGCACGACCCCCGACAACGTCGAGGCCATGGCCGCCGACGCCGTGGCGTTCCTCGAGGCCCTAGGGCTGGGCACCGTCGACCTGTTGGGCTTCTCGCTGGGCGGCATGGTCGCCCAGGTGGTCGCCCAGCAACGTCCCGACCTCGTCCGGCGCCTCATCCTGGCCGGCACCGCCCCCGCCGGCGGCAAGGGTGGGGCGGGCGCCGCAGAGCTGCTCCAGAGCGCCGTTCAGCAGGCCTCCGCCGAGGGGCGGCACCCCAAGCACATCCTGTTCTTCTCGCCGACGCCCACCAGCCAGGCGGCCGCGAACGTCTTCCTCGGCCGCCTCGACGAGCGCACTCAACAGGACCGGGATACGCCGGTGTCGAATGAGACGATCGGCGCCCAGCTCACCGCGCTGGCGAAGTGGGAGCAGGGCACGTCACCGGCCGGCCTGGCGACCGTCGCCCAGCCCGTGCTGGTCGTCAACGGCGACGAGGACATCATGCTGCCGACGATCAACTCGTTCGAGCTGGCACAGCTGCTTCCCAACGCCCAGCTGAGCATCTACCCGGATTCCGGGCACGGCGGCATCTTCCAGCACCACGCCCTCTTCGTCGAGCAGACGCTGGAGTTCCTGCGCGACTGAAACGCCCGAGCCGGGCCGGTCCATCCGGCCCGGCTCGGGTCTGCCCCGTCCGGCCCGGCTCGGGTCTGCCCCGTCCGGCCCGGCTCGGGTCTGCCCCGTCCGGCCCGGCTCGGGTCTGCCCCATCCGGCCTGGCATGGGGTCCGCCTCATCAGTCCGCCCGCCGGTGGGGGAGTGGTGCCGGTGCTAGTGCGTGTGCCGGCTCCCCGCCGCCCGGCTTCTTGGCGGTGGCGCGGCTCCATGGCGGTGGCCCGTTTCCCCGGCGGTGGCCCGGCTCCCCAGCGGCGAGCCGGGCCGCCGTCGACCGCGCGCTGTGGATGGGCTTTTGTTGCAAGCCCTGACGCTCCCGCTGGCGTCAGGCGCGGGGGTCTGGTCCTTCGATGGCGAGCAGCAGTTCGCGTAGGTCGTGGCCGAGCCGTCGCTGCAGTGCGGGGTCGATGGTGGCGAAGATTTCCTGTTCCGCGACATCGTTGGACTCGACCGCTTGGAGCTGGCGTTCGAGGCCGCTGGGCGTGAGCGTCACGAGAACCTGGCGACGGTCGCCGGGGTCGACGTCGCGCCGGACGTAGCCGTCGCGCTCGAGGCGCGCGATGCGGTTGGTGATTGCTCCGGAGGTCAGCTGGGCCACGTCCAGCAACTGGCCGACGGTCAGCGTGCCGCCCGCGCGGCGCAGTCCGCTCAGGATCTCCAGCTCCCACAGCTCCATGCCGAGTGGGGCCAGCCGGCGGCGTACCTCGGTGTCGAGCTGGCGGGCGGCGCGCCGCAGGCGCCAGGCGATCGCCTTCGCGGAGACATCGCGCTCGGGCTCAAGCGCGGCGAGGAACGCGAGCATCGTGTCGACCCGGTCGCGTTGAGGGCTGGGTGTGGCCATGGCCACAAATATATCAGCTTGAAGAATCACGACGTCGTGATAAATTCCCCTTCACGCTAAGATAATGAAGGTGAAGGGATCGAGCTATGGCGACGAACGCAAGTAGAGCGGGAGGAATCGCCCCCGCGCACCCGCGGCCGCAAGGCGGAGAGGATGGCGCGCGGACCGTCGCGTTGACGATCGCGCTGGCCGTCTTGGGGGTTTTCGTGACGTACGTTCCGATCACGGCGGTCAGCGATTCGCTGACCACGATCGGAGCCTCGACCGGCGCCTCGACGGCGGACCTGCAGTGGGTCAGTGACAGCTACATCATTCCGATGGCGGCGATGATTCTGTCGGCTGGTGTCTTCGGGGATCTTCATGGCCGCCGCCGCGTCTATCTCATCGGTATGGCGCTGACCGTGCTCGGCACCGTGATCGCCGCGTTCGCCGGCACGCTGAGCGGCATGTCCGCGCTTCATCTGCTGTGGACCGGCCAAGCCGTCACTGGCGTCGGCGCCGGTCTGCTGCTGCCGACCACGCTCGCGCTGATCGCCCACGCGGTGCCCGATCTGCGGGCCCGGGCGCGCTACGTCGCGCTGTGGGCGACCGGACTCGTGCTCGGCATCGCCGTCGGACCGCTGATGTCCGGGACCATCCTCCGGTACGCCGGATGGGGCTGGGCCTTCGTACCCGATGCGGGGCTGGCCCTCGTCGCCGGTGTCATCGCCGCACTGCGCCTACCGGAATCAAAGGCGCCGGACGTCCGCCGCCTGGACTGGCCCGGCCAGATCACCGCGACGATCGCGATCGCCGCCAGCATCTTCGGTGTGATCGAGGGCGGCCAGTCCGGTTGGAGCTCGGCTCAGGCCGTCATCGGGTTGGCGGTGGGCGCTGTCGCGTTCGCCGCGTTCCTCCGTGTCGAGGCGCGCTCGAGCTCACCGCTGTTGAACCTGTCATTGTTCCGGTCGCCCGCCTTCAGCGCCGCCGGCTTCTCCGCGCTGATCGCCCTGTTCGCGCTCGTCGGGACGATCTTTCTGCTCAGCCTGTTCTTCGGTGCCGGGCAGCACCTGTCACCACTTGCCATCGGTGTGCGGCTGCTGTTCATCAACGGCGTCACCGCCGTGGCGAACCCGCTGGTCGGACGGCTGCTGACCAGATGGCCACCGGTCGCGCTCCTGGCCGTCGGGCTGGGGCTGGGCGCGGCGGCGATGTTCCTGCTGACCGGGGTGCAAGCCGACACCTCGATCGGCGCCGCCGCATGGCGGCTCGCCGTCCTGGGCGTTGCCGACGCATTCATGCTCAGCGCCGTCGCCGTCGCCGCGATCCACGCCGTCCCGCATCGCCTCGCCGGCATGGCGGCAGCCGCGAACACCGCCCTGCGCCAGTACGGCGCCGTCCTCGGTCCCGCCGTCCTCGGCGTGATCCTCACCAGTCGGATCGCGGATGGCGCCAGCATGTCCTCCGCCCTGCACACCGCGCTGGACGTCAACGGCGTACTCCTGGTCATCGCCGCCGTCGTCTGCGCGATGGCGGTGCGGCTGGGACGCAACACCGCAAGCTGAGCACCGAATCGTTCCTCGGCTACAGGGTTACCAGCAGTGTCCGCGGTGAGCGGTGGATCATCGTGGGGAGCATGGTGCTGTCGTTGCCGGGCGCGAGGCGCAGCCCCGGGACCCGGCTGGTGAGCGTCTCCAGCGTGATCTTCACCTGTTCCCGGGCCAACTGCGCACCCGGGCACCCGTGCAAGCCATGGCCGAAAGCCAGGTGCCGGACCGGGGTGCGGGTGATGTCGAAGACGTCGGGCCGCTCGCCGGTCGCCTCGTCCCGGTTGGCCGAGCCGAAGGCCACGAAGACCGCGGTGCCGGCCGGCAGGTCGGTGCCGGCGACGGTGACCGGCCGGGTGGTGACCCGGCGGAAACCCTGTAGGGCGGTGTCGAACCGGGCCGTTTCCTCGACGGCGGCCGGGATCAGCTCGGGGCGCTCGCACAGCAGCTCCCACTGTGGACGGTCGCGGAGCAGGTGCAGCAGGGCCGTTCCGATGAGCGCCGTGGTGGTCAGATGCCCGGCGATGAGCAGGTTCTGCAGATTCGACACGATCTCGCCGCGCTGGCCGAGGCTCAGGTCGCCGTCGCCCGGCGCGAGCGCCGACACCATCTCCGAGCACAGGTCGTCGCGGGGAGCGTCCCGGCGGGCTCGCGCGTACCCGTCGAGCAGGTGCTGCAGGGCGACCACATTCCGGGCGGCCCGCAACTGCTCGTCCTCCGGCAGGGGGCGGAAGAGCAGTTGCTCGGCGCGATAGCTGCCCTCTATCGCGACCGGCACGTCGTCCGCCGCGAGGCCGAGCAGGTGCCCGATGACCTCGCCGGGCAGCCGCCTGGCGTACCGGCCGACCAGCTCGACGCGCTGCTCGCCGGCGAAGGAGTCGACCAGCGCGGCGGCCCGCTCCCGGATGAAGGGGACGGCCGCGGCGACCCGGGCCGGGGACAGGCCGCGCGAAACGGGCGCCCGGTACCGATGGTGCGCGGCGCCGTCCGAGGTGACCACTGTGGGCGATCCGCCGATCCCTCGGGACAGCTCGGCGATGACGGCGGGGCTCGGCGGGACGTCGGGGAGCAGCGCGTTGCCGGAGGAGAAGTCGTCGGGCCGGCGCAACACCTCCAGCGCGTCGGCCTGCCGGCTGACCAGCCAGGCGTCGAGCTCGGCGACGAAGGTCAGGCCGGGAGTGCGGCGGACCTGCGCATAGGTCTCGTACGGATCCTGTTGCAGAATGTCGAGCCTGGCCAGCTGCTCAGCGTCCACGGCATACCCCCACCCCAAGACCGATCACTACGATCCGTACGCGCAACGTGAACCCTCCGTTGAGGATAGTAGGCGACGTCTCGCGGTGGGCGTGCGGGCGCTACTACGAATGTTGTCCGCACTGTGCGCTTCTTGGAGTGCATCGTGCTACCGCCGACAATGCGCGGCAGCCCGTCCGCCGGCCTGAAGAAGTGCGCAACTGCCATGGCCGGGAAGATCGTATTCGCGAGGGGAACACCGTGGGATCTCCATGGCGTCCGTGCCGCATCAAGAACTGGTGAAGGCAGCCCAATTTTATGTGTACGTGCGAGCGATCTGGCCGATTGACGAGTGGTGGTTCCGCCGCGAGACTGTCGCCGTGACGGGTGGCTGGGAAAGCACGAGAGGTCTCGCCATCCGTCGACGCAGCGATTCTCGTCACTGTCACCAACATCCACTGGCCCCGCGGGCTCAGAGCGGCTCGCGCTGACCTCCAGAGTATCGCTGTTTCGGGATTCGGGAGAACGGGACTGGAGTGGAAATGCCAATTGTGTGCCCCAACTGCCAGCGAAATGACCGGATCGAAAAGGTGAGCTCGGTTGTCGGATCCGGAACGACAACTACTCGCGGTGCAGTGGATGCGCCCGGCCTGACCATTCGGACGCGACTTGCCGAAACGCTGCAACTGGAGCCACGCCCAACATACGATTCACCCTTCGGTGTGGGTACCGGTTGCGCCGTTATTCTCGCGGCTGGCGGGTTCTTTACGACCATCGGACTGATGAGCGCTGCGGGCCAATGGGATACGGACCTGTGGGTAACCGTCATAATTGGGGCACTTGGCCTACTGATTATCATACTGCAGGTGAGATCCGCGCCAAGGCGCGAGAAGGGCTATCGCGCGGCCGAGGCGATATGGCAGAAGCGGAAGTCGCAATGGGATGATCTGTACTACTGCTATCGGGACGACATCATTTTCCTGGGCGGCAAGCCCTCTCAACATGCCAAGCCCGAGCTGATGGAAAGGCTCCTCAACGGATAGGGCGAGATCGCTCCAGGGCACCTCGGCCGGCCGCAACCGCGCTGCTGCTCGGAGAGGAGATCGGCGAGCTGTTCAAAGCGCTACGGAAACATCAGAACATGCCCGTCGACGCGACCAGCCGCGTCGGTGAGGTGCTGGATCACCTCAGAGCCACGGGCCGAGGCGGGGAGCCTCGGCGGTGCGGCCGGTGAGCCAGCCGGCCAGGGCCGGTCCCTCGCCGGCCGCCACCCGCCTGCCGATCACGTCGACCAGCAGTGCGGCGGTCAGCTCGCTCGGCAGGTCGGCGAAGCCCACCCCGGCGTCGAGGTCGACGGCGTGCACGGCGACCTCGCGGACCCGCATCCAGGGGATCTCGGTGGCGGCCACGCTGCGCCCCTGCGCGGTGACCACCGTCGCCCGCCAGGCCTCGGCCGACAAGGCGTCGAGCGCGGTGGCCAGCGCGGCGGCGGAGTCACGCACGTGGCGGCGCAGCTCGCCGGCGGGGAGCAGGGCGCCGTTCTCGATCTCGGCCGTGCGCTGCTCGGGGGAGGGGTACATGCGTTGCTCGGTCCCGGTCGCCGCCCAGCTCGCCAGGCGGCCCAGGGCGCGCGCGTTGAAGTGCACATGCGCGACGATGTGCCGCCGGCTCCAACCCGGCAGCGACGTCGCGGCGTCCAGGTCGTGATCAGAGAGCCGGTCCACCACATCCAGGAAGGTGGCCGTGGCGGTGATCATCCACTCTCGCGAGTCCTCCGGAAGCACGCCCATCACGCCACCTCGACGCGGTCCTGGCCGAGCCGCTCGATCAGCGGCGCGTCGCTGAACCGGAACAGGTCCAGTCCGGCCTCGGTCCGCACGCTCAGCCGCTGCCAGGACGGGACGACGAACAGGTCGCCGCGCTCGACCGTCCAGCTCACGTCGCCGACTGTCACCTCGCCCGCGCCCTCGAAGACCTGGAACACGCTGGAGCCGACCTCGCGCCGGCCGGCCGTCTCGGCGCCGGGTGCGAGGCGGTGGAATTCGGCTCGGATCGTCGCCATCACGTCCCCGCCGGTCGTCGGGTTGCTGTAACGGACCGCGGCGTGGCCGGGCTCGACCGTGACCGGATGCCCCTCGGCCTCGAGGGCGAGCTGGTCGGCCAGGGCCCGGTCGGTGTGCTCCCAGCGGTACGCGAGCAGCGGGGTGGCGGGCGCCGGCGTCAGATGGGTGAGCGGGCGCAGGCCCGGGTGGCCCCACAGCCGCTCGGACCGGGAGCGCTGCGGGGTGCTGGTGTCCTCGACCGCGTCCGGACCCAGCTCGAAGAAGGTGGAGCCCGCGTAGTGCTGGAACGGGATGTCGAGGCCGTCGATCCAGGCCATCGGCTGCTCGCTGGCGTTGTGGTGACCGTGCCAGTTCCAGCCCGCCTGCGGCAGGAAGTCCCCACGGCGCATGGCGACCGGGTCGCCGTCGACCACGGTCCACACCCCCTCGCCCTCCACCACGAACCGGAAGGCGTTCTGGGTGTGCCGGTGCACCGGCGCGTCCTCGTGCGGGTTGAGATACTGGATCGCCGCCCACAAGGTGGGTGTGGCGAACGGCCGCCCGTCCAGCCCGGGGTTGGCCAGCGCGATGGCCCGCCGTTCCCCGCCGCGCCCGACGGGCACGAGCTCCCCGGCCCGGCGCGCCAGCGGCAGCAGATCCGCCCAGCGCCAGCAATGGGCCACCGCCGCCGACCGCGGAGTGCCGGGCATCAGATCGCCGATCTCCGTCCAGAGCGGGACCAGCAGTTCCTTCGTGAACCCGCGGTACAACTCCTCCAGCGCCGCGCTGCGCGGCGGCTGTCCCGGCCCGTCGGTCGCCGAAATCTTGACCGGCGACTGCACTGCACTCATCGTCTGTCCTCCTCGACGCGCAATGACGCGGAATGACCAGCCTCTCGACCCTTTCACTGTTCCTCAGTCAGGGATAACCTTTTCTGCTATGAAGAATCGCCCAGCGTACGCGGTCGCCTCGGTCGATTCGGCGTTGTTGCTGGCCACGCTCCTGCAGCAGGAGGGGCCGATGCGCGTGACCGACGCGGCGCAGCGGCTGGGTGTCTCGGCGTCGACAGCGCACCGGCTGCTCGCGATGTTGGTGTATCGAGACTTCGCCGAGCAGTTGCCGGATCGCCGCTACGGCGCCGGCCCGGTGCTGCGCGGCGGCCCGGTCCGGCCCACTCCGAGCGCCCGGCTGCGCGAGGTCGCCTTGCCGCACATGCGGCGGCTGGTCGACACGCTCGCCGAGACGGTCAACCTCACGGTCCTGACCGGCTCGGAGGTCCGCTTCATCGGGTCCGTCGAGTGCGACCGGGTGCTGCGGGTCGGCGACCGGACCGGGCGCACCCTGCCGGCGCACCTGAGCTCCGGTGGCAAGGCGGTCCTGGCCGCCCTTTCGCCCGATGACCTGGCCGCGGCGCTCGGCCACCTCGACGAGGCGACGGCGGCCCGGCTGGTGCGGGAGCTGCGCACCGTCCGGCGCCGCGGCATCGCGGTCAACGACCAGGAGACCGAGACCGGCCTGACGGCGGTCGGCGTGGTCGTCCCGGACCGCTCCGGGGCGCCGTCCGCCGCGCTCTGCCTGGCGACGCCGTCGGCCAGATACTCCCGGGATCTGCTTCCCTCCTGGCGTGCCGCTCTGTCCGAGGCCGCCGAAAAGATCGCCGTGGACCTGGCCGCTAGCTGAGCCGATCGGGCGCGGCGGGCGCCACGCGGTTGCGGCCGGCGCGCTTGGCCTTGTACAGGGCCGCGTCGGCTGCCTCGATCAGTTGGTCTGGCCTGCTGTCCGCGGTGGGCTTTATCGTGGCCACGCCGATGCTGACGGTGACCACGCCGTGGCCCGTCTTGGCGTGTGGTTCGG
>Ga0307513_10005779_pt1 | contig 16269 bp, 13 predicted proteins | sample 15_EM_MG_FD_202174 | JGI IMG/M metagenome (GOLD analysis project Ga0307513, IMG submission 202174) | Populus trichocarpa ectomycorrhiza microbial communities from riparian zone in the Pacific Northwest, United States - 15_EM | ecosystem: Host-associated > Plants > Roots > Unclassified | place... | reverse complement strand
CAGTACAACACAGAACACGCAGAGGGCATCCACGAGTGTGCTGGGTGCACAAAACCGAGTCAGTATTGCATTATCCGGGTGGTTTCCATGACACGCGCCCTGAGGACGGAGAGGTGACAGGCGAGATGCTGACGGTAGGCGAGATGCTGACAGGAGATGCTGACGGCCGTCAGCATTAAAGGTGACGTCGGGCGAGATGCTGACGCCGGGTGAGATGCTGATGGTGACGGCAACCCCTTCAGGTGGTAATTTTAGTGGGCTTCGCAGGGCCTGAGAGGCCCCGGATTCGGGTGACTGAGGTGTGGTGAAGCCCGTTGTATTTTTTTGAGCATCCATGTCCCCCTGACAGCCATTGTTGATATGGTGGGTCATGTTTTATGGTATGGTATTAGCCCTTAGTCGATTACCTGTGCCAACGGGAAACCAGCTATGGCCCCGATCACCCAGGTACCTTGCTAAAGGCTATGCTAGCAACATCAGCTGTCTACTATTAAGGCTAATGCTGATCCATACTGGAAGTGTTGTAGATCACCTGTGCAAGGTTTGGAGTCTCCGATCCTTGTTGCTCTTAGGTCCAAACACATGTATATATTTGCACCTTCACACATGTGTAACGATTTCGCAATGTAGGTGGTATCTTGATTATGTGAATGTGTTGGCCCTGTTGCATGCCTATCTGTAGTTTCGCATCTGGTTCCGTCATTTCGCCCTGATGGTCGCTGTTTCCCCCATCCTTCCTGGTTGCTACTCTCCGTGTGAAATTTATGTGGCTTATACTATAGCCCTGACTACACTCCTGTGCCTCTAGTGTTCTCCACGCAATGTACTCCCCACCTTCAATGCTTAGATCACTCTTGCCATGTGCACCCATCGTCATGTAGTTCCTATATAAGTACGTACACACTGGTAGTTTGTAGTTAGTCTGAAACAAAGGCATAGTTAAATATCCTGATCCCAGAGTCTTCTTCCCTCATGCAACCCGGCATGGCCTGTTCGCAACGGCTGTGTATAATTCAAGCCTATACGAAGCTTTAGACTGATGTACCCAAAGAAGGCTTATTACACCCACTTATTACTGTGCGGAAGGGGTTAGTGGGTCAACTTGGGTGGAAAACTGGTGTATTGATGTTTGATTCCTCCTATTACACGTTTCATTGTGCATTGAACGTTTTTGGAACGGCATATATTGGTATAGGATAAGCTACTCGAGTATACACTGAACACGCTAGTGAAGTTACCGGCATCACTGGCAAAGATCAGCACGGACGGATCCGCCGTTAACAACGGCTGGGAGAATGCAACAGCCGGCATAGGCGTCTGGTATGCAGACGGCAGCGGACGAAACGTCGCGATGAAACTAATGAATCATGACTCGAGAACGGCATCCAACTCACGAGTAGAGCTTGGAGCCATACTGGAAGCGTTAAGACAGAACGAATCCGATGACCTAGAAATAGAATCCGATTCACTAACCAGCCTAAGAGCTATATGCTCCCACTCGGAAAAATACGAGGACTTAAACTGGTATGGAACCCAAAACTCAGACCTACTCAAAGGAATCCTGATCAGGGCCGGCTCGAACAGCCTTTGACTGGGTCAAAGGACACGAAGAAAACTACGGGAACATCAGAGCCGACGACTTAGCAAACACCGGAAGGGAATCCGACTCACAGATAGAGATGGACGAAAAGGACTGGATCGACGATCGCCCCGCCCTCCAGGACGGTGCGAGACTCCAAGCGTTAGGAATTAAATAAATATACGATGCGATAATAGGATGGTACGCCAAGAAGAACAACCCCATGAAACATCAAGAAACCCTAAATGACGCAAAAGACAGAGCGGAGGAAAAGACCGGACTAAGACTCACAAATGAGAAACTATTAAAAAACTTCAAAACAATGAAGCTTCCTCCACGTATCAAAGACCTAATGAGGTATATGATCATCGGCAAGACAAAATGCGGAGCACATTGGATCAACATACCGGGCTACTCCGAAAGCGCTCACTGCTCCTTCTGTAAAAGGATAAACGACGAAGAAACCATCGAATCCGAGCAACACATGTGGCTGGACTGCGAAAACAATGGACAAACACAAGCATGGGAAACGACCAGGAAGATCTGGCAGAAATGGACACCGAGACCATGGCCCTTACTATTGATAAGCCTGATCAGAGGAGCCCCCGCATTGTCTTACGAGGACGACTTCAACAAGGACGCTGAAAGGTTAAGGACCCTGATTTCTATGACGATATGGTCTATATGGAAATCTAGGAATAAAAATACAATTCTTAACCAGGACGTAACACCTAACGAAACAAGAGAAACACTGAAAGAACTCATACAAGACCTAATAAGAAAAGCTGGAACGCAGGAAATCCGTCAACGCGAAATTCGAAAGATCTGGGCGGATAAGAAATTTGCCAGCTTCGACGCGAAGACGGGTCTAACCACAGAGCTCTCCTAAACGGGATGCAGCCGGGTGGCACCGGCGTAGGTGGGTTTTAATGGGTAGGTCATGGCGGCAGACTGTCCAACGGGTAAACGACCCAAAGGCGGCGCAAGGCGCTATAGTGCATGATGCATTTCCCTCCTTTCCCCCCCCCCAAGCAAAGAAAGTTACCGGCATCGATCGGTCGTCCAAAATGCTCGATGCCGCGAAGGAGAAATTGCCCCAAGGGAATTGCGAGAGTGTCAAAAATCTGTAGTCGCTTGCCGAGGAGTTGTCGCTCCTTACTCATCACCGTCGATATGCTCGCCGCCTGTGAGTATCATCACGCTATACAGTCGACGAAAGAGCTCAAGAGAGTTTGGTACTACAGCACAATTGTGTCACTGGTTTGAATACCCCAAAGATTGGAAGATGGTTTCAAGAGTGTTAGAGTCGCCGGGGACTGCCGCATTCTGGGTGACTGCGACGATCACTACAGTGTCTCTGTCCCTGCAGTATCTCTTAATAGATGCACACTGACTCCGGAATCTGCAAACATACCTCGACGACGCCCTTCATCGAAAAGCTCGTGAATGGAATGGGTCGTACGATGTCGGACCCTCTGCCAATAGCCCTGCCGTAGTATTCTCCAGAGCCACTTATGTGACGTGATGCACCCCGATCCGTCCGTGATTGCCAATTGCAAATATAATACCCCGTCTTTCGTCATCATCAAGCTTCATAGTCTCCTTTATTTTCTTTTGTATTTATCTCTTCCTCAATCTATACCCTTGCCTGCTTCAGTTCATGTTCGGCTCCAGCTGTCGCCACTTGTCTACCTGCCTTTCTTCGACTCCTCTTTGGTCAGGGGCTTAAAGGGCGTCCCCAGTTTCTTCTCCGAGTCAGTAGGCATCTCGTTTGGGAAGGGCGGGAGCAGTAATCAAAAGGAAATGCGCCAGCTGGGCTTTCAGAGTTCGGCAGCGATGTCACGTCACGGTGAGAACGTGAGAACGTAGGTTGACTAACTCCAGAGGCGCTAGAAGGTTCGTAACGAGCGCTCCGATATGGATGTACGATTTCAGGAGACAGGACTGGATTTGGCCTGTCTTCGGTTCGGCTGTTTGCCTCCGACATGACTCAGGCAGCCCGATGTTGACATTCGGTGAAAACGGACGAAGGCGTGTTTAAATATAGACTGTCTTCCCTCACACTACGCCACGCCACCACGCGCAAACGCAAACCGGTATGGCTACGTTCGCAAAGGCCGCATATAATGCGAGCGCATACGGAGCCTTTAGACCAACGTATCCAAAGAAACTTTATGACACTATACTTGCTTATCACCGCGCGGGAAGGGGTCGATGTGTCGACTTGGGATGTGGAACTGGTGTGTTGACTTCCATAGCCGCATTTCTTCGCATACGGAATCCTTCGGAACGACACATACTGATGCAGAGAGCATACAGGACAAGCTACACTAGTATGGGCTGACTGCTTTAGTGAGGTCACCGGCGTTGATCCGTCGTCCAAAATGCTCGATGCCGCGAAGGAGAAACTGCCCCAAGAGAAACGCGAGAGAGTCAATTATACGCACTCACCTGCCGAAGAGCTGTCGTTCCTTCCTGACAATTCTGTTGACATGGTCGCAGCTGGTGCGTATCACATTAATATATCGTCGACCAAACACCTCAAGATTGTTCGATACCACAGCACAGTCGTGCCATTGGTTTGAATATCCCAAAGTTTGGAAGGAGGTTTCAAGAGTGTTGAAACCATTGGGGACTGCCGCATTCTGGGTGAGTGGCACAACCACTACAGTAGCTCTGTCAATCTAATCTCTTCTAATAGGTATACGCTGACTTTAGGATCTGCGGACATCCCTCAACGACTCCCTTCATCGATAAGTTCGTGAATGGGAATGGCTCTCACGATATCGGCCCCTACTGGCAACAACCTGGACGTAGTATTCTCCAGAACCACCTCCGTGAAATCGTCCACGCTGGTCCGCCCTTGCTCACCGACCGCAAATACCTAGTTTTTTCGGGTGATTGGTACCCAGAGAGCAAACATCCTGGTGCGGAAGTTCGGGATGTGATCATGAGCTGGCCTTCGACGTTTGAAAGGTTGGAGGCGTATCTGCGCACTTGGTCCGCGGTACACTCGTACCTGGAGAAGTTCCCGGACGTGGCGGCTATGAGAGGCAAGGGGGCAGAGGGGGACGTGGTGGATCGGATCATTAGTAAGTTGAAGGAGGAAGGTGTTCCAGAGGATAGTACCTTTACGCAGGACACGGCGTTGGTGTTGTTGCTTTACCGGAAAGGTTCTGCACAGTAGAACCCCACGTGTGTGTACCAGTACTTACTCGCCTACTTGCTCCTTCGTTCTTATAAATTCTGGATATTGGCCTCTGGACTCAGGTGGTTTCCGCAATCAAGCAGTTGTGATTGGTGGGCAGGTATGTGAATATTCACTTGGCCTCCGCCCTTCCCGCACTCCGCACACCACGATGAGCCTCGCAGTCCGCCTTGCAACCCGCTCGTCACTATCTTCAACACAGCGCGCGGGGTTGCGCTCCTTTGCCTCATCCGCCCGATGCTTCCAGGCCGTCGAGACAAACGAGCCCACACCCTCCCACACCGCAACCAAGGAACCACTAACGAAGTCCTTCAAAATATACCGCTGGGTGAGCAAATATCGCCTCGAATTCCAGAGCGTCGCTCATGACGTTGCGCATTGATACTCGAACAGAACCCAGACGAACCAGCCAAGAAACCAGAGCTGCAGGCTTATGATATCGACCTCAACCAGTGTGGACCCATGGTCAGTCCGTCTCGACAGTTTATAAGACGAGAGGAGCGGAGGAAGGCTCACAAAAATCCGCACACGGACAGGTGCTTGACGCCTTGATCAAAATCAAGAATGAAATCGACCCCACACTCACCTTCAGACGGTCCTGCCGTGAAGGTATCTGTGGATCGTGCGCTATGAACATCGACGGTGTTAACACTCTGGCTTGCTTATGTCGGATCGACCGTAACGAGTCAAAGGATTCCAAAATCTATCCTCTCCCTCACAGTCAGTCACCATTTACCCCCTGGCATTTTGGCCTACTTCCGCTCATGTGAATCTACCTGGGTGCAGTGTACATAGTTAAGGACCTCGTCCCTGACCTTACACTCTTCTTCAAGCAGTACAAGTCAATAGAGCCGTACTTGAAGAACGATCATCCGCCGGAGAAGGAGCATCTACAGTCTCAGGAGGACCGCAGAAAGCTCGACGGGATGTACGAGTGCATCCTGTGCGCGTGCTGCTCGACTTCATGCCCGAGCTATTGGTGGAACCAGGACGAGTACCTTGGTCCTGCGGCCTTACTGCACGCCTACCGCTGGATAGCCGACTCGAGGGTGCGCGCCAAAAGCTCGTGTGACTTTCACGCTGCGGTTATTGACTGCATTTGCAGGATGCCTACGGTGCACAACGCAAGGAGAAACTGCAAAACTCGATGAGCTTGTACCGGTGCCATACCATCCTCAACTGTGCGTTCTCTCCCCCCCTTTTCTTTTTCTATCCGTTCCTCACCTGTTGTTAGGCTCTCGTACTTGCCCGAAAGGTCTCGAGCCCGGAACAGCTATTGCGAAGATTAAGCTGGAGATGGCGTCCGAATAGTGGTTTCAACCGCCACAGTGGTTGAGATGACTCTTCTCCTGTTGTCAGGAAGACCCTTTTTCTCTCGTCCTTCGAATAAATGTTAATACTATCTCGTTGTTGAATGGAGTACGAACATTTTTGCTCTTTACCGCATACTGGCTGAGTGGGCTGAAACGTAGTCAGGCTGGAGGTTTGATATGGAGGCGATTGGGATCCCATGGCCGAGTGTGAAGGAATGTCGTGCCTAATAATGGTAGTTGATCTTGGATTCTACCGATAGTTGAATCTCATTGTGGACATCAGCAAAGCCAGATTTAGATTTATCATAGATTGACCGTTATCGCTCTCGCTTGAAGAGCAGGACGGTCTACCTGCAGTGGTTAGAAAAATAAACAGTTGCATTGGAGGTCCTGCCTTCCTATTCCAAGTGAGCTCTTACCGTAGGGGATGTAGGAAACACGAAAGAAGTGGTTGCTCTGCAGTGGTTCGATGAGGTGAGAGAGCCCCATGACTTCTAGTTACATCGGTTTCCAGATCGTTCTAGACTCGAACCTCCAGTTGCAGTGGTGCTCCACGTCTTGGTGGACGTGATCTTGAAATAGAGCCCCTTCGATTGCTAACCCGAATTCCGCGGGTAACACTGTATTTATCTAGTGTGTCTAAATTGCTCGTTATTGGCGTTGCAACTATCGCATGCATAATTAGATGCCTACAGCTCTCCTCGATCTCGAGCAGGCGGGCAAATTACAGACCGAAGCGAATTAGGACAATAGCGGGACCTAGCGAAGCGGTTCATAGGCCGGTAATAGATTGTTGTTTATATCTTCCGTTTTATTGTCTTATACTTGACCGCGCACTGTCAGCGTTTTAGGTAGAAAATATGGTTTTCTTTATTTCACAGCCACAGGTGCCACAGATTTGTGACGTTTCGGCCGCCAGTCCCACTATCTAAGCAGGCGACACTTTATTTGGCTATCACTTTTAACAGTGCGGGGAGTTCTCCAGGCACACATGGGAATGCCCGTTGGAATGCTTTGTTCTGTTGTTGATAAGACGACGCGAATCCTCACCTCACACTGTGCTTCCCTCACTCTGCAAGCCCCTTGAGTTTACAACAGCCCAGAAACCATGGCCATCGAATGTAAGTACCTTTCAGCATTCATCATCGCACTTATTGGACAATGCAAATGCACAGGTGACTCCTGCTGCGCCATCCCCGCCCTTGTTTTGCTGGTCGCCATTGCAGCTGGGCTCTCAACCTTGCAAGGCTTCCTGTTCTTGATTACAGGCCATGCGATCCTCCGTCTCACCGATCTTGCTGAATACAGCGAGTATTCCGTTCGTTCCTCGATGTTAGTAGGAGCAGTGGGAGGGGCAATTATGTTTCCAGCCATCCTGGTCTTCCGGGGCATCGCCGAAGACTGCCTGGGAGTCCGGGACCAAGTGCAACGAGCCTCGGGTTGCTCGGTCATTCGTAGTATGTTGAATCTCGGCATAGCCACAGCACTTGGAGCTGCTGCTGGAGCGGTCGGGAGCAAGGTACTCCTCCCCCGTGGCTTCAGCGTCATAGACCCCGTCCACGCAGCAAGGGCCGGTGCTCTCGGTGGCGTCGTGCTTGGTCCTGGTATAGTAATTTGTGGTTTTATGTGAGTTAGTCCTATCTCGGACATTTGCAACTCATTTATTCCTGTCAACAGTTTTGAGCCATACTTTTCCTTGGATTGCACGTGCCGTTGTTGTTAAATTTCTGGAATGCACAAAAGGCAATTCATTGTTTCGATTTAGGAGCCCCCCACATGTCGAATCACCCATTCTCGCCGTCAATATTGGGTCCACATCGCAGGGACCAGAGAATGCTAACACCCAATGTACAATGTACTCCGTTGTGTACTGTTCTTGCTTTGTAATACACGTTGCCAGGGGGCGAACTACTGGCTGTAACGGAATCTGCGTCGTCCTCACCTATGGGTCACGAAGTTCACCTGTAATAACAGGCACTAGTTCAAACTACTAAGGCCTGTTATTACAGGCGTTCCCTTCAGTGGGCACCGTCGTCAACCGTCGGTAGCTCTGGCACCTGTAAAAAAATTTGGCAGCCATCGGCGCCCGTGCCGTCGGTCGTCGCCATCATGTGTCAATTGCCATCCATGCCGCACACCCGGCTGCCCACCCGGCCACCGATGCCGCCCATCAGGGTGCCCTGCCCGCTTCTCTGCGGCAATATCTCAAATATTCCCGGCGCGCCCCACCGCATCCTGGCGCCTAAAATTCAGAGTAAAATATACATTAGTCAACTTAATTATGTACATGTTTTAATACAGTTGGTACGTGTGTAAACGCGTCCCAGAAATATATCAGATATTCCCGACAAAGTTGCCACCCGCGTCGCCAAACTATTGCATTTAAACTTGAGAATAAAATATATATTTGTTGCTTTACCTACGCACACACAGGAATGCGGCCAGCGCGCGTATTGCTACATGTTTCATTCGCGTGACCAATAGGGGCTTCGTGTTTATTGCGAGTAATTGGACCGCATACTCCCGGAACCTCGAGTACTATGTAGATAGTCTTAAAATACATCCTTTTTTTGGCTGGAATTTGTAGCCCAACCTACAGCCCATGCGCGGCTGGCGTTATAATTGTTGGATCTTGGACCTCGCCGCCTCTCGCCGCCCCCACATCTCCACGGACGCATTTACAAGGTACCCAGCATACTGCAAGGTGAGTGTGCTATCATTTCAGGAGTCATTTAAGTGTTGAAACCCCGAATCAACGCAGCGGCTTGGCCTAACCAACTAGTGACTCCAGAACCAAATCCACCGTGTACGTGTATTGCCAAGACATCGTATGCGGTTCACTGATGTTTGTAGCCCAACCCACAGCCCACAACATGGCTGCTTGGCCAGACCATGTAACGACTCCAGAACCGAATCCCCGTGTACGTGTGTTACAAATATATATCGCACACAGTTCACTGATGCTTGTAACTCGACCCGTAGCCCACGCGCGCCATCGATCGTTGCCACCTCTTACCGGCTCCGCGCTGCCCCAGGCTTCCATGGACGCATTTACAAAGTACCCGGCATGTTATAGTATGAGTGTGGTATCATTTTAAGAGTCATTGAGTCGTTTATGTGCTGAAAACCCGAATACTTCACCCAGAATACAGCGGCTTGGCCCTACCACCAACCCTCCATATACGTACATTGCACAGGTATTACACATACCTCACTGGTGCCCGTAGCCCAACCCACAGCCCGCGCGCGCCATCAATCGTCGCCACCTCTCGCGGCCTTCCGCGCTCGTTGCGATTTTCTTAAATTCTGCATACTTACTCATTGTAAATGTAACTAGTATAAATATAGTATATTAGTTATCATTTTAACGTAGCTTCCGGAGTGAAAACGAACCCTTCTTGACGCGTTCCGAATTGATTGGACGACTTATGGCTTCTGAATTGACCGCACCTGTACTCGGGTTCAGTGCTCATGGCAGCGGGATGCTAAACAGGAGGACAGTTTGGGTGGAGCGGGGACCCAACTACACAAACAAACATGGGCTGACGCGTTTGCATGCCCGGCCTACGTCAAATATGCTTACTTACTTGCAGTACCTATTGAACGCTCAGCCAATACATCTATTCAGCGGGTTTTCCTACCACGTGCGCCAACAGGCTCCCAGCCTCACAGCCATACGTCATGCGACAAATCATCAGACAATAATCCATAATATTCACAATAGTGACTACAAGTAGTATACACAAGGACAACACAAGGACAATACTTTCATAACGTCCTTTTGGCTGCCAGCACGATTTCATCCGGCAGGGGCCCGACCACAGCCTCACTGTCATACGCAGCACGTGACGTCTTATATGATGTAGTCAGCATGACAGCTGTCCCGGGGTTCCACCCGCTGTTATGCTGGATACCGGAAGGGACAATAGCTCAAATATCCTGACACGGGGTGTTGTCCATGTATGCATGGGAATGCCCCGTTATTGATAAGGATGATAATACAACCCAAATCCCCACCTGTTAGAGTTATGCTTGGACACCATAACCTTCAGGCCAAAAGGGCATTATGATCAGAGCTGATCACTTAGTCCACAGGCGGTATATATGCGGATCGTAACACCACCTCACACCGTGCCTCCTCACTATGCAAGCCCGTCGAGGTTACAAGCAGATCAGAAACCATGACCACCGAAAGTAAGTACCTTTCAGCATCCATCATCGCACTATTGAACAATGCAAATGCAGACTGCTGCGGCACCTGCGGCACTGTTTTTGGTGATCGCCTTTGCAACTGGGGTTTCAACCCTGTTCTTAATTACAGGCCACGCTATCCTCCGTCTCACCGATCTTGCTGAATACAGAGAGTATTCCATTCGCTCCTCGATGTTAGTAGGAGCAGTGGGAGGGGCAATCATATTTCCAATCATCCTGATCATCCGTCTGATCGCCAAAGATTACCTGAGTGTCCGGCACCCAGAGGGTGATAGGCAACGAACCCTGGGTTACTGGATCACTTCCCTTATGTTGAGTCTCAGCATAACCACAATACATGGAGCTGCTGCTGGAGGGATCGAGAGCAATCTACTCCTAACGTATGGCTTCAACGTCATAGACCCCGTCCACGCACCAAGGGCCGGTGCTCTCGGTGGCTTCGTGCTTGGTCCTGGTGTAATAATTTTGGCTTTGATGTGAGTTGGTCCTATCTCGGGACATTGCAATGATTTATTCCTGTCAACAGTTGGGACTCATACTTATATAAAAATTGTGTATGCACAAAACGAAACCCATTGTTTCGATTTAGAACCCCCCCCCCACATGTCGAATCCCCCATTCTTGCCATCAATATTTGGGCTCACATCGCAGGGACCAGATAATGTCAACATCAAATGCACAATATACCCTATTGTGCACTTTTTACTTTGTAATACCAGTTGCCAGCGGGCGAACCACAAGCTGTAACGGAATCTGCGTCGTGCTCGCCTGTCTTTGTCGGAAGAAAAAAGACAGGCAAACCGGGGTTCGAACCCGGGACTCACTAAATCTAGTAAGGGTGCGTTACCGCTACGCTACCCAGCCAGTAGTTGGAGGAATCATCAACTCCAACAGTCTTTCTATCATGACTCTACAATTAGGTCTTATAGCTGAATCTGTCGTCCTCAGTGGTTTCCTCTTCTTAATCACTGGCAACGTCATCCTCCGTCTCACCGATCTTACTGTTTACGGCGAGTTTCTATTCATTCTTCCATGCAAATAGGAGCGGTGGGAGGGGCGATTATGTTCTCAGCCATTGCATTCTTCTAGGTCATAGGTAAAAATTGCTTGGGAATCAATGACCCAGAGAAGGTGGAGGAACCTGTGCTGCTTTGCTCTGTTCGCCGGCAATCTGTTCAGTTTCGTTATGGGAACTGCCATTGAAGCTACTGCTGGAGTGGTTGAGAGCAAGATACTCGCCATGACGTCAACGTCCTGAACTTGTCCAAGGCGCTAGGCCTGCTGCTCTCGGTGGAGCCGTGCTTGGTCCCGACGTAATCATTGGTGGAGTAATGTGAGCCGGTACCATCTTGAATTTCAGCAACTCATCTCTGTTATTGTCAACAGTCCTGCGCCTATCATCAACATTGCGAAAGCGGTTCTTAGGATAAACGTCACATTGAAGAGTACAACTATTTATTTTGAACTCCTTGAATGCGTGGAACTCGATTCATTATTTTATTTTGGACGAGACCACTTCGTTCGCGCACTTCCACGCCGACTCGTGACACTAGTAGCCTCCCACCGCATTGACTCAACAACATCAACATCCAGTGTACAACGTGCATTGTCCTTGTACGGTTCTTGTTTTGTAATTCCACTGCCACAGGCCGACTTTGCTGCTTGTAATCCAACTCATTCCTATCCAAAAGCCAGCTACGATATTGACCATCCTTTGACCCTCTAACAATCCATATCTTCTTCAACCTATTGTTTTTCGACACCTCGCATCCTTCACCAACGGATAGATTTCACCCCATTTCAGCGCTTCTATGTACCACGGTTCGTGTGCCAGAACCGTCCCCTCATCGATGGCCATCAGACGCTCAAAGTTGGTCGGATCGTCAACCTTCCATGCCTCTTTCCAGCTTTCTACTACGCCCTGCGGAATCGAGGGCTGACAGGCTCGATGAACTTTCTTGCAGTGCGCGCACGAGTTGTTTATTAGTGCCTTACGCCTAGGTGAGATGTCGATACGACATTCGACTCCCTCGGATTTGCAGAGCTCGCAAGGTTCGATGACACCATTCGGGAGCAGCATCAGAGCCATCGCACGGAAATCTCCCTTGTGGAAGGAGAGCTTCACACCCCACTTTGCATTGTCATTACTGGGAGCCGTGTTCCCTTGTACGGGGCGTCTTTCGGATGGAAGAGCAGGAATAGGGTAGTGCATGCTTGATGAATCGGGGGATACGAGGGTATGCTGGGAAGCATTCGAGAGTCTCGCGGGCCGATTACGCACAGGTGATGGTTGTGAATGACTCCCGCCTGGTTCCTCGCTATCCGAACGCTCGTCCACCGGGCTTCTGCCACCAGCAGTCATCCGTCGCTTCTGTCGGGCCCCTTCTAGTTGATCTCCAGCCTTTCTTTTCACTGGAACGGTGTAACCTTTTTCGACTGGATAGTTCTCTCCGAGCTCCCGAGCCTCTACTACCCACTCGTCATTCTCGTCTACATTACCAGCTTTGAGAGAGTGGTAGCGTTCAAGTCCATCAGGATCATTTTGATTCCACTCATCGGCAATCTCCTTGAAGACATCATTGGGTATCCCGTTGGTACATTTCCTGCTTCTCGCCCTGCACGGTACACATGACGCGGTGGGGCGGCCACTCGAGGCTTTCGCACGATCTGGAGAAATGTCGTATAGGCACGTGGAATCGTTTTCCTTGCAATTATCACAGGGTTGTGCATTTGCAATAGCGTGATGGGAAGGTGATGGGACTTGAAGGAGTGCTCGCGGACGTGAGTCTCCTTCTGGCATGCTCAGTTCTATGGTCCAGCTATAAAACGAGTTGACTATTGGTCGTTGGTTTGTGCTCTTGGCGTGGTCACTTGCACTGATACGGGTAGGTTTATTTCCACTGCTGTAGTACGGATCGGTTTCAGGCCTCTCCTCGAGCTGAGGATCATGGACTATAGGGTGCCAAATTTGGTGTGAAGGATTGGGTACAAGATTGGAAGCCGACTGCTGAGGCGGCACCTCGGATTTAATGTTGAGAGGTGCTGGTACGAATGTATATGAATTCCCTTGAGCTTGTACGAGAAACCGACGCAAATGCGCCGGTATTTGGAGCTGTAGGCGATGTTTGCCTGAGTTTGAAAGTGAGTATTTTCAAGTGATGGCCCGGGGGGGAACTGACCAATAGTGATGATATTCCCATGACTGAGTACCACCCTTGTACCATCAACTGGGACGTTTCGACCGCTGCAAGTCTGGACACGGCTCAATGGATAGCTTTCACATGAGCACCTTCACGTACTACAGGAGCACCAGGATAGGCACCTAGACGTAAGATGATGCGGTCTTCTAAATGGTTATACGAGATGGTGGCTTGACAGGGTTTAACCCGATCGCTGTTCGGTTCGACATTATTGGGGTCCAGAACAATGTTATCATCTGGATGGCCCCCAAGCTAGAAAATTATTGGGTTATGGGTTGCTCACAGAGATGGCACCAATCCACAGACGCACGTCCGTAGACCCCGGGAAGATGGAGTAGAACAGAAATTCATTATCGGCTGTCGACGAGGTAAAAAAATTAATAGGACCGACAGTACTCGGAATAACTCACGGTCATCCTGTAGATGACGAGTTGGTATAAATTTGTCACAAAGCGCAAAGTTTTTTCACTCACGACGAGAAGAATTGGGTGCTAATGGGATTTAGTAAGTTGACAGAACCGTAACCAGCATACCAAATAACGCACATTGGGACGTTTAACACCTGGGTGGCGTCTCCGTTCCTCGTTGTTCTCGGGCGGCGGCAATCTCTCGGCCATAAGGCGGGAGCCAAGATGATAGCAAATGATTGTAGCCCACACTAACACACATAGTGGAACTCGGATTATTACAGTATTAAAACAATAGCTTTGAGAATAGAGAGCATTCTGGCCATTCTAGCCAGCGTATGGAGGTGGATATTGAGAGATTGCGGGAGAGCTTGGTAGCGCGCGAGGAGACGTAACGCCAGAGATTGTGGTAGCACGCTCATCTATTTCTCCCGGTGCCTCGGGAGCTCGGTGCGTTTTCCCATTCGGTCTTCGTTCCTTCCTGAATTCCCCTTGCCGTGTCTGAACATCGCCAGCTGCCCTCACAAACGGAAAGCCACCTCCAGTCGCAGCTGAATGGGCCATCAGAGCTCCTTAATGTGGCAAGATACTAGGACCCGGACTCACACTCGTGGGTTTCCAGGGCTTGGATGGCAGGAACGCCGCCTTCAATCCTTCCGACTGGATCTGACATATCCTCTCGAGTGTTTGATTTCCTTTTCCTTTTCCAATAGGAGATGCCGAATGCCCCAAGAAGTCCAAGAAGAATACCACCGATGAGAGCCAGAGCGATTCCCGCTTTAGTGGCTGCGGTTAACCCTGGGTCACCATCCGATTGTGTCGATTGTATCGATTGTGTAGGTTGTGTCGATTCTGTGCCGCTTGTTCCGAAACCGTCTTGCATTGTGCTGTTGTCTGGAACTGTGATTCTGCAGGTGTACAATAGGCTTCCATGCGACGATGCGCCACTGCTCCACTCACATGAAAGCATCAATGTTTAAACTAACTTTGAATGGGTTGCTGATTGTGATTTGGTGTTCCCTGGATGGGTCAAGCCCGGTACGCGAGTACGCCATAAATTGGGCCCTCTCAGACTCATTGCTGACTCTAAGGTTTTTTGTCTCGGTTTGACCGTCGACTGTGACCTGGTATCTGTCTGGGTTGGGTAATGGCAGTCCGTAAGAAATGAAGTAAACTGCTGTGCCATTGAATTTGATCGAGGCCAACGCTTGCTCTCCGGTGTAGCTCGTGGTAAGATTAAATCGGTCGAGCGTGGCAGCACTCTACCAGAGCTATAGATCAGCAATAGCCAAAGAAGTAGAGAGAGTACCAACATTCTCATGAATCCAGACAGAAGAGCCGCTGTATACGATCCGTTGGTCAAAGTCATCGACAGTGATATTCTTGACTGCACAGGCGGCCAATGCGTTAGCCAGGCATGACCAAAGTGCGAACGTAAAGGGTTGCATTGGAGGGGTTGGAACTAGGAAGGGAGTTGAAAAGCAAAATAGGACCGGCCTAATGGTGGCGGAGTGAGCGTCCTCAGCAACCGCTCCGCAGCAACGGAGGATAGACCCAAAAGTTCGACCTACACCAAAGAAAGCAAGAAAACAGAAAGCAAGAAAGCAAGAAAGCAGTGCAGTCGTGCTCGCCGTTCTCGCCGTTCTCGGTGGAAGCACCCAAGAGCGAAGCCGTAGCCGACAAGTTGTGGCGCGACAACCACGGGTAACGTTGGCCGGATAAATTGAGGCAGCTGCGCAGAGTCAAGGATTGCGATGCAAAGCTGCCAAGAAATAGAACATATATTTCATAACTGCCGCCGTTTCGTTGCTTGTTCGACAAATTTGGCTCTCATATCAGGGACTACTCTTGACAGTGCCACCTATTCTACCCTTGCATCTGGTGGTGGTGGCTGACGGAGAGCCTGGTTGTTCTTCGGGCCATCAATCTGTTCTGTCCCTCTCAGCTTGGTTGAAACGCCACGAATGGAGAAACGCCCGCCATCCTAGCCCTAGCTGATGAGGTGGCTAGGGTTTACACCTTAACCTGGTGACGCAACGCATGGACACAACTCACCATTTGGCGCATCAGTTGATGGGAAGAGGGGGCCTTCCGCCTTCGTCCGCAGTACTTCTGAACAGATTCGATGTAAAGTCGCACTTATTCCCCTTCCGCCACATATAGACCCCCAGCACTCCCAGAAGACTGAGTACGGCCGCAATGGCTGTGACAATTCCTAGCTTGATGCATGTGGTGCCCCGAGTTCCTATCTGGTTGCTTGTCACTTGTAGAGGCTTCAAACAACGGTGCAAATTCGCCCTGCACCGTGCTGTCGTCGGGGCCCGCGATGCTACGCGAAATCCATAAACTA
>Ga0307513_10005777_pt1 | contig 16273 bp, 13 predicted proteins | sample 15_EM_MG_FD_202174 | JGI IMG/M metagenome (GOLD analysis project Ga0307513, IMG submission 202174) | Populus trichocarpa ectomycorrhiza microbial communities from riparian zone in the Pacific Northwest, United States - 15_EM | ecosystem: Host-associated > Plants > Roots > Unclassified | place... | reverse complement strand
GACGCCGAGGTATTGCCGTAGCCGACAGTATGCGAATCGCCGATGAATTCGATCTGCCGTTTTCGCAGCTCGGACTTCAGCGCGGCGCTCGGCGGCATCAGCGCGAAGCCGCCGAATTCATTCGCGCCCGCCTGTGCTTCGGTGACGGCTTCGACACGTACCGTGTGCGCTTCGGCTGAGAGTCCGTCGACTAGATAGAGACCTGGCGCCGGCTTTACGAGTTCGCCGATCAATGCTCCGTCCACCTGTACCTTCAGGATGACGTCGCCGGGCCCGGTCCTGAAATAGATGTCGCTTCCTTTGAAGCGCGTCTCGAAATAGAGGCCCGGCCACTGATAGCGGTCGTTCGAGACTCGTCCGCGCACTTCGGCCGATACGTCCCGCAGGCCGCCGGGCGGTTTCGCGACGGGCACGATTCGCGGCGCGCCGCGGGCCAGGGTCGAAAGCAGGGCGGCCCCCACGCATGAGGCCACGGCTAGCCAGGTTCGGTACGGTTTCATCTTCTGATTTTGCACTTCGCGCGCGCGGACTGTAAGGAAAGCATCGACCCGTTGACTACCTGAACATGCCGCCCCGCACGATCGCCACGCCGCTTGCCCTTGTCGCCGACCCGGATTCCGCCGGGCACGACGCATTGTTCGAGAAGGTCGCGGCGGAGTTCGCCGCGCCGCTCGCCCGCCTTGCGCGCGCCCACGAGGCGGACGCGCATCTGCAGCAGGATCTGCTGCAGGAGATTCATATCGCGCTGTGGCGCAGCCTCGCGGCGTTTGGTGAACGATGTTCGCTGCGCACCTGGGTGTATCGCGTGGCGCACAACGTGGCTGCTACACATGTGCTGCGCAATCGCCGCCGCCAGGCGCACCGTCTGACCTCGCTCGATGAGATCGACCTGGCGGGCGTTACGTCGGATGTCGACGCCGAGCTCGATGCTGGCCGCGCGCTGCAGAAGATCCATGCGTTGATCCAGGCGCTCAAACCACTCGACCGGCAAGTGATCATCCTGCATCTCGAAGGCCTTCCCGCCGACGAGATCGCCGATATCACCGGCATCTCTCCCGCAAACACGCACACCAAGTTGACCCGCATCCGGCAGTTGCTGACCGAACGATTCGGCGCAGGAGACAATCCATGAACACCCAGCAGCTCTGGCAGGCGCAGGCGCTCGATGCGCCGCGCATCTCTCTGGCCTTCGTTCGTCAGCAGTCGGATTCCCTGCGGCGCTGGGCGTGGATGCGCAATGGGATCAATTACGTCGGGGCCGTTGCAATTCTCCCGTTCATGATTTGGGCAGCCTGGTCCATATTCCACGTGGCGCCGCTGCGTTCTCTGGCGATCGCATTGAACGTCCCGCTCTGCGTGTGGTTGCTGTTCCGCTGGCACAAACGTGCGGCATCGCAGGAGCAACCGGCGGAGCTCGGCGTGCTAGATGCGCTGAAGTTCCACCGGCGTCAACTCGAGCGGCAGCGCGATGTGCGTCTCGACCGATGGCGTCGATGGCCGGCGATTCCAGGAATGCTCCTGATTTTCGTCGCGGCGGGCATCGAGATCACGCCCACGCCGTGGGCAATGTTCGGCAGAGTGGCCGTGGTTATGGTGTCAGTCCTCTCGATTGCGATCGTGATCGAGGAGCGCATCGCGCGCCGCATCCAGAAGGAAATCGACGCGCTCGATTCGCTCTGAGCCTGCGGTGGCCGTCGGCACGACTGTCAGTGAGCTTTTCGCGCGCCTTTTCCGTCTTCTCCTGGGAGGCAGCGCACGGCGGGCTAGCCATTCGCGTCGTCGGTTACTGCACGCGAGCGGGGAGGAAGCGAGCTGTTAGCTGGAACGTCGTCAACGACGAGTACCGCTGGTCCCCGGAGTGACGCGGGCGCGCGAAAGCGGAACGTGCGGGCGGATGTAAGGCCATGAATTAACAGCAAAATATGCCTGTGCCGGGAATTGCGATAACCTAGCGCCCGCTTTCCCCCGTACCCCGCGATGCCCGGCCGCTACTACATCAAAACTTTCGGCTGCCAGATGAACGAGTACGACTCGACCCGCATGGGCGATGTCCTCGAAGCTGGCGCGAACCTGATCCCCACCGACGACCCGGCCGAAGCCGACGTCCTCCTCATGAACACCTGCTCGGTGCGCGAAAAGGCCGAGGACAAGGTGTATTCGCTGTTGGGCGAATGGCGCGCGCTCAAGAAGCTCAAGCCGCACTTGCTCATCGGCGTGGGTGGTTGCGTGGCCAGCCAGGAAGGCGAAGGCATCACGAAGCGGGCTCCGTACGTGGACCTGGTGTTCGGCCCGCAGACGCTGCACCGGCTACCCGCCATGATCGGCGAGAAGCAACGCACGGGCCGCGCGGTGGTCGACGTGTCGTTCCCCGAGATCGAGAAGTTCGACAACCTTCCCGCGCCGCGCGCCGATGGCGCGAGCGCCTATGTTTCGATCATGGAAGGCTGCAGCAAGTACTGCACCTTCTGCGTGGTGCCTTACACGCGCGGCGATGAAGTGTCGCGCTCCTTCGACTCGGTCATGGACGAAGTCCGTTCGCTGGCATCGCAGGGGGTGGGCGAGCTCACCTTGTTAGGGCAGAACGTCAACGCCTACGCCGGTGCGATGGCCGACGGCACCGTGGTCGACCTCTCCACGCTCATTCACTACGTGGCCGGGATCGAAGGCCTGCAGCGCATCCGCTTCACCACTTCGCATCCGGTGGAGTTCGGCGACAGCCTCATCGAGGCGTACGCCAACGTGCCGAAACTGGCGAATCAACTGCATCTTGCAGTGCAATCCGGTTCCGACCGAATCCTTGCCGCCATGAAGCGCGGCTACACCGCGCTCGAGTTCAAGGAAAAACTGCGCCGCCTGCGTGCGGTTCGGCCCGACATCGCGGTATCCACTGACATCATTGTTGGATTTCCCGGCGAGACGGAGCGCGATTTTGAGGCGACACTGAAGCTCGTGCGTGACGCCAATTTCGACCAATCGTTCTCCTTCATTTACAGCCAGCGTCCGGGCACGCCGGCGGCTTCGCTGCCCGATGACGTCGAGCTCGCGACCAAGCAGGAACGCCTCGCGCGCCTGCAGGCGCAACTCAACGAACAGGCGCGTGCGATCAGCGGGCAGATGGTTGGGTCGACGCAAAAAATCCTGGTTTCACGGCCGTCGAAGAAAGACTCCGCCGAACTCGCGGGGCGCACCGAAAACGGCCGCTGGGTGAATTTTGCCGGTCCCGCAAGCCTCATTGGCCAGTTCGTCGACGTGACCATTGTTGAAGCGCGTCCGCAGTCGCTGCGCGGTCGCCTGGCCCTGAACTGATGGCCACCCCCGCTCCCATCGAACCCGTGCGCGAATTCGATCTCGTCCCGACCGACAATGCGCGGTTAGCAAACCTCTGCGGTCCACTCGATGAGAATCTGAGACTCATCGAAGACCGCATGACGGTGTCGGTGAAACGGCGCGGCGCGAATTTCCGCATCGCGGGCACGCGTGCGCACGCCGCCGAGGACGTGGTGCGCGACCTGTTCGAAGCCACGCGCCACGAAGACGTTTCGCTCGAGCGCGTGCACCTGGCGCTGCGCGATTCGCGCGACATGCCAGGCGCGCTCGGCGTGGACGAGCCGGCGGACGGCAGCTCGGTGCGTGTCGCCCGCGGCACCATCCGCGCGCGCGGGCGCAATCAGCGCGATTACCTCGCGAACATTCACACCAAGGATCTGACCTTCGGCATCGGACCTGCGGGCACTGGCAAGACCTATCTCGCCGTGGCATGCGCGGTCGAAGCGCTGCAGGCCGACAAGATCCGCCGGATCATTCTTGTCAGACCGGCCGTCGAAGCGGGCGAGAGGCTCGGCTTCCTGCCAGGTGACATGACGCAGAAGGTGGATCCTTACCTTCGGCCCATGTACGACGCTCTGTACGAAATGCTGGGCTTCGATCGCGTGGCGAAATTCATCGAGCGCAATGTCATTGAAGTCGCGCCGCTCGCATTCATGCGCGGCCGCTCGCTCAACGATTCCTACATCATTCTCGACGAAGCGCAGAACACCACGCCCGAGCAGATGAAGATGTTCCTCACGCGCATCGGCTTCGGCTCGCGCGCCGTGGTGACGGGTGACGTTACGCAGACCGATCTGCCGCACGGCAAGATGTCGGGTCTGCGGCACGTCATAAATATTCTCAAGAACACCGAGGGCGTCGCTTTCACATTCTTCGAAGCGGCCGACGTGGTGCGTCATCCACTCGTTCAGCGCATCGTAAAGGCGTATGAAGCGCACACGCCGCCCGACAACTCATGAACGGAGCGCGAGGACTCAGGCTGGACCTGGCTCGCGGATCCCGTGCCTGGGCACCCCCGAGATCGCGCATGAATAGCTGGGCTGCGGCGGCGCTGGGAAAACAGGGTGAAGGCCGCGAGATCGCGGTGCGCGTCGTGGCGGCGCGCGAGAGCCGCGCGCTCAACAAACTTTGGCGAGGCAAGGATCAGCCGACCAACGTGCTGTCGTTTCCCGCTCCGAAACTTGGAACACCGCGTGGAGAAGCGCTGCCGCTCGGCGATCTCGTCATCTGCGCTCAGGTTGTGAGGCGCGAGGCGATACGCGACGGAAAGCCATTGCAGGCGCACTGGGCTCACCTGGTCGTCCATGGCGCGCTGCACCTGGTCGGCTACGACCATGAAGCCGGCCGCCGCGAGCAGCTGCGCATGGAGCGCCGCGAGATTTCCGTGCTGAAACGATTCGGGATCGGGAATCCCTACCTGTGAACGCAAAGAACAAAGAGAAAGAGAAGGAAAAGGCCGACACCGGCGCCAGTGGTCGATGGCTGCGGAAGCTCTCGCGCAAGATGGCGGGCGAGGCGCAGGACCGTGGCGAAGTCATTGAATATCTGCGCGACGCCACGCTGCGTGGCGTCGTCGAAGGCGACGCACTTGCCATGCTCGAGGGTGTGCTCGGTGTCGCCGACATTCAGGTGCGCGACATCATGGTGCCGCGCGCGCAGATGACGGTGCTCAATCGTGATGATGAGTCCGACGTGTTGCTCAGGACGGTGATCGAGAGCGGTCATTCGCGCTTCCCGGTGATGGACGAGGATCGCGAGAAGATAGTCGGCATTCTGCTCGCGAAGGACCTGTTGCGGCTGGCAGCACAACATGACGATGCGCAATTCGACATCAAGGAATTCATGCGCCCGGCGGTGTTCGTCCCCGAGTCCAAGCGTCTCAACGTGCTGCTGCGCGAGTTCCGCCGTTCGCGCGTTCACATGGCCATCGTCGCCGACGAATACGGCGGCATCGCCGGCCTCGTGACCATCGAGGACGTCATCGAGCAGATCGTCGGCGACATCGACGACGAGCACGACGTCGATGAGGACATGAACATCCGCAAGGACGGCGAGCGCCAGTACACCGTGCGCGGCCAGACGCCCATCGACGAGTTCAACGAATACTTCCAGACAGAACTGTCCGACGACGAGTTCGACACCGTGGCGGGCCTGGTGATGAAGCAGTTAGGCCGGCTGCCGCGCCGCGGCGAGACACTGCAGCTCGCGGATTGCGAGCTCAAGGTGCTGCGCTTCGATCGGCGGCGCATCGACAGCCTGAAGCTCACGGCGCCTCGCGACATCGTGCCGCCGGAAGACCGGCCCCTCGAGAAAGAGTGAACCTGCGCGCGATCGTCGAGCGTCGGTTCGTCGGCAGCGCAGCCGCAGTGGTCGCGGGCGTACTGCTCACCTTCTCCTACGCTCCCCACGAATGGTGGCCCTTGGCCATCGCGAGCCCGGCGCTGCTCATCTGGCTTTGGGAAGGAGCGACCCCGCGACGTGCCGCGGTGCTCGGCTTCTGGTTCAACGCCGGAACGTTCTCGGTGGGCACTTACTGGCTGTACATCGCCATCAAGGAGATCGGCCACGCACCGCTCGCGCTGGCGCTGTTTCTCATGGTGGGCCTGGTCGCCATCATGGGCGCCTACCATGCCTTGTTAGGTTGGGTCGTCGCGAAGTACCTGCCCGAGCGCGGCCCATTGCGCTGGCTGGTGGGCATTCCCGGGGCGTGGCTGTTGATTGAATGGTTTCGCAGCTGGTTTCTGTCGGGCTTTGGCTGGCTCGCGCTGGGTTACGCGCACACCGACAACTGGTTAGGCAGCCTGGCGCCGGTCATCGGTCAGTATGGACTCGGGCTGCTCGCGCTGCTGATGGCCGGCGGCCTCGTGGCGCTGCTGCTCGGCGACCGGCGTACCCGCATCGTGGCCGGCGCGCTCTACGTCGCGATCTGGGGCGTGGCGTTCGCCTTGCGCGGTATCGAGTGGACCGAGCCGTACAGCCGGCCGATCACGGTGGCGGTGGTGCAGGGCGCGATTCCGCAGGATGAGAAGTGGATCGACGGCAATCTCGAATCCATTCTCGATGTGTACCGGACCAAGACCCGCGAAGCGCATGGCGCCGCGCTCATCGTCTGGCCGGAGTCGGCGGTTCCCGACCTGGCTAACAACCACATCGACTACTTCCGCGAGGTGTACGGCGAAGCGAGCGCCCACGGCTCGGCGCTGCTGATGGGTGCGCTGCGCGAGGAAGAGAATGAGAAAACCGGCGAGGAGGAGTTCTACAACTCCGTACTCGTGATGGACAAGGCGACACCCGGCGTAGGCTGGTACAACAAGCATCACCTCGTGCCATTCACCGAGTTCGTACCCGTGCCGGGCTTCGTGCGCCAGTGGTTGAAGCTCATGACCCTGCCGTATTCGGACTTCAACCGCGGCGCGGCGGTGCAGCCGCCGCTCGAGGCGGCTGGGCAACGGATTTCCGCGAGCGTGTGCTACGAGGACGCCTACGGCGCGACCCAGCTTCCGGCATTGCGCACCGCAACGCTGTTGGTGAACGTCACCAACGATGCCTGGTTCGGGCATTCCTCGGCGCGCTACCAGCATCTGCAGATTTCGCGCATGCGGGCCATGGAGGCCGGGCGACCCATGGTGCGGGCCGCCAATGACGGTGTTTCGGCCGTGATTGACCAACATGGAACAATTGTGAGATCCGCGCCGGAATATGAAGTGAATGTAATGCGGGCCGAACTGCAACCGCGTATAGGTCTCACCCCATACGCGCGCGTCGGAAACTGGCCTGTGGTGTGTTTGTCCCTTGTTTTCGGCCTCGGCAGCGCATATCTGAGGCGTCGTACGAAAACTGCCTGAGGAGGGCCCATGGTTTCGCGCCTGCTGAACTTCGCCATTTCCGGCCGGTCTACTTCGACATCGTCTTTTCCGTTATCCCAGTACCGAGGATTCGCTGATATGTCGCTATTCGTTGCGAGACGTTTGGGTGTAATCGCAATTGCCGCTTTCGCGGTCGGCGCCTGCTCCCCCCAGTCCTCTGTCGCCGCCGCCGCGGGCCAGAGCGCTCAAGACACGCAGCCCGCGCCCATCGCGGCTCCCGCACAGGCACCTTCTTCGCCCCAACCCGTGGGTACGCTGAATGGCCGCATCCTTCCCGATTTCGCCACGCTGGTCGAGCAGGTCGGTCCCGCCGTCGTCAACGTATCCGTGGTCGAGAAGGCGCATCGCGTGCGCAGAGATTCTTCTTCTTCGTCTGACGATTCAGACGATCCGGTGCAGGAATTTTTCCGCCGCTTCGGCATGCCGCAAGCGCCGCAGGGCCGCAATTTTGAAACTCCGCCGCGCCAGGGCGAAGGCTCCGGCTTCATCGTCAGCGCCGACGGCTACATCCTCACCAACGCGCACGTGGTCGCGGATGCGGATGAAGTCACGGTGCGAATGACCGATCGTCGCGAGTACCCGGCCAAGGTGATCGGCATCGACAAGCGCACTGACGTCGCGGTCATCAAGATCGAAGGCAAACAACTCCCTGTCGTGAAGCTAGGCGACCCGTCGAAGCTGCGCCCGGGCGAATGGGTGCTGGCCATCGGTTCGCCGTTCACGTTCGAGAACAGCGTCACCGCCGGCATCGTCAGCGCCACCGGCCGCGCCATGCCGGGTGAAGATCTCGTGCCGTTCATTCAGACGGATGTCGCGGTGAATCCCGGCAACTCGGGCGGTCCGCTGTTCAACCTCAACGGCGAAGTGGTGGGCATCAACTCGCAGATCTACAGCCGCAGCGGCGGCTACATGGGTCTGTCGTTTGCGATTCCGATCGACGTCGCCAACAACGTGCGCCAGCAGCTGGTGAGCGTTGGCAAGGTCACGCGCGGCCGCATTGGCGTGCAGATCCAGGAAGTGAACGCGCAGCTGTCCGACGCCTTCGGGCTCGATCGTCCGCGCGGCGCACTGGTCGGCCAGGTCATCGATGGCGGCCCGGCGGAAAAGGCCGGCGTGAAAACCGGCGACGTGATTCTCAGCGTCAATGGCACGACCGTGGAGCGTTCCTCGTCGTTGCCCGGTGTCATCTCGGCCATCAAGCCCGGCAGTGACGCGAAGGTCGAAGTGTGGCGCGATCACACCAGCAAGTTCCTCAACGTGAAGGTCGAGGAGTTCCAGGAAGAGACCCAGAAGGTCGCCAATCGCGACGTTGAAGAGCCCGCCAAGGCCGACAAGCTCGGGTTGTCGGTGCGTCCGCTCGGCGCTGACGAGCGCAAGAGCGCCGAGACCGAGGGCTATCTACTGGTGGAAGACGTGACCGGCCCTGCCGCACAGGCGGGCGTGCGTCCGGGCGACGTCATCCTCGGCGTGAACGGCAAGGCGGTGAAGTCGCTCGCCGAACTCAAGAACGCCACGGCGAACAGTTCAAAGACCGTCGCCATCCTGCTCGAGCGCGAGGGCACGCAGATTTTTGTGCCCATCCGCGTCAGCTAGCTGGGTCGCAAGATCATGAAAGGCGTCCGGGCGAAAGTCCGGGCGCCTTTTTTCATTTCAGCGGCGCCCAAGGAAATCGCGATACATTCCGTCTGATCACCGGGAGGGCGCATGAGTGTTCAACAGTTAGCTGCGTTTTTTCTTTCCTTGTCACTTGCATTGCCCGTGCTGTCCGCCGATCAGGCCTGCTCGCGCACTCCACTGCATGCTTTCATTGACCGGGGCCAGGATCTGTACCTGGGCGAGCTTCACGGCACCGTCGAAACACCGGCATTATTGCGCTGCCTCGTGATTGCGGCGCTTGAGCGGAAGGGCGAGCCACTGATCGTCTCACTCGAACAAGAGCCGAATGCGCGCGATCTGCACAGTGACGCGTGGCGCGGGCAGGATGGGCGCGGATCGGAGGCAATGTGGCAACTGACGAGATTCTTGTTGGAACAGGAAAAACTGGGGCGGCTCACCCTGCACCAGCACGCACCGACGGTGTATGACAACCCTTTCGACCCGGCAGCATACGAACGACGGATGGGTTCCCCATTGCGCGAACTGGCCAGCCGCGGTTTGCTGATTGTGTTGAGCGGCGATGCGCATTCGCGCAAGGAACCCCTTCCGATGCCTTCGCCCTACGATCCGGCCGGGATGTACGCAGGCCCGGACCTCATACATATCGACATCAAGTCCGCGAGTGGCGGTACCGCCTGGAATTGCATCGCCGGTGGCTGCAAAGCGCACGAGTTCACCGGAAACATTCCATTCGACCACGCTGCCAATACGCTGATGGACGGCAAGGCATTTGGCCACGACTTCGTGTATCTGTTGCCGCAGTTCACGGCATCGCCGCCGAAGCTTCCGGCTTCGAACTAGAGATCGAAGACGATCACCGGCGCGAGCGCCACGAACGCCGCCGCCGCTTGCGCCGCAAGCACGAACATGGCCTGTGCCGGCGAGCGCGGCATCCATCTCAGCGCGAAGAACGCCGCGATCGGCGCCTGACCGGCGATCAGTAGTTGGAACACACGGGCAGCGGTGTCTTCATCGGCAGGGCGTTGCCCGGAGCTCACGGTGGCGATGTTGAACAGCACCAGGCCGAGCGCGGCAGCCGACATCGCCAACGGCATCCAGGCGCTCGCGTTGCGAAACAGCGAAGCTTGATTGAGATAAGGCATTGTTCCCTCTGACAGCGCGCCACACCTTCCACGATGGTGCGCAACAGGTTCAACGGCTTTTTCGCTTGTGCAGCCTCGGTCGTGTATTCTTGCGCGCCTTCTCAACCCGCTGAAAATCCAGACATTCCCGATGCAAGAACGATACGAAGCCGCCGCGGTTGAGCGTGCTGCACAGACTTTTTGGGACGAGGACCGCGTCTTCGAAGCGCGCGAAAACGTCACCGAGGAAGCGGGCAAGTTCTACTGCCTCTCCATGTTCCCGTATCCGTCGGGGCGGCTGCACATGGGCCACGTGCGCAACTACACCATCGGCGACGTGCTCACGCGTTTCGCGAAGATGCAGGGCAAGAGCGTGTTGCAGCCCATGGGCTGGGATGCGTTCGGCTTGCCGGCCGAGAACGCGGCCATCAAGAACGGCGTGCCGCCGGCGAAATGGACGCGTGACAACATCGCGTACATGAAGGCGCAGCTGAAGTCGCTGGGCTTCGCCTTCGACTGGTCGCGCGAAATCGCCACCTGCGACCCTAGCTACTATCGCTGGAACCAGTGGTTCTTCCTGCGCATGCTCGAGCAGGGAATTGCGTATCGCAAGACGGGCGTCGTGAACTGGGATCCGGTCGACCAGACCGTGCTCGCCAACGAGCAGGTCATCGACGGTCGCGGCTGGCGCACCGGCGCCATAGTCGAGAAGCGCGAAATCCCGATGTACTACCTCGGCATCACGCGGTATGCCGAGGAGTTGTTAGGCGACCTCGAGAAGCTGCCGGACTGGCCCGAGCGCGTGAAGACCATGCAGGCCAACTGGATCGGCAAGTCCGAGGGCTGCGAGATCGCCTTTCCGTATTCCACGAACACCAGCGCGCTCATGGGCGCCGACGGCGCGCTCAAGGTGTTCACCACGCGCGCCGACACCTTGTTCGGCGCGACCTTCATGGCGATTGCCGCCGAACACCCGTTGGCGCTGGCCGCTGGCGCACGCAATCCGAATCTCCAGGCTTTCATAGACGAGTGCCGACGCGGCAGCACGATGGAAGCCGACATTGCGACGCAGGAGAAGAAGGGCATGCGCACCGGCTTCTCGGTGCTGCACCCGTTCACCGGCAAGCCCGTGGAAGTGTGGGTGGCCAACTACGTGCTCATGGCTTACGGCGAAGGCGCCGTCATGGGCGTACCTGCGCACGACGCGCGCGACTACGAGTTCGCGCTCAAGAACAAACTGCCGATCGTGCAGGTGATCCGCTCGAAGGCGGGCGCCTACGCCAACGTCGATCCGCCCTGGCAGGACACGTACACCGAGTACGGCGTCACCATGAACTCGGGCGATTTCGACGGCCTGGAATTCCAGCCCGCGATCGACGCCATCGCGTCGGCGCTGGAGAAGAAAGGACTCGGGCGCAAGAAGATTCAATGGCGCCTGCGCGACTGGGGCATCTCGCGCCAGCGTTACTGGGGCTGCCCGGTGCCACTGATTCATTGTGCGACTTGCGGTGTCGTGCCGGTACCCGATGACCAGCTGCCGGTGGTGCTGCCCGAAGGATTGGTGCCTGACGGCTCCGGCAATCCGCTCAACAAGACGCCCTCATTCTACGAGTGCAAATGTCCCAAGTGCGGCGCCGATGCGCGGCGCGAGACGGACACCATGGACACGTTCGTGGACTCGTCCTGGTACTTCCAGCGCTTCGCATGCCCTGACGCCGCGACCATGGTCGACGCGCGGGCTAACTACTGGCTACCCGTGGACCAGTACATCGGCGGCATCGAACATGCCATCCTGCACCTGCTGTATTCGCGCTTCTGGACCAAGGTCATGCGCGACATGAAGCTCATCGATATCGATGAGCCGTTCAAGAATCTGCTGACGCAGGGCATGGTCCTGCACCACATCTACTACCGCGAACCCGCCCCGGGCCGCCGCGAGTACTACAACCCCGCCGATGTCGAAGCCGTTCTGGACGGGAGCGGCGAGCGCAAGGGCGCAATCCTGCTCACCGACAACCAGCCGGTGGAATGGGACGGACTCGGCACGATGTCCAAGTCCAAGAACAACGGCGTGGACCCGACGGCGTTGGTTGAGCAGTTCGGCGCCGACACGGCGCGCATGTTCATGATGTTCACGGCGCCGCCGGAACAGACGCTGGAGTGGTCGGAGGAAGGCGTGCAGGGCTCGTTCCGGTTCATCCGCCGGCTGTGGAAAGCGGTGTACGACCAGGTGAATGCACCGCCGCCGGCCGATGCCATCGAGACGAGCGAGTTCGACAAGTCAAAGCTCACCGCCGCGCAGAAAGAGATGCGCCGCATCGCGCACTCGACACTGGCGAAGGTCACGGACGACATTGGCCGCCGGCGCAGCTTCAACACGGCCGTGGCCGCCGTCATGGAATTGCTCAATGCGATTGGCAAATTCGACAGCAAGCCGCTGGCTGGCCGCGTGGTCGCTCACGAGGCGCTCGAGATCGCGGTGATGTGCCTGTCGCCGATGATTCCGCACGTCACGCATCAACTGTGGCGCGAGCTTGGCCACGAACAGGCGCTGGCGCTGGAACGCTGGTGGACGCCGGATGCGGACGCGCTGGTGCAGGATGAAATCGAGATCTCGGTGCAGGTCGGTGGCAAGATGCGCGCGCGCGTCAGAATCCCGGCCGATGGGACCCAGGAAGTTGCAATCGCCGCCGCCCTGGCCGACGCTAACGTGAAGAAATTCGTCGAGGACAAGCCGATCAAGTTTGCGAAGTACGTGCCGGGCAAGCTGGTGAACATCGTCGTATGAAAATGAAATGGGGTCTGGCCCCAATTCTGTTGTTGCTCGCCGGCTGCGGATTTCACCTGCAGGGCCGCCAGCCGTTGCCGGCGCCGTTCGCGTACACCTATCTCGACACCAAGGACGAGCAAACCGACTTCGTGCAGGACTTGCGCAAGGCGCTCCTCGCCTCGAACGTGAAGGTGATCCGCACGCAGGGATCCTCGACCGCCACCATCGATGTGCACGAAGACGAGCTCACCGAACGCATCCTCTCGGTATCGGCGCGCAACATCCCGACCGAATACGAGCTCACGTATCGCGTGAAATTCTCGGTGGTTTCAGGCGGCAAGACGCTCATCGACAAGGAAGAGATTTCCGCGACGCGCGACATCAGCTTCACCGAATCGCAATTGCTCGCCAAGGAACGCGAGCAGGAAATCCTGCGGGCGGCGCTGGCACGGGATCTGGTGGCGCTGGTGATGCGCCGACTCGCCGCACTCGAAATGTGAACGCGCGACCCGCCGTCGCCGATGTGCTGCGCGTGGGTCCAGTGGCCGACGCTTCGATTCTTCGTCTCACCAGCCGTTACGGCGTCGATCTGCGTCACCATGCCGCGGGCGAATCTTTGCCGGGATCCTACTGGGGCGACAGCGAAGCGGGGCTTCGCGGCAAAACGCTGCATCTGCGCGCCGACACGCCGCTGCACTCACTGTTGCACGAGCTGAGCCATTTCGTTTGCATGCCGCCTGGGCGCCGCGCCGGCCTCGATCGCGACGCCGGTGGTGACGACGCCGAAGAATGCGCGGTGTGCTTCCTGCAGATTCTGCTGGCCGACGAGCTTCCGCGGCTCGGGCGAGCCCGCATGTTCGAGGACATGGACGCCTGGGGTTACACGTTCCGGCTGGGTTCGTCGCGGGCGTGGTTCGAGCAGGACGCGGAAGATGCCTGCATCTGGTTGCGCCACAACGGCGTAGTGGATGAAGGCAATCGGCCCACTTTCCAGCTCAAGAAATGAAAATCATCTTCCTTGCCGGCATGGCGCTGCTCGCCATGCTGGTGGTAGTCGCCTGCGGCGGCATTGCCTTCACGGCTGCCAACGCGCCGGCGTTGTTCGGCGAATTCGACCGTCGCGCCGACGTGCCCTATGGCACGCTCCCGCGTCAGCGCCTGGATGTGTACACGCCCTGGCACGCGACCGGCAAACCCATCATCGTGTTCTGGTACGGCGGCGGCTGGGAGAGCGGCCGGAAGTCGCAGTACCGCTTCGTCGGCGCCACACTCGCCAAGGCGGGTTACGTCGCGGTGCTGCCCGACTACCGGCTGTTTCCGCAAGTGAAGTTTCCCGCATTCGTGCAGGACGGGGCCGAGGCGCTCGCCTGGGTAGTTAGTCACGCCGCCGAGATCGGCGGCGATCCGAAGCGCATCTATCTCGCCGGGCATTCCGCCGGCGCTCACCTGGCGGGCATGCTGGTCTACGACCGTTCGCAGCTCGAGCGCGTCGGGCTTGCGCCCGATACCGTGCGGGGATACATCGGTCTCTCCGGCCCGTACGCGCTCGATCCCAACAACGACACCTACCGCACGATATTCGCCGCTCCGTTCGGGCTCGCGGACTGGCAACCCGTGCAGCTCGCGAAGCGCGGTGCGCCGCCAGCGTTGCTGCTGCATGGCGAAGCGGATGACGTGGTCGAGGTGAGTCATGCGCGCAGGATGGCGGCGCAGCTCGAGGCGCTGGGAGTCGACGTGACTTTGAGGATTTATCCGGGTCGCGGACATCGCGACACGGTGGCGGCGTTCGCCGTGCCATCGCCGCACAAACTACCCGTGCTGGAGGAGATCCGGCGCTTCATCGACGCCACCTGATCGAAAGATAGACCGCCGGCGTCGCCATGGCGTTTAATCCTCGAAGCACGAGGTATGCCATGACGATAAGAAGAATAAGTACGATCGCGTTGCTGCTGGCCGCGGCGGGTATTGGCTCCATGGCGACCCCGGCCAACGCCGCCAATCCGACGCTGATGGCCCACGAACGCGGCATCGAGGACCCGGGGAAGCACAGCGAGGCGTTGCGGATCGCAACCCTCGACATACGCGTTGACCTCGTCGGGACGATTGCCGACACCACCGTGACGGCGAAGTTCGTCAACCCAGCCGAAGATTTCCTGGAAGGGCGATTCACGCTCGATCTGCCGGCCGGTGCTGTGGTCACGGGATACGCACTCGACGTCGACGACACGCTGATCGACGGTGTGCTGGTGGACCCGCTGAAGGCGCGGCGCGAATACCAGGCGCGGGTTCGCGAGAATGTCGACCCCGGTGTCGCCGAGGTGTCGCGCGGCAACCGGTTTTCCACGACTATCTACCCGATCCGCTCCGGCTCGAACCGAACGATCCGGCTGCGGTTTTCGGCGCCTGTTCACCCTGAGTCCGGGTTCACCATTCCATTGGCCACCGCGAAGCCGGTCGGTCGCTTTGCCATCGAGGTGCGCGCCAGCGCGGTGGCAGCCGCGCCCGCTCTCACGCTGCCGCGAGCGGTGATCGCCGACTGGCGTGCCGCGGGATCCGGTTTTGTGGCGAACGCGGCCATCGCGGGCAAGTCACTGACGGGCGAGCTGCACATTGCGCCCGTGAAGCCTTCGGACAAGGGCCTCGCGACCCGGCATCCGAACGGCACGCGGATGTTCCAGATTTCCGATTCGGGGGCGCCGCGCGCGGCGGCCACGGCCCAAACAGGTCAGCGCGTGCGCGTCTATTGGGACCGTTCCCTGTCACGGCGCGACGATCGGCTGAATGAAGAGCTGGCGCTGCTCGACAAATACCTCGCGCAGGCGAAGCCCGCATCGATCGATCTCGTGGTCTTCAACAGTAGCGGTGCGCGCGTCCGGCGCGCCGCACCCTCGGACATTGCGGCAATCCTGCGGGGCGTGCTGTATCGGGGCGCCACCAGCTTCGCGGTGCTGGAAAAACTCGCGGCGCCCGCCGCGGACGTCTGCCTGGTGTTCAGCGACGGCGTCGTGACGATCGATGCACGCCGCGATTTCAAGCCGGGCTGCCAGGTCTTCGCCATTGCTTCCGCTCCCGATGCCGACCCCGGGTTCCTCGCGCGCCTGACGCGCGCCACTGGCGGCGCGGTGCTGCGGCTCGGTCGCCAGAGCGACGCGGAGATCCTCTCGCGGCTGCGCGATTCAGCGCCGCGCGTGGTCGAGGCTCGGGCTGAGGATGGAAGCGCGCTGCGAATTGCCAGCATCGAGTCGGGCGCCAACGGCTGGCTCGTGGTGGGCGAAGCCCCGGAGGCGGGCAGTGTGATCCTGCGCCTGGTGGGGCTGGGCAACGGCATCACCGAGCGGCGATACAGCGTGCTGACCGCACCGGCAGAGAAATTTGCAGGCGCCGGCGCTTTGTGGGCCGCGGACCGCGTCGCATCGCTCGGCGCAGAGGATGGCGCGCACGAGGCGCTGGTCACGCTTTCGCGCAGGTTCTCGGTCGCGAGCCCGACTTTGTCGTTCATCGTGCTCGAACAACCGTCCGACTACGTCGAAGCGGACATTGCGCCTCCCGCTAACTACCCCAAAGGGCAGATG
>Ga0307513_10005776_pt1 | contig 16273 bp, 9 predicted proteins | sample 15_EM_MG_FD_202174 | JGI IMG/M metagenome (GOLD analysis project Ga0307513, IMG submission 202174) | Populus trichocarpa ectomycorrhiza microbial communities from riparian zone in the Pacific Northwest, United States - 15_EM | ecosystem: Host-associated > Plants > Roots > Unclassified | place... | reverse complement strand
AAAAAATATTTTTAAAATACAAAAACATAAAAACCCCTGAATCTCCGTTTCATAGCATGAAAAGCATATTAAAACAGGAAGAAGAAGAGAGACATGTCCCTTTGTACCATTATTTCTACCTCTTTTATTCAGACAGCAACCAAACACCAAAGTAGATACTAATGAAAGATTAAATACATGAATAAAAACAAAAAGAGAAGCAGCAAAGAGAATTCAAGGAGAAATTGGCGGACAAAATTTCTTAGCATCAAAAAGTTTCTCTACCCTAAGAACACTGAATCAGGGTGGAATGAGTGGGATTGGCAGTTGACTAGTTCAGCTCTAATGATTTTGAAATACAAAAGCTTGCCTCAACCTAGACCCTACTTTATGGACATCATTGAACAAATACAACTGTTCCCTCCTCTTATTTGTTCTCTTCTCTCATGTAATTATTGCCAACTTTCAATTGCCCCTTCCCAACTAAACTTATTCTCTGTTACAAAATATGGTAGCGATGCATGCTCGAGGGGAGTGAATTGCCTTGCCTTTGCCATGATAAATTACTTATTCCTAAAGGGACTTTGTGCAAGCACCTACACCTGTGCCTTCAGCCTTCCCATTTGTCTTCCAGTTTGCTGAATGCAACAGCTGCAAGGAAAGCAGCACCAGCCACTTTATTTTGGAACCCTTGGCCTGCTCTTGCTGACTCTCACCTGGAGGTTTTGGGCATGCCATCTTGTTCAAAAATCCGGTATGCCACTTGACCTTGAAGAATACTCTGTTACCAGCTTTAGAAACATGGATGATTTATCCTCTAACAGCCGTGTTGGAGTATCAAACTCTGCAACTAGACCTGCACAAAAGAACATGTTTCATGAGCATGTTGTAGTGGCTCGATTATACACATGGGATACCCGTCTCCAAATGTTGCTTAATAATGTGACTACCACAGCAGTCCCAGACAGTTGTAAAGAGTTCACTAAGAGGGGCAATAGGGATAAATAACCAAATTAGTCCCCGAAGATTAAGTTGTCAAGCTTGTGAACCCAAAGCCCTGAAAAAAACTGTTTTGCAGACAAATTTGGACAGGTAAAACAGACAGGACCATTCTGATCTAATGACGTCGTAACTAGATTCTCAGGAGAGAAAAAAATGACGTCCTAGCTAGAGGTTGTGATTGAAATTGTTAACCATGTCAAGATTCTGAGCCACATTTACCAAGTAACCTCTTGACTCTGAACCCAAGAAACATTTAAATGGTTCTCGATCCAGATGAAAGGTTAGATTTTCACTTCATAAAACTCCTCCCAAAAGAAATTTTCACTTAATCAAAGTTGTTTATGTTAATTGTTTCATACTACTTGGAGTTAAAAAAAAAAATATATATATATATATATATATAGACACGCACCATCACTGAGAACCAGAACAAGGTCACTGTCAATGACAGTTGGGATTCGATGTGCAATTGTGCACACCGTGCAATTCTTAAACTCTGTCCGGATAATCTTTTGAATGAGATTATCAGTAGCTGTATCAACAGATGCTGTCGCTTCATCAAGCACCAGAATTCTTGCCTGCTTAAGCAAAGCACGACCCAGGGCAACAAGTTGCCGCTGTCCTACACTCCAGTTATCTCCATTTTCCACAACTGCAGATTATGCACTCAATTACAACCAATCATTTATTTGAATGCACCAATAAAACTTTGACAGTACCACTACATTAACAACTTGTTGTTACATACCTAGTGAGTCAAGCTTTTGCTCTTTCTGTCGGACTATCTGTCCTAGTTGAGACTTATCAAGAGCCTGTGCCAAATAGTTGAACTGTTAATTGGGGCACATCATCATAAATGCATACACGTAATTTTAAGATTCAATGCAGTTTATGTTTTGGCATACAAGGCAACATATTGTTAAAGGCTGGAAATAAAGTCATCAAATCTACAGTGATTTAAATTGGACCATTCAGTACATGCTTTGGGGATTGTGTAAAAAAAATAGAATTGCAATTTGGAAAGAAAAAAAATTACTCTTGAATCTCAATTCCAGAACAAACTAAATAAATTTATAATAATAACAACATCACGCAAAGATTTCTCAGAATTCTTAGACATTTCAAGATCAGTCATAATTTTAATAATTCAGGCACCACTGAGATTTTTTTAAATTCTTCGACATTGTTCAGGAAGAAGAGAAAGACCTGCCAAATTTCCTGATCTGAATGCTCTTCAAGGGGATCAAGGTTTCCCCTAATGGTCCCTTCGAATAAAGTAGGATCCTGGGGTATGATACTCAGGCGGCTACGAAGATCATGGAGGCCAATTGAAGAAATATCGATGTTGTCTATAATGATCCTCCCACTAGCTGGTTCAATTAACCGAAATAATGCTTGTATCAGTGTAGATTTACCACTTCCAGTTCGTCCCACAATTCCAATTTTGTTCCCACCAGGAAAAGTACAGGATATCCCATGAAGCACCATAGGAAGATTCTCACCATAACGAACCTTCAGAAATAAAAACAGTGCTGATTGTTAATAACAGACTCAAATCAAAATGATCATGGCCAAAGGATAAGGGAAATCAATTCCAGAAAAAAGGGATTATGATTCTCCTTTAGGAAATGCTTTGCAAATAACAGAACATATAACAGATTAAGAAATCTGACTCGAAATAATATTGAGCAATTAAAAGAGTTCCTCAACATGACAATGCACATGCATACTGGAATAACTTAACAAAATACCTTTAAATCGATCAGATCAATTGTTCCATTCTCTGGCCACGAGGATGGAGGGCGAGAATCCTCTATAACTGGTGGGGCTTCACCAGGAAGTTGGCTGTACTGATAGATCCTTTCAATGGAAATAATTTTATTTTCGAGCTTGCAAAAGCTAAGTATCCACCGTGATAAGCGTGCATTTAAATTAAGGCCATATGTCACAGCAAGCCCTGCCATGCCTGTAAAAAACAAGCAAATGTGAATAGAAGAACCATAAATTCACAAATTCCAAATGTTACATATTATCAGATAGATCAAGTAATGCACAGTAACATCCTTACTTGGATCAATACTTCCCTGGGGAAAGCTAACAAGTAAAACCATGCAGAAAGCAAATACAAAGGTTGAAAGCAATTCCATGCGTAGGCAGAGCCACTCGATAGCAGCAAGACTGCAAAAGAATGGACGAGCAAAACAATCAAGAAGATACAGATTCCTCTTCAGGAACCTCTTCTCTTGCCCAAAGCCCCTTATTGTGGCTGCTCCTGCAATTGTCTCACCAAAAAGATGGATGATTGGAGATTTCTGGATGCTAACAATACGGACCAGTTCCCTTGATGAAGCCATGTAGTATTTCTGCAATCATGGATACTAATAATAAGGCAATTTATCCTTCAATATCATTTATACAATAGATTTAACAGAATATGAATCCTTAAATGGGTAGTTAAAGTCAAAATGCTATAGGATTTATGTTCATCATCAACAACCTCAGTCTTTTCTAATTATTTAGTGGAAATTAAATTTCTTCAGTGATGATTGGAACAGCTCAAGGTACTGGCAGAGAAATGATGAGGTTTCAAGCATTTGAATCATCAAACCAAAAAAAAAATCAGTTTCTGAAACCATACAGATATCAATTTATACGATGGGTACAGCGGCAATGTGTATTGACTTTCAGTTGCAAAAAAGGTAATATAATGTTTAAAGACGTAAAAGACTACATTGAGTGAAACTTGAAGGAACAAAGGATTGTTACTGAAATGGAAGTCAAGAAAAAGATTGACAATTAACTCCCAACATCCACCTTATGGATTTTATGCTTTACTCAAAATGAGGCTCTTGTGAATGCCTAGTGGTCTCTAGAATCAGTTTGCATAATTACAAAGCAATATCTGTTCATTTCCCTAATCTTGTCCAACAACCAACAATGCCATTGTTAACTCAGGGAAAAGGATAATTAATCACCTGCATCCAGAAGCAAGCAACAGCCATTGGAACAACAAGCAACAAAACTTGCCAGGTGACTTTGGTCATTACACCAACAATCCCAAAAAGCTGTATGGTAGTTGAAGCAAATCCACCAAGCCTGAAAGGAATATCAAGATCCACTACACTTTGATCAATTGACACCTGTAAGGTTGTAAATGATCAGCACAAAGCAAAGTGAAAGACATAAAAGAGAGACAAAGGAAGCAAAGAAAAAGAAAATAGTTGTCTACCATATATGGGTGGAGAACATGTATAGGATATATATTTCCAGCAAAAAAAGATGAACTTACACGATTCAAGATCCGTCCAGCTGGAGTAGAGTCAAAAAAAGACATTGGTGCTCGGAACACACTTCTAAGCATCTTCAGAAACAATTTCTGAGCTGCTGCTAAACCAAATGTAGCAACCAGAACAGCCCTGACAAATATAAACCACGAGCTCCCAAAAGCAAGGGCCATATAAACACCAAGAAGGACCATAGGGCTCACTCTAGGCTGGCCTCCTTCCATTTGGGGATTTGCCCAGGCCATCCACCAATTACTAGCTATTTGAAGAAATTGAAATGAAGCTTGAGCAAGGATTATGAGTGGAATCAATAAGCCTTTATATGCTGCAGCCATATAGGACAAGTAAACCTTCATGTTGACTCTTCCTCTTACTCTTTCCTCTTCCTGAACAAGCTGCTTTTTCCTTGAACGTTTTCCTTTCTTTTTCTCTTTGATTGCTTTCTGATCTGAAGCTGATGCACTCTCTTGCACTTCCTTTGCTAAGCTTTCAATACTACATTCTGACGCGTTGCATTTTTTATGTAGTGTGGCAGATCCATCCAACAACAAATTTTCATCTGATTCATCTGATGAGTGATTTAGAATATCCATAGCCCCAATTGCTTCATTGTGAGCTGAGACTAAGGTGTTAAAGTCAGTTCCTGCTTGCAAAAGCTCATCATATTTCCCTGCCTGTATTATGCGGCCTTCCTTGAGAACCTGGTGTGATGAAGATAGATATCAGAGAATATTTTTTTATGGAATAAAGAAGGGAAAAGAGAAGCATCAAAGCATCAAATACATGGTCTTTGATTTACCTTCTTTAAAGCCCCCCTTCCCCCAAAAAAAATGTATAGTGAGGGTCTTACAAAATGAAGTAAGCACAAACATGATCTAATACTTTTGTTGAAATGTGTTACAACATTTTATGCAAACATGTGCTAATATTCTACAAAGTGACGATGCCCAGTTGTAGATGCTAAGAACCTATGATGCTACCAGAAAATTGGTCGAGTTAAAAAAGGTGAGATGGCTATCCACGAATGTTAGAATGGCTATCCTAGTCTCTAATTAAACACAACATGGTATTTAAATCAAGCTAAAAGGGAAACATGCAACTCTATGAGATGCAAAACGTAAACCATAGATACCAAATCAGTTCTTTCATTACACAAGCATTACATAGAGGAAAGATATTAAAACAACTCCATACCAGAATTAAATCGGCGGCGGGTAGAAATTCAACCTGATGGGTCACAAAAACCACAGTCTTACTTGCTAATGCTGTCAATATGTATTCCTGCAGTTCACAACACATTTAGGCAAACTGCATTCATTTGAAAAGCAACATTGATTTTACACAGGGAAAGTCCAACCTTGAACAACTCTGAACCAGTATGCGCATCAACAGCACTGAAGGGATCATCAAGCAAATAAATGTCTGCATCTTGATATAATGCTCTTGCTAGTTGAACCCGCTGCTTCTGGCCACCGCTCAAGTTTATACCTCTATCACCAATAATTGTCTGATCACCATGTGAGAAGAGTTCCAAATCCTTTTTCAGTGAACAAGCATTGATTACGTTTTTATACTTTGCTTTATCCATTGGACTTCCGAATATAATATTTTCTTCAATATTTCCAGATTGTATCCATGCTGACTGTGAGACATAAGCAGCGGTGCCACAAATTCTCACCTGGAAAAGGAAAAGGGAGAACAGGAATGAATCTTCAATGCATAATAGATTCCAGAAAGAAATCACATTTAACCGGAAATATCATTTAAGCTACGAAATTAAGAAAATAGGTCCATGAATCTAACTTACTTCGCCAGAGATTTTGGGAATCTCGCCAAGGATGCAGGAGAGAAAGCTTGATTTGCCAGAACCAACCACGCCACAAACAGCTACCCGCATCCCCCTCTCGACTTTCATTTGTATCCCTGATAATGTGGGCCTTGAAGAAGAAGAAGAAGAAGGGTCCCAGCAGAATGCAGCATCTTTAATTTCTATGGCCAAGTTTGTAATGCTTCGAGGCAGAACAATGGTTGCATCTTCCTGCAACTCTTCCTCCTGCAGGAATCCGGAAATTCTATCAAGAGAAACTTTAGTCTGGGCCATCATCGACACCAAGTCAGGGAAATTCCTCAGTGGTTCTTGTAGTATTCTGAAGGTGGCCAAAGCAGAAAGAACACCTCCCGCTGTGAGCTGATCACCTAACAATATAGAAGTACCAAAAGTGACAGCTGAAACAAATATGGGAGAGCTCCAGAAAATGAAGGTAATAAAAGCTTGTGAATAGAGGGCTTTCCGAAGCCACCGGAACTCCACACCTCGCATCTCCTCCAATTTTACTCTATACCTGTCCTCCCAAGCCTGCAACTTCAGAATCCTCATGTTCCTGAGGCACTCTGATGTTTTCCTCATCCTTTCATCCTTGGCAGCCATTAATTTGTCTTGATAATCTTCTTGTATCCTAGCCACGGGGATTGTGATAACAATGGAGATAATGGTGGCAATCAAAGTTGCAAAGGAAGCAATTCCAACATTCTTATACAAAATTGCAAGAGCAAGAACTATTTGCAGGGGAAGCATCCATATATCATGGAGATACCAAGAGTAATCCCCTATTCTTTGGACATCAATTGCCATGTAGTTAACAACCTCTCCACTGGTGTGATTTTGCTTGGCCAAGCTCGACAGCTTCAGTCCCTTTCGGTACACCATTGCTGTTAAAGCTGACCTCACTTGCATACCCAAGATGTCAACCCCAAGATACCATTGCCGGGTCGTTAACGTCTCCACAAGCTTGGCTGAGAAGAATATCCCAGCAAGAATATAGCCCTCGTGAGGGAAAGTCTCCTTACCCCCCAGATAATCAACAAAATAGCTAATCATGTACGGACCAACGTATGAAACAAAGGTGTTCAACAAGGCAAAGATGGCATTGCAAGCTGCTTCCTTCCAGAATGACTTCAGAATTGCCCAAGCTAAAGACGGCTGCTTGGAAGGATTTTCAGCTTTTCTTCTTTCCCAATTTGAATTCAAAATCTTATAGTTTGTCTTGGCACGATCTTTCGGTGCAAGAAGGGGAATGTCCTTAAGCTCTAGCGGTCTCTTTGCGCCAATAGAAAGAAGGGGGTTTAACCAAGAAAGGGTTACTAAGCTGAATAGCCCAGCATCGCTATAAGGAGTGACCTTAAGACACCCTGCCTCTTCTTCAAGAAGCAATGGCTCCTGAAGGTCAGAGTTCCTACAAACTTGCATACCAGTAACACCTCTAAATGCAACAAAACATAGAAAAGCAAGAGCTGGGGTTGCAGCAAAATTCGCCACAACATGAGAACTCAAATGCTTTGAACCTTCAGTAAAAAAACTGCTCCCGTCAACATACAAAGTACACAAACAAATCAAAAATGAGAAAAACCACCACACCCTCAACAAGACAGGAAATTTCTCAGACAGCTTAAATTTACATTGAAGAGCTGAAAAGCTCAAGACAAACCAAGCCAAACCTTGAGCAGCAGGTACACAAATCTCAGACCAATCCACATCGTTCCCCTTAACAGCCTCTCTAATCAGAGCAACTCCATCAAACCCCAACACCAAGAATTGCAAGAGCAAAACATAGAAACAACAAAACAGACACAACTTAAAACCCGTACCGATTATAACATCACGAATCTCTCCGTCTACACTAGACCTTCGAATTGGAGTCGGATTGGGAACTGTAGAATCATCCTTAAGGATTCTAACTCTGCCAACACAGACAAATATCTGCCTTGCAGAGATAATGAAGAGAGAGACGATAAAAAGTGTCAAATTCACACAAATGGAGGCGAGTTCCAACGTGGGCAGGCCTTGAATTGCCTTCAAAACACGGTTGGTTGATTCTGAGCTGATATTATTAAGCAAGAAAACGATACCCATTATTGGAAACAAGAGGTAGTGATTGAAGAAAGTAAGCCCTCGTTGTGGTCGTCAATGAAAGGCAGCAGCAATTTGATGAAGAGGAGAAAAGATCAAATCGTATAAAGAAGAGGGGCATTTCACCATCTGGGTTTTGAACAGAAAGGTGTTGCTATATTGGAAATAGAATCTGCAGACACATTGCACAAAGAAACAAACAGGTTTTCATCAACAACGGACACGAATACAGAAAGAGAAAGATTATAAAGAACCCTCCTTTCGTCTTTGCTTTGATCCTTCAACCTACAGACTCTCTCTCTCTCTCTAAAGAAACAGAAGGAGACAAAGAGAGATGGACGGCAAAAATCTCGAAATCTGAAAGGGAAAACACCAAAGTTACTGACCTCGAAAATCGTCCAGGGTAAGCCGGTGGCGATTGTCGAGGTAAAACCAGCCTGTGATTGATAGGAACCTCTTCGTATCACCTTAAACACCCAAAAAATAAAAATCTATTTTCCTTCCCCTCCTCCTACACCACACACGCGCACACATATAAAGAAACAACGAGAAGCAAGCAAAAAGGACTTAGCTTTCAAACGCAAAGATGGAGAGAGAGAAAAGGAGAGAAGTAGAAAGACTGCAACTTTTGATCTCTCTTTCTCTTATCTTTTATAACGATAGGAAATAAATGTAATTGACTAATGTTTTTATCTCTTGGTTTTCACATATATCTATAATTGAAGTTTGCTGCTACCTTGGACGGTTGCTGGTAGTAACTATAGCACTTGCCGTGTTGGATGTTTCAATGTGCTGTGAGTCACTCGTGGTGACAGAAATGGGAGGTGTTCCTTTAGACCAGAGTCTAAAGGTTCTACCTTTTCCTTGATAATTAACAACGTTTTCAGGTTTTTAGCTTATGCTATCACTTCGCTTGAGTTCACATATCACATATATACATAGACATATATACATATATAAATACATATAAAACCAAAAAAAAAAAACAAAGAGATAGCCAGCCAGACGACAGGGGTATGAGAGAGCTTGAGGCTGTGGAGGAATAATGAGATGGGAGTGTGAGAATAAGAATATTAATTGCTACAGCATATTTGTGAGGCAGAATGTGGATCAAAGTATGTGATAAGATCTTGATGGAGATCCAGTTAAGAATGGGTTGAAAATAAATTATATTATTTTAGATTAGAGATAGAGTTGTTTGTTTATGCTTTACAGTGGAAGATGACGTTGGATTTCAAGTGAGAGTGTATGAGTGTGATGCCCATGATGGTAAGCTTTTGAGGTCATTGATTTTTAATTTCTCATGCTTTCTACATCGGACAACCTTTATTTATTTATTTATTAGCATATAGTATACGTATAAATAAAAAATCGTATTTGTTTGGAGATACATGAACATAAATTAAATATGTTTTCACAATATTTTTTATTTAAAATAATAAAACATGTCTTTACTATCTTTATTTTTTTCTATCTAGACAAAGTAATCAAACACTACTCAATAAGTATTTTTGTATTTTTTTGAGATTGTGATAACTTCTACATTTTTTATGTTTTTCAATAACACACTTGCTTTTAAAAGATTAAATTAATTATTTTTTTAATATTTCTTGGTGATCGTGCTGATAAAAAAATAAAAAATAAAAGTATCACGACACTAAACACATCAAGTGCTTATATAGAAGAGGAAAAATAAATTTTTAAATGTTTTTAAATGATTTTAATACCTGTATATTAAAATTAATGAGAGAAAAAAAATCAAATATAAACATTTGCGATCAAACTCGAACTATATATCATCAAACAAGAGTGAGTGTGTTGCATGGTAACAAAGGACACCAATTAACAATGTATACAAAGACAAGATCGTGCATTATTTATGTCACAACTCACAAGTGTTCATCAGACAAACTGGCATTGTCAGTGGGACCCAGCTGCGTAGGAATGGAGGGAGGGCTGGTAATATTGTAAATAAACATTTTTTGTTTCTTGTGTTGAATACAATCAGCTACCCACTTATCTCAAGTTTCTCGGCTGCAGTCATGAAAATAAAGTTAAAAATGGCGACCTAACTTTTTGTGCTTGCTATATGACCGTCTACATAATTATTATTTTTTTTACATAGAGTATCCGTTTAGAAATGCTAGTGTAACTAGGGTGATTATTTTCGATGTAGTTTAGTTTTTATTAAAAAAAAGGTAAGTAGATCAAAAAAATTTAAAAAAAAACCGAAACCGAACCGGCCGGTTTTTTAAAATTTTAATTGGTTTTTTTTCACGGTTCAGTTTTTTCGATTATTTTTTTTTTGGTTTTCTCGGTTTTTTTACTCACCCCTAGTTGTACCCTATTTTTCTAGGTTTTAAAACTTTTTTAAGAAAATAAATTTATATTTTTTTATCTTTTTATCTTTTTGATATCAAAATTAAAAAATATACTATTTTAATATATTTTATTAAAAAAACACTTTAAAAAAGACTCTACAAATGTTAAACACGACTGCAATTGGGAGCTTCCAAGGATTGGAACGGCATGATCTTTTGCTATTGTAGTTACGAGTCCGCACTCGAGAACTAACTCGGAATTACTAGATCATCGGAATAATTCATGGGTTATTAGAACAATCTTGATTAATTATTTTTTATTAAAATAAAACATTTTGTTTTTTTATCCCTTTCATTTCATGTTAACTCCACCAAGTTTAGATCAGGTCAAATATATTATTAAAAATCTGAATATATCAATTAGTATTTTTCAAGTAAATATTTTATCCATTCAACTAAAAATCTAAACCGAATCAAGATAGGATCACAAATTTCTCGGGAGATCCAACAATCATGCTTCCTAGCTCTCCAGCATTACATAAAACGACAGCGCACCGGCAACACTACCAGGGAAAGAAAATCAGCTTCTCGCAGTCCGCATGAACCAGCAATTATCTCCTGGTATGATTGGAATTTAAGGTAATTCCAAAATGGCAATTAAAGCATCTAATTAATTGCCTTGATCCATTATGATCACTGTACAATTATTGTTAATTAATCAAAGCATCTAATTAATTACCAAAAAAGGTATTAAAAAAAATAATGCAAGACATTAAAAAAATATAACAAGAAGAAATTCTATTAATTATTAATGTAAATAGAATATTCAATAAAAATATGATAAAAACATATTTGCTCGGGTTAAAACATATTATTACTTATTGAATATTTTATTTATTTACATCTTATTGAATATTTTTATTGAATGTTCAATAAAAATACGATAAAAACATATTTGCGCGGGTGAAAACATATTATTACTTATTTATTATTTTAGATGATCATTTTTTAGTTGTTTTTAATTACTATGAGTTTAGTTTTAATTCTATTAATCATATTTTTTGCTTATTGATTGGTTAAATCTGTATAAGAGCACATTATGTTTGGTAGTGTGGTACCGGTTGCTTTTCAAATAACTTTTTCGTGTCGAAATACATGCAAATGATGTTTTTTTATTTTTTTAAAATTATTTTTGACATTAGCACATCAAAACGATTCAAAACATATTAAATTTTAGCAAAAAAAAAATTAAATTTTTTGGAAACGCGGTTTGCACCGCGTTCCCAAACGGTTTCAAAGTGAAAATTGATTAAGTAGATTTATCGGATTTTTTTCCATTCTGTAAAAAAATAAAAGATTTTATATTATATATTCCAATATCATATGATGTATGTTGTGGAGAATTCTCACTGGATATAAATTATTGTTTTTTATTGAAATCTTCTTATTACCAAGTACCGAACGGTGGAGAATTGTGAAACCATGTTCCTTCTATTATATTAATCATTAAAAAAAACACTCCGTTTTTTAATTAATTATTTAAATAAATCGAGTGAGGTTTTATTTTATTTAGCAAGGGCATATGACACTACGACAATTCGTTTTTTAATTAATCAGATATAGTCTCTGGTTATACTAAACCCGGCCTGGTAGGGTGGAAAAAATCAAATCAAAACCAATCTATTTTGATTCCTTTGATTTTATTAAAGCTTGTTATAATATTTTTTCAAAATACCTATGTTGATATCATTTTAGTATGTATTTAATATTACAGTGTAAAGAATTTTCTTTAAAACAAAATTATTTAAAAATATATTAGAATATTTTTTATTTTTTATATGAGCATAAAACATTGGAAAAAAAATTTGAGTTGATATATTTTAAAGCAGACACACTTTTAAAAACAATCTGAAAATAAACACTACTGCATTTTCAAATAGGTTAATTGATTCGGTTCAACTTGCCCAACTTATAACCTGCATTTTAGAGTGATAGAGTAGCCATGTTTAATAACTTTGTGATATTTTTATTTATTTTTTGCTCAGATCTTGTCTGGTATTATGGTAATGATTACTTTTTAAAATATGTTTTAGAAATATATTAAAATATTTTTTTATTTTTTAAAATTAATTTTTGACATTAACACTTCAAATATATATGAAAATAAAAATTTAAAAATTTAAAATAAAATTAATTATAAAAAAGGGGATTTTAGACGGTTTGCATGAATTGATGCTGGCTTGAGATAATGATTTTTATTATATATTTTATTTCACAGTAGTGTAATGGGAGCAATCACATCAAAGTTGGCAAACCATACGTCACTGGACTTGTATAGGGTTGCTCAGCAATTTGTCTCCTACTAGAAACTTCTTTCGTACGTATAATTGTACTCCTTATCAAAATTAATTATCACAAGTATATAAAATATCTTTGTATAATCATACTTATTCGTTTTTAAAAAATGTTTAAGCACACCAATATATATAAATATATAATTAATGTAAAAAAAAAAGATAAGCAAAACTCTCTAGTGGCAGGGGCAGGGCTGGCAGCGGCCCCGGCACTTGCAAGAATTTATTTTTCAGCCCCTAATGATTTATAGTCTTAGATCTGAAGTTAGAGAAATTTAAATCTTGATTCCCTGAGAAAGAATTTTTTAATTTAACCCCTCTAATTAAAAAATTGAAAGTATGATTGCAGTTGCTTTTCAAAATACTTTTCGTGTTAAAATATATTAAAATATTTTTTTTATTTTTAAAAAATTATTTTTAAAATTAACATATTAAAACAATCTAAAACATCAAAATAATTAATTTTTAACTAAATAAATAAATTTGGGGGAACCGGTGCCAAACGGCTTTTGTTGTGGCTTTTTCTTGAAATCAATGGCCGGCGTGTTGCATCCTCGTCATCAACCAACCAGTGGTCTGGAGTTAGCAAGTAGTTTACGTCTGTTGGCTTTTGTTTGGTTCTCACTGTCGGGTTTTAAAACCGGACGCGAGACTCTGAGTCATAGTTCAGAAAGGTGGTCCAGACTTATTATTTTTTTTAATAATAAAAGAGAAACTTTATTTAAAAAAATTAAAAAATTTGACGACTCAATTTAATTTTTAATTTTTTCTATTTTGTATTGATCTAGATTAGTTTATATTTCGGGTTAAATCACCAAATCAATCTAAATTTTCAAACTACGATTTAATTTATACAATTATTAGATGAAGAAATTGATTTTTAAATAATCGATTTTTTCTTTATCAGAACAATGTGGTTTTATTTCATTCTTGATCAATCAAGAATCTAACTTGGTGAGGGGATAAAATGGTTGAATGTTACTTACAATCAACTTAATAAATCCTCACATTATCATCTAAAATTCAAAAAATAAGTTGGAGGATGAAAAAAGAATTTATTAATATCGATCGTGAATGAACAATTTAATTTGGACAATACTTGTAGATGTAGGCAGTGTTTTGAATCTGTTTTTTTTTTTAATTATTATTTTTTAAAAATAAATTTTAGGTATTTTTTATGGTTTTGATTTATTGATATAAAAAAATATTCTAATATGTTTTTAATTTAAAAAACATTGATAGTGTTTTCTGATTTTTAAGGGAGGAAGAACATTCATGTTTGTTTTTGCGTTTTAAAAGTGTTTTTTTTTTAAAAATTGAATTTTTTTTTAAATTAATATTTTTTTAATATTTTCAAATTATTTTAATATATTAATATTAAAAATATATTTCAAAAAATAATCACTAATATACATTATCAAATACTGATGACTGGTGAGTTTTCATCATTGGCAACGTTGCTTTCATTTTGACACAGGGAATTGGACCAGCAGAGGACAGGGACGACCGACCAAAGAAAAAAAAGGTCCTAGAGCGTGTCTCATGACAGGTTGTAGTCAGTCTCAAGGTGTGAAAAACACTTCAAATTTACTTTGATTTTAAAGGAGTGTTGTTTACTAGGTAAAACTTGTTTTTTAAATTAATTTTTTATTTAAAAAATATCAAATTACTTTTTAGATATTTTTAATAACTTTGACATGCTAATATAAAAAAATAATATATTTTTAATTACAAATTATTCTTGTAAAAATACCATGCATCATATTACTAATGTATATAAAAAAAAACACCACTATTTGTTCCAGAAATATTTGCTTGACTTTATTTTTTCATGTTAATAATATCCTCAAACTCAAACTAAATATTTTGAATTTTGAATTTTTTATAAGTTTTTATATTAAAACATGTACGTTTATATATTTTTTTTACAATTTATTTTTAGATTTAAACTAAATGATAGTACGAGAAATAAATAATAAATACAAAAACTATACAAGAATATCTATAAAATGTCATTTTAACTTTTACTATCACGAAGAAGGCGCAAATTAAAAAGTTCAACATCCAAAAAAAAAAAAGTTTTTATGTAGAGAAAAATAAAAATTCCATGGAAAAATAATAAAGTTAAAATATGAAGCACCATGAAGAAACACGAGGTATTCATTTTTCTCTATTCACCACCACGTGTACGTCTCCATCATTGCTCCAAACACCACAAATTACCTGCAACAATATTCTCCGCCGCAGGAAAGGCAGAAATTATCAAAATCTACAAGTATTTATGTTCACCGGGTAAAATATTTGAAGCAGGATAAAGATTTATTTGGTTTTTATGATTTAAAAGAATTTTTTAATTTTTTTAATTAATATTTTAGTATTTTTAGATTATTTTAATGCGCTGATATTAAAAATAATTTAAAAAATAAAAAAATATACTATTTTAATATATTTTTAAATAATAAATATTTTAAAAAACAATCGCAACCAGGTCCAAGAAGCTCTACATGTAACTTATTCACAACACACATTGCTACTGCTCATTTCCTATACACTTTTCTCATGCTCTTCGTATCATTTTTTGTTCTATATATTATCTTCTTCGGAGAGTTTTTTATTCTGTAAAGAAATTTGTGCGGCAAGAAATAAACACCGAGCCTGTAGAAAAAAATCCAAGTTGCAGCCTGTAGAAAGTCATCGCTGGCTGAAGTTTTCACGACTTCATCATGATTAATTTTTTTTTTTTTAAAGTTGTTGCAGCAAGTTTTCACTCATTACATGTTTGCTGGGTATTTAACTATTGATTGTGTTAAAAATATTCAATTCAGCCACCATCCCCAATAGGTTATAGAATAATAATGCGTTTATATGATTATTAATTTTAGAGTTTGTATAATTAATCCGAATATTTAATCAAGATACATGTAATCTAATCCAAATATTTATTTTAATAGAAAAAAACGCACTAGAGGAGAAATTTATAACCATTCTTTCATTATCTACTTATTTTGTGGCTATGTGATGTAGTGATTTTTGTTTTTTGCCTGGCCATGAAAAAAAACATTTGATCAGTTAAATAGTTTGCACTGACCTCGTATATAATTGTGTTTTAAATTTTAGTTTTGTAAAAGTTAAAATAACATATTTTTTATTCATAAACATCAATTTTTTTATTTATATTACACGCAAAAAATTATCTCTTAATAGTTTTAAACAAACACATTCTTAAACCTCTTCTTTTAAAACAACATTTACAAGTTTTTTTAAAAACTTTTTTTAAAAAAACACAACCATATAAACAATTACAATATCCAACACAAAATTAACAAAACAAACCCAAGCCAATTTAGAAATTAGAAGATCCACTACATGCACATCTCAAAACACCATGTTTTCAACAAGATGATAATTTCAACCACAAAAAAAAAA
>Ga0307513_10005774_pt1 | contig 16274 bp, 13 predicted proteins | sample 15_EM_MG_FD_202174 | JGI IMG/M metagenome (GOLD analysis project Ga0307513, IMG submission 202174) | Populus trichocarpa ectomycorrhiza microbial communities from riparian zone in the Pacific Northwest, United States - 15_EM | ecosystem: Host-associated > Plants > Roots > Unclassified | place... | reverse complement strand
CATGCAATGTTTCCTCAAGATTTCTTCTAAGAGGGGGAACATAAGGAGGTGCATATCCCTGAGAATTTTGAAAATTATGGTGTGCTTGAAATGGCGGCCGTGAAGTTTGTGCATTATTGTTACCACTCTTCCAACTAAAATTTGGATGATTTCTCCAACCAGAGTTATACGTTTGTGAGTATGGATTCTGATTTGGCCTTTGGAAATTGTTTAAAGCATTGGCTTGCTCATAGATACATTCCTTGAAAGAAGGCAAAGTTGGACAATCATTGGTTGAGTGTTCATTAGTTTCACAGATTTGACATATAATTTCTTGAACAGATTTCAATTGATCACTCCTTTTCAATTCTAGTGCCTCGACTTTTCTAGCTAAACATGCAAATTTGGCTAGGAGGTCATGATCTTCCCTAAGGTTGTACATACCTCCACTAGATGTATGAGATTTGAGTTTTACCTGGTGCCTCATAAGTACTTGTAGTGTCCCAATTTTGAGCATTTTCAGCTAACAAGTCTAGGTACTCCATTGCTTCATCAACGTCTTTATCTTCAAAAGTTTCATTGCACATCAATTCCATCATTTGCCTATCTTTAGGTGTTAATCCTTCATAAAAATATGATACCAATCTCCATGTTTCAAAACCATGATGAGGACAGGTATTAAGCAAGTCTCTATACCTATCCCAACACTGGTAAAATGTTTCTCCTGGCTTTTGAGTGAATGTGGTGATTTGTCTTTTGAAGAGAAGGGAAAAACTTCTTTAAAAACTGTTGTTGCATTTCATCCCAAGCACGAATGGATCCTAAACTAAGATTTTGTAGCCATGTTTTAGTTTTATCTTTTAAAGATAAAGGAAAAAGCTTTAATCTAATAGTGTTCATGCTACAATTTAAGTCAATATAAGTGTTACAAACTTCTTCAAATTCTCTCAAATGCAAGTATGGATTTTCTAGTTCTAAGCCATGAAAAATAGGTAAAAGTTGAATAACGCCTGACTTAAAATTGAAATGAGATGCATTAGGAGGGAAAACTATACATGATGGTGCACTTGTTCTTGTTGGATTCATGTGGTCTCTTAGTGTTTTAACTCGATTATTCTCATTATGAAGCGATTGATTATCCTCTTCGGCCATGTTTTCTGAAAATGATGACGATTTCCTAGAAAGTCTACCACTTAATGTACATGACCAAACTCTTATGCACGTGTAGGAAGAGAATAAAAGGTTGAAGAAAACAAAAGAAAAGGAAACAAAACAAAAGAAACAAAAGTTAGATACAAGAAAAGTGAAAAGAGAAAATAAAATAAATATTATAATTTATACATGAATTTACCTCCCCGGCAACGACGCCAAAAACTTGACACAATCAAAAGATTGATGTCTTATCCCAAGTGCAGGAATGTCAAAGTAATAAAAAAATCCGGCAAGACCGGGGTCGAACCACAGGGAGGTGAACTATATAAATTATAAATAATAATAATAATAATAATAATAATAATAATAATAATAATAACAATGACTTAAAAAGAATTTTTAGATATGAGATTAATGTGAGGATTAAACAATGATAAAAACAAATGTAAAAGTTAGATCAACTAATAGTATTAGAAATAAGTATAGTATAAACTCTTTTTATTAATCAACTGGAAACCACACTCAAAGAAGGTTCCAATCGGATGATTTATCCTTAATAGTTCATTATAAATTTTTAACATGATCATATTAATTATTTTATTTTAGTAGCACCATACTTTTAAATATTGTCAGGAATTCATGATGTTAACTTATGTTAAACAAATCAAGTTCCTTTCATAGCATAGGTGTCGGTTATACCATACAGTAGGCTATGAAAGTGCCAAGTATTTGTTGTACCAAGGGTTGTACAACATAAATCTAGATTAATCATTTAACAAGCAAGGTATTAAGAATTAGTAAGATAAAAAGATAAGACATGTTAATAAAAAACTTTCTTGCATATAAACATTGAAGTCCATGTTGAGTTTATATTATACCTATTCTAATACCATTAGTGAAACCATTTCACCTTGACATATTAAACTTAGCTAAACATTATGAAGAAGAGAAACATAAAAAAAATAAGATGAGAACATAATTATATAAGTATAGTAAAGGAATCAAGTGTTCGCAGTGAATCAAGTGTTCGCTGCTGAATTTGTGTTGTCCGCGGGGAATCAGGTGCTCGCTGCCGAATTGTGTATTATGCAGCAAATCAGGTGTTCGCTGCCGAATTGTGTTGTCCGCAGTGAATCAAGTGTTCGCTGCCAAATTTGTGTTGTTCGTAGTGAATCAGTTGTTCGCTACTGAATTGTGTATTGTGTAGGGAATCAAGTGTTCTCCGCCGAATTGTGTTGTCCTTAGCAAATCAAGTTTTTGTTGTCGAATTTGTGTTGTCCACAACGAATCAGGTGTTCGCTGCCAAATTTGTGTTGTCCGCAGCGAATCAGGTGTTCGCTGCCGATTTGTGTTGTCCATAGCGAATCAGGTGTTTGCTGCGGAATTGTGTATTGCGCAGTGAATCAGGTGTTTTCTGCCAAATTGTGTTGTCCGCAGCGAATCAGGTTTTCGCTATCAAATTTGTGTTGTCCGTAATGAATCAGGTGTTCGCTGTCGAATTGTGTTGTCCACAACGAATTAGCATTCCCTGCTGAAAGTGTGTTGGCTGCAGCGAATTAGCATTGGCTGCCGAAGTTATGTTGTCTACAGCAAATCAGCGTTCGCTGCCGAAGTTGTGTTGTCTGCAATGGAAGTGTGATTCGCTGTCGAAATCGAGTTGCCTGAAGTGAAATTAGCATTCATTGCTAAAAGCGTGTTGGTTGCAACGAAGTAACTATTACTGCCGAAATTGAGTTGCTTGCAGCGAACTAGTTTTTGCTGCTGAATTGTGCAGCTAGCAACAAACCAGTTTTCACTGCTGTAGTGTGTGGCCTGCAGCGAACTAGTTTTCGCTACCGAATTGTGTGGCCAACAGCGAATCAGTTTCACTACCGATTCTGTACAATAGACCCCCAAGCAAAAATGACTTAAATGCTTGTAACAATTTCATTGTATGATGGTGTAAAATGTGGAACACTTAAAGGTGAACATATGAACTCTTGAAATAGTGATGGATGTGATTTAAGGATGCAAATGTACTGATTTGTGGCCAGTGATGTCTTAGGTGGTGTGGGCGGGATTGGACCATCGCTAGGACAAGGACAACCCGCAAGTGGAGCAGGTAGGTGGTTTCCACCTTTTTCTCGTATGATGTTTATGTTTTGAAATAATTTACTTATGATGATATTTTATTAAATCCTTGTGGAATGATAAAATGATGATGAAGTCTTGATGATTGTCGAAACGACCATGAACTGTCAATCAGGTTCTTGTTGAATGTTGAAACAATGATGAAAATGTTAATGTTAGAAGTGGATATATTATTGTGTTGCGATGAATATTAAACTGACTATGAGACGTTGATTGGGCTATTATGAATTTGGGCTGCTGATGAATGGCAGTATAAGTATTACGGAGGATCTACTGTTGTATTTTATTGTATGAATATTACGAAGGATCTACTATTGTTTTTTATTGAATGTATTTGTGATGAATGATTGTATGAGTATTATGAAGGATCTACCGTTGTATTATATCGAATGAAATTATCGTGAATGGTTGTATGAGTATTACAAAAGATCTACCGTTGTATTATACTGAATATTAATTATCACGGATGGTTGTATGAGTATTACGAGGGATCTATTGTTGTATTGTATTGAATATTAATTGTCATGGATGGTTGGATGAGTAATGCGAAGGGTGTACTATTGTGTTACTCAATGCTAAACTGTTATGGAATGTTTTGTTTGTGTATTACAAAGGATCTATTATCATGTTTACTAAACATTAAACTATTACGGAATGCCTATATGAGTATCACGAAGGGTTTGCTATTATGTTATGGGGAATGTCAAGTTGTTATAAATCATTTGAATGAGCAATTCAAAAGATATTACCATGTTGTGGTGAGTTCATAAACCGTCTCTGGAACGTTTGATTGGTTGATGATTAGCTTCAGCTAATGACATCCGAATAGATGACCAGCACAAATGATTGATTAGCTCCGGCTAATGGCATCTGAATGGATGGCCAAGACATATGATTGATTAGCTTCGGCTATAGGCATCTTAAGGGGGTGACTAGGATTAATAAATGATTAGCTTCGGCTAATGGCATCCTAAGTGGATGACCAGGATGAATAAATGATTAGCTTCGGCTAATGGCATCCTAAATGGATGACCGGGATGAGCAAATGATTAGCTATGACTAATGGCATCCAAAGCAGATGACCAAGATGAATAAATGATTAGCTGCGGCTAATGGCATCCGAATGGATGACCGGGACAAATGATTGATTAGCTTCGGCTAACGGCATCCAAATGAATGACCGGGATAAATGATTGATTAACTCCGGCTAATGGCATCCAAAGCAGATGATCGAGATGAACAAATGATTAGCTTTGGCTAATGGTATCCGAATGGATGACCGAGATAAATGATTGATTATCTTCGACTAATGGCATCCAAAGCGGATGACCGGGATGAACAAATGATTAGCTTCGGCTAATGGCATCCGAATGGATGACCGGGACAAGTGATTGATTAGTTTTGTCTAATGGCATCCTAAGTGGATGGCCAGGATGAACAAATGATTAGCTTCGGCTAATGGCATCCTAAATGGATAACTGGGATGAATAAATGACTACCTTCAACTAATAGCATCCTAAGTGGATGACTAGGATGAACAAATGATTAGCTATGGCTAATGGTACCTTAAGTGGATGACCAGGATGAGTAAATGACTAGCTTGGGCCAATAGCATCCTAAGTGGATGACTAGGATGAATAAACGATTGGCTTCGGCTAATGGCATCCTAAGAGAATAGTTGGATTTGAGTGTTATGAGATAGTTTTAAGAGCTGATGTGTTCATGTATACTACATTTTGTATATACTAAGTATATGAAAGAACTACGATTATTATGCTTTAAATGAGAATAACATTAGTTCAGCTAAAGGTATTCGAGATGAATGATCGGGTTTGAGTATTGTAATTAGCCTTGGTAATTGATGAATTATTAATGGTGGTATTTACATAAGTAAGGAGAAATGAAAGAATTATGTTTTTTTGGTCCATGAATGAAATGTAATGATAATATTGCTTTTTTATGTTTTCTTAAGTTGCCTATAATGCTTGAAATTACCTTGTGTTGTAATAGGGACATCATACCAACATGGTGCGTAAGGAAATTCATTTTACGGCTCATACGTTTTGAAAAGAACTATATATTTGCATGTTATGAGTGATATGAGTTCTGCATGAACGGACATGTTAATCACTCAGTTAGTCGTCTAACACCTTTTGTAAAGACTAGTAATGAAAAATTGAAATGGAACACGGATATAAATGTACGAATAAGTTGATATGATGTGTATGAACATACATATGAGGCATTCATCTAATGAGGATGTCGTGTTGTGAAATTATATAAGGTCAGAATAACAAAAGTACTAGTTGTGTAACTTGTTGTTTGATACTTTTGTATGAACTCGTGATGATAATGAGATTAGAACAAGAATGTGAATTTATGGGTATGTCGATATGATGTAATCTAAACCTATGAGTACGAAAATATAATATTATGGGCACGTGTATTGAGAATATGTTCTATGGGAATGTTGAGTTACGTTATCCTACCTTGTTAATGAACAAAATGCAATGATAAATTGAAGAATGATATAGTGAAAAAATCCAGAAACCGGATGATTAAAAAAAAATAAAATTCCAGCAATTTTGGCCTTGAAAAAGCCGGGTCGTTACAGTTATGATCTTGTTGAACCCTTAGGATGATAACTGAGCTGAAATAGAATCTTTGTTAATGTTAATGCTTTGATTTTAGTATGAGGTTAATGAGCTTGCATGAATATGGTTTAAGTGAATGAGAATATGGTTGCAACATGATTGTTGTGATTATATTTGTGTTAATGACATAAATTCTGCATATGTGGTGGATTGATAGTAAATGTGCAGAATTGTGTTGTTGTTAAGCCTTAGAGGCATGCTAAAACCGAAGTGGAAACCACACCATGTTAATGCCTTGATTTTTGCGTAGGTAATGGATGAACTTGTTTAATTTGAAATCAAATGTTTAAATGTATGATCATGTCATGTTGTTGGGAATATGTTTGTGTTAGACTTGATAAAATGCATGAGAAAGATTGAATAAAATGGGGCAACTATGTTTCGGCCATGAAGAGTAAAACCATAAATGACTCAAAAGTCGCTAACGATTACTGAATCGGCAGCGACATGGATTGCGGTGATGATTTATGGGTCGACATCGACTCAGTTTTCATCAACGATTTCTATATCAATAGTGGGACGTGTGCGTTGATGAATTATGTGTCAGCAGCAAACCAAATTCCGCTACTGAATTGTGTTGTCAGCAGCGAATCAGTTTTTTATGCCAAATTGTGGTGCCGACAGTGAATCACTTTTCGCTGCTGAATTGTGGTGCCAACAGTCAATCGGTTTCGCTGCTGAATTGTGGTGCCAACAGTCAATCAGTTTAGCTGCTGAATTATGGTGTTAGCAGCGAAATAGTTTTAACTGTCGAATTGTTATGTCACAAGCGAACCAGTTTCACTGAAGATTCTGTGTTCCAGCAAACCAATTTCGCTGACATTCTATGTCACCAGCAACCATTTTCGCTGACGATTCCACGTTCCAGCGAATTAGTTCACTGGCAAATCTGTGTCACTAGCGAACCAGTTTTCGCTAACTAATTTCTGCAGCAGATTTATGTATCTGAATTAGTCTAGCGACTAAAATGTTTGCATTGTGTGATTGTGTAATATGTGGAACACTTGAATTTGAACATGTGGATTCTTGAAATATGTATGGTGATTTGTCATGTGATTTCAAAATGCAGATGAGCTGATCTGTGACCATTGATGTATTAGGTGGTGCGACCGGGCAAGGACACCCTACAGGACGAACAGGTAGGTGGTTTCCACCTTTTTCTTGTATAATGTTAATGTTATGAAATGATTTACTTGTGGATGATATATTATTGTATTGTGGTGAATGTTAAACCGACTATGAAATGTTGATCAAGTTCTTGATGAATTTTGGAACAATGATGAAATGTTGATTGAATTATTGATGAATGATGAAACGACGATGAAATGTTTGAATGAATTCTTGATGAATGTTGAAACAACTATGAAATGTTGCTTAAGCTGGTGATTAGCTTCACCTAACGGCATCCGAGATGGATGGTCAGGCTATAACAATGATTAGCTTCGGCTAATGACATCTTAGATGGATCGCCAGATCGCGTTAATGATTAGCTTTGGCTAATGGCATCCTAGACGGATGACCGGGTCGTGTAGATGATTAGCTTTGGCTAATGGCATCCTAGATGGATGACCGGGTTGCATTCATGATTAGCTTCGGCTAATGGCATCCTAGATGGATGGCCGAGTTGTGTTAATGATTAGCTTTGGATAATGATGTTGTTACCCAATTTTTGATCCACCTTTTTAATAAAATTTTCGAAAAATCCAAAAATAGCGAAGGGATCTCAAGTAGCTTTGGTTAAAGGAAATCGCCAGATGGGATTTCAGGTTGATCGAGCTACACACATTCTTAGGTTTTGGTTAAAGGAGGTCGCCAAAAGGCTTTGGTTATAGAGAATCGCCAGATGGGATTTCAGGTTGACTGAGCTACACACATTCTTTGGTTTTGGTTAAAAGAGGTCGCCAGATGGGATCTCAGGTGGTTTTGGTTAAAGAGAATCGCCAGATGGGATTTCAGGTTGACCGAGCTACACATTCTCTTTGGTTTTGGTTAAAGGAGGTCGCCAGATGGGATCTCAGGTGGTTTTGGTTAAAGAGAATCGCCAGATGGGATTTCAGGTTGACCGAGCTACACATTCTCTTTGGTTTTGGTTAAAGGAGGTCGCCATAAGGGTCTCAAATAGCTTTGGTTAAAGGGAATCGCCAGATGGGATTTCAGGTTGACCGAGCTACACACATTCTTTGGTTTTGGTTAAAAAAGGTCGCCAGATGGGATCTCAGGTGGCTTTGGTTGAAGGGAATCGCCAGGTGGGATTTCAGGTTGACTGAGCTGCACACATTCTTTGGTTTTGGTTAAAGGAGGTTGTCAGATGGGACCTCAGGTTAACGAAAAAGAAAAAGAGAAAAAAAAGAGAGAGAAAGAAAGAAGAAAAAGAAACAGAAACAGAAACAGAAAAAAGTAAGGTCTTTAGATTAGTGGATCATTCAGCAAGTTAAGAAGATAAGAAGACAAGTTCTCTTTACAAAGCTTACTATGCAAAACATTGAGGAGTTTTGCTTCGTAAGCATTGTAAAGAGGGGGCATCTGTTGTTACCTAATTTTTGACCCACCTTTTTAATAAAATTTTCAAAAAATCCAAAAATAGTGAAAAACAACGAAAATCCAAAAAATACGTTTTTTTTTAATATATTTGCATCATTTTTAGGATTTTCAACATCGTTTCAAAAGAATTTAAATTTTCAAAGGTCTTTAGAACGCGTTTGACTTTTAACGTGTTATTTTTAAAAATCAATGATTTTCTTCATTTGAGTCGATGTTGATAAGAAAAATCCAAAAAAATAAGAAAATTCAAATTTACAAAAAAAGAAAGAAGTTAAAGGACCAAGTTTGGGGACCTAACAATATTTTTGCCTATAAATAGGAGTTTCCAACACATACAAAAGAGGGGAGCAATTTTGCACAATTAAAAAGAATCACAAAGAAACCCTAAACCACAAAAAATCATAAACAACCTCACCCTTTCGAGCTCCCACTCTAAGGCAGCCGCCGCTGCTCACCCTCTTGAAGCAAAAGGAGCTGCAACCCCCCCCCCCCCGAGCTCTCATTTTGTTTGGAAACGAAACCACAGTCCCCCTGGGGTCCTTGGTTTTTTGCTCTCCCAGAACCAGAGAGCCAAGGACCCCTGCCATTTCAGATCCTCCTTTATCCCCCTTTAGCCATCTCACTCTCAGCCCCACTCTTCCAGCCGCCACCAACCCGCTTTCCTTCCCTGCTCACCAGCCAAACAGACCAAACTAGTCACCTTTTCTTCTTCTCCCTCAGCCAACCACAGCCAACCTTACCCCTCATTTGACCCTCTCCTTTTGCCAAGGTAGCCATCACTGTTCCCCCATTTTTCTTCTCATCTTCAACCCTCAGCCCGGCTGCCCCCACATTTCATTTTCCTTTTGACAGAACTCGGGAACTAAACCTTCAGCCCCGACCACTCTCCTCTACATCATCCCTCTCCTCTCTCAACCTCCCCCCATAGAGAACCGCACGCTCCCTCCTAAACTAGACGCACCAGCCTCCCTTTCCCCTCTCCATCGTCCATTTTCTCTCTCAATTTTCCCTCAACCCTTCCACCGCTGGTGACAGAAAAGCAACACCAGAACCACAGACCGGCCTTCCCCATAACCGACCGATAGTAGCCCGGCACAGCGGCGCCCACAGATCCCAAATCGGTCCGCCTTCTTCCTCTAGCAGTAGCCCAAGCACAATGGCACCCACGACCCCAGATATGTCCGCCGCTCATCCTTCGACACACCATCATTGGCTAGTTTGCCCGACCGAGCTGGACCCTCCAGCAGCAGCAACACACCACCTCGGCCTAACACAGCGGCCTCCCCCTCACAGCGAATCTGCCATCTGAAGAAGAAGGAGAGAGAAGCAGATCCAAAAGAGGAAGAAACAGATCTAAGAAGGAGAGAATCGACTGTGTTGTTGCGTTTTTGTTGTTTTGCAGGTCACGGCATCGCCGCCGGTGCAGAAAGGAAGAGGAGAAGAAGCCAAACTCGACTGCCTTGTTTCCTTGTTGCTTTAATGGCAGCGCGTGAATCAATGCGCTGCTAGTGGCGGGGGCGAGTGGAGAGGACGCGCCGCCACTGTTCCTGAAGTGCCAGAAGTCTTCCCAGCACTGCTCTGAATTTAGGGGGGTTTATTTTGTAAATTTTAAATGGTTTAATGTAATTTTTGTTTAGTTTTGAATTTTTATAATTTGTAGTGTGGATGTAAAGAAGAAAAAAAGAAAAAAGGAAAAAAGAAAAAATATAGTGAAAGTGAATGTGTTGTTTGTTTTTTTTTTTTATGGATTTTTTTATGATAAAATTGTAAAGAATAAAGAAGAATTTAATATTTTGATTTGCTCATGGTCAAGAATTATGAATTTACATGTAAGTTGTATTTCTAATATCCAATAAAAAGATAAAATTTTTAAAACTTGTTTAACACATCAAAGCCACGAAGCAACGTACCTCAGGTAGGGTGCGTTAGGGGTGCTAATACCTTCCCTAACCACAACCAGTCCCTTACCCGTGAATCTCTGACAAGACCAGTACATTCGGGTTTTCTAGTAACCTCAATTAAATACTAGGTGGTGACTCCTAAGAATAAATCAAGCAAACCAATGAAAAATCGCCAACCGACGCCGCGCGGGTGATGTGCGATAGAATGACGACTCCACTGGGGAAGGTATTGTTTCTAACAATATTGGACTAAGCTTTGTGTATTTGATGTGTTTAAATTTTTTCCTTTTGTCTCATTTTGTTAATGTTTTTTCCATGCATTGTATATAATTGTTTCATGCATCACGTGTCTTTATTTTTGAAAGCACACACAAGCTTCTAGGTTAGGTGGGGAACTAGCGATCTGCCCTATGACTATTAGTCAGGGTTCAGATGCGTAAAACACCTAACTCATAACTGAGTGCCTGCTTGGTAATGGTGGGTATACGTACCTTAACCATTTCTTGCAACGCCCCTATACTGTCTTTACGAAGATCGTCACTGGGCAAATATAAGACCCTGTTAAGACCAGGTAGAAAACCTACAAATTTTCACATAATGAATAGAACCTGTTCTTAGGTTGTATGTGCTATCGTTATTTGCATCAAGGCAAACCCTTCTTGAAGCATCTTAAACTCAAGACTTGTGGGTGACAAAATGATCGTCACTCAGAAAATTTTCATTGTAGAGTTTGGGCAAGAATCAAGATTCTTGTTTCATCATATAAAAGTTACGACAATATGTCACCCCTCGAAGGGCGTGTTCATCATATAGATTACATGCTCATACATTTGTCATGTGTGCACCAGAATGAAAAGTAGGTTCCCTCACCCGAGGTCTACTATACTGGACTGAGAAAAGTTGGGAAATAAAGAATGGGGTCCGATAAGGCTCTTTGTCAAAAGGAAATTTAGAGCATCAAATGTGAAGTAGCTAAACTCGATCTGCTTGAACAAGTGTTGAACTTCAAGAGTGGAAAGGGAATGTCTGCACAGCCTCTTGTGGAAGCACTGTCAGTCCATGTCCCACATAAGGAAAACATCATTGACTTTTCTCCTCAGTACTCCACCAGTAGGGGCTATAAACACTGAAGTGGCACCACCTCTCCTTCATTTCAGTCATGAACAACAATAACGCCTTCAGTCATCAATGAAAGATAATCTCTTTTCTGGTTCAACTACAGTGTTAGTTGTTCACCGCCTTCATGTCAAGCAATAGCACCCAATAGCTGCTAGCTTTTTGTGTCTGACTTTCTTTGAAGTCACCGAACTCCATTCTTGTCCTACAGCACAAGATGTTAATTTGAAAAAACATGAGTATACCTTGAACTTCAACATAGCAGAGCTCTCTTTTCAGAGATCTATTTGTGGCTCTGTCAGTGGAGAATGCAAGAATGGATGTAGTAGTTTCATACGCTACAAAACTTTCTCTCATTAGTAGGAGCACCAAAACACATTGGTAAGCAGAAGAGCCCAACCTAGTCTGAAAAAAAAGAGCAGACATTAAACTTCAATGTAGCAGAGCTCTCTTTGCAGAGATCTGTTTGTGGATCTGCCAGTGGAGAATCCAAGAAGGAATATAGTAGTTTCAGATCATCTATGATTTTTCTCCTACCAGTGTCAGCATTAAAATGCAGAAGTAGAGAGAAGAGACATGCCTAGACTGAAAAACATGAAGAAGACTGAAACTTCAACAGAGCAGAACTCCCTCTACAAGTGTCTTATTATTGCACCATTTAGGAGGAATCAAAGAGGAAATAGAGGAGATTCATGGTCATCATTTTCTCCCCTAGTAGGGACAATGTGTGATTCCACGCGTCGGTAGTGGCGGTGCTGCGCGCTACCAAGATACCTAGCAACCTTGAAAGGTTTCCACCAATCTTTGAACAACCACAACAAGCATAAGAGATTGGCATGAGATTGTGAGGATCGCTAAAAGAGTTGAACAAGCTATAATGATGGGAAAGATTGAAGGTTCTACCATGGATTCCTAAACAATGATAAGAGATGAATTGGAAGATAACTCTGAAGGTGGAAAACCTTATTTATATGGTCTAGCCATGTCTCACTATAGCATCAACTGCTCAAATGTATTTGCTAAGATTGACATACCTCCGCCACTCGACTTTGTCTACCAACATCTGTCAGACTCTAGACTTGTCACCTCAACTCCGTTAAATCCCATACAACCACTGTTTCTAGGTGGTATAATCCAGACAAGAGATTTGAATATCATGGTGGGGTCTTGGGCCATTCATTTGAATAGTTGCAAAAATTTCAAGAATCGAGACCGGATGATGGTGAGCAAAAAGCGAGTGGAGTTTGTGAAAAATGATGTCATCAACCATATTGTGACCAGAACATCCTCAGATTGACAGAAGATCGAAAATACTTGGCCAAGCACAAATATTGCCAGAAAAGTAGATCCAAGAATGGTGTTGAATTGTTAATTATTTTGTTGTGGATTTTTGCCATTTTGCATTTTGTTTTGGGGTCACATCTTATCCTTGAACGAAACATGTCTTTCCTTTGTCTTCCTGTTGTTTTGAAATCAAAAGATGCTTCTTTCAAAGGGTATTATTTTGATCAAACTCCAACATGCAAAATTAAGACTAGTCAATCCTCAAAAATTAAAAGTGTTTTGATTGCAGAAATGACTCAATATTTGTTAAAATGACAAGATAAACAATATGAGGCGACCAAATAAATTTTCAACTCACTTGAAATTGAACCACACACCATGTAGCTAAATTTTAGCAATATGCATAATGCCATGTAGTGGATTCAGTAGTTATGGACTCGTGAATCATGATTCTTACAAGTCTAAATCATTACACTAGAGAAGATTAAAATTTATCGGTTCTAATTGACCTTGCTTGAAATGAGAAAATGCCATCTTTGTTCATCCCTTCACTTTTTAAAGATATATATCCCTTGCAATCCCCATTTGAGCCTGATAAAATATTTCTTTTCAAAAGAAATCCTAACTAGGATGACACCCTACACTGGGGGCAAATAAGTGATATTTTGAAGACATTGATAGAATCAATGGACAAAAGAAAGGCTTAGAACAAAAGTCCAATGATTGAGAAAGAGCTAGAATAAGAAAGAAGCCATAGACTTTGAAGAAAGCTAAAAAAAAAAAGTGGAAAGGAATTATAATGCCTATCAATTCTAAGAAGGGCAAAAGAATTTTCAATTGAAAAAAGACATAGCAAATGCCAAAAGTAATAATAAAATAAAATTGAGTCTCATGTCTTTTGGTGTGTCTAGGATAAAGCCTCTAGTGTCTTCAAAAATATTAGATTGATTATTCATCAAAGAAAAAGTTGGATTTGCATTATGACCTATGTTAAGAGAATTCTGATCTTTGAGATTAACAAGGTTATATGTCACTCTCTATAAAGACAACAAGAGGAAAAGAGATTGATGAATAGTTGATGTTGATCCTAAGTCTTTGAAACACTCAAACATCTTTTGAGCTTGTGAATTTCCCTATCTTTCATAGCCATGAACCATAGCCTGCATTGCGTGCTTTTAAAAGTCCTTTTCGATCAAGTAAGCAATCTGAACCGATAAATGACGCTCTCAAAACTGGAAGAGCTTTTCTATAAGGGTCATGACTTTATGAATTAAGCTACTGGTTATTATGTTGTTTATAAAATAAATGCTAAGAAAGGAAACAACCTTTCTTGATAAAGCCTGAGCATCTTGTTTTTAAAATTCACAAAAATGTCATCTCATCACAGATCATCAAAAGATATACACAAAATCAGAGTTTAAAATAGATACAAAGAACCATGAAAAAACCATTTTAATCTTACAACGGGTCACTTTCAGTTTTCAAAATACAAGACAATTAAAGGACTGCGTATTTGAATGGCTTGTGTTGGATTTTTTTTTTATCAAAGAAGCTTGATTTTCAAAATCTTTTCAAAAACTGACATCTCTCTGATTTCATTTCAATAATTAGACTTGAATAGACATGACATTTGAAATATGAGATTTGATTCCAGAACAAGAAAGATTGTCAAACAAGAAGAATATCAAATTGAATTTGCAAAATCCTTGACAGAAATGACATCAACTCTTTTCAACACTCCTTGAAAGGTTGAGCCACCTAGGGGCAATACAGTGGACCTTGAAAAGGAAAAACGAGCGCATTCAGACCAGCTGGGGTGCAAAGAAAGAATCAGATGATGAGTGTCAAAGTCCATCAAAGTTATGAATTAGCATCTGGCAATGAAAAAAAAAAACTTCTTGATTATAGACAGATGAACAAACATGTTTAGATCAACTGGGGGCAATATTGTTCAAAGATAGTCAAGATCTAGTGAACTCTAGCAGCAAATGAGAGTGGTGTTGCACTTGAAGGACATCTTTATCTGGGTTTAACCTCTTAAACATGGTTATCGACTGATGTGGACACACGATTGAATGTAAATGAATGTTCAAAATATGCACACCATCAGGACTAACGGTAGGACCATCTGTTTTGGAGCTCAAAGGCGCACTTCATCGCATGAATATGGGTGATAAAATGAACATCATTGATGATGCCAATGTATTTCTTTTCACAATCTGACTCGACAAGATGAGAGAAATCCATGGAGAAGAACATTAAGCTTACAACGATGAGCCTTGTACTGCAAGCTATGAGATGCATGTCTGGACGACTAGATAGTTTCCAAGAAGACTGGTGATAACATATACTTGAAGAGCCAAGTTCAAGACTGATTGACAATCTTGATGGGTGTTGGCACGATGCGCACAATCAATGAGAGAACAATTCTCAGGATAATCCTGAAGATGAATGATCGGTTAAGCTCATTCATGATGAATCAAGCAACACCACACTTGGGGGCACACTCATGCTTAATAAACAACGAGAGGAGTAATCATCGTGGACAGCCCAGGATAGGCACGACACTTACAGCTGAGTGGATGGCTAGCACATGGATAAGCCGGTAAATTAGAAGGACAAAGAAGGCTTTGGAATGCAAACACAAGCACCTTATGACCATGGAACATCAAAGAAGGGGGACCTATATTCCAAATCACGTAAGAATGCATGCATGTCATCTAACCTCAAAACATTGCACAATTGTTTTTGGATTGTTACAGGAAAAATTCTCAATGAGGTCTAGCAAAATTGTGGAAAAAGAAAGAAGCATTGCATTGATGATAACAAAGAATCAGTTTTGATCATGGAATAAGAAGAAGATGAGATGAGCCCTACCATTAGGAAAATCTCAAAGAAATGAAAAGATCAACCCTGCAATCGGGAAGCCCCGAGTTTTCAAACCCTGCGATCGGGAATTATCAAGAAGCACCAAGTTTTCCAGCCCTTCTCCTATCATCCCTTCAGGACTTCGCCAGGTAAGTCCTATTCTTTTCACACTTGTCACTTCACATTCTTTTCACTTGGGTAGGTCACCCATCATAACGAGACCATCATTTTTTTCTGGGTAGGTCACCCATTACAATGAGACCATTCTCCATGTTTTTTATATGGGTAGGTGTAACAGTCCGAACTGTATACTCAATCAATGTTAAAAGATCCCAACATATCCTCTTATTTGAGGGTAAATTTTTTTTTTCATTTCCAAAAATTCGGCAGAGTTTCTTTTGCATTTAGAACATCCCAAGTTATCGACTACTATCAATTTACTCAATCAACCCATCATCACAAAGTCCCAAAATTCCGGACCTTATATCAAACCTTATAATTCCACACCTCATACAATCCACACAATATATATATATATATATATATATATATATATATATATATATATACGAGTAAGTTCAATATGAACATAGTCCAACACATTATATCATAAAATTTAAAGGAAAAGGAATACTAACATGCAAAGAAA
>Ga0307513_10005773_pt1 | contig 16274 bp, 12 predicted proteins | sample 15_EM_MG_FD_202174 | JGI IMG/M metagenome (GOLD analysis project Ga0307513, IMG submission 202174) | Populus trichocarpa ectomycorrhiza microbial communities from riparian zone in the Pacific Northwest, United States - 15_EM | ecosystem: Host-associated > Plants > Roots > Unclassified | place... | reverse complement strand
GGGTGCGAATCCTGATGGAAACAGACGACCATCCTCATGGCTAGAATGTTCCGAGATGCGTGCGACTGGCCGATCTCCAACTCCTTATTACCAGACATCCCGTTGGCCCTCTACACCAAGTCCGAACCCGGCTTCTCCGAACGGCCCCAGTAACCTGACCGATGTCCTGGGCGGTTCCTTTCTGGCTCGTTCACCACCCTTCAGACATAAAACCGCAAGAACCGACCATACGCCCGCGCGCCCCCGATGTGGGAGGTGGAAGCCTCCAGTGTCCTACCGCATCCTACGGTCTCAGAATCTCGGACTGCTACACTTTTGATAATCACTTCTCTCTGCGCTGTACGATTTCGCATTGCAAAATAAATCCAGCAAATGATAAGCGGTACCCACGAAATTTGGGCATTCCCTCGGATTCTTGAGCTGTCCCGAAGCCGGCCACAACCGTTATCAGAGATGGAAAATTTATTTATCTAGTGATGATTTAATCTGCCCCTACGGACATCTACTTGTCTATGCGCACGGCCCCCAAAGGAGATCAGGCCGTGTGACAGACCACGACTAGTGTGCTGGCGAAGGGGAGGAGACGCGTGCGAAGGGGAATAAGTTACACTCACAAATCGGCCACGCTAAGATATGAACGCCAGAGAACAGCGAAAACGTCATATGGGGATATCCTAGTTCGAATAGTAGAAATTACGTCGGAGGGGTCTGAGATATTACAATCGAATTATGAGGGCTCCATTAAAGCTAACTAGCTGGCCACTCGCGAACTTGCCGGGCAATGCCTTATCCCAGCTCGTCGGACAACGTTGGTCTAAGATTTTTGTGCAACGTTCATTGTGATCTAAATTTGCCGGGCCATGGTCCTGCCCGAACACCATCGTTTCGAGCTTGCCGGCCAATGTTTATGTGATAAAGCTTGACTTTTTAGTTATTTAAGTAAGGTAGACGAAAATCACTATTTTTTCTGGAAGTTAAGTAGTGGACCCGTCAGTGGTTATCGTGCGATCGAATGCGGGAAGGGCCCGTACCTGCAGTGCAAGATTGCAGTGATGCCGTTGCGTCCGAGGCGAGTAGGTTTCGGCGTGGGAATGGGAGGTAGGCGAAAAATTGGATACAGGCATGCTGCCCCCCACCTCGAGAGATGATCAGGGAGGACACCGCCATTGTAGGGGACCTCAGCCAATGGGGGAGGGCGGACGTCGAGATTTTCGTCACTCAGGGGGAGAGCCGGGGAGAGCTTCCGCCGGTCTCCTCGAGGGCGCAGGCCAATCATGAGTAAGATCGATGCTCATCTGTCTCTTTTATATGTAGATTGCCTCTGAATGGCACCGATCAGTTGGAAGTCATGCGGGCCCTTAGACTGGACCGTGGACGGGAGGAAAGGAAGGGACGATGGGGATGGGATGCTCGCTTGGGTTGGTGGTCAAGTAAACTTCTTATCCTATGTTCTTAGTTGATTATCGTTGAATGCACAAGGGTGAGCGGCTCGGCAACCGTGGTATTACTAAACCAGACTGCTGAACATTGCGGGGGTACTATATGGGATACATACATGCGAAATAAGTATGGTACATGAGACGGGAAAACAGGAGGCCCAAGATGCAGATCAACCGCAATAGCGGGATAACGAACGCGAAATGCGAGTAGAAGAGGCCAATAAAGAGGGGTGGGGATGGTGTTGGTACCGAAGATCATCACGGTGGGTACAGTGAGGGGACAAAGCGTATGTCCGGAGAGATCGATGTCACCGTCGATTTTATCATCCAGTTCCCTGAGCCGAAACAGCCAAGTCAATACACATAGGAAGCAGTACTGTTTCCAGGAGCTTACCGTTATTTATTGCCTGGCCGATGTGCCGGAGGAGCTCCTTGCACCTCTCCAGATCCTGCGCAGCCCCGAGTTTCTCGAAGACCTCAACCGCACGCAGGACCTCAGGCTTTGCCTGGTCGAACCTACGCTGTCGATACCAAACCCATGCCTGCAGCTCCATCGCGCGACCCAGGTCGTACACGTTGTTGACCGTGTGCGACTTGGCTTGTCCGATGTGAGCGTGCGCATCGTCGAACCTGCCTTCATCAAGAAATAGTTCGGCCAGGGAGCGATGAGCCAGAAATATCTGCTCGTGCCAACCGAAAGAGGATGCGATTCTCAGGGATGTCTCGAAATGGCGAATGGCCTTCTCCCTCTCGCCCTTGGACTGATATATTATGCCGAGAATACGGTGGCATCCGCAGACCGGAAATTGGTCACCATTCTCCAGAACCAGGTTGATTGCGCGGAATGCGGCTTTCTCCGCGGCGTCGACCTGGCCGTCGTCGTGCAACAACCAAGCGAGGGCTTTTGAACTCTGTGATTGTCCCTTTATATCACCAAGCCGTTTATAGATTTCCAAAGCTTCTTCGGCCTGTGGTATCCCTTCCTTGTAGAGGCCTAGATCCCAATTTGCACCAGATAGACACCTCAACACTTGAGCGACCCAACGGTCATCCCCCCGCCCTCGATAGAGCTTTAAGGCATGAGCAAGGAGTCGTTTCCGCCCCGCCTTGTTTCCAACCGATTTGAATAACCGTGAGAGCTCAACCAGGCACCGTGGCTTGGAGGGATGGCCATCCCGGAGCCCCTCGATCCTTAGTCCCAGAGCAACAAGCCGCCCTTTGTGCCAACTGAGATGCTCCATGAAGTGGGCGCATGCATTCCAGACATCACCCGATTCAGTGTTGATGGATATGAAGACATCGAGCAAGTGCTCAATGTTCACGTCCTCTGACACGATCCATCGTGCCTCCTTGAACCTAGGTGCGCTGGGACTAACCCGAACAGACAATCGGGTGAAGTAATGCTCCTTGGTCTTGCAGAGGAGTGGGGATGAGTTGGGATCTCTGGGACAGAGATGGTCCCGGAGTGGTGCAAGCATTGTGATAAATCCATCGTTTCGATATGTGAGAGAAAGGATACAGAACTTGTCCAAGACGTTTGCTCTGTTCGAGATCGTAGGGAACAGCCAGTCGATATTGATCTCGTTGATACCTTGAGGAAAGAAGGCGACGACTCCAAGAAGCCCTCGGGCATCAGGCCCAAGTTCTTGGAACATGGGGGAGTCGAGCGACAGTTCGATCGTGGCGGCAAGGGTCTTGTTATGCTCTGTCTGCAGAACATCTGTTCGTCGGCTCTCCCACTCCCTCATAAGTCTGTCTGGGGCCCACTTGTTGTGATGCGCAACCGTCGCGAGCAGGGTGATCGAGAGTGCATGAAAGTCGAGTCGTTCCAGGATATTGTCGACCAAATCCGACCGATCGCAGTGTTTGCAGATCCGATAGAATGTGTCGCATGCAGCCTCTGCCGACAATATCGGAACATCGAGGGCCACACACTCGGGAGGGACGGTAGAGATGCGGGATGTGACGCAGAGACAGACGGTCTCCAATTGTCCCAACTCCTCCACTATCCCATATATCTCCCGAGCGTTCATCCCCTGTGGGTCCAGAATGGATTCCGCATTGTCGAGGACAATAACCATCTTCTTCGAAGATAGGAATGGACGTAGAGAGGCCAAATCCCCAGGGTTCTCGACACCCGCGCCGGTCACCTTGGAGAGCCGAGCGAGCAGATGAGCGGGTGTCGCCGGGAACTGGTCACATCTGATGAATCGACGATCCCCCTCGAACCGTTGCTTGATCCGATCGTGATGAAGGACCGTGAGAGCGATGGACGTCTTGCCGATTCCACCGGCACCAATGAGGGCAACGGGAGTCAGGTTTTGCGCCAGGCCAACGATCTCCTCGATCAACTCGTCGCGTCCGAAAAAGATCCTCGGTGGCGGGGGAGGTGATTCCCCAAGTACCCTAGATGAAAATGTAAGAATGTGGTTCCACGATATTCGAGGTTGCCGACCTGGCTTGAGCCTAGGGAACTGTCACTGTCTATTCGGTGACGGGTGGAGTGCGAATGCCACTCACCGCCTGATCTCTGCCACCAGTATCTTCAGAACCTCTCAACATGTTCTGGTGCATGTCGGAAACCATGATGTGAGCGCTCAGGGTCAACTCGGTCTGGAGGGAGGTGATCAGCGGTCGTCGAACAGAGCCGGCTGAGCGTACATTGAAGACTTGAAGGATTCTAACCAGGTCCAACTTCCAGGCCGCGATGGTCTCTTTGTCATTCTTCGCATGAGCAAGCCGGGAGAGTAGACCCCGTTCCCTCTTCCTGGCGATCCTGACCTGGATTTCTGCCACAGTTCTGCCATCGAGATCGCAGTGAGTAAAGGAAACACAATATGCATCGCTGATCGAACCCACGTTGTTAATTGCCCAATCGCCTCGCACGAGGATCGGCTGAGGTCGTCCAATTGCCTTCCGCCCACCCCACTGTCAAGGGCTCTACATACGTCTGCGCAGGCGAGGCCGAGTTCGACGTAGTCCCGTTTGTTGATCATGGTGTCCTGGCTACGTATTAGTTTGGGTCACGTCGTCGCAGAAGAGGAGGAAGTGTACTCTGATCATCGTAAGGAGGATGCTGGCGGAACCGAAAACAGCCGTAGCTGGGGTGACTCTTGAGAGCTCCTTCGCGAGATTCAAGCCCTCGATGGCCACATTCAAGGACGAGATGGTCTGATCCTTCGCCTTTGGTCGTTGGTACTTGGTTTGCATGGTCGAGATTCAAGGCGGCCACGAGGCAGGGGTGGGCGCGCGGGCTGTGACATTTGAACCCTGACGGAGATAGACGGCTATCCGCTGGACTTCATTTCAGCTCTCGTAGGGTACCGACCAGACAGCATCGTTCAAGCCGAAAGCTTTCCCCGCCATGCACCACGGGCCCGTAGGGTTCAAGATCCTGGCACAGAGTGTGGGCGTGAAAAGCGTCAAATCTGTGTCGCCGCAGGTATGTCTCATCCTTGTTGACAGTTGGCCGCTTCTGATTCCCAATCATCAGACCTCTGTTGGCCGCCCACGTCATTTCTCAAGCAAACTTGTCCGAATTGCCTCAGTAACTTGACCGACGTCCTCGCCGTTCCTTTCTAGGTTCAGGATCCTTCAGCCCGGCTCCCAGTACTGAAAACCATCGTGAAAACTCACCGTGCGGCGATCGTTACTCTTTCTCACTCCAAAGTGCGTGAGTGTCAAACACCTCCGCTGGGTGCTCCGTGACCGGTCGGTTAGAGATCGCGTAGACCGGCCTTATGCGGCGTCCGCCTTGTAGACACAAGACTGCAAGAAATCGACCACGCAACTGTGTGCTTTCATTGTGGGAGCTGTAGGTCCCCAGTGACCTCTTGCATCCTGCGATTTCGGTACCTGGGATTGCCGCACTTATAGTGATGACTTCTCTCTGCGTTGTACGACCTCGCATCACAAGCCGAATACGGAAAATGGAGAGCGGTACCCGCGAAACTCGCTGTCGAGATAGCGCCCTCTTGGATTCTTGGATTACCGCGAAGCCGACCACAACTGTTATCAGGGATGGAGATTTAGTTTGCGTGATTCAGTCTACCCCCGCGGGCACCTACCTATACGCACGACCCCCGAGGGAGATTAGGGCTTGTAATAGACCACGACTAGTGCACTAGCGAAAGGAAGAAGAAATATACAAAAGGAAATAAATTACATTTACAAATCGGTTGCACCAGAGAACAACGAAAACGCATCGTCCCAGAGATATTGGGTGACTATCCGTAAGACTAGAGATATCTCTAAACATCGTAGAAGGGTGCCAGTAGCCGAGATTCGCGCTACCCGTGACCCGACGCGACGGACGGGGTCCTGACAGTTCCCTTATAAGTCCTTTGATATTCATCTGGGGTCGTGTGCCACGTACACGGCGTAACCTTACGGACAGTCACCCATTCAGGGGGGAAGGACTTGCAAAATAGTGGGAACGCGGGCAGTTTGTAATTTCGCAGCCTTTGCACCTGTTAGACATTATCGTCCGTATTGCCCATAGTCCTTCTCCGGTGCTTGGGAGCACCTGTACTCAACAAACCTTCTTCCTCTGCAGATGTCCCACGGCCGGTACGAGAGTCGCATTTGCCAGCTTTCCCTTTCTCAGTTGGTGTCCGATATAGAAATGATTGGGAAACAATCGTTACGTCGAACATGAGCGTTCCCCCGTTCCCCAGGAGATAGCTTGGAAAGAGTCAGATGCGGGGTCGCGAAAGGGTTGGGATCTCGGATACTCGCGGAATGGACTCTCGTATATATGCTGAGGTTTCGCGTCCAAAATTGTCCAGCTCCGGGGATGTGAGAGTCAACGAAACATACAACACGTTGCCGAGGAAGGCGAAGATGAAAAGCCACACGGAGAGGTCCTCGACGGATCTCCTGACGAACTGGAATGACATCGGGGCGGAGAAAACGTCGCGCGCATTATCGCACTCACGTTTCACCAGATATAGGGTAGGCGAGAAGTGAGGTATAATGTTGTATGAACCCACCAGGACATTCGTCTGATTATCCATTTACGCCCCGAGCTTTCCTCTGGCTGTGGAAAATCTTGATGGTCGGTGTCGCCGGCGCCCACTGAAGTCCTGAGGCTCGCCATCAGATTTGGTCACCTCTGGGGGGGATCAGATGTTCGCGGAACTTGAACGTCCACGGGAGTTACAACTCGCCCGATGGGCATACGTGAGGTTGATATAAGGCCACGGTACCTCCCGACCAGCACCCCCACCCCGAAAAGAGCCCAGAACCCGAGGAATACGAGGCTTGTGTTCCGTCTATCAGCTCGAGACATAGATTGCCATGCAGTCGGGTGGAACGGCGGGAGGAACATGTCAGTTGAGATGTCGGGTCAAGACTTCCGGAACTTCTGGGTTCCCGGGAGACTGTTCCAAGAACTACAGTGCGTGCTTCCTCGATCGATCACCCTCGAGTTGAATACTGTCAGCGAGTCTTGCAAGGGCCTCTTCGTCATATTATTCGTCATCGCTCGTCTCGCCAGGCGACCATACGGGCTCGGAGATTTCATCGATGCTCCTTTGAGAAAGTCTGGAGTACGCGGGGGTTTTCAACTTCTTGTTGAGTAGCTGCGATTGCCGCGGTGGCAACATCCGCAGCCGCAACGGAGACGTTTCGATAGCGGTCCCTAGGCACGCCTGAAAACACAGTGTAACCGGTGGAGGCGGTTTCCGGTAGTAGTGATATTGGCACTGTGTGCTGAAGCCGACGAAGACGAAATATGTCGCGGGATAGGTCCAGAACTCGCTCGTATGATTGCCTCACACTGAACATCAAATCATTCAAGGGTATCTCACCTGAAACGGTAGTTGGCGGGTGAGAATGCAGCCCAGGAGGTTCGTGGAGTTGGCTGCATCCCAATCCACGATTTAATCTGGTCCGCCTGAGACCAACCCGGATGGCACATACCCAGAAGCCACTCAGCCAAAAAAAGGAGGGAAGTACCCTCTACTGATTTTATGCGTGCATTTTCAACAACCCGACTGTCAATGCAGGTGGAAAGAGTCGTCAGGGGGGGTCGGGCAAGCGTCGCGAGGACGGCGCGGTGTCACAAGTCCGACTGTCCATGGATGCGATGGTGGCTCAATCGCGCAGAGCTTCTTGCTAATTCCGTCTTGCGCTCGGGTTTGCTTCATCGGTTGCGGTCAGCCATTAAAGGTACAACGAACTTAACAACGCTTTTCGTGAAGAACGTTGGAGAATGCCGACGAATCGTTAACCAACCCAGCGGGGCTGAACCGATCGGTGCCATGACAAAATCTGGCGTTGCATCAATATGCGTTGACCCCAGGCAACAACAATTCGGGCGCGCGGTCGTTATTAGTCAAAAATGCCACAGCCTACCAAGGGTTCCGCAGGACAGCAGCCAGCTCAACTAGACGTTCCAGGGTCGGCATTCTGTGCGCACCATTTACAACGTGGCGGTCAAAGGAGAATGGTCTGGAAACTGTGGCGCTACTAGACCAAACTGTTAAATCTGGTACGGGAAACAGGGAAACAGGGAAACAGAAAGTCCAAGATACAGATTGACGACAGGCAGTGGGATAACAAACGTTAAAGAAAGTGTGTGAGTAGAGGGAGCGAATACAGAGAGGAAGGGACAGTTCTGGCATCGAAGGGCATCACGGTAGACGCAGCGAAGGGACAAGACGTTGGTGACTCGCGAGGGACACATCTGAGGAGATCGATGCGACCGTCGATGTTATCATCTAGTTCCCTGAGCTGAAACAGTCAACTCAATACACTCAGGAGGTAGCACCGGTTCCAGGAGCTTACCGTTGTTTATTCCCTCGTCGATCTGCTGGAGGAGCCGCATGCACTCCTCCAAATCCTTCGCCACCCCGAGTTTCTCATAAACGCCGGCTGCGCGCAGAACCTCGGACTTTGCTTCGTCGAACCTGCCCTGCCGATACCAAAGGCCTGCCTGTAGCTCCATCGCGTAACCCAGGTTGTATGCGCTGTCGATCGTGTGCGACTTGGCTTGGTCGATATGAGAGGACGCATCGTCGAACCTGCCTTCATCGAGAAACAGTTCCGCTAGGGAGGAATGAGCCAAAAACAGCGGTTCGTGCCAACCGAAAGAGGATGCAATTCCCAGGGATGTCTTGAAATGGCGAATGGCTATCTCTCTCTCACCCTGGGATCGATATATTGTGCCGAGAAGACGGTGACATCCACAGACCGTATATTGATCGCCGTTCTCCGGAACCAGGTCGATTGCGCGGAAGGCGGTTTTCTCTGCGGCATCGACCTGGCCGTCGTGGTACAACAACCGAGCGAGGATTTTCGAACACCGTGCTTGTCCCTCCGTATCACCAAGCCGTTTATAGATCTCCAATGCTTCCTCGGCCTGTGATATCCCTTCCTCGTGGAGTCCTAGATCCCGATTTGCATCACATAGGAATCTCAACACTTGAGCGACCCAAAAGTCATCCCCTCGCCCTCGATAGAGTCTTAAGGCACGAGTAAGGAGCCGTTTGGACTCCACTTGATTTCCGACCGATCTGAATAACCGTGAGAGCTCAACTAAGCATCGTGGCTTGGAGGGATGGTCATCCAGAAGCCCCTCGATCTTCGATCCCAGAGTAACGAGCCGCCTTTTGTGCCAACAGAGATGTTCCATGAAGTGGGCACACGTATCCCAGATATCGCTTGATTCCGCGTCAATGGATGTGAAGACATCAAGCAAGTGCTCAACGTTCACACTCTCTGGCACGATCCATCGTGCCTCCTCGAACCCAGGTTCGCTGGGATCAACCGAAACCGACAATCGGGTGAAGTAACATTCCTTGGTCGTGCAGAGGAGTGGGGATGACTTGGGATCTTTGGGACAGAGATAGTCCCGAAGTGGCGCGAGCATTGTGATCCATCCGTCGTTTCGATATGTCAGAGACAGAATGCAGAACTTGTCCAAGACATTTGCTGTGTTCGAGATCGTAGGGATCAACCAATCAATGTTGTTCTCGTTGACGCCCTGAGGGAAGAAGGCGACAACTCCAAGGAGCCCTCGGGCGTCAGGCCCAAGCTCCTGGAACATGGGGGAGGCGAGCGAAAGTTCGATCGTCGCGGCGAGGGTCTTGTTGTGCTCCGTCTGCAGAACATCTGTTCGTCGGCTTTCCCATTCCCTCGTAAGTCGGTCTGGGGTCCACTTGTTGTGATGCGCGACAGTCGCAAGTAAGGTGATTGATAGTGGGTGGAAGTCGAGTTGTTCCAGGATGTTGTTGACCAAATCCGACCGTTTGCGGTGTTTGTAGATCCGATAGAACGTGTCGTGTGCGGCTGCCACGGACAAGATCGGGATGTCAAGGGTCTCACACTCGGTAGGGACGGTAGATATGCGGGATGTGATGCAGAGGCATACGGTCTCCAATTGTCCCAACTCCTCCACTATCCCATATATCTCCCGAGCGTTCGTTCCCTGTGGGTCCAGAATGGATTCTGTGTTGTCGAGGACGATGACCATCTCCTTCGAAGATAGGAATGGACGCAGAGAGGCTAAACCCTCAGGGTTCTCGATGCCTGCACCGACCACCTTGGAGAGCCGGGCGAGCAGATGGGTGGATGTCGCCGGGAACTGGTCACATCGAATGAATCGACGATTGTCCCCGAACCGTTGTTTGATTTGATCGTGGTGGAGAACGATTAGAGCGATGGACGTCTTGCCAATTCCGCCAGCGCCAACGAGAGCAACGGGAGTCAGGGCTCCTGCCAGACCAACGATCTCCTCGATCAACCCGTCGCGTCCGAAAAAGATCCTCGGTGACGGGGGAGGTGATTCCCCAAGTATTCTAGACAGAAATGTAAGAACGTGGTCCCACGATATTTGAAGTTGCCGACCTGATTTGAGCCTAGCCGACTGTCACTATCTTTCGACGATGGGTAGAGTACGAATGCCACTCACCGCTCCATCTTTACCGTCAGTATTCCCGGAACCTTTCAGCATGTTCTCCTGTATGTCGGAAACTATGGTGTGGGTATTCAGAGCCAACTCGGTCTGGAAGGAGGTGATCAGCGGTCGTCGAACACAGCCGGGTTGGCGTACATTGAAGACTTGAAGGATCCTGATGAGGTCCAACTTCCAGACCGCGATGGTCTCCTTGTCATTCTTCGCGTGGGCAAGACGGGAGAGTAAGCCCCGTTCCCTCTTCTCGACGATCCTGCCCTGGATTTCTGCCACGGTCCTGCGATTGGGGGCGCGGTGAGCAAATGACATACGTATGGATCGTTGGTCGGGTTCACGTTGTCAACTGCCCAATCGCCTCGCACACGGATCGACTGAGGTCGTTCAATTGCCTTCCGCCCACCCCACGGTCAAGGGCTCCACATACGTCGGCGCAGGCGAGCCCAAGTTCAACGTAGTCCCGCTTGTTGATCATGGTGTCCTGGCAACATATGAGTTTGGGTCACGTCGTTGCAGAAGGGGAAATATACCTTGATCATTATGAGGAGGATACTGGCGGAACCGAAAACGGCCTTGGCTGGAGTGACACCTGAGAGCTCCTTCGCGAGATTCAAGCCCTCGATGGCAATATTCAAGGACGAGATGGTGGCATCCCTCCCCTTCGGTCGTTGGGACTCGGTTTGCATGGTCGGGATTCAGGGTGGCCGCAGGAAAAGGGTGGGCACGCGGGCTGTGAAGAAGGGTGCGAATCCTGATGGAAATAGGCGACCATCCTCGTGGCTGTCGGTGAAGGGAATTGTGTTCATGGCCGGAACGTTTTGAGATGTGTGCGATCGGCTGATCTCCAACTCCTTGTCAAGCCCCGACGTATAAACAACTGCCCCAGAGTCACGTCTTCGAAACACCTCACCCTTCTCTTCTCCGTAGCCGTGGATCGGCCTCGACACCACCCCTGGTCCCTACGGCCGCAGACGACCTAGTCGGCGTCGTTGCCACCTATTCGTGGACCGCTAGACCTCCAGCACAAACTCCGCTCTCCCATGTGTTGGGCCCTATTCACCCGCTGAACTTCATTTTAGCTCTCGTAGGACGCTGCTCGTCAAACGATAGATATACTAGTATTGAATTTCCTCTGGCTACCCTTGGTAGATACTCACTGCCCACCGACTAGTCGAATAAAACACTCTTCGTATGAATGTGTTGCGCGTGGTGTCATACTGCAACCATTAACTTTGATGACTACCGGAAACCGACGACCGTACGGAGATCCTCATTCATTGTCAGAAGCAAATAGAACGCGTTGAGTGAGAGTTTTGTCCAGGCGATATTGTTCAAGCCGAAAGCTCTTCCTCTGCACACCCGCGGGGCTCAAGATTTAGCACACGGTGTGAGCATGAAATCCGTTGAATTTGTGCCGTTGTAGGGTCGGAGGAGGAGTAGGTAGGAAGGTTAGGAGATATCACGAGTGTTCAAATGATTCGGATTGAAATAGCTGTGAATCTATTCAGTCAGTTCATCCGGTGATTTTGACATTGAGTGCCTGGCCGAATGACTCACCTTTGGATTAATGCTGCGGCGCGAAATATTCTTTTCGTCATATCACTGTCAAATATCCCAGCCACGTCGATACCTACGCTGTCCACGTTAGTTGCTTCCGACGCCAGGAACTGAAAAAACCGTGATCGGGAATATGGTGCGGTGACGCTGCTGGCAATCACGACCAAAGGTGGTGTAGTATAAGTACGCACTGCCTACCTGTCATGAACTCTACATAAACCGCCAAGACTCGTTCTCGCTCTCTGCCTATTCTCTTCGACCCTCCCCGCTTCAAACCTCGCATATGATGGAAGAATACCCAGGAGCGGGATTGACTATTCCCCAGCTTTTTTATGCCCTGGAACGGGAGATCGACGATGTAGTAAACAAGCGGAGGTAAGATTATGATCATGTCCCCACCTCCCTACAGCTGACAAGCGACTCTCAGACCCCTTCCGTCGAACATGACGCGGGCAGATGTAAGTTGCTGTAGGTGTGATATCGCGATCGCATACCCATCCTTTACCCACAGGTACAGGGAATGGAGCGGAACCTCTCCGATCTCCTCCCGAAATTCAAAGCACTTCGAAACGTCCTGGCTCCTATAAACAAGCTCCCGCCTGAAATCCTTTCTCGAATCCCCCAATTCTTCCCTATCCGTGATCTGGTCGTGGCGACTCAAGTTTGTCGCTACTGGCGAACGACCTTTATATCCTGTGGCCCACTTTGGTGTAACATCAACTGCGAACGAGGCCCCGAAGCGCTCACGTGCCTTCATCGGTCCAAGGGTTCACCAATTCACGTCACCGTGAGGAGAATTCCCGACGACGAGGTGTTGGCGAGACTTTCCCCACACATTGGACGAATAGAATCGCTACACCTTCAGTCACGTTGGTCCGTCGCGCAGTCCGTGTTCACAAGATTCACGGATCCTGCCCCGAACCTTGAAACCCTGGCAGTGATTTGTCGACCTTCCACTGCGGCCGCCGGTCCGGTTCCGTCGACGCTACTCACCGGGAACCTACCAAAGCTACGATCGCTCACGCTCCAAGGGCTCGCATCGGACCTTGCAAATTTTGTCCTACCTAGCCTCACCCACTTCGAACTAAGCAATGTCACGAGTCCTCCACTATCGATACATCTCTTCAACCTTCTCGCTTTCTTCGAAAGATCACCCCTCCTCGAATTGGTACGCGTCGACTTCCATGGAGAGTGCGTCCATGACGCCCCAAAACAGAAGATAGTTTCGCTCAAGGCCCTGAAGACCCTCTACATCAGCGGCTCGGGATTGGTCGGGCAAGGGGATAATAGCCTCCTAGCTCGGCTGGAGTTGTCAAGAGGGGTGGACGTGACTGTGATGTCATTAATCCTTAATGGTGAATCCAACCCCATCGCTCATGCTATCCCTCCATATCCCGAACGCCTTCCCTTTATATCGGGGATCAAGAGCATCCACGCCGAAGTGCTTCCCGGTCATGGAAGGTGTGCCTTCCGGTTTTCTGGGGAGAACGGAAAGGCCACAGTCATGGCGCGGTGGCGGATAACCAATCCCGATCTCGACGATCTCTTGGTGGGATCAATCCAATCGTTTTTGCCGTTATCGACGGAAGGGGTAGAAGAACTTTACATTCACGGGTATCAAGCACCAGACAATTTTTACCTGCCAGCCTTGCAAGGATTCGAATCACTTCCTGGCCTGCAGTCCATCACCATGGTCCATTGTGATAACACAGTTCTTTTGAGGGCACTCAGACAGCCCACTAGGCACCTCGCCGTGCCGAAACTCAGGACGCTAACGATATACCTCGACTCACGGAGGGCGGTTTCTGGCGAAGACTTGAGGGAACTAGTGAAGCATAGGGTGTCTAATGGTGCGAAGCTGGAGGAACTCTCGATTATCTCCCCGGAGGTAATTGTTCCCGTCGCGGAGGTCATGGCTCTCAGACAGCACGTAAAAGTTGTAGAATATAAGATGGACAACAGTGTACCGAACTTCGAAGACTAATGATGTATCTACACGCAGAAGTCCTACGTTTTAGATACTCTATAGTGGCTGGCAAAGGTAATGATGGGTCGAAAGCTTTATTTCTTTCAACCACTCCTCGACCACAGAATCCTCATAGGTGTTCCCGTCCCACGACACGAAGATGGATAGTTTCTTGTCCTGGGTAAAAGAACCGAGGTAAAGCTCTGTTGGTCGAGCACAGAGTTTTTCCCAAGAGTCGATAACCCGGATAGTTGGCTCGGTTGAAAGGTCTCCATCCGCCTTCGACTGTGGATAGTACTTCTGGGAGGAAAATGGGTCGAATGGATGTAATGGGTATTCGGTCGGTCGCAGGGGATCAATCTGATATGGGCCAGTCGTCAGCCAGAACGTTAAATACAAGAGGCTTGATAATAATCACATTTCCCATGCTGGATCCGCCATTGTGGTATATGACATCGTTCGTCAGAACACTGGGGACCTGCCTTTCAGGTTCATCGAGCTCTCCGCCTTCGCGAATCCTCGCCCAGAACCTTCCAGCTTGTTTTCGGAATGGCTGGCCCGTGGGCAACCTGGCGCTGGCTATTTCGAAAAAGAGGGGATGCGCAAGAAGTTTCTTGAACTGCTGCTTGATTGTGTTCGACCGTAGAACAAATCGGCCTTGTGATAGCAGTGCGGAGAATGGCGGTGTGTCATCCTCGAGGGTGTGCCTATTGTGGGCGATCCATTCGTCGGATACGGTGGGCATGAAGGCATGGGTGTGGAAGAAGTAGTTGACCCCGAGGGCTACGACCTCTGAGCCACCGCTAGCGTACCAATCCTTGTCGAGGTACGGTCGGAAGTTGATAGGTCCTCGAGTATTGCACGGTTGGATGCGACGCCATTCCCATTCTTCCTTCTCAATTTCACCGCGGATATATCTTCGGTGAAGGAGGCGGGAGCTACCCAGTTGTCCCAAAATGGGGAATGCAGCTCCGAAGGTTATGCCTTGTTTTCTGCAGTTGGCGATGACGAGAGCTGATTCTTCCTCCGTGAACGTCGTTGTCGTCCTTCCCGGTCGTGGGACTCGGTACGGTGTATACGTCGTAATTTTGCGTGGGATAGACATTCCACCCTGAAAACTTGGTAAGTTTGGCAGCTGAAGAAGTTGAGGCGTCCTTACCTGAATCTTGGGATCCCTGATGTGGTGAATGACCCAACCGATTGCTCGCATCCATCGTCGACGGGGAAGCGGTAGGTTACGGTTGGGGTTCAAGTTCTCCGACCCCACGCAGAGAGCGAGCCTCGCTTCGAGATCAGGGACGTGCGCCGTTGGTGGGAGCGACAGGATGTCAAAAAATATCCGCACCAGAGCCAGTGCAGATACCCCGTCGGTGATCAAGTGGGCAATGTGGATCACCACATGGTACAATCCGGGGTTGTCCTCCCGAGAGAAGATGTACACTCGGGAGAGAAGATCAGAGGAGAGTTGCCGTGGGCCGGAGATCATCTGTTCCACAAACTCGCGGACCTCCGCCTCTGAATTAGCGGTGAGGAGGTCAATCTCTCCTGGACGAGTAATACCCAGGTCGGCTTCCGCGACGGTAAATGAAGCGCTTGTGGCCTCGTAGTCAATCTCCTTCGTGGTTGCTCCAAGCAAAGGAAAGATTCGCTTCAGAGCAATCCAAGTTCTGGCGACGTTCGCGGACTCGAACAGGGAATCCTCCATTGTCTGGACCATGAAGTGCTCTACCATGTCGGCGACACCGTTAAATGTGCCATCATAGAAGAAACCGACTTCGTTTTTGTCTGTCAGACGCGTAAAGATGCGGTTGGGAGGAGGTGAGTCGTCAACGAGTGTCCAGACCATCGCGTGTGCAAGAGGAGGATGCTATGGGGATGGCGCCCAATCCATCCGAGACCCTCATGTTCAATATATGCGATCTGTACTTTCCCATGGGAATGACTCGACGAGGGCCTGGGCGTCCTTGCTTATACATCCATGAATGGGTGGGATCGCGATCCGTATAGAACGGAACAACTGATCCGATCGATCCGAGGCGGCAGTAAGTGTGGGAAACTATGGGCTACTACTATACTACCCAACCGGCAGTTCCCGGCAAGCCACCCATCCTTCCTCTCGTGGCCGCTCATCGCTGGACCTAAGATCTGTATCCATAATGGCCCCATCGACGTACGTTCGTTTGACTATCTCCCAGTCTGTCGCCAAAACGCTGATGTTCCCGTGTACTATCTAGGGTCCCAAGTGCTGCGGTAAATATCGCTGATCCACAACCGCGAGACCGAAAACTCATTCGTTGATCGTGCAGGCCATTGAAGTCCCAGAGACTCTCCTCAAGAAACGCAAACAAAACGAAAAGGCTCGGGAAGAAAAGCTTGCTGCTATTTCTGCCGCTCGCAA
>Ga0307513_10005769_pt1 | contig 16280 bp, 16 predicted proteins | sample 15_EM_MG_FD_202174 | JGI IMG/M metagenome (GOLD analysis project Ga0307513, IMG submission 202174) | Populus trichocarpa ectomycorrhiza microbial communities from riparian zone in the Pacific Northwest, United States - 15_EM | ecosystem: Host-associated > Plants > Roots > Unclassified | place... | reverse complement strand
AAGTATCGAGTAATTCAAAGGAAACCAAACAACACTTGATGGGATTACACTAACCTAAGGCAAGGAACGTGCTGATCACAAGTGCACCGAGCGAGATGGCCATCGATTGGTGGTATTCAGGTCCCCAGGCAGCTTTCCACGTGTATGAACCCATTCTGAGGGCAGATTCAACGAAAGTAGACAGCTCTCTGTGCGAAGTTCGAGGATGAAGACGTACATGTTTCCGGTGTTGCCAAAGCCACTAATGATACCGATCGCTGCTGCACGTTTTCTGTAGGGAGTCAACTTTTATACTCTGAGATAGGGGTCAAGAAAGGTATGGCGTACGCTGGAGGCCGGGGAATGGCATTCGAGACCCAAACTAGCATCATAGTAGCACCTTTTGTGAAATCCAAGAAAAGATTTCAGTGAATCCACAAACCGTCCGAATTAGGGGCTTACCGACAAAACCACTCGCCATGAAGAACAGAGATACATATCGGCCCGCCGTCGACATCGTTGAAAGGGCAATGATGAACCCAACGATCACGCTCCACCACCAGCTGACCATATGGAAGAACCGCCCACCCGTTTTATCTACAAGAAAAATTATAATCAATGTGAATGTCAAGGAAGGTAATGAAAAATCGCGAACCAGCATGCAAGGCATTCAAACAACATATCACGGCGGAAATAATCCATGGAGGGCTATAGGACGAGAAATTAATGACACCCCAGAATAGGCCAGATGGGCACTGCGTACGCGGCGAGGAGCAGAGTAATGGTCGTGCTGAACCCCAGGGTCTTTGTAAGCCTACGATGGGAAACCCGTCAGCTAAATTTGAGTATTTATCATTTAAGAGAACGCATTCTGACGTCGGGAAGAACAGAACGAAACTCAGCCCTAACGACTGAGCAATATTCATAATGGCGAAAATGGCCACTTTAGGATCCTTGATGGCCAATATCAGGCCTTGGACTGGACTATAATAGGATGAAATCTATCAAGAACAACGCAGTATTGGGTGAGAAGGAGAGCTCACGAATCCTCCGGGTTATCTTTGTCCGCTTCTCCTGCATCCTCGGAGAGACGGGCTTGCGCGAGGCGTCGTTCGAACTGGCTGAGCCATCTCGTGTTGTGGGGCTAGAGTACCTTCTCATCAAACACTGACGAACAAACGAAATTTGGCGAGGGAAGAAAACGAACATAATCCGGTAACAACCACCTAAAGAAAAAGTTGAAGATGAGAGAATAAAGCAAGAATAAAGACAGCCATACATGCTACCGAAGCCGACGAATATCGTGATAGCGCCCTGTCATCGAAAATAGGTTTAGAAATTAAGAGAAAGGGTCCGGCAAGGTCGTACTTCGATGAAAAATAACCTAAAAAGATTGATTTTTAGAAAAATAGAAGGTAAATGTCAAAGCATCTCCCTACCATCGCCACGCTCGAATGCCCTGTTTGCCTTCCATATTGGCAAGGATTCCAGCTGCAATTAACTTGATCGCTTACTCTGCATGAACAAAATAGATCTAACACTCGACGAGATATTCCACTCACACTTCCAAATGCGTTCGAAGCGAACGAACCCATGTGTAAAATAGCACAACGGAATGCCAGTTCCTGAGAGTTGCAGGCGTCAGAAAGGAGAAACGGGTGGAGTATACACAGTGACCTTGTTGGTGTACCACCTGGACAGGAGGAATATTGCACCAGGAAAGAAGGCCGCTTCAGGAAGCCCGATAAACACTCGGCAAGCGACAATACCGGCGAAATATTTGGTGATCTTAAGTTAAAAACAGCACAAATTCATCAAATGTCCGAAAATTCCGGAACCTTCGAGAGAGATCTCACCCCAGTTAGAGCACTCATCAAGCCCCATAAGACTGTACAGCTTCCAATATATAAAGAGGGCCTTCCAGAATCAGCACATTAATGACACCATAGAAATTTGCTGCAGGCATACCTGCTAACTTTGTTGAGGATCTGAATGGTATGAATCGGTCAACTGATATCGGAAAGTGCAATACGACGCACCATGTTCGAGGGTATTTGAGCCGGGCAAAAGGAGACAAAAAGAATGGCGAGGACAGTCGCGTATTGTATGTCTGGAAAATGCGAGAAATTTTAGGATAGACATCCCTCTTGTCATGTTTCCAAGTTACCGCTTATATGGAGGTCTTGTTGCATCCCTTTCAGCCGCGCAGTCGTAACACCACTACGCTGTTTGCAGACGGCAAAGTGAGTAATTGCATCGAGGTCAACCATTAATCAAAAGCCAATGAACACACATCGATGTAGTTCAAGATAAAAATGAGGAATATCGTTGGGAGCAAGCGAGTATCCAATTTCCTGACTAGATGGTGCTCCGCCACAGCGCGTTCTTTTGATCCATTTTCTGGCAATTTTTCGGGATCATCTTGTGTGCGGAGCTCGTTTGAGTCCCTGTCGCCCACCACATAGGGACAACCCTTTTCTTTTGGCGACATGTTGGCCATTGAGAAAAGATACGGGAGGAAAGGGAGTAGGGACTTGTCGTGGTGTCGTGGAGAGGTTGCGGTGGGGCCTCAAAGAAGCAGACTGGTTTGGATGGAAAAGGGTAGTACTTGAGCGTCATATCTTCGCACAGGCTCGCCCCCTCGGGACAGTGAAGCTATGGCGTATTAATAGGAGAAGCCAGCGGAGCTCAGTACGAGGCCTTGAATTTACTATATTGCTGAAGAGAAAAATTGTCTAATTTTCTGCCCTGCGACGCTGCCCGGTTCTTGAGTGCGATTGGAATGCAATTTGTCCATGGGTACAACATGAACATAATGGATGCTATCTGCAAAACGCTAGGCCATTTCGAAAGTGCGTCTTTGTTTGGTGGGTAAATCCGTAGTAGATATGACGAAGTGTGGAGCCAGTGGAGCAATATGTCGGAATCTGCAAAGGCCGCGAGTGACTCGAAGAATGGAGAGGCTTGGAGCTGAAATAGCAACCACTTTACCAAAAACAGACGTTTACACCAAACACGGGCGCACACACTGGCAGAAAAAAAATCAAAACGGCCTAGCATTTTGCAGATAGCTGGAACATATACGGACCTTCAATTGCCAGACCCTACAGAGCTCAGACAGCGTTAATTCTCCACGCCACATGATCGTTCTTACTGATTCTTTCTGCCACCGAGTGGAGGCGGCCTCTATCAAGCTTGGCGGCTCCGCCAATGGCCACAATGGCGTAAAAAGCATCATCTCGATTCTCGGCTCTTGGAAGCCAAATGGGCTTTCACCAATTGCGCCTGGGCATCGGCCGTGACGAGTCTGACGCTGCTACGTCATGCGCCAACTCCCCTCCCATGAGCACCGCTTCTGGGGAGATGATTCAGAGGGTCTTGACCTCGTCATTCAAGAAATTGAAATGTTCGCTTTGAAAGCAGGCTAAATGCTTTTCCTTGATTTTTACTATGTCTGCATGGAGAATCGAGATTCCGAGAATTGTAAGCAGAAAACTTTCCAAATGGCGTCGTTTTCAATTACCTTCGGGTACGGGGTATAGTGGTGTTCCGAAACGGCCTGTGCCGCCTAACATTGTTCAACGCTTTGATCCTTCAGACTCCTTCCAACTCTCAGCAGGGGCCTTTTCTCGGGGAATATTCCGTCCTGTCCCACACAACTAAACGTACCTCCACATCGCCGATGCACAGATGCAGAGTGGCAAAGGTATATATATTCGTGGGGCCTGGGTATGTGGGCGCACCCTGCAGCGGCGTCGGGGGATTGCCCTCAAGATCCTCGAACGTGCGATGTATAATGTTGCTTAAAGTTAAAGTACATGACCATACTGAGCCAAGGATGGTATGAAAGAAAAAAAGAGAACGAAAACCGTGCCAAACGCAAGTCCATAATCAATACAAATAGCGATACCCTTTCCTTCTTTCCATAGCCTGCTCGAACGTGATACCCTCCAACCTCGCCGCCTCCTCCACGCGTGGGCGATTCGCGCCTTCCATCGCAGCCTTCTCATCTGCGTCGAGCCTCCGGTTTTCTCGTACCAGAATTTGGCGAATAACTACGACGCAGAAGTGTTGAGTAATTCAAGTATATCAATCAATACTTCGTGGGGATTACACTAACCCAAAGCAAGGAACGTGCTGATCACAAGTGCACCGAGCGAGATGGCCATCGATTGGTGGTATTCAGGTCCCCAGGCAGCTTTCCACGTGTATGAACCAATTCTGAAGGCAGAATCAACAAAGGTGGCCAACACTCTGTGCGAATTTTGGGGATGAAAACGTACATGTTTCCGATGTTGCCACAGCCATTAACGACACCAATCGCTGCTGCACGTTTTCTGTAAGGAGTCAACTATACTCTGAGATAAGTGTCAAGAAAGGGGTGACGTACGCTGGAGGCCGGGGAATGGCACTTGAAACCCAAACTAGCATCAGAGCAGTACCTTTTGTGAAATGCAAGAAAAAATTTCAGTGAATCCACTAACCCTCCAAATCAGGGGCTTACCGACAAAACCACTCGCCATGAAGAACAGAGATATATATCGGCCCGCCGTCGACATGGTTGAAAGGGCAATGATGAACCCAACGATCACGCTCCACCACCAGCTCACCATGTGGAAGAACCGCCCTCCCGTTTTATCTAAAAGACAAATTGTAATCAAGACGAATGTCGAGGGAGGTAATGCAAAATCGAGAACCAGCATGCAAGGCATTCAAGCAACATACCACGGCGGAAATAATCCATGGAGGGCTATAGAACGAGAAATTAATGACACCCCAGAGTCGGCCAGATGGGCACTGCGTACGCGGCGAGGAGCAGAGTAATGGTCGTGCTGAACCCCAGGGTCTTTGTAAGCCTACGATGGGAAATCCGTTAGCCAAAATTAAGTATTTATCATTTAAGAGAATGTTTTCTGACGTCGGGAAGAATAGGATAAAGCTCAGCCCTAACGCCTGAGTAACATTCATAATGGCGAAAATGGCCACTTTAGGATCTTTGATGGCCAATATCAGGCCTTGGACTGAACTATAATCTATCAAGAACAATGCAGTATTGGGTGAGAAGGAAAGCTCACGAATCTTCCAAGTTATCTTTATCCGCTTCTCCTGCATCCTCGGAGAGACGGGCTTGCGCGAGGCGTCGTTCGACCGGGCTGAGCCATCTTGTGTTGTGAGGCTAGAGTACTTTCTTATCAGACACTGACGAACGAAGGAAATCCTGTGAGGGAATAAAACGAACATAATCCGGTAGCAACCACCTAAAGGAACGGGAGTAAACTTTGGAGATGGCAGAGAATAAAAACAGACATACATACTACCAAAGCCGACGAATATCGTGATAGCGCCCTGCCATCGAAAATGGGCTCAGATATCAAGAGAAAGGGGCCAGCAAGGTCTTACCTCAATGAAAAATAACCTAAAAAGATCGATTTTAGGAAAAAGGATGTAAATGCCAAAGCTTCTCCCTACCATCGCCACGCTCTAATCCCCCGTTTGCCTTCCATATTGGCAAGGATTCCAGCTGCAATTAACTTGATGGTTTACTCTGCATGAACAAATAGATCTAAAGCTCGACGAGATATTCCACTCACATTTCCAAATGCGTTCGAAGTGAACAAACCCACGTATAAAAGAGCACAACGGAATGCCAGTTCCTGAGAGTTGCAGACGTCAATAAGGAGAAACGGGAGGGGTATACACAACGACCTTCTTGGTGTACCATCTGGACAGGAGGAATATTGCACCAGGATAGAAGGCTGCTTCAGGAAGCCCGATAAACACTCGGCAAGCGACAATACCCGCAAAGTCTTTGGTGATCTTATAAGTTGAAAACAGCACAAAGTTATCAAATGTCCGACATATCGGGAACCTTTGAGATCTCACCCCAGTTAGAGCACTCGTCAAGCCCCATAAGACTGTACAGCTTCCGATATATAAAGAGGGTCTTCCAGAATCAGCACATTAATGACACCATAAAATTTGCTGCAGACATACCTGCTAACTTTGTTAAGGATCTGAATGGTATGAATTGGTCAACTGGTCTCGGGAAGTGCAATACGACGCACCATGTTCGAGGGTATTTGAGCCGGGCAATACGAGACAAAAAGAATGGCGATGACAGTTGCATATTGTATGTCTGGAAAGTGCGAGAAAAATTAGGATGGACATCCCTCTTGTCATGTTTCCAAGTTACCGCTTATATGGAGGTCTTGTTGCATTCCTTTTAGCCGCGCAGTCGTAATACCATTACGCTGTTTGCAGCCGGCAAAGTGAGTGAGTAATTGCATCGAAGTCAACCATTAATCAAAGTTCAATGAACACACATCGATGTGGTTCAAAATAAAAATGAGGAATATCGTTGGGAGCAAGCGAGTATCCAATTTCCTGACTAGACGGTGCTCCGCCATGGCGCGTTCTTGCGATCCACTTTCTGGCAATTTTTCGGAATCATCTTGTGTGTGGAGCTCGTTTGAGTTCCCTTCGCCCACCAGATAGGGACAACCCTTTTCTTTTGGCGACATGTTGGCCATTGAGAAGAGATACGGGAAGAAAGGGAATAGGGGCTTGTGGTGGTGTCGTGGAGAGGTTGCGGTGGGGCCTCGAAGAAGCAGACTGGCTTAGATGGAAAAGGCTAGTACTTGAGCGTCATATCTTTGTCCCTTCGGGAAAGTGAAGCTAAGGCGTATTAATAGGAGAAACCAGCGAAGCTCAGTTCTCGGCGAGGCCTTGAATTTACTATATTGCTGAAAAGTTCCATTTTTCTAACCTGCGGGGCTGCCAGGTTCTTGAGTGCCATTGGAATGCAATTTGCCTATGGGTACAACATAATGGATGCTATCTGAATAACGCTGGGCCGTTGCGAAAATGTTAGTGTGCGTCTCTGTCTGGTGCAAATACACCTTTTGGGTAAATCCGTAGTAGATATGACGAATTGCGGAGCCAGTGGAGCAACACGTCGCGATCTGGAAAGGCCGCGAGCGAGAAGAGCATGCATCGAGAGGCGTGGAGCTGAAATAGCAACCATGTTACCAAAAATAGACGTTTGCACCAGAGCGCACACAGGAAAAAATCAAAAATGGCCTACTACGTTTTGCAGATAGCTGGAACATATATGGACCCTCAGGCCTCAGGCCTCAATTGTCAAAGCCTACAGAGACAGCGTTAATTCTCCGCGCCACATGATCGTTCTTACCGATTCTCTCTCCCACTGATTGGAGGCGCTCTGTCGAGCTTGGCGGCTCCACCAATGGCCATGGCAATGGCCTAAAAAGCATGGAGGCTTTCACCAATTCCGCCTGGATCGGCCGTGACGTGACGCTGCTGAGTACGTCACCCCAACTCTCCTCCCATGAGCGCCGCTTCTGTTGACCTCGCCAGTCATGAAATTGGAGGTCGCTTTGACAGAAAGCAGGCTAAAGGCTTCGCCTCGATTTTTGGTATGTGCATTTTTACAATGTAAATATCATTTTTCAATCTCTAATGCGAGAACCATTTTAGATTACAGAAACATGAAACGGCGTCTTTAGTCTTTATACATGACACGAATCGGGGAGATGAGGGTCTTGACCTCGTCATTGGGAAGGTAGCTTTGAAAGCAGGCTAAAGGGTTCTCCCGGATGTTTGGTGCGTGTATTCTTACAATATATGTAGATATCGGTTCCCGATCTCTAACTGCGAGCACTATTAGATTCTTTAAAACATTGGCATCTCTAGACGTCATACATGTCGTGAATCTCCCAGCGTGAAATTGCAGGTTGTTTTGTATGCCCAGGGCGGGGCGCTCTTCTTTTGGAGCCAAAAGTAAACAGTTTGAAGCCCATAGGATGCAAGTGACTTGACTTGACCTCACTTACTTCCTCTGAATGGACAGAATTACATTTTCTTGATGGTCTCAGGCTCGCTGAAGATATCTCACATCACTGCCCCAACATCGTAGGAAAATGCCATGCTCGCCGACCCCGATGCCTTTGGCTCCATGTAGGTATACTGACAGCTCTGTGTTTTCAATGGACCAGACGCTACCAGACGGGTACTGGAATTGAATAACAAAGGGGGGACCATCATCATTGCTACTGGTAATTGTAGTAACAACCCAAGAGCACCGGGACACCTCTGAAGTCAGATCAGCTAATCAACGCTCAGCGGATGCCTCTTCTCGGGCCACTTTGCGTCCTGTCCCCCGAGTCCCTGGCCCACATGCAACGAAACATGCCTCCATCGCTGACGAATAGGTTCAGGGGTGGCAAAGGTCTATATATTCATGGGGGTGAGGGTGCACCCTGTATCGGCGTCAGGGGATTGCCCTCAAAACCCTTGAACGTGCACTGAATATTGCTTAAAGTTAAATTATATGACCATATTATTCTGTGAGTAGGTTGGACGAGAAACAAAATCAGAATGAAAGCTGTCCCAAACACAGGTTCATGATCAATACGTTCATGATCAATACAAATACCGATACCCTTTCCTTCTTTCCATAGCCTGCTCGAACGTAATACCCTCCAACCTCGCCGCCTCTTCCACGCGTGTGCGGTTCACGCCCTCCATCACGGCTTTCTCATCGACGTCGAGCCTCCGGTTTTCTCGTACCAGAATTTGGCGAATAACTACGACGCAGATGTATTCAGTAATCCAAGTAAACCAATCAATACCTGCCAATGGGGATTACACTAACCTAAGGCAAGGAACGTGCTAAGCACAAGTGCACCGAGCGAGATGGCCATCGATTGGTGGTATTCAGGTTCCCAGGCAGCTTTCCACGTGTATGAACCCATTCTGAAGGTAGAATCAACAAAGGTGGCCAACACTCTGTGCGAAGTTTGAGGATGAAGACGTACAGGATTCCGATATTGCCACAGCCATTAACGATACCAATCGCTGCTGCACGTTTTCTGTAAGGAGTCAATTATACTCTGAGATAAGTGTCAAGAAAGGGATGACGTACGCTGGAGGCCGGGGAATGGCATTCGAGACCCAAACTAGCGTCATAGCAGCACCTTTTGTGAAAATCTTCAGTGAATCCACCAACCCTCCAAATTAGGGCCTTACCGACAAAACCACTCGCCATGAAGAACAGAGATATATATCGGCCCGCCGTCGACATGGTTGAAAGGGCAATGATGAACCCAACGATCACGCTCCACCACCAGCTCGTCATGTGGAAGAACCGCTCTCCCGTTTTATCTACAAGACACATTGTAATCAATGTGAATGTCGAGGAAGGTAATGCAAAATCACGAACCAGCATGCAAGGCATTCAAACAACATACCACAGCGGAAATGATCCATGGAGGGCTATAGGACGAGAAATTAATGATTGCCCAGAGTCGGCCAGATGGACACTGCGTACGCGGCGAGGAGCAGAGTAATGGTCGTGCTGAACCCCAGGGTCCCTGTAAGCCTACGATGGGAGACCCGTCAGCCAAATTTGAGTATTTATCATTTAAGAGAATGTATTCTGACGTCGGGAAGAATTGGACGAAACTCAGCCCAAACAGCTGAGCAACATTCATAATGGCGAAAATGGCCACTTTAGGATCCTTGATTGCCAATATCAGGCCTTGGAATTGACTGTAATAGGATGAAATCTATCAAGAATAATGCAGTACGGGGTGAGAAGGAAGGCTCACGAATCCTCCGGGTTATCTTTGTCCGCTTCTCCTGCATCCTCAGAGAGACGGACTTGTGCGAGGCGTCGTTCGACCGAGCTGAGCCATCTTGTGTTGTGGGACTAGAGTACTTTCTTATCAAACACTGACGAACAAACGAAATTTTGCGAGGGAAGAAAACGAACATAATCCGGTAACAACCACCTAAAGAAAATGGAGTGAAGTTGAAGATGAATAGAGAACAAAGACAGTCATACATAGTACCGAAGCCGAGAAATACCGTGATAGCGCCCTGCCATCGAAAACAGGTTTAGAAATGAAGAGAAAGGGTCCGGGAAGGTCGTACTTCAATGAAAAATAACCTAAAAAGATCGATTTTAGAAACAAAAATGCGAATGCCTTGAAGGCATCTCCCTACCATCGCCATGCCCGAATGCCCTGTTTGCCTTCCATATTGGCAAGGATTCCAGCTGCAATCAACTTGATCGTTTACATCGCATGAACAAAATAGATCTGAAGCTCGACAAGATAATCCACTCACACTTCCAAATGCGTTCGCCGTGAGCACACCCGCGTATAAAAAAGCAGAACGGAATCCCAATTCCTGAAATTTGCAGACATCAGAAAGGAGAAACAGGAGGGGTATACACAATAACCTTCTTGGTGTACCACCTGGACAAGAGGAATATTGCACCAGGATAGAAGGCTGCTTCAGGAAGCCCGATAAACACTCGACAAGCGACAATACCCGCAAAGTCTTTGGTGATCTTATAAGTTAAAAACAGCACAGAGTTATCAAATGTCCGAAAAATCGGGAACCTTCGAGAGATCTCACCCCAGTTAGAGCACTCGTTAAGCCCCATAAGACTGTACAGCTTCCGATATATAAAGAGGGTCTTCCAGAATCAGCAGATGAATGACACCACAGAAACTCGCTGCAGGCATACCTGCTAACTTTGTTGAGGATCTGAATGGTATGAATTGGTCAACTGATATTGGGAATTGCAATACGACGCACCATGTTTGAGGGTATTTGAGCTGGGCAATACGAGACAAAAAGCATGGCGAGGACAGTCGCATATTGTATGTCTAGAAAGTGAGAGAAAAATTAGAATAGAAATCCCTCTTGTCATGTTTCCAAGTTACCGCTTATATTAAGGTCTTGTTGCATTCCTTTCAGCCGCGCAGTCGTAATACTACTCCGCTGTTTGTGGACGGCAAAGTGAGTAACTGCGACGAAGTCAACCATTAATCAAAGTTCAATGAACACACATCGATGTGGTTCAAAATATAAATGAGGAATATCGTTGGGAGCAAGCGAGTATCCAATTTCCTGACTAGACGGTGCTCTGCCACGGCGCGTTCTTTCGATCCATTTTCTGGCAATTTTTCGGGATCATCTTGCGTGTGGAGCTCGTTTGAGTTCTCGTTGCCCACCATACCCTTTTCTTTTTCAGACATGATGGAAAAGTTACAGGAGGAAAGGGACTAGGGACTTGTGGTGGTGTCGTGGAGAGGTGGCGGTGGGGCCTCAAAGAAGCAGACTGGCTTGGATGGAAAAGGCCAGCACTCAAGCGTCATATCTTCGTACAGGTTCGCTCCTTTGGGAAAGTGACGCTAGGGCGTATTAATAGGTCGGTTCTCGACGAGGCCTTGAATTTACTATATTGCTGAAGGGAATTTTTTCTGCCTTGCGGGGCCGCCAGGTTCTTGAGTGCGATTGGAATGCAATTTGGCTATAGGTACAACACAATGGATCACCCACAAACAGCTTAAAGTCATATCCAAAACACTAGGTTAATATTCAGTTCATAAGCTCTTGGTATTTACTCACCATCAGGAAGATAAGTATAGTTACCGCCGCCCAATGTTCGCTTCTAATTTTCACACAAAACATCAAATTGGAGTCAATCACTCCCAGAGCGGTCTCGTTGCTTCCTCTCACTGAAGTTTCGGATGCTTCCGCCAGCTCTCTGAGTGCCACAACATCTTCGCTAAGTTCGGGGCAACCAAGTTGATCATCAATTTCCGGTGCCGTGATTCCCAGTGCTCGTCGAAGGGCATCCTCCCGCTCAGGACCACGCAGCTTATCGATTAATGTCAAAAGGTTTGGAAGGTTCTTGTTTTCCGCAAGTATCTTTCGAATGGAAGGCGAGGTCCCTGTTATGCTATTTTAGAGTCGTACCCTTATGATAAGGAGGAAACAGCGCACCGATAGACTCATATTGAGAGAGATTTAATACCTTAGGATCGTCCCGCTTTAGGGGATCTGGAAATGCAGATTCCTCCGGTACATACGGCCACTTCAAGGGTGTCAATGGGCGAAGGACCACAGGATCAGCTAGATTAGGTTCTTCAGTCGTCATTGGGCTCTCTACTAACTCCAGTTGTCAGAAACGAGATTGAGATACGGGTTGAAAACCTACTGCGTCCGTTGTCTTCATGACTTTCATTCGAATTGGTTGCAGCGCTATTTAGGTGGTTCCTTGCGAGAAAGCGCGACAATTCTAGGTAGACATGTGAGTAAAAGGACGAGTTGTTTACATGTAATATAATTGTTTACCCAAAGAGATGACGTTAAATAAGAATCAACACAAAAAGGGGATTCTTATATCCCGAACGCACTACATAGACAATATGACACTGAGGGCAAGTGTACTTGAAGTTCTGATCCAAACAGACTTCACAAACGAGGAAACTACCTGAACAGGCGTAAGCGCTACCCTCGGCGTTGCAGATATGGGTGTCTTTGGGCTCTGAAATGACATGACAGAGGATCTTTGCATAGGAGCACGTCTCTTTCGAGGAGGTTTGCCGTTCGAGGCCTCCGTGGTTAATTTCGCCTTTCGCTGCTCCTCTTGTTCCACTTCCTGTGCTCGCTTTCGCTCTCGTTGACGTGCCTCAGTTGCTGAACGACGTTTGAGAGCCTTTTGGACCTCCTCTTTCCGATTCCCCTCATGTTGGTCGACTGCACCCAAGACCGCAAGAATCTCAGCACCATGTTGTCTAGCATAGACCCAATTTACGGCGTCTTCAATATCCCCAATTGTGCAAATATGTAATGCCCAGGCAAGGGTGGTCAAGGCCGTGTCAGGGAGTAGGGAAGGGGCAGTGAGTGAACTTGGGGTGTACCGAGCACGCTTGGTCTTAAAGCTCCAGCTTTCAAGCGCAGTCCGTACATGCTGGAGGTGTTCTCCTCGCCGATGGGTAGTCGTTGGCTTTGTCGTCATCTTGCGCTTTCCGTTTTCATTTGACGGTGTCGAATGGGTACTACTGGCGCCATCGTGGACCTGCACGGGGGTTGAAGGTCGGACTGGAGTCCCGTCGCAGTTGTCACAGCAGACATGAGTGGGAACTGAAGCTTTATCAATAAAATTGATTTAAAAAACTAAAGGATCAAACATACCCTTTCGCCCAGAAGGATTTGAAAAGTACTCATCTGCCATATCTCTACGACAGCCCTCAGTTTCAATCCACTTCCGCAGTGCATCCTGGGCCTTTCCCCTCCATTCGTAACGATCGTCATCATCCTTCGGGTCATTTTGTTCAGCTTCCCCATCTCCCACTGGAGGATCGGTGCCTTCTTCATCCACATTGTTCTCGTCATCTTCATTGCCTTCATTTGTCGATAGTCCCTTATCTTCGTCATCTCCAGGCATAGGATTGGCTCCATCTGTATTTCGTTTTGGGCGTTTCTTTTTTTGGCGTTGAAACATAGATTTTTCATATAATAATATTGTACATGCGTTAACTTCTCGCGATCGACCGGCACCGCCTGCGCGTTGCATCCAGATCGTGAGGGGAGGTGTAACACCGAATTGAATGACTTGTTTGATGTCGGGAATATCAGCACCCTGGAACCCAACGTGAATACAGAACAAAATTCATGGGAAAAAAGACGTACCATTCCCGCTGCTTCAGTGGCAATAAGAACAAGAAGCCTTCCCCTCCGAAAGTTTTTCATGACCTTGCGTTTCGCTTCATGTGTGCGATTGGCATGTAGATAGCCCACGTATTTACGAAGATGTTTTGGGAACCATGACCGCACCTCTCTTGCAATAAGCTGGGTGCTGTTGACAGAATTGGTGAATACAATGGATTTAATGGTCGAAGGGGTCGAGCAACGCGAAAGATAAGGTCGAAGGGCTTTAATAGTCGGTGGATGGCAGGACCCATGGTGCTTGTCGTGGAGGCATGAGTCGTCGTCGGCGCTACCGGGGCGGAACTCGTCGAGGTTGGCAATGAAGTGCTGGACGAGCTCGAAGATGAGGATGAGGACGGTGGTACAACCGTGCTCGAGGAGGAGGATAGGATGCTGCGAAATCCATCGTGCTTGAGGCACATCTCCGGAGATGCGAAAATCCCTTGATAGAGATTATTTTCGAGCTCCTGGGAAGCCGTCGTACACCGTCAGCACGAGTTTGATCAACCAAACTTTAACCTACATTTTGTAACTTGGTATTCCAAGTATCACCGTTAACACCAACTGCGGAAACCTTAAGTTTCTGGAATCGCTCGGCCTAAAAACGGGGTTAGAAAAAAGAAAAATAAGATAGGAAATTACACACCTGACCAGCTTGAAGAATCTTCAAAGGAGATATCACAATCGCCTTCTTCTTCACGTCGAGCAACAAGGGCATGACGAAAGGCGTTGTTTTCCCAGGTGCAGTCCCTGCAATCACAACCATATCCAATCCTAGCAATATCGCTTCCATAACATCCAGCTGCCATTCATAGGGATCTCCTCTGAAGCGCTCTCGGAATAGTTGAGTAACTTTGGCTGGAGTTGCCGCAGAATCGTAGCCCAGTGTTTTCTAGGCTTTTTGGCGTGTATTAGAGAAGTTGAGGTATGTGAGAGCCTCTTGTTCAGCATGGAGATCGCGTGCAGGAGGCATGTAGAAGACAGATTTCAACGAGGAAGCAAACAAAGTCGACGCGTTCGAAACGCGGCACACGTGATGAAGTTGAACGTCACAAAATTTAAATAACGTATGCCAGATACCGATGGACCTTTTTGTCCCCCGACTGCATAATGACTACTTCTTTGTACGCCACTCCGACCAGAAAACTTTCCAAATCGCATCGCTTTCGATTACCTTCAGGTGCGGGGTAACTCTTTATGTTGGCGGCGCCTGCGCCCACAGCGCCATACGCTGCGTGAGCTTCTGTCATGTGAAGCAATAAATTGATCATTCCAGTCAATCAAAGGTGTAGTGACATCAGTTCAGTCTACGTTGATACATCTCCCATCTAAGTCATGTAAATTCCTCTCAAATTCACAACCCCTAATTCTATCAGGACGACTGCAGAATATAGGATTTCTGCGGGTACTGACGCAAGAGGTGTCAGATCCGCCGATTGCGGATATCGATGATGTCATACCCCCTCCCCCACCCCCCCCCAAATAAGGCGATTCGCGTGGTATGTTTGGTGGACGGCAGGACGGCAAGGGAACAGCTTGGGAATAGCGGTATCACACGGCATATCGATAAGCATCCCGACAGACGTGTCTCTGATCAAGGCGCGACGACGCGTCCTCTTCGACATATCCTTCTCATCATGGCGCCTTGATAATGTACATAGTGTATCACGCCAATCTTACCCTGCAGATAAACAAGGTCAGCCTGTTGGTGCATACGAGTCATATGATGCACGTCGCATGAATGATTTGCCAACTGTTCATCCTAAGAACGAAAGAAGCTAGATGCCGAGGAGTTTCCCAGGCGATGCAGAGCAGAACTGGGCCGCGATTTCGCTGCCGCGTCCCGCTTCTTGCTGTAGGTTGCTCTACTTAGCACTTTCTCACCCACCACTGCCTCCCGTTTCTATATCGCAGCAGGGAAGAATGTGCCATGGCGCTAATCTGGTTTGTTGGGGGTGCTCCACCTGTTTACTCACCTCGGCACGATCATGTTGCGTCATTCATTCTACACTTGACAATATTACTTAATCAAGGTCTGTCAGTACATATTTAAGTCACGCCGATGCGGCCGCGATTTTGCTGCCGCCTCGCGTTTGTGCGGGAACCTCTCTTAGCTTAGCACTTTGTTGTCTGGTGCCGTGCTCGATTTCTCTATCGCGGCAGGGGACGCTCTGCCAGGGCGCCTATCTTCTTTGTTGGGGGTACTCCACCTGTTTACACCGCTCGGCATCTCCATCGTCATATTATCATTATGTAACATATTTGTTTTTGATTTGTTTCCGAATTTGGAGCAATAAGTGGATTAAAAAGTTTAAAAAAAAAGGATACTCAAAACAAATTTCTGTTACTGATTCCGCAAGTACCTGAGCGGAGCGAGGGGACTTGCTAGTCACTAAGAAGAATGAAATGAGATGCCGAGTTTTTTCCCAGGCGTTCGCGAGCAGGATGCAGCCGCGATTTTGCTGCCACCTCGCGTTTGTGCGGGAACCTCTCTTAGCTTAGCACTTTGTCGTCTGGTGCCACCTTCGGTTTCTTTATCGCGGCAGGGGACGCTCTGCCAGGGTGCCTATCTTCTTTGTTGGGGGTACTCCACCTGTTTACACCGCTCGGCATCTCTGTCGTCATATTATGTAACATATTTGTTTCCGAATTTGGAGCAATAAGTGGATTAAAAGTTTAAAAAATAAGGATACTCAAAACAAATTTCTGTTATATAATAAGAGCGGGCCATTCCCATGCACCATACTGGGATTCGAGGGCGGTTTTTGCGG
>Ga0307513_10005768_pt1 | contig 16281 bp, 15 predicted proteins | sample 15_EM_MG_FD_202174 | JGI IMG/M metagenome (GOLD analysis project Ga0307513, IMG submission 202174) | Populus trichocarpa ectomycorrhiza microbial communities from riparian zone in the Pacific Northwest, United States - 15_EM | ecosystem: Host-associated > Plants > Roots > Unclassified | place... | reverse complement strand
GCATGTTGCGCGCCTGGCGGAGCAGTATGCTGCGGAACACGAGATGAGTGCGCAATAATCTGCCTCATGGACGAGGTCGACCGATCGATCCTGGCCGTGCTCGAGAAGGACGGCCGGATCAGCAACGCCGAGCTCGCCGACCGGGTCGGCCTCTCGCCGTCGCCGTGCCTGCGACGGGTGCGGCGGCTGGAGGAGACCGGGGTGATCCGGGGGTACCGGGCCGTGGTCGATCCCGCCGTGGTCGGCCGCGGCCTGCGGGTGTTCGCCGGGGTCCGGCTGGTGCGGCACGGGCGCTCCGAGGTCGCAGCGTTCGAGCGCGCGGTCGTCCGCCTGCCCGCGGTGGTGGCGTGCCACCACGTCACCGGCAACTTCGACTACCTGCTCCAGGTCGAGGTCGCCGACCTCACCGCCTACGAGGACTTCCACGCCAACCAGCTGGCCAACCTGCCGGCGATGGCCGCGGTGACCAGCTACGTCACGATGAAGACCCTCTCCCCGGACGGAAGGTAGCGACCCAGGATGGTGAGCGAACCAGCCACTGCCGAGGCCGATCGGGTGCTGGCCACCGCGCGGTCGCTCGCGAACGACCAGTACGTTGCCACCTGGTCCGAGCCGCGCCCGGCCCGAACCCTCGTGCAGGTCGCCGGCCTGCCGCGGGGCGCAACGGTCGAGATCGACGCCATCGCGCACCGCGCCCGCGGAGAGGCGCTCGCGGGTTCCTGAGCACCCGAACGCCCGCGACACCTGTCGATGACGTGCTGTAGTGGCTAAATTACACAGACGTCAGAGGCAAGCGTCGGCAGTTCGGGGGCACACCTGTCGTGCTGCGTGGTGAGGAAATGGCGCCGGTATCGGGCAGGGTCGGGCCCGGAATCGTTCCTGGGCAGGTCGCCGAACTGATCGTGACGCGCACCGACGGCTCACGTCGTCGTGGATCCGGTTATCGGACCTCGGCGGACACGGTCCTGACAGCCGCCCACGTCGTCGACGGATCGGCGACCGTCCTGGTCCGGTTCGACGCCGATCTCCCGACACAGTGGTCGGCGGTCGGCCACATCGAGGCCCTGGACCGCGACGCGGACGTCGCCGTCGTCGTCCTCGGGCCGGAGGACCCGTCGACCGTCCGTCCACCGGCCCGGCGGACGGCGTTCGGACGGGTCGGGGCCGCTGACGGACCCCTCGACGTCGTGGCCATCGGGTTTCCGCTGTTCAAGTTGCGGTCCGAGGTCTCGACGGACGGGATCGCGCGCTTCCGCGATACGCACCAGGCATTCGGCAGGGTCGCCCCGCTGTCGAATCGGCGCACCGCCACCTACGAGGTGACGGTCGAACCGCCGGGGCCGTCGCCGGATCCGGCGGTGTCGCCGTGGGAGGGCATGTCCGGGTCGGCCGTGTGGGCCGATGACCGGATCGTCGGCGTCGTCACCGAGCACCACGAGGCCGAGGGGCTCGGGCGGCTCACGGCCGCCCGGCTGGACTACGTGACCGACCCGGGTGTGCGCCGGGCGCTGGGGCTGCCCGACGATCCGCTGCAGCTGCCCGACGTCGCCACCCGCTCCGACCTCGGCACGTCGTACCACCACCAGGTCCACGACATCGCGCCCGTCGTCCTGCATGGTCGCGACTCCGATCTCGAGCGGCTCGCCGCCGTCGCGACGGGCGAGCAGCCCTACTCCTGGTGGGAAGCGCCGCCATGGGCCGGCAAGACGGCCCTGACGTCGTGGTTCGTGCTCAACCCGCCGCCCGACGTCGACGTCGTGTCCTTCTTCGTCGCCGCCGGGCTCGCCGGTCAGTCCGACAGCGACGCGTTCCTCGAAGCCGTCGCCGAGCAGCTGACCGCGCTGGCGCGGCGGCCGCCGGGCCCGCCCGCCACGACGGCCGTGCGCCGCGACCGGTGGCTCGGCCTGTTGCAGGCGGCCGGCGCGCGCAGTAGCGAGGCCGGCCGCACCCTGCTGCTCGTGCTGGACGGGCTCGACGAGGACTCGGGGGCCGCGGCGCACAAGCCGAGCATCGCGAGTCTGTTGCCGCGGCGGCCGCCCGACGGTGTGCGGGTGCTGATCACGAGCCGGCCGGGTCGTCCGCTGCCGACCGACGTCGCCGCCGATCATCCGTTGCGGAGCTGCCTGCGCCGGCCGCTCACGCCGTCGCCGCACGCGCTGGTCGGCGAGGAGTTCGCCCGACGCGAGCTCGCCGACGTCCTCGGGTCCGGGTCCGCCGCCGAGGACCTGCTCGGCCTCATCGCCGCCTCCGGTGGCGGGCTCGACCGCAACGATCTCGCCGAGCTGACGGGCCGGCCACCCGCCGCCGTCGACAGCGTTCTGTTCGGAGCAGGCGGACGCAGCGTCCGCGCGCGCACGCAGCGCCTGCCCGGGTCGGCCGGCGCCGATGGGACGAGCCGCGGCTACCTGTTCGCGCACGACACCCTGCGCCGGATCGCGGTCGAACAGTTCGGTCCACGGTTGCACCACTACCGCCGGATGCTGGACGCGTGGTGCGACCGCTACCGGGCGCTGGAGTGGCCCGATGACACCCCCGTCCACCTCCTCAGGGACCATCCGCGGCGACTCGCGGCCGACGGCGAGACCGGGCAGCTCTTCGCACTCGTGGCGGACGACCGGCGGCACGACCGGATGCTCGAAGTCACCGGCGGCGACGCGCTGGCGCTGGACGAGATCGCCCTCGCCCACTCGATGCTCCTGGCCGACGATCGCCCGGACCTCGCGGTCGCGGTGCAGCTGGCGACCCGCCGCGAGGAGCTCGTCCGCCGGAATCGGCACATCCCGCCGCAGCTGCCGGCCGTGTGGGCCGCGACCGGCCGGATCGAGCGGGCCGAGGCATTGGCCCGCGGCCTGCCCGAGGGCCGACGGCAGGCAGCGGCGCTGGCCGAGCTCGCCGTCGTCGCCGCCAGGGCCGACGGCGACGTCGCCGAGCGCCTGGCCCTCGAACTGGAGAAGCCGGAGCAGCGCGCCGCGACGTTGAGCGAGGTCGCGGTCGCCCTCGCCCGACACGACATGGACGCGGCCGCGCGGGTGCTCGCGCTGCTGGAGCCGCGACCGCGCAGCGCTACGCTGCTGCGCATCGCCGTGTCGACGACCGTCCTGTCGGTCGAACGGGTCGCCGCCCTGCTCGCCTCCTGCGCGGACGACGACGATCGGACGACGGCGGCGCGAAGCGTGCTCGCCGCTGTGGACGGGGACCTGCCGCGGGCCGAGCAGGATCTCGCGGACGTCGGTGACCCCGACGACCGTGCCCGTGCCGCGGCCGCGCTGGCCGTCGCGGCGGCACGGGCGGGACGGCTCGAGGTCGGCGAGCGGATCGCCGCGCGGCTCCCGGTCGCCCGGCGCGGCGGAGCGCTCGTCGAACTGTTGCGAGCTGCCGGCACCGCAGCCGATACGCAAGCCGTCGACCGGTTCGCCACCCTGCTGCGGAAGGCGGCGGCGGGTGCCCGGCCCGACGACGCGGTCGGCATGTGCGCGGCTGCCGCCGGCGTGCTCAGAGGCCTGCCGGGGGACCTGACGGGCCTGATCTCCGAGCTGGACGTCGCCGGCGAGGCGGCCGTCGACGCCATCTCCGTGCAGCGCCATCGGGATCGCGCGCGCGGCCGGATGGCTGCGGCCCGCGCGGCGGCGGGTGACCGGTCGGGGGCCGAGCGCGCACTCGCCATGGTGCAGGCGCCCGACCTGCAGGTCGACAGCCTTGCCGACGTCGCGGTCGCGGCCGCGGAGCTGTACCCGGACCACGCCGTCGACACGGTCCGGCGGATCGTCGATCCGCGCCGCCGGATGGATGCGCTCACCTCGGTGGCCGCACGGCTCGCCGAGGTGGGGCACGGCGACCGCGCGGCGCGGCTCGCCACCGAGGTCGAGCAGCTCGCCCGTACCGTCCCGGACCCGGCCAGGACGGTCGTTCTCGCCGGTGCCGTCGCGGCAGCGCTGGTGGCGATCGGCGACCGGGACGCCGCGACAGCACTGGCCGACGGGCTGCCCGACGCCGGCCACCGCGCCGGGGTGCTGGTCGACGTGGCGGAGGCACTTGCCGCCCGCGGGGACGTGGACGACGCGGCAGCAGTGGCCGAACTCGTCACCGAGCCCGATCGACAGGTGTGGGCGCGCGTCGCCGTGGCCGAGGGCCTCGCCGCGCGCGGTCGAGCGGTGGCGGCCGACCGGGTGGTCCGGGCCGTGCGCAAGGCGCCGATCGACAACCTCCTCACCCGTGCGCTGGCGGCGAGCCGGCTCGCGGTCGTCGCCGCTGGGGTCGGTGACCTCGCCGGCGCCACCGCGCTCGCCGCCGAAGCCCGTGCGGCGATCGCCGCCGATCCGGAGCGGTGCGTCGCGGCGGCGGTCCACCTGCATGCCGCCGGACTCCCGGGCGAGGGCGAGTGGCCGGCACCGCAGGAGGTCGTGGCCTCGATCGACGGCCCGAGACGGCAGGACCGCGCCCGGGTCCGAGTGGTGAAGGCACTCATCGCGACAGGCTCCACGGCGGCGGCCGCAGCGGTCGCCGAACAGGTCGTCTCACCGGCCGCGCGGGTGACGGCCTTCGCGGCGGCTGCCCAGGCCGCGGACGAGCCGGCGGCGGCGCTCCACCTGCTGCGGCAGTCGGAATCGGCGGCCGCCGTCCTCGACGGCGGCGGGGAGGCGCCGCTGAGCGCAGCAGCGCGGATCGCCGCGGCCACGGAACGCATCGTGGCCGCCCATCCCGAGCTCGGGCAGGACCTGGCACACGACCTGCCACGGACCGTCGTCCGACTACTCGCCACCGAGGCCTGGGGCGAGGTCATACCGCTCGTCGCGCGCCTGGACGCCGCGGCTGTCCGGCTCGTCGCTGAGTGGATGGCATCCCGGCTGGAAAATCTCAAAGGAATTTCGCCGGGGGGTACAACCGATTTGCGGTGACGCGCGTCATACGGGTGAGCGGGGTTCCGTCCCGCCGCCCGAACCGACCGAGAGGGGAAGTCCCATGTCTGTTCAGACCAACGCGTACGACGACCGCTTCCTCCTCGGCAGCGGCCAGGTGCTGTGGCAGACCGGCGCGTACCGAGTCCAGGAGATGGGGGTGGCAGGCATCAGTCGAGTCGACAAGCATGCAGCCCTTTCATCGCGACGGTGCGACGACCGGGTACGACGACCACGCACGAGGATGGGTTCTCAGCCGTGACTGGCGGATCGCCATCCTGAGTCGGGTCGACGACCCGAACGTGGATGGCGATCGATCGCGGCTGCAGCAGCAAACAGAAGGGCAAGATTCGTGGCATTGCAGCTGGCCGAGGTCGTGGCGAACCTCAGGGAGGAACTCCTCGAGGCCATGCGGGCCGGCGAGGGACAACCGCTCCGGTTCGAGCTGGGCACCGTCGAGCTGGAGCTGACGGTTGCCGTCGAGAAGGAGGCCAAGCCCGGCGCCAAGGTCAAGTTCTGGGTGCTCGAGCTGGGCACGGAAGCACGTCTGGCCTCGACGAACACCCAGAAGCTCAAGATCCGGCTCGAGCCCGTCGACCCGGCCGGCGAGGGTCGCCGGCCGATGATCTCCGGGGAGAGCCTGCCCGACGAGAGATAGCCACGTGCGCGCTCAGCGCGCCCGGCTGCGCCACTGACTGGGGCTGCATCCGAACTGGTTGCGGAACCATCGCGTGAAGTTGCTGTGCGACGAGAACGCGAGGGTCTCGGCGACCTCGGTGAGGGAGCGGTTCGGGTTGCGCACCATGCGCTCCGCGAGGCCGCGCCGCGTGGCCTCCAGCACGGACGTGAACGTGTGCCCCTCCCGCGCCAGCATCCGGTGCACGGTCCGGCGGTCCACGCCCAGGCTGCGGGCCACCTGCTCGACCGAGCAGCGGCCGGTCGGGAGCAGCACCTCGACGAGCTCCCGCACCCGGTCCTGTGCGGCGCCGACGTCGGCCTGCTCGATCGGTTCGAGGAACCGCTGGGCGTAGCCGTGCAGGACCGGGTCCGACAGCGCGTTGCGCGCGTCGAGATCCGCCACGGCGACGGTCACGCGGTCGCCGTCCTGGTCGAACCGCACCCCGGGGCCGAGCATCCGGTGGTGGATCGTGGGCCCGCTCGGCGCGGGATGGGCGAACCCGACGGAGATCGGCCGCCACGTCGGGCCGAGGAACGCCCGCATGAGGCCGCAGAAGACGCCGGCGGCCAGCTCGGTCGACTGCTGTCGCGGGACGGGCAGGTCGAGCTCGAGATGGACGGTCGCGACGTCCTCACGCTCCGCGAGCCGGATGTGCAGTGCCTCGTTGTACGTGCGCTCGTAGCGCATGAGGATCCGCAGCGCGCTGCGCACGTCCGGCTCCTCACGGATGACCATGCTCAGCGGACCGAGGTTGGAGAACCGCCGCAGCTCGGCGAGCCGGAGCCCGAAGTCCGCACGTCCCGAGGCCGACGCGGCCCGCTCGAGCAGGTCGGCGATCGCCGCCGCGGGCACCCACCGGTCCTGCAGGTCGAGGCTCGCCGGATCGAGGCCGGCCGCGCGGAGCATCGACGAGGCGTCGAGCCCGAGTGAGCCGCTGAGCTCGCGGAAGCTGCTGAGGCTCGCGTAGCGGGCCAAGGGTTGCGCGAGCACGGCGCTCCCGTCCCGAGATGAACAGAGACCTGTCCCCCAGGGATAAGTCTACGGCCTTTCGCGCTCGTACCGTCATCTCCAACAGAGGCCGCTGACCAGCAGCGATCCGGTCCGACAGGAGGAGACACGTGGCTCTCACCGACGCCAAGGCGATGCGCCTGTACGAGACGGGTGGCCCGGAGGTCATGCGGTGGGAGGCGGTCGAGGTCGGCGAGCCCGGCCCGGGCGAGGCCCGGGTGCGCCACGAGGCGGTCGGGCTCAACTTCGCCGACACGTACTTCCGCAGCGGCCTCTACCCGGCGGCCCTGCCGGCCGGGATGGGTGTCGAGGCGGCCGGGATCGTCGAGGCCGTCGGGCCGGGCGTCGACGGCATCCGTCCCGGCGACCGGGTGACCTACACCGGCAGCCCGCTCGGCGCCTACAGCACCGCACGGGTGCTGCCTGCCGAGCACCTCATCGCGCTGCCCGACGCCATCGCCTTCGACACCGCTGCCGCGATGACCATGCGCGGGCTCACCACCGCCTACCTGCTGCGCCGCATCCACCCGCTCGCGCCGGGCGACACCGTGCTGCTGCACGCCGCCGCGGGTGGGGTCGGGCTGCTCGTCGTCCAGTGGGCGAAGCTGCTCGGGATCCGGGTGATCGGCACGGTCTCCAGCGAGGAGAAGGCCGAGGTGGCCCGCTCCTACGGCTGCGACCACGTGGTGATCCACTCCCGCGAGGACGTCGCCGCCCGGGTACGGGAACTGACCGACGGCCGCGGTGTGCCGGTGGTGTTCGACAGCATCGGCGCGCCCACGCACCGATCGTCGCTCGACTCGCTGGCCCGGCGCGGGCTGCTCGTCTGCTTCGGCACCGCGGCGGGCCCGATCCCGCCGATCGATGCGATGGAGCTGGCCCGGAAGGGCTCCTTGTTCGTGACGCGCCCAGCGCTGGCGGACTACATCGCCGATCCCGCCGAGCGGGCCGCGCTGGCCGGTGAGCTGTTCGCCCACGTGGCGACCGGCCGCATCACCGTCGAGATCAACCAGCGGTACGCGCTCGCGGATGCCGTGCGTGCCCACATCGACCTCGAGGCCGGCCGCAGCGTCGGCTCGTCGGTCTTCTCCGTCTGATCCCTGCTCCGAGAACCCGGGAGTCCCCGTGACCGTCACTGCCGATGCGCCGCCGACCCTGCGCGCCGAACCGCTGACCTGCGCCCTCGGTGCCGAACTGCGTGATGTCGACCTGGGCGCCGTCGCCCGCGACGACGCCCTGTTCGCCGAGCTCCGCGCCCTGCTGCTGCGGCACAAGGTGCTGTTCTTCCGCGACCAGCACCTGACCCGCCCCGAACACGTCGCGCTCGCTCGCCGCTTCGGCGACCTCGAGGACCATCCGGTGGCCGCGAGCGATCCCGACCACCCCGGCCTGGTCCGCATCTACAAGGACCTGGACAGCCCGGCCGAGCACTACGAGAACGCCTTCCACTGCGACGCCACGTGGCGGGTGAACCCGCCGATGGGCGCCGTGCTGCACTGCCTGGAGACCCCGTCGGTCGGTGGCGACACCATCTGGGTCGACATGGTCGCCGCCCACGAGCGGCTGCCCGGGGAGATCAAGGACCGGATCGCCGGCCTGCGGGCCCGGCACAGCATCGAGGCGTCGTTCGGGGCCGCGATGCCGATCGAGCAACGCCACGCGCTGCACGAACGCTTCCCGGACGCCGAGCACCCTGTCGTCCGCACGCATCCCGAGACCGGCGAGAAGGTGCTGTTCGTCAACGCCTTCACGACGCACTTCGTGAACTACCACGCACCGGAGAACGTCCGGTTCGGCAGCGACTACGCGCCGGGGGCGAGCGCCCTGCTCACCTACCTGATCACCCAGGCCGCGGTTCCCGAGTTCCAGGTCCGCTGGCGATGGACCGCGGGCAGCGTCGCCATCTGGGACAACCGCTGCACCCAGCACTACGCGGTCCAGGACTACTGGCCCGCCGTCCGCCGGATGGAGCGCGCCGGGATCGTCGGCGACCGCCCGTTCTGACCCTCACCCGCACCGCACCGATCGGAGACAGACATGCACTTCCACGACGACGCCCTCTTCCCGGAGACCCAGGAGAAGCTGGTCATCACCGCCGCGCCGTACGGGCCCGAGTGGGAACTCGACGACTTCCGCGAGGACCTCCCGCTCACGATGGACGAGCACGTCCAGAAGGCCGTCGACTGCTACGAGGCGGGCGCGACCGTCCTGCACATCCACGTGCGGGAGCTGGACGGCAAGGGCTCCAAGCGGCTCTCGAAGTTCAACGAGCTGCTCGCCGGCCTGCGCGCAGCCGTTCCCGACATGATCCTGCAGGTCGGCGGCTCCATCTCGTTCGCCCCGGAAGGTGAGGGGGCCGACGCGAAGTGGCTCTCCGACGAGGCCCGCCACATGCTCACCGAGCTCGACCCGGCCCCCGACCAGGTCACCATCGCCATCAACACCAGCCAGATGAACATCATGGAGCTGATGACGGCCGACGACGTCGCCGGCACCTCGTTCGAGCGGCCCGAGATCGCCGAGGCGTACCGGGAGATGTTCGTGCCCGCCGGTCCGGGCTGGGTGGAGGAACACCTGCGCCGGCTGCAGGCGAAGGGCATCCAGCCGCACTTCCAGCTCGCGAACATCCCGCAGCTCGAGACCGTCGAGCGGCTCATCCGCCGGGGCGTCTACACCGGCCCGCTCATGCTCACCTGGGTGGGGATCGGCGGCGGGTTCGACGGGCCGCACCCGTACAACATCATGGAGTTCGTGCGCCGGGTGCCCGACGGGGCCGTGCTGACGCTGGAGACGCTCATGCGCAGCGTGCTGCCCGTCAACACGATGGCGATCGCGATGGGCCTGCACGCCAGGTGCGGCACCGAGGACACGATCTGGGGCCGCCGCGGCGAGAAGATCACGTCCGTCCAGCAGATCGAGCAGCTGGTGCGGATCGCGAACGAGCTCGGCCGGGAGGTCGCCACCGGCAAGGAGGCGCGCGAGATCTACAAGCTCGACGAGCGGTACGCCGACGCCGACGAGACGCTCGCGAAGATCGGCTTCGCGCCGAACCGCAAGCCCGGCCAGGTCGGGTTCACCCAGCACACCTGACGCAACAGGCACTCGACCACCTAATATCCCTGCCCGGCCATTGGAGTCCGCATGGGACCGTCCGCCCCTCTCGATGTCCATCCGATCCCTGCGGTCCCGGCCGCCCGTCGCATGCCGTTCGCGCGCGCCTACCCGTGGCTCGTGTTCGCACTCGCGTTCGGTCTGCTGCTCTCGGACTACATGTCCCGGCAGGTCCTCAGCGCCGTCTTCCCGTTCCTCAAAGTGGAGTGGGCGCTGACCGACGCCAACCTCGCGACGCTCAGCAGCGCGGTCGCCCTGACCGTCGGCGTGCTGACGCTGCCCCTCTCGCTCGTCGCCGACCGCTGGGGGCGGGTGCGCAGCCTCACGGTCATGGCGGTGCTGTGGAGCATCGCCACGCTGCTCTGCGCACTCGCCGCCGATTACGGCCAGATGCTCGGCGCCCGGTTCCTCGTCGGGCTGGGCGAAGCGGCCTACGGCAGCGTCGGCATCGCCATCGTGCTCGGCGTGTTCCTGCCCCGGGTGCACGCCGCGCTGAGCGGAGCCTTCATGGCAGGCGGCTCGTTCGGGTCGGTGCTGGGCATCGCGCTCGGTGGGCTCGTCGCCGTCCAGGTGGGCTGGCGCTGGTCGTTCGCCGTGATGGCCGTGTTCGGGCTCGTCCTCGTGGCGCTCTTCGCGGTGATCGTCACCGAGCGCCGGCTCGCCCGGCATGCGGTCGACGTCCCGGCACCACAGCAGGACCGTTACCGGGCCCCGATCTCGAGCCTGTTCACCAATCCGGCCGTCCTGTGCGCCTACGTCGGCAGCGGCCTGCAGATGTTCACCGCAGCCGTGTTGCTGTCGTGGATGCCGAGCTTCTTCAACCGCTACTACGCGCTCGGGCCGGACAAGGCGGCCGCGGTCGCAGCCGGGCTCGTCCTGCTCGTCGGCAGCGGGATGGTCGTATGCGGGGCCATCACCGACCGGGTCGCGCGGGCCGACCCGAATCGCAAGTGGACCTCCGCCATCGTCTTCTGCACGATCTCGCTGATCTGTCTGATCACCGGATTCGGCCTGGACGCAGGGCCGGCGCAGTTGGTGCTGCTCGGCATCGGGGCCTTCTTCGCCGCCGGGTCGTCCGGGCCGGCGGCCGCGATGGTCGCCCGCCTGACCCACACGTCCATCCGGGCTTCGGCGATGGGCACGCTGACCGTCGCGAACAACCTGCTCGGGCTGGCGCTGGGCCCGATCGTCGTCGGCGTGCTCGCCGACCGCCTCGGCCTGCAGGCCGCGCTGCAGATCGCGCCGCTCGCCTACGTCGTCGCGATCGCAGCACTGCTGTTCGGCAGGCGCCTGTACCCGGCCGGCCTCCGCCGGCTGGATACGACGAGCCCTCAGGCGTAGAAGGCGTCGTTCTCGTAGACGTTGAATCCCGTGCTGCGGGCCTCGGCGACCTGCCCGTCGCGCAGCAGGTAGTAGTCGATGTTGCGGGCGTCGAGCGTTCGCCCGGCGTGCGCAGCCGTGTGACGCGTCAGCACGACCACGTGATCGTCGTCGGCCACCACCGTCTCGATCTCGATCGACAGGCTGCCGCCGCTGCGCTCACCGAGGCCGGCGAAGAACTTCCCGAACACGTCGGCCTTGCCGGTGTACGTCCCGGCCAACGGGCTCCGCCCGGCGACCACCCAGACGACATCGTTGGTGAACAGCGCGTCGAGGGTGGCCATGTCTCCGGTGCCGAAGGCCGCGTAGCCCTGGCGGATCAGTTCGGCGTTGGCGTGCTCGGCCATGACGGTGCTCCTCGGCTCGGTGCCGCAGTCGGCGCGGCACACTGTGGTCGCCGTCACACCCGCCGGCGTTAACCCGGCCGGTCGAGAGAGCCGACACCCGCGACGACGATGTCGGCGACCCGACGGGTGAGTGCCCGCACCTCCGCCTCGCCGACCTGCTCGGACAGGGCGAGCAGGCCCGCGGTCTTGACGGCACCGACCATCGCCCCGACGGCCGCGGCCGCGGACACCGGGTCGAGCTGATCCGGGAACGCCTCCGCGAACGCGACGGCCAGCCGGCGCTCGACCTCGAGCAGCAACCGCAGGTACCGGGCCTGCAGCGCGGGGATCTCCCGGACGAGGCGGCGCCGCAGGGGCGCGAACTCCAACGCCAGCGGGTTGTCGCTCAGGGTGTCGGCGAGGGTGATGTCGATGACGCGCAGGAGCAGGTCGACGACCGAATCGCCGGGAGCACGCCCGGCGACGAGGTCCAGCGCCAGCTCGATGCGGCGCTCGTCGTCGAAGAAGACCAGCTCGTCCTTGCCGTCGAAGTAGTTGAAGAACGTCCGTTCGCCGATCTCGGCGCGCTCGCAGATCTGCGCGAGGGTCGTGCGCTCGTAGCCCTGTTCGGCGAACAGCCGCAACGCGGACTCGACGAGGGCCCGGCGCGTGCGGATCTTCCGGCGCTCGAGCGCTCCCATCCGTTCACCCATACCGACACCCTAGCGCAGTCGGTGCACATGTGCGACAGTCGCAGAAGTGCGGTGACCGCATATCAGCGGCCGCCGCACGTCACACGACACCTGGGGGACGACATGACCACCACATCGCAGGTCCCGGCCCTGCCGATCGACCGGACCGATCCCTTCGGCCCGCCCGCCGAGCTCATGCAGTGGCAACGGGCGGCACCCGTACGCCGGCTGCGCTACCCCGACGGGCACGTCGGCTGGCTCGTCACGGGCTACGCGGAGGCCCGCGCCGTCCTCGCCGACCCGCGGTTCAGCGTCCGGCCCGAGCTCGCCCACTCCCCGACCAGCACCACCACGGGCCTGACCGTGCCGCCCGGGTTCTTCCTGCGGATGGACCCACCCCGCCACGCGCGCTACCGGCGGCTGCTCACCGGCGCTTTCACTGTGCATCGCATGCGCGCGCTCGTCCCGCGGATCGCCACGATCGTCGACGAGCAGCTCGACGCGATGGCGGCACTCGGCGGCGCGGCCGACCTGGTGACCGCCTTCGCGCTGCCCGTCCCGTCGCTGTTGATCTGCGAACTGCTCGAGATCCCGTACGACGACCGGGCGCGGTTCCAGCGCGACGCCGCGACGATCCTGACCATCGACGCCGCCCCCCGGGCACGGGCGGACGCGTTCGCCGATCTCACCGCGTACCTGACCGGGTGGGCCGAGTCCGCTCTGCGGCAACCGTCGGACGGGTTGCTCGGCGGACTGGCGGCCGAGGACCTGAGCACCGAGGAGCTGACGGGCATGGCGATGCTCCTGCTCATCGCCGGCCACGAGACCACGGCGAACATGCTGGGGCTGGGCACGTTCGCAGTGCTCCAGGACGCCCGGCAGCGCGCGGCGCTCGTCGGGGCCGACGACTGGGCTGCGGCCTTGGCCGTCGAGGAGCTGCTGCGCCACCTCAGCGTGATCTCGATCGTCGTGCGCGCCGCCCTCACGGACGTCGAGGTGGCCGGGCACACCGTGCGGGCCGGGGAGACCGTGACCGTCTCGCTGGCCGCCGCCAACCGCGATCCCGAGCAGTTCCCCGATGGCGACCGGCTCGACCTCGCCCACCGAGCCCACGGGCAGCTGGCGTTCGGGCACGGCATCCACCAGTGCGTCGGCCAGCAGCTGGCCAGGCTGGAGATGCGGGCGGCGTTCCCGGCACTGTTCCGCCGCTTCCCCGGCCTCCGGCTCGCCGTGCCGCCGGAGGAGGTGCCGATGCGGTCGAACATGGCCGTCTACGGCGTCCACAGCCTCCCGGTGGAGTGGTGACGATGACCTTCGGCACTCCCGATCCGCTCGTGGTGCGGAGCGACGAGATCGAGTCCGTCGGGGCCCGGCGCCCCCACGCTCCCGGGCGACGCGCGATCGCGGTGACCGACGGGACCGGGTCGACGCAGGAGTCCCGCCGCACGATCGTCCCGAGCCCGAGCCGCGCGCGCTGCTCAGACCAGCGACCGACGCGATGGCCCGCGGGATGCTCGTATGGGATCGGGACCGACGATCACGCGATCGCGTCGCCGATCCCGTCGCGCAGCATGTCGAACGCCCGCTCGGTGGCGGCGACGGCGCCGGGGAAGAGATCGTCGGACGTGGCGCCCTCGGCGATCCGCCGGACGTTGTCGTCGGCGAGGACCCGCAAGGTGGTCGTCACCTGGTGCGCGACGAGCCGGGCGGTGATGTCGTCGGGATCGCCGAGCACCTCGGCGAGCGCCTCGGCCCTCCTGGCGGCGAACCGGAGCAGCCGCACCGACAGCGTGGGGGCGGCCTCCATCATCCGGTAGAGCGCACGCACCTCGGGAGCGTCGTTGAGGCCGGTGATCGCATCCCGCGCAGCCAGCCCGTCGAGGTGGTGCCGACGCAGCGCGGCCAGCGGGGGCTCCCCGGCCGGGCGCTCCCGGACGGCGCGCGCGAGCTCGTCCTCGTGATCGGCGAGCACGTGCATCACGAGGTCTTCCTTGGCCGGGAAGTGCTTGAACAGCGTCGGTTTCGACACCTCGGCCGCAGCGGCGACGGCGACGACGGAGACCTGGTCGAACCCGTGCTCCAGGAACAGCGCGATGGCCGCGTCGGCGATCGCCTGGCGGGTGCGTTGCTTCTTCCGCTCACGAAGGCCGGTCGCTGCGTCCACACCCATACCGTAGCAAGCACAACCGAGTCAGTAAATTGACCGGGTCAACTCAATCTGCCACACTCGCTGCACCGAAGAACGGAGAGCACACCCATGCGGATCGGCGTCGCCCTGCCCACCGACCACTCCCGGCTGGCCGCCACGGCCAACTCCGTGGAGTCCCTGATCGACGATGTGCGGGAGCTGGCCACGGCCGGCCTGACCTCGGCCTGGCTCACCCAGCGGTTCGACTACGACGCCGTCACGGTGGCCGCGCTCGCCGCCCGCGAGGTGCCCGACATCGAGATCGGCACCGCGGTGGTGCCGATCTATCCGCGGCATCCGATCGCGCTGTCGATGCAGGCGCGGACGGCCCAGGCCGCGAGCCACGGCCGGTTCACCCTCGGCGTCGGACTGTCGGTCAAGAGCTTCGTCGAGCAGGTCTACGGGATCGCGCCGCACCCGAGGGTCCGGCACCTGCGTGAGTTCCTGAAGGCACTGGAATCCCTGCTCGAGACCGGGTCGGTGGACATGACCGGCGAGACGGTCGTGGCCAGGTCGGCGTTCCCGTCACCCCTGCCGGGCGCCCAGCCCCGGGTCCCGGTGCTGGTGGCGGCGGCGGGCGAGCTCACGCTGCGCGCCGCGGCCGAGCTGGCCGACGGCGCCCTGCCGATCCTCTCCGGCCCACGCACGCTCGCCGAGTACACCGTGCCCATCCTCAACCGGTACGCCGCGGCCGCCGGCCGCCCCGCCCCCAGGATCGCCGTGATCGTCTCCGGGATCGTCACGGCCGACGTCGCCGGCGCCCGTGCGCGGGCCGAGCGGAGCATGGGGCCCTACGGAGCCATCCCCGCCTATCGCGCCGCGCTGGACCGCGAAGGGGTCGCGCATCCCGCCGATCTCATGGCGATCGGCGACGAGCAGCTGCTCGCCGACCAGGTCGCCGCGTACTTCGCGGCCGGCGCGACCGAGCTGATCTACACCCAGACGGCGACGGGCTCGGCCGAGGACGAGCGCCGCACGTGGGCGCTGCTCGGCGAGCTGGCCACGAAGGGATAGATCAGGCGTCGGACTCGTCGATCCACCGTCGGCGTCGCGGTCAGGAGACCGGGCTCGGCGCCCGTCGGAACCACTGCACGATGGCGCCGAGCCGCCCACTCACCGCGAGCAGCACCAACACGAGGGCACCCCAGCCGCCGAAGAGGTAGCCGGCGGGGATGACCAGCACGAACACCACGAGATTGCCCCACATCTCGATGGTGGACCGTTGCTGCGCGGCCGGATCGACGGGCTCGTCGGCGAGCCCGAACACCCGCACGTCGTGCCGCAACAGCAGCAGGAGCCCGTTGGCGACCACGTTCACCACGCCGTAGACGGCGAGCGAGATCGGCGCGCCTGCATGCTCGGAGAGCAGGCTGCTGGGGAACGGCATCGCCGCGACCAGGCACAGCAGTGCCAACGTTTCGCGGGTCACCCGCCAATGGGTCCGGGTCACGCTGCGCATGATCCGGTGGTGCGCCCGCCAGTAGTTGCCCACGACGTAGAAGCTGAGCAGGAAGGTCAGCAGGTGCGGGAGGACCGCACCGACGGCGGCCGTCACCTCCTCCGCGCCGGCATCGTCGCCGATGTCGGGCAGGCGCAGATCCAGCGCCAGCAGCGTCATGGCGATCGCGAACACGCCGTCCGAGAGCGCCAACAGCCGACCCAGCGAGTTGTCTTCGACGGTCTCGTCGCCCTCTCCCACGGTCACCGGAAGATCATGCCGCCCTCACCGGACCGGGGCGGCCACCGCCTCCCGGAGCACGTCCCGCAACGACGTGGGCCGCCTACCCAGCAGGCGTTCCAGGGTCGGGTCGACGGCGGCGAACTCGCCCGCCCGGGCGGCCCGGAACATGCCGATCAGCATGTCTGCCTGCTCGGGAGGCGCGCCGTGCCCGACGAGGCGCTCGCGGTAGCGGTCGTCCGACACGACGACGCGGCGGATCGGACGACCGGCCAGCTCCGAGACGATCGCAGCGGCTCCGGCGAGATCGATCGCCTCGCATGC
>Ga0307513_10005767_pt1 | contig 16285 bp, 16 predicted proteins | sample 15_EM_MG_FD_202174 | JGI IMG/M metagenome (GOLD analysis project Ga0307513, IMG submission 202174) | Populus trichocarpa ectomycorrhiza microbial communities from riparian zone in the Pacific Northwest, United States - 15_EM | ecosystem: Host-associated > Plants > Roots > Unclassified | place... | reverse complement strand
CGCGCGCTGCGGCGGGCCGGAATCTGGGCCGCGGCCTCCGGTCTGGTTGTGTTCGCGGCTGGCGCTGACGCCCAGCGCTACGACGACCGCCAGAACCGCTGCCAGGATCTTGAACGCCAGCTCGTCAGCGATTGGCAGACCAGCAACAATCCGCAAAACGCCACGCAGCGCATCGACCAGCAGCTTGCCGATCTCGACCGCGATTATCGCCGGGCCCAAGGCGAGGCCGACCGGCGCAATTGCTACGAAGACATGTTCATCTTCGGAAAGTCGCTGCGGCGCACGCCGGATTGCGTCCGGCTCGATGCCGATATTGAAACGGCGCGGCGCAGCATCGCCAACCTGCGCCAGCAGCGCGACGGCATCAACTCGTCTGCCGCCCGGCGCGGCCGCCGCGACGACCTCGTCGCCGAGTTGGCCCGCAATGGCTGCGGCGCGAATTACTCTCAGGAATATGACCAGCGGCGGCGGCGGTCCAACTCGTTCTTCTCGTTGTGGGAAGACGAGGACAGCGGCGATCGTGGTGGCGGCGGCTCCGTCGCGCCGGCGCCCCAGCAGAACCTGCCCTTTGCGTCATACCGGACGATGTGCGTGCGCTCCTGCGACGGCTTCTTTTTCCCGGTCAGCTTCGCTACGGTCTCCAGCCGTTTCCGCGAGGACGAGGCGAAGTGCCACTCGCTCTGCGCGGCGCCCACCGAGCTGTATTACTACCGTAATCCCGGTGAGGAAGTAGAGCAGATGGTCGGGCTGGATGGGCGTCCGTACAAGGATTCCAAAACCGCCTTCAAGCATCGGCAGACCTTCGTGAAGGGGTGTTCGTGCAAGGCGGAGGAATATTCGCTCCAGGAGATAAGCCAGGGCGATCAGGGCAAGCGGGCCGATGCGGCTAAGTCCGCATCCACGCCGAAAGGCGCCGCCCAACCGACGATCGATTCGCTCGCGACCGGTGGTAGCGGGGCGTCATCCGCGCAGCCCAAGCGTTAAGCAGAGGTCGCAAAAGGCAGGTTCCCGCGACGGACGGGATGGCCTCACCGGTTTTCGGAAAGAACTCTGCGAAAACAAGAGAATCCGGGCAGGCATTCATTGGGCTACCGAGGAATGTCTGCTTGGAGCGCGATCAGGAAAAGTGGGTACCGATTTTCCTAAATCGCACGGTCAAGCAAAGAATCGAGAGCGGCCACCGACCTTTAGTGCGACCGCCGAAAGTGATCCCGCTCCAAAGCGAGATCAGGAAAAGTGGTCTTCCGGTTTTCCTGAAAAATCGCGCGACCAGCAAAGAGTCTAGAGCGGCCACCGAACTGCGATACCTCCACCGGAAGTGATCCCGCTCTAGTAGCGATCCGGCACCTGCATGGCGTCCGCCGGCTTGATGCGCCGATAGTCCGGCTGCCGCGGCAGGTCGGGCAGCATCACCGCCTCGCGCGGCACGTCCTCATAGGGGATCTGCTCCAGCAGGTGGCGGATGCAATTCAGCCGCGCCCGGCGTTTGTCGTTGGCGTCGACCACCCACCAGGGCGCATCGGCCACATGGGTGCGGGCCATCATCGCCTCCTTGGCGAGCGTATATTGCTCCCAGCGCTGGCGCGACTCGATGTCCATGGCGCTGAGCTTCCAGCGCTTGAGCGGGTCCTTGATGCGCTGTTGCAGGCGGAAATGCTGCTCCTCGAAGGTGATCGACAGCCAGTATTTGACCAGCAGGACGCCCGACCGCGTCAGCATGCGCTCGAACTCGGGCACACAGCGCAGAAACTCCTCATATTCCTCGCCGGAGCAAAACCCCATCACACGCTCGACGCCGGCGCGGTTATACCAGCTCCGGTCGAACAGCACGATTTCGCCGCCCGCCGGCAGATGGGCGACATAGCGCTTGAAATACCACTCGGTTTTCTCGCGCTCGGTCGGCGCGGGGAGGGCGACCACCCGGCAAATCCGGGAATCGAGCCGCTGGGTCATGCGCCGGATCGTGCCGCCCTTGCCGGCTGTATCCCGCCCCTCGAAGATGACCAGCATCTTGAGCTTTTTATGCGCGATCCAGTTTTGAAGTTTGATCAGCTCGCGCTGAAGTATCGCCAGCTCATGGTGATAGGTCGGCCAGTCCAGGCCGGATCGAAGCGCCTGATGACGCCACAGCTCGTCGAGCAATCGGGCAAGGGTCGGCTCACTTTCACCGGTTTGCCGCGATACCGGAGCGCTCCCCAGGTCGGCCGCAGTGTCGCACAGCATGGATAATTGGTTTTGTTGGCTGCGCAGTTGCGCGGTTCAATCCTTGATTGCATATCATGACATTTTCGCGCTCAACGCGCAACGGGCGCCTCGCCATGCGGTCGATCCGTTTGCTCGAAAAAACAATGCCCTAGATAGCGCAAGCAAACCTCGCACCATTTTTCTTCGTCGATTTGTGACAGTTATGAGACAGCGATTACCAGCTTAGGCGCAGTGGCCTACTCGGCTGCCATAGCCTGTGGCGGCTGCCATTTCTCCCGCAGCGTGACGAGTTCCTCCGCCGCTGTCGGATGCAGCGCCATGGTCGCGTCGAAATCGGCCTTCTTGGCTCCCAGCCGCAGCGGAATAGCCAGGATCTGCACCATTTCGGCGGCGTCCGGCCCCAGAATATGCACGCCCACCACCTGGTCGGTGCCCTGATCCACGACGATCTTCATCAGCGTGCGCTCGGTGCGGCCGGACAACATGCTTTTCAGCGGCCGGAAGCTGGTCTTGTAGATGTCCACGGCCGCGCAGTTCTTGCGCGCCTCCGCCTCGGTCAGCCCCACGGTGCCAATTTCCGGCTGGGAGAACACCGCCGTCGGGATGCCGTGATGGTCGACCGGCGTCGGCTTGCCGCGAAACACCGTATCGACGAAGCGCATCGCCTCATCGACGGCAACGGGGGTGAGGTTCACCTTGTCGGTGACGTCGCCGAGCGCATAGATATTGGGTGTGGATGTCTGCGAATAGGCGTCCACGACAATCTGCCCGTAGGTACCGAGCGCGACACCCGCCGTCTCCAGGCCAAGATTGGCGGTATTCGGCACGCGGCCGGTCGCATACATCACGAGCTCGGCTTCGATACGCGCGCCGTTCTCGCCGATCAGCGCATAACCGTGCTCGGCTTTCTCGATGATGGTGATCTGGGTGTTCAACGCCAGAGTGATGCCGCGCGCCGTCATTGCCTCGGCAAGGCCAAGCTGCACATCCTCATCAAAGCCGCGCAGCAGACGCGGGCCGCGATGCACCACCGTAACCTTCACACCCAGGCCATGGAATATGCTGGCGAATTCCAGCCCGATATAGCCCGCCCCGACAATGGCGATGCTGGAGGGGAGCCTGGGCAGGTCGAACGCCTCGTTCGAGGAAATGGCATATTCGGCGCCGGGGATCTTTGGGATGAACGGCCAGGAGCCCGTCGCGAGCAGGATGATTCGGGCGGAGACGGAGCGGCCGTCCTTGAGCAGCTTGACGGTGTGCGCGTCCTCAAGCACGGCGCGGCTGTCGAAGATGGTGACGCCCGCGCGTTCCTGCCCGGCGCGATACAGCCCGCTCAGCCGCTCGATCTCGCTGTTTTTGTTGGCAACCAACGTCCGCCAGTCGAAGGTTGGCTTGCCAACGGTCCAGCCGAAACCCTCTGCGTCGTGGAAAGTCTCCGCGAATTCGCTCGCATAGACGAACAGCTTTTTCGGCACGCAGCCGCGAATGACACATGTGCCGCCGAAGCGGTGTTCCTCGGCGATGGCCACGCGCGCGCCGGTGCCGGCCGCCATGCGCGCCGCCCGAACGCCGCCCGAACCGCCGCCGATGACGAAGAGATCGTAGTCGAATTCCATGGGCGCCCTTCCTTCGGCCGCGCTGCCTGCGGGCTCAGCCACGGGTTAAGTAGCGGCTGATGGGTAAAAATTAAAGGTGTTGGATGGGCCGCAGGACTTTGAGGCCGCCTGCCACGCGTTATCGCGCGGCCTAATCCTGGTCCCAGCCTCTAATCCCCAGCAGGCGAAAACAGCTAGAGCGGGATCAGATCAGATGAAGCCCCAGAGTTCGGTTACCGCTCCGGATCTTTTGCTGATTGCATCGCCCGCTAAAGATCGAAGCCGCGCTTCTTCATTTCTTCGCGAACCTTGCGTTCGGCGTCCACGCCGATGCGGCGGCCCCACACATTGCCCATCTTCATGGCCTCGGCGGTCAGCTCCGGCACGGCGACGATGAATTTCTGGCCGATCGGCGAGCGGTAGAAGTCGGCCAGGCTCTTCATCTCATCGGCGGTGAACTTGCGCGCATAGAGCACCGCGATCTGGTCGAGCACTTCGCTGCGCCGCTCGATGAACTGCTTCTGCACCTCCTCGAACACCTGATCCAGCTCCTGCTGCATCTTCGGGTTGGCGGTCGGCATGGACTGCTTGAGTTGGCCGAACATCATCGGAATGACGGTGGCGAATTGCGCGTCGGTGTTGGTCGCCTGAAGCAGGTCGCGGGCGGCGGCCAGGCGAGCCGGCTCCACCTCGGCGGCGCCGGGCGTGGGAGCAGGCGTCACCGTGGATGTGTCCTGCGCGATGGCGGGAGCAGCCATGCAAGAAGCGAGTGTGACGGCCACGAGCATCGCGCGCGCCGTATGGTTGAGCTGCAACATCTTAGTCCTCCGCTCGGTGGCTCCTGGAAATCAAGCGCCCCCTGCCTCGATAATCTTGATGCCGCCCGGCCCGGCGAGAATGGCCATGTCGGCGATGCCGACGAACAGCCCGTGTTCCACCACCCCGGGAATCATCTCCAGGACATCTCCCAGAGCTTCCGCCTCGAAGATAGGACCGAAAGAGCAATCGACAATGAAATTGCCGCCATCCGTGACAAAATTATCGCCGCTGGCTGTCTTGCGCAGCAGAATGCGGCCATCGCAGCCGATATCCTGCGTCGCGGCCTCAATCATGCGCAGCGTGGCGCGGGCTCCGAATTGCACAATCTCCACCGGCAACGGGAACGCGCCGAGCCGCCCGACGCGCTTGGCGGCGTCAGCGATGACGATCATCCGCTCCGAGGCCATGGCAACGATTTTCTCGCGCAGCAACGCGCCGCCGCCGCCCTTGATCAGGCTGAGATCGCCGTCGATCTCGTCGGCACCGTCAATCGCCAGGTCGAGTTCGGGCTCGTCGTCGAGCGTCGTCAGCGGGATGCCGTGCCGCAGCGCCAGCGCGCGCGTCTCCTCCGAGGTCGGCACGCCGACCACGTTCAGCCCGCCCGCCACCTGCCGGCCCAGCAATTCCAGGAACTTGCCCGCCGTCGAGCCGGTGCCAAGGCCCAGCCTCATGCCGGGCTTGACGAATTCCATCGCCCGCTGCGCCGCGAGCATCTTCAAACCGTCGCTATCCATCGATGACCCCGCCGCCTAAGCAGACATTCCTCGGTAGTCCAACGAACCTCTGCTTCGAGCCTTTTCTATTCCGATTGAAAGAGAATGGGGACGTCCCGTCCTCTGTTTATCGCATTTTCCGGGCGCAAACCGGGATGCATCTCCGCCTTCGCGGGGACTTGTTTTTTCAAAAATCCGAAGGCCGTCTCCGCTTTCGCAAAGGCTTGGTTTTCGAAATGACGCCCCATTGCGCCGACGCATTTACACGGTCCACGCCGGAGCTTGGCTCTTTTACCGGTGCATCGATTTTACCAAACTCGGGCGAAGGCCTCCGTCTGGCTCGATGCACTAGCTATCCAAACCGGCCATGAAGACATACTTCATCTCCAGAAACTCCTCGATGCCGTGGCGCGATCCTTCGCGGCCCAGCCCCGATTGCTTGACGCCGCCGAACGGTGCCAGCTCGGTGGCAATGATTCCTTCATTGATGCCGATAATGCCGAAATCCAGCTTTTCCGCAATGCGCCAGACGCGGCCGAGGTCGCGGGCATAGAAATAGGCGGCGAGGCCATAAGGCGTGCCATTGGCGATCTCGATAGCCTCGGCATCGGTTTTGAAGCGGAACAGCGGTGCGATCGGGCCGAAGGTTTCCTCCTGGGCGAAGACCATGTCGGACGTCGCGCCAGTGATCACCGTCGGCTCAAAGAACGTGCCGCCGAGCGCGTGCTTCTTGCCGCCGACGACGACTTTGGCGCCCTTGGCCACGGCGTCGGCGACATGCGCCTCAACCTTGGCGATGGCAGCGGCGTTGATCAGCGGCCCTTGCGTTACGCCGGCTTCGTCGCCCGGCCCGACCTTCATCTCGCCGACCTTCGCGGCCAGCTTTGCGGCGAAGGCCTCATACACGCCGTCCTGCACGATGAATCTGTTCGCGCAGACGCAGGTCTGGCCCATATTCCGGTATTTCGAGGCCAGCGCCCCCTCGACCGCCTTGTCGAGATCGGCATCGTCGAACACGATGAACGGCGCGTTGCCGCCCAGCTCCAGCGCCACCCGCTTCACCGTGCTCGCCGCCTGCTGCATCAGCAGCTTGCCGACCTCGGTGGAGCCGGTGAAGGCGATCATGCGCACCAGCGGGCTGTGGGTCAGTTCGCGGCCGATGGTAGGCGCGTCGCCCGTCACCACGTTGAACACGCCCTTGGGGATGCCGGCGCGATGCGCCAGCTCGGCAAGCGCCAGGGCGGAAAGCGGTGTATCCTCGGAGGGCTTGACCACGGCCGTGCAGCCGGCGGCCAGCGCGGGCGAGACCTTGCGGGTGATCATCGCCTGCGGGAAATTCCACGGTGTGATCGCGCCGACCACGCCGATCGGCTCCTTCAGCACAATGATGCGGCCGGTCGCGCGATGCGTCGGGATCACCTCGCCGATGATGCGCTTGGCCTCCTCGGCGTAATATTCCACAAAGCTCGCGCCATAAGCGACCTCACCGCGCGCCTCCGCCAGCGGCTTGCCCTGCTCGGCGGTCATTAGGCGAGCCAGCGCCTCGCTATTTTCCATGATGAGGTCGAACCAGCGGCGCAGGATCGTCGCGCGCTCCTTGGCCAGCAAGCTTTTCCATGGCTCGAACGCCCGGTGCGCGGCCTCGATGGCGGCACGCGCGCCCTCAGCCCCCATATCGGGAACGCGGGCGATGATCGCGCCGGTCGCCGGGTTGGTCACCGCATCTTTTGGCTGGCCAGTCCAGGCGCCATCGATATAGCATTGCTCGCGAATGAGCGTTTCCACCTTCTGGTCCATGATCGTCTCCCTGCATGCGTCTTTCGCGAATTCGTCGCGTAGATAGTGGGTGATCGGCGGGCCAATCTCAATAGCGTGCGCGTCTCCAGCGCATCAATCCAAATGGAGGCATCAGCCGGCGTTTGGCGCAATCGACGCATGGGCATCGCGCGTCTTATGCTTGGCGGCGATTTCACCGCGAAGGGAGTTTCGATGCTGCGTGGGGCAACCATCCTGTTCGATCTCGACGGCACGATGATCGACACCGCGCCCGATCTGGTCCACGCCACCAATCACACACTGGTGCGGAACGGCATGGCGCGCGTGGAGACGCGGATCATCCAGCCGGCGGTGGGCTTTGGCGCGCGGGCGATGATCAGCGCGGCGATGGCCTCGCTCGGCCGCGAGGCTCCGGAGGACGAGCTGACCCGCATGACCGAGGAATTCACCGCTTATTACGCCGAGAACATCCTGGTGGACAGCCGCCCGTTTCCGGGGCTCCGGGAGGCCATGGACGGCTTGCGCGGCGAGGGCGCGCGGCTTGCCGTATGCACCAACAAGCGCGAGGCGCTGGCCAGGAAGCTGCTCAGTGCGCTGGCATTCGACGGCTATTTCCATGCGATCGCCGGGCGCGATACCTTCCCGAAATGCAAGCCCGACCCGGCTCATGTGCTGGACACGATCCGCATGGCCGGCGGCGAGGAAACACGCGCGGTGATGATCGGCGACAGCTCCGCCGACTTGCTCTCGGCGCAAGGGGCCAGCGTGCCGTTCATCGGCGTCAGCTTCGGCTATGGCGAAAAACCCATCCAGGTGCTGAAACCCGATGCGGTCATCGACTCATTCGCCGAGCTAATCCCGGCGCTTCGTGGGGTGCTTGCCGCTTAGTGCATCCGACGGAAAAGTGCGAAGCGGTTTATGAGTGAATCCGATGCACAAACAAAATGATAGAGCGGCGCTTCCGGGGCCGGTCTAAAATCCGCCGCTCCAAGCAGAGTTCGCAAAAGTGGCCTTTCCGGTTTTGCGAAAAAAACGCTGCGAAAACAAAGGAATCTAAGCAGGCCTTCGTTGGGCAACCAAGGAATGCCTGCTTAGCCCCTGGCGGGGCTATTCCTGCGTCTCTTCGGGATCGGCGAGATCCTGCACCATATGGTTGAGGATGGTGAGGAACAGGTTGCGGTATTCCTCGGGGAGGCTCTGGAGGATCTGCCGGTCCACCTCGTCGGCATAGGGGCGCATCTTGCGCAGCATGCTGGTGCCCTTGCGCGTCAGCCTCACGGCATAGGCGCGTGCATCCTCCATGGTGCGTTGGCGCTGAACCAAGCCCTTTTCGATCATGCGGCGAACGATATCGGCCAGCGTCGAGCGGTCAATGCCGGTCTTTTCCACAAGGCCTGTCTGGCTGATGCCCTCATTCTCCTCAATGGCGAGGAGAATGGCATATTGCCTTGGTGTCAGCAGGCCCTGCGGCGCGATCCGCGCGAAAATATCCGCGGCGCATTGTTCGGCGCGGTGGATCAGATGGGTTGCGGAAAGCGCGAACGGCGTTACCATGGCATCCGCGCGGACAACCGCGGGCGTTGCCTTGTCGGACTCGATGCCGACCTTCTCTGCCAAATTGCTTTTTCGTGTTCTCATTATTTTTTAGCGCAGTCGTTCTCAAATTTGACATGGAGCCTGGCACCGCGTTGGAGCCGGCTTGCTTCCGTTCACGGACTGACAAGTGTCGTCTAGGACCAACGTGCCACAAGCATGTTACGCAAAAGTTGCAATTATGGATACGGTTGAAGGCTACTTATATGTCATGAAACTCAAAATTATTTTTCGGCAGGCTGGCTAGCTTCCTGGGCGAGTTGGTATTTTTGCAATAAGCCTATCTGACTCATCATGAACAGGAACGTAATCGGGATAACGCCGAAAAGTTTGAACGCAGCCCAAGTTTCGGTCGAAAACCCCCGCCACAGGATTTCGTTGAGCACGGCCAGGGCAAGGAAAAAGCCCGTCCAACGCAGCGTCAGCAGGCGCCAGCCCTCATCGCGCAACTGGATCGCCTCGCCGAGCACGACCTTCATCAGCGGACGCCCGACCATCAAGCCTGTTCCAAGCGCGGCCGCGAACAGCAGGTTCACGATCGTTGGCTTGATCTTGATGAACGTGTCGTTCTGCAAATAGAGCGTCAGCCCGCCGAAAACCAACACGAAAACACCCGTCACTAGCGGCATAATCGGCAAACGCTTCATCATCACGGCACTAACCGCCAGCGAGATGACCGTCGCGATCATGAATACCCCAGTCGCGGCAAATATCCCGTACTGGGCATTCGCGACGAAGAAGAATCCGAGCGGCCCCATTTCCAGGCCAAGCTTGAAAAGCCCATTCATAAGCGCGCCTCGATCAGCTTGGCTGACGAATAGGTGTCGCGCCGGCTGGCGGCATCACCGGTTTCGGCCGCAAACGCCCTTCCCAGAACATCGGTTCGGCTTCGGCGGTGCGATACGCCCGCAGGAACACCATTTGCGGCAGCGCGTAAAGCACCGTCATCGGCATCAGGGCGAACGCTTTGAAAGTGAGCCAGAATTCTGTCGAATAATTGTGCCGGACATATTCGTTCAGCCCGGTAATGAAAAGGAAATATCCGAACCAGAGCCAGGTCAGGATGCGCCAGCCTTCGTCGGTCAGATGCAGATTCTGGCCGAGCAGCGACTTGAACAGCGGCCGATTCAAAAGTTGGCCGGAGAGCAGGATCGACGCGAAAATCAGGCTTACGATGGTCGGCTTCAGCTTGACATACATTTCGTCGTGCAGAAAAAGCGTCATGCCGCCGGAGATGACGCCCGTCACGGCCGTGATAATGGCCATGATGGCCACCTGACGGAATAACCACCAGGTTAATATTAGCGAGACGACCGTGGCCAGCATCAGAATGGTAGTACCGACAAACACGTCGTACTCGGTACTGACGATGAAAAAAAGGCCGAGCGGCATAAATTCCAGAAGAAGCTTAATCAGCAGCTTCATGGGGTAAACGTCCTCCTACGCATCAGCCTAATTTAGCATACATAAACCAGACGAACTCTCAAAGCCCCGCAATCGCACGGGCGAAATCGCGCGCATCGAAGGGTTGCAGGTCATCTACCGATTCGCCGACGCCGATGGCGTGGACGGGCAACCCGTATTTCGCGGCGATAGCCACCAAAATGCCCCCCCTGGCAGTGCCATCCAGCTTCGTCATGATAAGCCCCGTGACGCCCGCAGTCTGCCTGAATATCTCCACCTGGTTAAGAGCATTTTGACCAGTGGTGGCATCAAGCGTCAGCAATACGGTGTGTGGCGCCGTGGCATCGAACTTCTTGATCACGCGGACGATTTTCTCAAGTTCGGCCATCAGATCGGCCTTATTCTGCAATCGCCCGGCCGTGTCGATAATGAGAATGTCGCGATTTTCCTCGCGCGCCTTGCGCAGGGCGTCATAGGCGAGGCCGGCGGCGTCGGCGCCAATTTCGGCGGATACGATGCCGGCTCCGGTTCGCTCGGCCCAGATCTTGAGCTGCTCGACGGCGGCGGCCCGGAAGGTGTCGCCCGCCGCCAGCATCACCCGCTTGCCCTCGGCGGCGTAGATGCGCGCGAGCTTGCCGATGGTGGTGGTCTTGCCGGTACCGTTGACGCCCACCACGAGGATCACATGCGGGCGATGGCCGCCCTCCAGAACGAGCGGCCTGGCGATGGGCTTGAGGACCTTCTCGACCTCCTCGGCCAGCACGGCTTTCACCTCGGCGGCGGAAATGTCCTTGTTGAAGCGCCCGACGGACAGCGCGACGACGATCCTTGAGGCGGTCTCCATGCCCAGGTCGGCCTGGAGCAGCAAGTCTTCCAGCTCTTCCAGGGCAGCGGCGTCGAGCTTCTTCTTCGTGAAGACGCTGGTGATGCCGTCGGAGAGCTTGGACGAGGTCTTTGACAGGCCGGAGCGCAGCCGGTCGAACCAGCCCTTTTTCGGCTGCGGCGGCGTTGGTTCCAGCGCCGCGATGGGGGGCGGAATAGCGGTCGTGACCGCCGGTCGCGGCGAAGGAGCGACCACATCGGATGCGACCGGCGCCGGCGCAACAGGTGGCGGTCCGGCTGGACGAGGCTCGGACGCGGCGACAGCAGGCTCATCAGGCGCGGAAAGCGGTGGCGCGACCGGAGCCTCGGCAGGCTTCTCATTCGGTTCCAGCGCCGGGCGCTTGTCATCCTGCGGCGCGGCCCGAGGTTTATCGCCGCCGCCGAACAGACGGCCCCACATACCGGGCATTTTGGTCTCGGTCTCGGTCAAGACACCATCGCTCCGGTGAGCCGCCCGCGCTCATGGCCAGTCACCGAGGCGGTGACTAGGCTCCCAGGCTCCGCATCGCGGTCGAGCGTGATCTCGGCGAAATGCGGAGTGCGGCCGGCCAGTTCGCGTTCCATCAGCACCTCGATGCGCCGCCCCCTGCAGGAGGAGAGGAACGCATTCTGTGCCGTGGTCCCGGCTTCGCGCAGCCGCTCGGCGCGCTCCTTCACGAGCTGCCGCGCCACCTGCGGCATGCGCGCGGCGGGCGTTCCAGGACGCGGCGAGAACGGGAACACATGCAGGAACGACAGCCCGCAATCGTCGATCATGCTTACCGAATTGGCGAACATCGCGTCGGTTTCCGTCGGGAAGCCGGCAATGATATCGGCGCCGAACACCACGTCCGGGCGCAGACGCCGCGCCTCGGCACAGAAGGCGACGGCCGCCTCGCGCGAGTGACGCCGCTTCATCCGCTTCAGGATCATGTCGTCGCCCGCCTGGAGCGAGAGATGCAGATGCGGCATCAGCCGCTCTTCCTCGGCCAGCGCGACCATCAGCGCGTCGTCGGCCTCGATCGTGTCGATGGAGGACAGGCGCAGGCGCGGCAGCTCCGGCACCAGCTTGAGGATCGTGCGCGTGAGTTTGCCGAGCGTCATGGTGCCGGGCAGGTCCGCGCCATAGGCGGTGATGTCGACGCCGGTCAGCACCACCTCGCGATGGCCGCGCTCGACCAGCGTCCGCACCTGGGCGACCACCTCGCCTGCGGGCACGGAACGTGAAGGCCCACGTCCAAAGGGAATGATGCAGAACGTGCAGCGGTGATCGCAACCGTTCTGGATCTGCACATAGGCGCGCACGCTGTTGAAGCCGGCAACCAGATGATGCGCCGTCTCGCGCACCGACATGATGTCGTTGACCTGGACTCGCTCCGACGTCTGCGTCGCCAGCGCGAGATAGGTGCCGGCGCGCATCTTCTCGTCATTGCCGATGACGTGATCGACCTCGGCCATCTCGGCAAAGGTTTCCGGCTCGGTCTGCGCGGCGCAACCTGTGACGATGATGCGGGCGTCCGGATTCTCGCGGCGGACGCGGCGGATCGCCTGCCGGGCCTGACGCACGGCCTCCGCCGTCACCGCGCAGGTGTTGACGACGACGGCGCCCTCCAGATTTGCCGCGCGCGCATGCTCCGCCATGGCCTCGCTTTCATAAATATTGAGGCGGCAGCCGAAAGTGATGATACGCGGCTCGGTCATGTCCAGGGTCTGCTTTGGGTTTGATCAGGCGGCGGGCCGTGCCTCGCCGAAGTCGAATACGCCTTCATAGTCCAAAGACCATGGGCCGGTCATTAGAATGTGACCATCTGTCTCGCGCCATTTTATGCCGAGCGTGCCGCCGGGCAACGCTATGCGCACATCGCGCCCCGTCAGACCGCGCCGCGCCGCCGCGACCCCCGTGGCGCAGGCAGCGGTACCGCAGGCCTGGGTGAGGCCGACGCCACGCTCCCATACACGCACCTTAACGGTGTTTTGTGGCAGGACTTGCGCGAGTGAAACATTGATGCGCTCGGGAAACAGCGGGTCATGCTCCACCAGCGGACCGATCGCCGCGAGGTCGTAGGCATCGAGATCGGCGACCCAGAAGACGCAATGCGGATTGCCGACATTGACTACGCTGGGGCCGTTCAGAAGGCCAGCCGGTGTTTCGACGCGGTAGTCGATGGCGCTGGCGTCTCCCGCATCGCGCGCAAGAGGAATGTCCCGCCAACCGAATCGGGGCATACCCATATCAACGGTGACGCTGCCATCGGCATGGACATGAGACGCGAGCACCCCGGCGGCGGTCTCGACGGCGACATGCGGACGGGCAAGCTCGCCGGAGATAAGAGCGGCCACGCACCGCGTCGCATTGCCGCAGGCGCCGACCTCCGAGCCGTCGGCATTGAGGATCCGCATGAACGCATCGGCGCGTTGCGACGTCTCAAGCACGATCACCTGGTCGCAGCCCACGCCGCTTTTGCGGTCCGCCAGACGCCGGGTGGCGTCGGGGCCGAGGCTGATGGGGGACAAACGGGCATCGATCACGGCGAAGTCGTTGCCGAGTCCGTTCATCTTCCGAAAAGGGAGCGTCTGCTTAAACATGATCGCTTATATGGCCATGACCGCGATGCTTACAATTCTTTTCATAAGCCGCTCTGTCGCTCTGGGTTATGGTATTTTTCGGCGCGCGTCCTTAATAACTAGGCGTAACTGAGGGAAGGAGGCCGGCTATGCAAGCGGGTCTTGCCATCACTGTTTACCTCGCTTCGTCCATTATCGCGGGCAGTTTTGCCGGTGCGATCGCCCATCGCAAGCGGCGGCATCACGGTTTCTGGACCATCGGATCGTTTCTGTTTCCACCGCTCATGCTTTTATTGCTGGTGCTGGGTAAGGGCACTTATGTTCCGCGGCGTACGCCATCGGAATGGGAAGAGGACAATGATCTCGATCGCTTCTGAAGCATTGTCCCGGCAAAGCATGTCGGGGAGAAGGCATGGACGGTGACCGAATCGCGTCACGTAGGCGGCAACATGAACAGGGGATAGCCGCATACGTGACGATCGAGATTGAACGGCTCAGCCGCTCGCACCGGTTTGCGCGACGGACTTTGCCTTTTCGATAGCGGGAAGAATTTGCTCGGTGAGGGCTTCGTTCGACACCGGACCAACCAGCTTGTAGACGATCTGGCCCTTGCCATCCACGACATATGTCTCGGGCACGCCGTAAACGCCCCAGTCAATGCCGACACGTCCACTCAAATCGGCGCCATTGGCATCGAACGGATTGCCGAGCCGGGCCAGGAAACGCCGCGCGGCGGCCGGCTCGTCCTTGTAGTTGATGCCGAACAGCCGGACTTTGTGTTTCGCCTTGAAGGTCATCAGCGTCGGCTGTTCTTGCACGCAAGGGCCGCACCACGACGCCCAGACCGTCACCACGGTCGGCTCGCCCGAGGCCAGCTCAGCCCTCGAGAAGCCCGGCACGGGCTTGCCGGCGGCTTCCAGACCCTCGATCGGGGGGAGGCTGAACTCCGGTGCCGGCTTTCCGATCAACGCCGATGGCAGCCGCGACGGGTCGCCCCCGCGCAACGTCACCGCGAACAGCACGCCAAGAAGGCCGAAAATGGCAAGAGGCGCCGCGAAGGCCAGCTTGGGCCATCGCGGCTTTGTAACATCCGTCGTCATGGACGGGATTGGCCGCGCGCGGAACGGCGGCGCACACCTTGTGCTTCCAGCTTGATCAGCGCCTTTTTCTGCTGCCGCTCTTCCATGACGGCGCGCGCAACCAGACCACCTATGATCAGCGCCGTTGCCCCGTAAGCAACCCAGATAAACGCTGCGTGCTGTCCAAGATCCATGGTCTACGCTCCTATTCCGCGGCCTTCAGTTCAGCCGCCTGGCTCACTCTAAGCATCGTCATCGCATCGACCCGCCGCCGCAGGATTTCCGCCCGCATGGCCTTGATGTGCAGCCAGAGGAACAGGCTGGTATAAGCAAGCGCCATAACAAGCAGCGGCGTGAGCAGCGCTGGATGGATTGTCGAACCCCCAAGGCGCATCACGCTAGCCGGCTGATGCAGAGTATTCCACCAATCCACCGAGAATTTGATAATGGGGACGTTTACGAAACCCACAAGGGCCAGGATCGCGGCGGCCCTTCCAGCACGCGACGGTTCCTCGATCGCATCCCATAATGCGATCAGCCCGAGATAGAGGAAAAACAACACCAGCACGGAAGTCAACCGCGCGTCCCACACCCAATAGGTGCCCCACATCGGCTTGCCCCAGAGCGACCCGGTGAGCAGCGCGAGGAAAGTGAACGCCGCCCCGATGGGCGCGGCCGCCTTGGCGGACACATCGGCGAGCGGATGCCGCCAGATCAGCGATCCGACCGACGAAATCGCGATAAGCGTGTAGCACATCGTGGCCAGCCAGGCCGCCGGCACATGGATGAACATGATGCGCACGGTTTCGCCCTGCTGGTAGTCGGGCGGTGCGGCGAAGCTGAGATAAAGGCCGACGGCGAACAAAGCTGCGGTGACAACCGCCAGCCAGGGCAGCACTCGATCGGTGAGGCCCATGAAGAAGGACGGATTGGCTAGTGTCGCGAATTTTCCCATTAGCTTCATATTTGCCTGCGTTCTAGACTTTTGCAAGACGAGGGCCTTTGCTCATGACCGAAATTCCCCGGACGGACCGGGGCGGTCAGCCTGCCATGCCCTGAACCCCAGCCGTGGTAGCTCGTGCCTGGACGGGTTCACTTCGTTCACGCGCCACCGCTCGAAGCAGGTCCCCGTCGGCAAGCCAACAACGGCCCGGCTTAGAGCCATTGTTGGCGCGTCATTTTTCGCCAAAACCGGAAAACCACTTTTCGAAATGATGCTTAGCCTGAGAAGTTGTCGCCTCCGAGACGCCATTCCCACGCCGTTGATTTTTCCTGGCTCAGCTGCGAATTAACCCGATCCCCAAACTTTCCCGCACCGCAAAAAGTTGATTGCCTATCGGTCGCTTGGTGGGGATGTGCTAGCACTATAAAGCGGCAAGCAATTGTCGATATGCGCAAAAGGTTCGTTTCAGCGGCTCGTTAACCTGATCGGGGAATAGGTTGTGATGGTCGTCGGGCGGGATTCGTGCGCGTGTCAGGCACCGATCTGTTCGGACGTCGCGGTTGGGGGAGGCGATCATGCGTTACACCGGGGCGGAGCGGGTGCCTCGCCGGCCGCCTGTGGTTTTCGTCAGTCCGGCTGAACACCGGCGGGTGGTGTTCGCATCGTCCCTGGGCACCATCTTCGAGTGGTACGATTTCTATCTGTACGCCACGCTGGCTCCGTTTTTCGCCT
>Ga0307513_10005766_pt1 | contig 16289 bp, 10 predicted proteins | sample 15_EM_MG_FD_202174 | JGI IMG/M metagenome (GOLD analysis project Ga0307513, IMG submission 202174) | Populus trichocarpa ectomycorrhiza microbial communities from riparian zone in the Pacific Northwest, United States - 15_EM | ecosystem: Host-associated > Plants > Roots > Unclassified | place... | reverse complement strand
AAAAATGTACTCAAAGTCTGGCCAAATAATTTCTGATATTCGCTTAAGTTGCCACCCAGGTGGAGGCGCAATGGACCCTGAAACCAAGTCTTAGCGCCATTTCGGGTTTATTCAGAATTTGCGGTAGGTGTCAACGAAACATCGATGGGTATGATACTACGTTTCGTTAGTCGTAATTATTAAATCTGGAAGTTCCGGCTGAGTTACAGTGCTGTCCCCTAGTCTTTGACAGCGGATTTCCTCGTTCTCTCTGGACACCAAACATCAAGTTCGAACGTTATATAGAAAGCGATCAAGGAATCGGGAAGACGCTAGTACCCAATTCTTATCCCTGTAAGGCTAGTACAAGCAGTTAGGAGCACGTCGACCGTTGGCATTCCGCCTCGTATCACCTACTTGCGCTGTACTTGGGTACAGCACCGGTATGCTTGGTAACCGATAACAAGTTCAATGTTCGCTTGTACTACCTACTCGAGTACAGTAGCTTGTGCCAGAGATTGGCCGTGTGCAAGAGGAGATCTCGGTGTTACCATCTGCCATCGAATCAGACTTTTCATCACCCCCACGTGACCGAGGCACCAATGCTCGATCGGACATATTGTGAACATCAAAGTCACTCATCGATCAAGTCAACGCTAATTCTGGCAGAGGGAGCCTAAAACAGGGGAATCGATCCGTTCAGTGATGTTTTGCGCCAGTGGTTGGATGGCATCTTGTCAAACCTTTTGGTCGGTTTTGTCCCCATAGTCGGACCCACGGACATCATTCAGAAGCCAATACAACTAACTGACCAGGCCGGTAATAGGACTTTCAAAATCTCATATACGCTGTTGGCACCGGCGAGAGAAGAGAAGCATTATATCTTTGAGTTTGGGCCGATGATGGGCACTGTGCTTTGGGGTAACTTCTAACCATAACCTTATGGCACTGACATAGGCAAGCTGTTACCGACTCTGAGAAATAGGTTCTGGTAAACTACTTGTAGTGATCTGGTGGTACGCCTGCTTTGTATTCGGGCGGTTGAGGGTAGGCTGACCGGCAAGCCGATACCGTTGTGCACCACAGATGATTTATTTATTGCGGGGAGGCATTGATACGGTTCCTGTAGGAGGCCTGCGGATACAAATAGCTGAGGATCTCTATATTCAACTTTCTCTGAGGAGAAGGGGGGAGGGGCGGGGATATGAGAGCAAGGTGGGGGGGGGGGGTGATTCACAACGTTCTCTCTCCCGAGAATTACGGAAACATGCAGCATCATATCCATTACAACAAACCTTTCATCTCTACTGAGAAGTGTCGGGGGAATCTTCGCTTTATTACGCTGGATCACCGAATGCACTACTCGTCAATAGTTACGATTCATGAGAGATGCAGTCACATTTTTATTTGTGAGAAGCATGCTAACTTAGACCTGTACAATACCAATGCCAATCCTCTCCCATTCCAACAAAGGGATACTTCAAATCCCGCTGCACTGCAACCTACCATCCCAGAGCCAGCCTCTCTCTTGAGCATAAACTGGGGAATGGCTTTCCTGTTTAGGCATTACATGAAAAGGGCCCTTTTCTGGAGTCTGTCCACATACAACTATACGAAGGAAAACTACCAAGTGGCCGAGTGGGTTTACAAACCTTCCGTGGAGAGGCTGAGGGGCTAGGTATTGAGGAGTGCCAAGCTGGGGGGAGGAATCACGCCGAAATTCTTCATAGCCTAATAATAACCCAGAGCCTAAGTTTCTTGCAAATGCTCCTAGAATACGGTGTGCAACAGGGAGCTAAGAGGCCGGGAGCGCATGCCACACTCTATAGGGTAGCTGTAGGGGGCTGTCATAGGGGTACTACTTGGACGAGAGGGGCCTTGACATCGACACTTAGGAGGCACAAGACTAGACTCTACTATTGTCTACCCGGGAGGGTGTCCGTCTGGAGGTTGCGCAGATACTGCTTCACAAGGTCGGCATCAATATTAGTAGCATGCAAATGATATGCGACTGGACACGACTGCCTCGCCATTTTGGATGAAATCATAGCACACAGACCACTACCGGACCCAAGGTAAGACATAGACCTGCGAGATTGGGAAAGTACAGTACTAGTACATAGGTAATGGCTGGGCACCTACAATATACCAGAGCAACTGGACACTCTTGGGGTAACTCCACCGCCTCTGGCCTTACGAAACTTGAAGGCTCAAAGCTAGTGTTCTAAGTTGGGACATTTGGATCCTACTTGGAGCAATTTTCGGCGAGAGGTAGGAATCGCTGCGGTGTTCAGGTTGTTACTCACTGACAGCTGGCTCAAGCTGGACTTGATTGCTAGGGTGGATAAACTCCTGCATGCGCGGAGAAGGCATTTTTTAAGTACTACTATGGGATGGCGGGGTGTGTGTGTGGACGCAAATGCTAGGAGCAGTTATGGTCCTGGGGCGTAACATACTGCTGCTAGCATTGTTTCAATGAGTTGCGATGATGGAAAGGGGACAGGTGTATCATTGACAGCAGGGCTATGAACCCCGTTTGCTCAGGCGATCATGAAGTGGAGGGCCGGCCACATGAAACTTTGGTTACCGGATCATAGAGTTGGCCAACGCTAAGCGTCCCCCTATAAAGATAGCCGTAGATGTCGGGGATCCTAATGGTTGGGGGGCTAAGGTGGGAAATGGGAGTTTGAGTGGGAGCTTGGGGGGGGCATGAAGTGTGAAAGGTGTCAAGAAGGGTGCGAAGTATGATACGAGGGGATTGGCAGGGGGGGCTTTTTCTTGCATGGTACGAGGAGGGAGTCAAAAATAGCGTGAATACAGCCTTGTGCTGAGATCCAGGATTAGATTAGACCATGTTCTGAAGGTTCGTGACGGTGGCCGAACGACTCCTGGTAAATAAGTCTACCTTACTCGGATATGAACGTGGATGATCGGACAGACACTGATGAAAATTATATGTATATTCATAGAATTTTAATCCCTGTCTGTCCGATCGCCCACGTCCATACCCTAGTACTTGCCGTATTGTACTGTATCCCATATTGGGGTAGCTTACCGTAGCTTACCGTCCGAACCCTACTTATTGGGAATACCGCATTATCTGCTTCCATTGGCAGGCCGCTGGTATTGTGATATCATGATACTTTGAAATAAAGGCTTGTCTTACAACCCGCCACAAATTCTCAATAAAACCCTTCACTTAACCCCTTTATGGCCAAATAAAAGAGCTTATTTTGGATACTTCCTAACTATATTGAATGGTTTGATTTCTGCCACTACTTTATTTCAACGTACTAGATGCAGGCGAACAAAACGAAATAATGCGGTATTGCTTCAATGTGACGAAAGCATGTCCGGCGGTGAATAGTGGGACTCGTATAATGGGCACTGCATATAGATCCTTCTCGTGGGTATAGGTAGTATCCTTGAGCCCAAGTAGCAATGAAAAAGGGACATCCAACAATCCTGATCCTTCTGCGGCTATACACTTCTCACATCCGTCAAGTCTTTACTTTCTCTCTCCGATCTCTTATCTCGCACACTTTATCCCAGACACGACCTATACCACTCCCCTCGAGTGATATCCAATGACACATCGAGGGCTGGGCAAGCGACCACCAATCGGGAATGCACTGTACATGCTAGAAGACCACCTTCAAACGGTCAGCTCCTCATTCGCCGTCACTATAATTATTTTTTTAATTTTTAATTTTTTAAAGACACCATGATTGTGACACATAGACTACCCCTGCCTTCTCGTTATTTTGACATTGAATACAGTGACAGTGCATATCCCTCACTCCCTATGGGAGCTTGAGAGAGCCCCCCTCCCCCCCAAGGCATTAGTATGAGGCATGCTACAGTGGCGATCATAGAAAAAAAAGCCCTTTACGGGGGAGGCAGGGGAGCTTTGATTTTGCCTCGGGTGCTGCAAATATGGGATGAATGAGTATGGGTCCGATTTTCTGGGCTCTGTGCAGGTTGGAAGGTGTGGGGTGATGTTTGGCTTCCGGGTGCTGGCGGGTGGAGCTTTGTGGCTGGTGGATTGTTGATGTTTCTTTGCTTGGGTTTGTATTACCATGGTTTGGATGTGGAAGAAATCCGAGCCAAGTGAGATGTTACCGTAGCTTTAGGTTGGGGAGACCAGGGGTTTAACTTGGAGTTGCACGATTACTAAAATATCATACCGTGGGATAGCGCTTAAGTGGTGTCACGTTTTCCTCTACAGCTGAGGTAAGCAGGGGCAGCGGGCAGGCATTCTTAGCGCAATTTTGGAGAACGATGCACAAGGCCCCGCTTTTCGGCCTCCAGGCATTCCAGAAAAGATAGTCGACTGACTCCATCACCCGTCATTTACAAAACCCTAAGAGGCACAAACAGAGAATGTCGCAATCATTCAGTAATAATATCAACTCTTTGAACACCGTTACGAATAACTCCATCACGAATAACTTTACTACTGCCGATGAGCGGCTTCAAATCTTGACCTGGTTGTCGCCACTAGAGCCCAGGCTACGGCACCAGGACATTCGAGATCGCCGAGTCGAAAATGTAGGAGAATGGCTCTTACAGGCTGAGGAATTTAGAAGTTGGCAGGCAAATACTGGGAGGGGTGAATCTGATAATGCAGTTTTGTTTTGCTACGGTGATCCAGGGGTTGGCAAAACTTACATTAGGTAAGAAGGATGAAGACCGAGGAATAGAAGGGAAAGGACAAGTGCTGACAAGCCGCGATGTTAGTTCATTAGTGATAGACAGGTTGTGCGATCAGGCCAGGGGGCAAAATGTCGCCGTGGCATGCTTTTACTTTGACTTTGCCGCCCGAAAGGAGCAATCACCAACGAGTATGCTGGGCGCCATGCTTAAACAGGTTTTGGGGGGGCTGGAAGAGGTACCGAGGGAAATATCACAAGCTTATGAAGACCAGAAGAAGGTCATTGGTGGACGGGGACCACAACTCTCGGATATTGCGAAGATGCTGCAAATCACCTCTTCCGAAAGGCTCACATTCATATGCATCGATGCTATGGATGAATGTGTGCCAGAACATCGAATCAAGATCCTTGATTCACTTGATCAAATCCTCCGAAAGTCTCCCGGCGCTCGAATATTCATGACGGGGAGGCCACATGTTCAAGCCGAAATCAGGAAACGCCTTTCTGTACGAGTAGAGAGTATAGCCATCACTCCCAGGAAAAGTGATGTTATCGGATACCTTCGTACTAGGCTGAAGGAGGACACGAACCCTGACGCGATGGACAGTAGTCTGGAGGCGGACATTCTGAGGAAAGTTCCCGAGGACGTTTCGGAAATGTATGTAGAAGTAATGACACTCCGGAAGCTGCCTCAAGTTATCCACTGACAGACACATGTCTAGATTCTTGCTCGTCTCGCTGAACATTGATGCGATCCTGCAAGAAACCACCATCCATCGCAGGCGACAAAGGCTCAACTCAATGACCGATGGCTTGGGGCTGGGAGATGCTTATGGGGCAACACTGGATCGGATAAAGGGGCAGGGTGGGGAGAAAGCTAGGCTTGGAATGGCCACTTTAATGTGGGTCTCTCACGCAGAGCGGCCCTTGAAGCCCGATGAATTGCTCTCCGCCTTAGCAATTGAAATAGAGTCACCGAACCTCAATAGCGACAATATTCCTTCAATTGGAACACTGCTAGCCTGTTGCCAAGGACTTGTTGTCATAGACAAAGAGGCTTCTATTGTCCGGTTAACTCACTTTACCCTTCAAGAATACCTCCGGGCACATCCCCAGCTCTTTGGTACTGCTCACTCGACAATTGCAGAAACCTGCTTAAGTTATCTAAATTTGCCGCAGGTCAAGGCTCTCTCGACTGCTTCACCTCCTGGTCTCCAATATACGCCGTTTCTCGAATATTCTTCCGTATATTGGGGAACGCACGCAAAAAGGGACCTTTCCGACCGCGCGAAACTGCTTGCACGAAAGTTATTTGACGACTACAACAACCACGTATCCACTAAAATCCTTATGGATGCCAACGGGTGGTATGATTACGAATTTGACTCGGGCAAACCCACCCTGTTCAGCGGTCTGCACTGTGCATCTGCCTTTGGGATTGACGAGATTGTGGCTGGTTTGGTAGAGGTGGAAGGTTGTGATATTAACCAAAAAGATGGTTGTGGTCTTACACCTCTCATATGGGCTGCTTTCAGTGGGCACGAGAGAGTGGTAAAAATACTGCTCGGGCGGGACGACGTCAACCCCAACGGACCAACTAACCAGGGCCGAACACCACTCTATTGCGCTGCTTCCTATAAGCACGAGGGAGTGGTGAAACTGCTGCTCGAACGGGGCGACGTCAATCCTGACAAGCCAGACGAATATGGGTGGACACCACTCTATTGTGCTGCCTCAGATGGGCACGAGGGTGTAGTGAAACTACTACTCGAACGGGACGACGTCAACCCCAACGGACCAATTAACCAGGGCCGAAAACCACTCCATTGCGCTGCTTCCAATGGGCACGGGGGAGTGGTGAAACTGCTACTCGAACGGGGCGACGTCAATCCCGACAAGCCGGACCGAGATGGGGAAACACCACTCCATTGCGCTGCTACCAGCGGGCGCGAGGGAGTAGTGAAACTACTACTCGAACGGGACGACGTCAACCCCAACGGACCAACTAACCAGGGCCGAACACCACTCCATTGCGCTGCTTCCTATGGGCACAAAGGAGTGGTGAAACTGCTACTCGAACGGGGCGACGTCAATCCCGACAAGCCGGACCGAGATGGGGAAACACCACTCCATTGCGCTGCTACCTGCGGGCGCGAGGGATTAGTGAAACTACTACTCGAACGGGACGGCGTCAATCCTGACAAGCCAGACGAATATGGGTGGACACCACTCCATTGTGCTGCCTCCGATGGGCGCGAGGGAGTAGTGAAAATATTACTCGAACGGGACGGCGTCAATCCTGACAAGCCAGACGAATATGGGTGGACACCACTCCATTGTGCTGCCTCCGATGGGCGCGAGGGAGTAGTGAAAATATTACTCGAACGGGACAGCGTCAACCCCGACAAGCCGGACCAATATGGGAAAATACCACTCCATTACGCTGCTTTCCATGGGCACGAAGGAGTAGTGAAGCTACTACTCGAACCGGACGACGTCAACCCCAACAGACCTGATAACCAGGCCCGAACACCACTCTCGTCGGCTGTTCGGCTCGGCTGTGCGGGAGTGGTGGCACTGCTCCAGCCTCTAGCGCCGACCACCCCCAGCACCACCCCAGTACAAGAGGTCACCGTCCCCCCTATCCCCTTCAACTACTCTTATAATAGACTGCATTCCACCTCCACAAGGGCCACACCTACCAGACAAACACGTTCGCTACGGCCATTGCCTCCCTCCTCTCATTCTTGCACAACCTCTTCCCGCATTCCAAAGCGCCGCCCTCGGTAATTGCCGTCTCCCTCCGTAAACCTGCCGCCACAGAAACTCAGCTCAGATATGATACTTCCCTTCGGTCCAAGCAAATCATATTCAATAGGAATACGCGCATGTATCTATACCCATCCCAACCTCCATTCGAATTCCCTTATGTCCTCGAGTTAGGGTACCTGTCTACCACCAGAATTCGATGCTAACGGGTGGCGGGGGGTTATTAAGATAAGTCAGTATGGCTTAGGATTTCCATTATATCCACTTTGATTCTTTTCTGGTTGTAGACCCTCTTTCCGAATTTCTTGCTCGTTTATTTATTTTTCTCCCAACAATCCCCCCCCGATGAAGTGTACTATACTAGTCGATATGAGGGCTGTTTAGATACATGCTAGGATAGACAAAATATAGAAAGTCCAAGTACTAATCACTCGTATTATAGAAAGCGAAGCAAAAGCTGGCTCTCAACTCAAATCCTGTGCAGAGACAATTGGTTCCCACTGCGGGCAAAGCCCAACGTAGATTGTGTCTACATGGCACTGCTTTCTGGACATGAGCCCAAAAAGGAGAAATTGGGAGGGCTGTCCACACTTTTAGTCTCGCTCGGCAAAGAAAATTAGATATATCGGTCGTGTGAATATGGGCTCAAAGTAGCGTGGTGGCAACATGAACGACAATTGGGGGAGAAACATATTGGAAAAATCCTGGGTGTTTTCATGTAGATTAGGGCTGTGTGCGCGAACACCTGGAAGCAGTAGTTTTCCATCAAATAACTTGCCGTGATATGGATGCCCATGCAAAATCTTTGGTGATCGCCCTGAGATATGGAGCTCCTCCACAGAATGGCCCTCCCTAGATAAGTCCTAATTTCACATAAAGCCTTGACTGGGGATTCCCAGCTATTTGAAGATGTATTTATATCAGAGCCCATTAGAGTGTTGACACGGAAAGTGTGAAAATCAAAATGGCCATTTACTTTAGTGTTGAGGTGGTTCGCTGTGCGCTGCGAGGCACTAGTACTGTACAATGATCGACTGGCGGTGAACAATGTCCAAGAACTATTACTTATGGTGTAAAGTTATTTTGCAACACCCCAAATCAAATAAATAAAAAAAACAAAGACAACTACTACCATCAATACCACCCTCTAACCTGACACCGCCCCAAAAACCCCTGAAGATTGCATGATGGAATTCTTTGATGCTGCTCGGCATGCTCGGCATATCGCATACCGCATATTGTGTTCCGCGAGTTTCTTTATCGTTCTAACGGGGGCTTCGACGATGCACTTTGGACCGATGCAGCGGAACGACGAAAGGAATACGGCAGAGTGCTGGAAGCCCTCAATGCGGTTCGGCACGCATAGCCTACCGCAAGTGCATGCGTCCTATCTTTGTATTGTTCGGGCAAAGCCTTCGGATATGCACCGGGATCCCCGCAGCGCCGGAAGGAATGCGACTCTAAAAGAGTTAGATGCACGGTCGGGTGTGTGAAGGCCATAAGCTAATTATGAGAGTTCTTTGTATTTCGTTTGTTAGCATGGGAGTTTGCGGGAGAGAAAGAGGCAGAGAGGTGGAAAGACAGGGACTTGTGTCACGATCGCTGGAGGGCAGGGAGGACGATTTGCGGTTTAAATATACTCCTGTCTTTAGCGCTAGTTAACCAGTTATTTAGTTAGTTAGAGCCTGTTTGGCTACGACGGTTCCGTTCCGTTGGGTGATCGTTTCTGCTGTGAAAATGATCTTCTCTCCGTTTTGAAACGGAAGGAAAAGGGTCATTTGTATGGGGGAACGGAGCGGAACCGTTGTAGCCAAACAGGTTCTTAGGGTGTCGTGAGTGTCGTGAGCGTGAGCAAGCAGTTGAATGAGGAGGAACTCCCCTGAGTTGTGAGTTGAAGATCTGCCTTATGGTTGGCCATGACTTTTGGCGTTTCGTTTCCTAGCTACCTGCTACGGTACCCTTTCACCGTTTTGCCCTACGTCGTCCGCCATTCAGTGGTCGAATTTTACGATTTCTCTCGCACAATGTATCCTACCTGCGTGGGAAAACCATTGTTTCTTTTTTATCTTTTCATTCATTTATTTTTACATGCACGCAGAAATGTTAGATCGGAAAATCGGCAACATGGCATCCACCAATTTTGCCTTCCTTCATGAGTTGGAGGACTGGAGTGAGCTCAGAGGGATTTCCTTCTTTGAAGGGGGCTTTAATGAGACCGCGAGCGAAGAAGTCGATTGCTTCTTTGGTGTCGAGGCGGTTGCCAACTTAGACTCCCTTGGTGGCAATCATTTGGAGGACGGTCAAGAATACTTCGGCTGAAATGAAGGGAGACCTAGGCAGACCACGGCTCCACGAGCCCTGCGGTAATATTATCCACCCCAGGCATGAATTCTCTACCGGTAATTATTATTTTTCCAAGGAGGAGTGATTCCAATGTAGATTGACCTGGGCAGCTTTTTGGAAAGGCTTCTTCAAGTTGCTCACAGCGACAAGGACGGTACCGCTAGCATACGAACCCAGACCCACAATTACCAATGGACTAGGTAGGCCAAGCTATTGGTACAGTAAGGCCAATACAGCGATAAATTAGGTCTGCCCACTCTTAGTGAAGCGGCCATGTAGTGTCAACGGGAAAAATTCACCGTATATGGTTCTCAATAACCAGATAACATTACAAATACAAGAACAATTTCGCTTATTAGAAAATAATACTAAAAGATACTAGAGATAGTAGATTAATGAATTAAAATAAAGGGAGTGGAATTTGAAGGAGGGGGGAAGTCAAGATACTCTTGAGGCGATGTGCCTCCCTGCTAATTAGAGGGCTTAAAGGCACCTATCAGGCCTGATAGGCTTTCGCAGGAAGACCGAATTTAGCCTATATCTGCCTAGGCAAACTGCCAGGGTGGCCCGCCTTGGTCTAGCCTGTTGGGAACACTGAATGTATGGTACGTTATGTAATCAGAGTCCTAATATTGGAAACACCGGGACTAGGTATGAGAAGTGCCTGCGCTCTGAGACTGCAGTAGCAGGTGTATACACAAGCGAAGTGACACACAAGCAATAAAGTTAGAAATTTTTCCTTATTTGTTGCTTCCTCCTTCTTGTCCTCTCCTCGTGTAAGTCTTCCGTTCTGCCCTTAACTTTCCTCACAACTCCCCTTTTTACAGATTCGGTAAAAGTAAGAATGGATTCCTTCACTAACTAATAAAAAGTCTATGTCTTGACTCGAGCGACTCCACTCCGCTACTTAAAACCCTCCCCGCCGATCATTACCTCCGCATCGATTATTTTCAAATTTGAACTCTAAATTTACGCGAGTGACGGCCTGTGACGCAGCTCTAAAACACCACAAGAATGGGTGGCGATAGCGAATTTACCTTCATAAAGATAACAACGCTCAAGTGTAGAAGTGTTTATGATCAGCCTGGAGCTGGGTTAATTTTTTGTTTGCACACGGCACTGCACTAATTATAGTTACCCTACTTGTTTCTTTTAAACAACTAATAGGCGGTAGGGCGCAGTGGATCTAATCCTTTGTTACCGAATGGTGCGAACGCTTTTATTGATACGAATAACGGTGATAGACAAAAGATATAAGAGAACAACCTAAGAATAAAGAGATCGTATACAATAACGAATGACTTTGACAAGACAAGAGATGGCTGTAGAACCGTGAGAGAAAGATGCGATAATCAACTGATAACTAACAAACAAAGGGAAGAACAGGCTGTCTTATATCTACATCAAGTGAAAACCTTCCTCCCAGTACACTTCCTGAGCATGCCAGATGTCTCTCCCACTTTCCGTCCCTAAGTCATCCTTCTTTTGCGTTATGCCGGTTCATATCCGAGGTAGAAGTATCGTGGCCGAGGGTAGTGTTATGCCACCTGCCTCGGGTAGTGCCGGTCACCGAGGGTGAGGATGGATGTTCGGCTCTTGCTGGTGTTTGTGTTTCATTGTCGGTGGATCGGTGTTTGGTGATGTCGCACCAGGTATGCAGGGTCAGGGTGTCAGGTGGTAGGAAGCTAATAGTGGTGGAACACTCGTAAAACCACCGTTCGTTTTAGGCTTATAGCTAAGCGTAGTCGCGTTTCCCATCCAGTGGGAATGGAAAATATATGGTGAGCAGCCTAAAGTGGTTAATCTCCAACAGTTTCGAGGGGTAGGGAAATATAGTAGTGTACTCGGGTATTTGAGAGTTGCTCGGTAGAGATCTACAGCGCTGTCCCTGTTAGTTAGTCTACAAGCACTGAGTTCTCCTAGGTTCTGATGGGAGGCAACCTGTCGAATTCAACGACCCACCGAACTACAACTTGGACTAGTCGTCGGACAACAATGGGTTTTGGCAAACTTGCTTCTTGAACATCAGGAACATGTGGTGGATTATTGTAAGTGTAGTAACTTGCATTGCCATGACTGCGGTGCGCTGTGCTTGGCGATTACAATGGATATCAAAAGGATGCCCCCAGTCCCCATGGAACCGGTACGTGGTAGGGCAAAGATCGTTCCGCCTTGCGTCGAGATCACTAAGGACTAATGTGATTAGGTGATATTTAATTTTTCGATTGACCCACTCATACGGCTTGATGTGTTTGTGTATGTGTACCAAGCCAGCCGGCTTCACGTCAGCCGCGCGAGGAGGTTCCTCAATTTCAGTGGAAGAATAATGCTCTATCGTACTTGTCCCAGGCAAGAAGTATCCGGAAACAGGGGTGATCCTGGAGTCCGAATTTTGTATACGACTTAGATAAGCACGGATTTTGTACCATACAAAACTCCGACTCTAGGATCACCCCTGTTTCCGGATACTTCTTGCCTGGGACAAGTACTGTACTCACGCGGCCGGATTGAAATCAGAAGGCCTAGTTTTGGACTAGTGCTTGTCAGGTGAGAGCTAACCACATATGGTATAAGTTTTCCAAACTCGCTATGCAGCAAGGTTGCCATGAGTGCAGTGCCACAAGTATGAAGGGATTTTCCACCGAGTTTGGCGAGTTTATACCGTATATGGTGGACCATCACTAAACATGCACTAGTCCAAAATTAGCCCTTCTGATTTCAATCCGGCCGCGTGAGTACTGTACACGCGATGCGAAGGGTCTGGCGTTTCCTGACATCGAAGTAGTAAGCACATGAAGGGGGTTGGGGGAACAAATTTTGGGAATATTGATTGGACGGTTCCAAGGTATGGTTGAGGTTCCACAAATGACCCCGCTTGCTTCAGTCCCCAACCATTCCATCAACCAACCAGCTCAATCTCCTATCTTCATCAAGTTTCCGAATAGCGAAGATGTCTCATATCAACTCCTTCAATGCTACCAACTCTTATAATAACGTGTGGAACGATTGCACCGTTGCCGATGGCCGGTCTCAAATCTTGGCCTGGCTATCGCCACTAGAGCCCAGGCTACGGCACCAGGACATTCGAGACCGCCGAGTCGAAAATGTAGGGGAATGGCTCGTACAGGCTGAGGAATTTAGAAATTGGCAGTCAAATACTGGGAGGGGTGAATCTGATAATGCAGCTTTGTTTTGCTATGGTGATCCAGGGGTTGGCAAAACTTACATTAGGTGAGAAGGGTGAAGCTCGGGGAATACAAAGGGAAGGACAAGTGCTGACAAGCCGTGATTTTAGTTCGTTAGTGATAGACAGGTTGTGCGATCAGGCCAGAGGGCAGAATGTCGCCGTGGCATGCTTTTACTTTGACTTCGCCGCCCGAAAGGAGCAATCACCAACGAGTATGCTGGGCGCCATACTTAAGCAGGTTTTGGGGGGGCTGGAAGAGGTGCCGAGGGAAATATCACAAGCTTATGAAGACCAGAAGAAGGTCATTGGTGGACGGGGACCACAACTTTCGGATATTGTGAAGATGCTGCGAACCACCTCTTCCGAAAGGCTTACATTCATATGCATCGACGCTATGGATGAATGTGTGCCAGAAGGTCGAATCAAGATCCTTGATTCGCTTGATCAAATTATCCAAAAGTCTCCTGGTACTCGAATATTCATGACGGGGAGACAACACGTTCAAGCCGAAATCCAGAAGCGCCTTTCTGGACGAGTAACGAGTATAGCTATCACTCCTAAGAAGGGTGATGTTATCGGATACCTCCGTACTAGGCTGAAGGAGGACACGAACCCTGGCGCGATGGACAGTAGTCTGGAGGCGGACATTCTGAGGAAAATACCCGAGGACGTTTCGGAAATGTATGTAGAACTAATGGCACACCTGAAACTACCTCAAGTTATCCACTGACAGACAATTGTCTAGATTCTTGCTCGTCTCGATGAATATCGATGCGATCCTACAAGAACCCACGATCCATCGCAGGCGGCAAAGGCTTAATGTAATGACCGATGGCTTGGGGCTGGGAGATGCTTATGGGGCAACACTCGATCGGATAAAGGGGCAGGGTGGGGAGAAAGCGAGGCTTGGAATGGCGGCTTTGATGTGGATCTCTTACGCGGAGCGGCCCTTGAAGCCCGATGAATTGTCTCACGCCCTAGCGGTTGAGATAGAGTCACCGAACTTCAATAGCGACAATATTCTTTCAATATGGACACTCCTAGCCTGTTGTCAAGGACTTGTTGTCATAGACAAAGAGGCTTCCATTGTCCGGTTAATTCACTTTACCCTTCAAGAATACCTCCGGGCACATCCCCAGCTCTTTGGTACCGCTCACTCTACAATTGCAGAAACCTGCTTAAGCTATCTGAATTCGCAGCAGGTCAAGGATCTCTCGATTACTCTGTCTCCCGGTCTCCAAAGCATACGAGATCTCCGCAGCATACCACCATTTCTTGAATATTCTTCTGTATATTGGGGAACCCACGCAAAAAGGGACCTTTCCGACCGCGCGAAACTACTTGCACGAAAGTTATTTGACGACTACAACAACCACGTATCCACTAAAATCCTCATGAAAGCCAAGGGATTTTATTATTCCAGCAAACCCACCCTGTTCAGCGGTCTACACTGTGCATCTGTCTTTGGGATTGACGAGATTGTGGCTGGTTTGGTAGAGGTGGAAGGTTGTGATATTAATCAAGAGGACAGTTATGGTCTTGCACCCCTCATGTGGGCTGCCTTGAGTGGGCACGAGGGAGTGGTAAAAATACTACTCGGACGGGACTGTGCCAACCCCGACAAGCCGGGCCGATATGGGGAAACAGCACTCTGGTTTGCTGCTTCCAATGGGCACGAAGGAGTAGTGAAACTACTACTCGAACGGGACGACGTCAATCCCGACAAGCCAGGCCAATTTGAGAAAACACCACTCCATTGCGCTGCTTTCGGTGGGCACGAGGGAGTAATGAAACTACTACTCGAACGGGTCGATGTCAGTCCCGACAAGCCAGGCCGATATGGGCGAACAGCACTCTGGTATGCTGCTGAGAGAGGGCACGAGGGAGTGGTGAAAATATTGCTCAAACGGGGCGACGTCAATCCCGAAAAGCCGGGCCGATATGGGCAAACACCACTCCATTGCGCTGCTTTCGGTGGGCACGAGGGAGTAGTGAAACTACTACTTGAACGGGACGACGTCAATCCCGACAAGCCAGGCCAATTTGAGAAAACACCACTCCATTGCGCTGCTTTCGGTGGGCACGAGGGAGTAATGAAATTACTACTCGAACGGGTCGATGTCAGTCCCGACAAGCCAGGCCAATATGGGCAAACAGCACTCTGGTATGCTGCTGAGGGAGGGCACGAGGGAGTGGTGAAAATATTGCTCAAACGGGGCGACGTCAATCCCGAAAAGCCGGGCCGATATGGGCAAACGCCACTCCATTGCGCTGCTTTCGGTGGGCACGAGGGAGTAGTGAAACTACTACTTGAACGGGACGACGTCAATCCCGACAAGCCAGGCCAATTTGAGAAAACACCACTCCATTGCGCTGCTTTCGGTGTGCACGAGGGAGTAGTGAAACTACTACTCGAACGGGGCGACGTCAATCCCGACAGACCTGATATCCAGGGCCAAACACCACTCCATTGGGCTGCTTCTGATGGGCACGAGGGAGTGGTGAAACTACTACTCGAACGGGGCGACGTCAATCCCGACAAGCCAGGCCAATATGGGCAAACAGCACTCTGTTGCGCTGCTTCCAATGGGCACGAGGGAGTTGTGAAACTACTACTCGAACGGGACGACGTCAACCCTAACAGGGCCGATAGCCAGGGCCGAACACCACTCTCGCGGGCTGTTTGGCAGGGCCGTGCGGGAGTGGCAGCACTGCTCCAGCCTCTAGCGCCCACCGCCCCCAGCACCGCCCCCAGCACCTCCCCGGCGCAAGAGGTCACCGTCCTCCCTATCCACTTCAACAACTCTTATAATAGACTACATGCCACCTCCACAAGGGCCACACCTACCCCACAAACACGTCCGCTACGGTCATTGCCCCCCTCCTCTCATTCCCGCACATCCTCTTCCCGCATTTCAAAGCGCCGCCCTCGGTAACTGACGTCTCCCGGGGTAAACTTGCCCCTGCAGAAGCTCACCTCAGATATGATACTCCCTTCGGCCCAAGGAAATCGTGTTCAATGGGAATACGCGCATGTATCATATACCCATCCTAACCTCCATTCGGATTTCCTTATGCCGTCGAGTTAGGATTTGTGAGTTCCTTTTTACCATCAGAATTTGGTGTTAACGCATGGTGGGGGGTTATTAAGATAAGTCGGTGTCGGTATGGCTTAGGATTTCTATTATATTCACTTTTACTCTTTTCCGGTTGCAGACCCTCTTTGCAAATTTCTTGCTCGTTTATTTATTTTTTCCAACAGTTGGGGGGCGCCCCCCCCCCCCCCGGCGGGGGGGGTGTAAGTGGGAGGAAGGGGGGGGGTTGGGTGGGGGGGTGTGGGGGGGAGTGTGTGGACG
>Ga0307513_10005765_pt1 | contig 16291 bp, 14 predicted proteins | sample 15_EM_MG_FD_202174 | JGI IMG/M metagenome (GOLD analysis project Ga0307513, IMG submission 202174) | Populus trichocarpa ectomycorrhiza microbial communities from riparian zone in the Pacific Northwest, United States - 15_EM | ecosystem: Host-associated > Plants > Roots > Unclassified | place... | reverse complement strand
GCATCTTGCGCAGGTAGCTCACGCCGCCGGTGCCGCCGGTGCCGCGCTTGAAGCCGATCACGCGCTCGACCGTGGTCACGTGGCGGAAGCGCCAGAGGCGGAAGGCGTCTTCGAGGTCGGTAAGTTCTTCGCCGAGCTGGTACAGATCCCACTGCTGCTGCGGGGCGCGGTAGACGGTGAGCCACGCAGCCTCGACCTCTTTGTCGGCCTGGTAGGGCTGCGTCCAGTCGCGCTCGGTGTGACTGGTGGGCACTGCGATGCCCCTGCGCGCAAGCAGGCGCAAGGCTTCGTCATACAGCGATGGAGCACGCCATGCGGCGTCGACCCGCGCCAGGATCTCGGGCCGGTGCGCATGGGGCTTGAGCATCGCGGCGTTCTTGTTGCCGAGCAGGAACTCGATGCAGCGGTACTGCCAGCTCTGGAAGCCGCTGCTGTTGCTCAGGTAGGGGCGGATGGCCGAGTACTCGGGCGGCGTCATCGTGGCCAACACGTCCCAGGCGTGCACCAACTGCTCCATGATCTTGCTGACGCGCGCGAGCATCTTGAAGGCGCTGCCGAGATCGTCTTTCGCGACGCACTGAACGGCGGCGCTCAGCTCGTGCAGCATCAGCTTCATCCACAGCTCGCTGGTCTGGTGCTGCACGATGAACAGCATCTCGTTGTGGTCGGGCGAGAGCGGCACCTGTGCGTTCAGCACCTCGTCGAGGTGCAGATAGTCGCCGTAGCTCATGTCCCTGGAGAAGTCGAGCTGGGCGCCTTCTTCGGCGACGATGTTCTCGGGCGTCGTCGGAGCGCTCATGGCTTGTCATCCCCGCGGACGTGGGAAACCACGATGTGGCGCGATGCTGGATTCCCGCCTTCGCGGGAATGACGGAGAGCGGTGTTCATGTGACTGCAGCTCGCTGGTTGAAACGGGGTTCTCGCCATTCGCCGCTTTGCAGCACCTGCACGAGGTGCTCGACCGCGTCCCACACGTCGACGAACCGAGTGTAGAGGGGGGTAAAGCCGAAGCGCAGGATGTCGGGCGCGCGGAAGTCGCCGATCACGCCGCGTGCGATCAGCGCCTGCATGATGGGGTAGCCCGCGTCGGCGTGCGCGAAGCTCGCCTGGCTGCCACGCTGGGCCGCCTGGCGTGGTGACGCGAGCTGCAGGTCGCGGCCAGCGCAGCGTGCTTCGACCAACTCGATGAAGAGATCGGTCAGTGCCATCGACTTGCGGCGCAGCGCTTGCATGTCGGCGGCGAGCACGGTGTCGACGCCGCACTCCAGCGCCGCCAGCGACAGCACCGGCGGCGTGCCGCACAGATAGCGTGCGATGCCGGGCGCGGGCCGGTAGTTGCTCGTGAACTCGAACGGTGCGGCATGCCCCATCCAGCCGGCCAGCGGTTGCCAGAAGCGCTCGGCATGGCGCGGGTGCGACCAGACGAACGCAGGTGCGCCGGGGCCGCCGTTCAGGTACTTGTAGCCGCAGCCCACCGCGAAGTCGGCTTCGCTGCCGCGCAGGTCGACGGGCAGGGCGCCGGCGCTATGCGCCAGGTCCCAGACCGTCAAGCCGCCGGCTTCGTGTGCGGCCTTCGTCAGCGCCGCCATGTCGTGCAGCCGGCCGGTGCGGTAGTTCACCTGGGTGAGCATCAGCACGGCGAGATCGGCGTTCTGGTGCTGCGCGATCTCGTCGGGCTCAACGAGCACCAGGCGCATGCCGTGGTCGCGCGAGAGGCTTTCGGCGATGTAGAGGTCGGTCGGGAAGTTGCTTCGCTCGGAGACGATGCATTTTCTTGTCGGCGCATCGGCCTGCATGATGCGCAGCGCGGCGCTCAGCACCTTGAACAGGTTGACCGAAGTGGAGTCGGCCACCACGAGTTCGTGCTCGCCCGCGCCGACGAGCTTCGCGATCTTGTTGCCCACGCGCTGCGGCAGGTCGATCCAGCCGGCGGTGTTCCAGCTGCGGATCAGGTCGGTGCCCCACTCGTGTGCCACCACCTGCTGCACGCGCGCCGCAGTGGCGCGGGGCAGCACGCCGAGCGAGTTGCCATCGAGGTAGATCACGCCCTCGGGCAGCGCGAACTGGTCGCGCAATGGGGCCAGCGGGTCTTGCGCGTCGAGCGAGAGGCAGTCTTGTCGAGTGGTCATTCAGAGTTCTCGCAGCACGGCGCGCACCGGCGATGCGCAGGCTTGCATCAGTTTCAGGGGCAGCGCGATCAGCTCGTAGTCACCCGCCGGCACGCCGTCGAGCACCAGGTTCTCGAGCACGCGCAGATGGTGCTTCAGCAGCTGTTGGTGGCTGTCCAGCGTCTTGCTCTCGGCGGGGTCGACCGACTGGCTGTCGATGCCCACCAGTTGCACGCCCAGGCTGGCCAGCCACGCGAGGGTGTCGGGTGCGAAGGCCGAAAACTCGGCCGACCATGCGGTGGGTGCCTTCTCGCAGGTGCGCACCAGCACGCGCGGTGACATGCCCTTGGTGGCGTGTGCGAGGTCGCTGATCTGGATCAGCCGCGCCGGGCCGATGGCGTGGATCACGCGGCAGGGGCCGAGGTAGGGCGCGAGGTCGACTTCGCCGATCGGCGTTGCGTCGTCTGCGTAGTGCAGCGGCGCGTCGGCATGCGCGCCGATGTGCGGTGACATCGTGATGGCCGAGAGGTTCACCGGGCAGCCGGGGCCGATGCGCGCCGTCCACTGCTGCGAATAGGCCTGGTCGCCGGGGAAGAGCGGCGAGTCGGGCGCGATGGGCGGGGAGATGTCCCAGAGGCGTTTCACGGTGATGGTCTCCGCGGGCGATGAACCCGGAAAAGGAGTCGAAAGAGCCGAAACAGTAGCACCGGCCCCGAGGCCATGGTGTCGGTATTTTCAGACAACGCGGCGACACCTCAAATTGCTTGACACTTCAAATATACAGACCTAAATTGCGATCGGCCTGTCGTGCGTTGCGGCGGCCTTCTGGAGACGAACCCATGCGCATCGCCTGCATCGGCGGCGGCCCGGCGGGCTTGTATTTCGCGCTGCTGATGAAGAAGCAGAACCCCGCGCACGAGGTTCGCGTGATCGAGCGCAACCGCGCGCACGACACCTTCGGCTGGGGCGTGGTCTTCTCCGACCAGACGCTGGGCGCCGTGCAGCGCACCGACCCGCCCACCGCCGAGAAGATCCTCAACGCCTTCAACCACTGGGACGATATCGAGGTTCATTTCAAGGGCCGGCGCATTCGCTCGTCGGGCCATGGCTTCTGCGGCATCGGCCGGCGGCAGCTGCTCAACATCCTGCAAGACCGCTGCACCGAGCTGGGCGTCGGGCTGGTCTTCGAAACCGACTGCAGCGACGACACGCAGGTCGATGCTGATCTGGTGATCGCCTGCGACGGGCTCAACAGCCGCGTTCGCAGCAAGTACGCCGCCACCTATCAGCCCGATGTCGATTTGCGGCTCTGCCGCTTCGTCTGGCTGGGCACACGCCAGCGCTTCGATGCCTTCACCTTTGCCTTCGAAAAGACCGAGTTCGGCTGGTTCCAGGCGCACGCCTACCGTTTCGATGAAGACACCTCCACCTTCATCGTCGAAGCGCCTGAATCGGTGTGGCAGGCCGCGGGGCTGGAGGCCATGTCGAAGGAAGAGAGCATCGCGTTCTGCGAGAAGCTGTTCGCCAAGCAGCTGGGCGGGCATGGGCTGATGTCGAACGCGGCGCACCTGCGCGGTTCGTCGCAGTGGATCCGCTTCCCGCGCGTGGTGTGCCGCCACTGGGTGCACCGCAACGAGCGCGGCACGCCGGTGGTGCTGATGGGCGACGCTGCCCACACGGCCCATTTCTCCATCGGCTCGGGCACGAAGCTGGCGCTCGAAGACGCCATCGACCTCGCTGCCCGCATCGCCAATCATCCGGGTGACCTGAATGCGGCGCTGCAGGCCTATGAAGCCGAGCGCAGCATCGAGGTGCTGAAGATCCAGAACGCCGCGCGCAACTCGACCGAATGGTTCGAGAACGTCGAGCGGCATGCCCGGCTGGAGCCGGAGCAGTTTGCGTACTCGCTGCTCACACGCTCGCAGCGCATCTCGCACGAGAACCTGCGGCTGCGCGACGTGGGTTACGTGGGCGGCTTCGAGCACTGGCTCGCCTCACGTGCCGGCTTGCAGACGCCGGCCAGCGTGCCGCCGATGTTCACGCCGTTCCGCCTGCGAGGCCTCACGCTGAAGAACCGCGTGGTGGTGTCGCCGATGGCGCAGTACAGCGCCGTCGATGGCCTGCCCACCGACCACCACCTGGTGCATCTCGGCGCGCGGGCGATGGGCGGCGCTGCGCTGGTCTTCACCGAGATGACCTGCCCCAATGCCGATGCCCGCATCACGCCCGCCTGCACCGGCCTCTACAACGATGCGCAGACGCAGGCGTGGAAGCGCATCGTCGACTTCGTCCACAGCGGCAGCACGGCGAAGATCGCCTTGCAGCTCGGACATGCCGGGCCGAAGGGGTCGACGCGTGTGCCATGGGAGGGCGAAGACCAGCCGCTGGCGGCCGGCAACTGGCCGCTCATCGCGGCCTCGCCGCAGCAGTACCTCGAAGGCGTGAGCGCCTGGGCGCGCGAGATGACGCGCGACGACATGCTGCGCGTGACGCAAGATTTCGTGGCCGCCACGCGCCGTGGCATCGAAGCCGGCTTCGACTGGCTGGAGCTGCACTGTGCGCACGGCTACCTGTTGTCGGCGTTCCTGTCCCCGCTCACCAACCACCGCCAGGATGCTTATGGTGGCTCGCTCGCCAACCGCTTGCGCTGGCCGCTGGAGGTGGTGGCCGCGATGCGTGCGGTGTGGCCCGAGGATCGGCCGATGTCGGTGCGGCTGTCGGCGCATGACTGGGTGGAGGGCGGCAACACGCCGGCCGACGCGGTGGAAATGGCGCGTGCCTTCCAGCAGGCCGGTGTCGACTTGATCGACGTGTCGTCGGGCCAGGTAAGCCCGGCGCAGAAGCCGGTGTATGGGCGCATGTACCAGACGCCGTTCGCCGAGTTGATACGCAACGAAGTCGGCATCGCCACCATGGCCGTGGGCGCCATCACCGAAGCGGATCACGTCAACAGCATCATCGCGGCCGGCCGGGCCGATCTGTGCGCGGTGGCCCGGCCGCATCTGGCCAACCCGGCCTGGACGCTGATGGAGGCGGCCAGGATCGGCCACGTCAACGGCATCGGCGCCGACTGGCCGAAGCAGTACCTCTCGGGCAAGACGCAGCTCGAACGCAACCTGGAGCGCGAGCGCACGCTGGCGGCGCAAACGGCAGGCTTGTCGGCGCAAGAGCAGGCGCAACTGGCGCAGGGGGTGTGATGGCCATGGCCGATGCATCGACACTCGCCGGGCAGCACGCCGTCGTCACTGGAGCGGGCAGCGGCATCGGTGCCGCCATTGCGCATGCGCTGGCCGGGCAGGGAATGCGTGTCACGCTGATGGGCCGCACGCTGCCCAGCTTGCAGGCGCAGGCGGTGCCGAACGCGCAGTGCATTGCCGTCGACGTGAGCGACGAGCGCAGCGTGCAGGCGGGCTTTGCCGCCGCGGCCGAGGTGCATGGTCCCGTCGATGTGCTCATCAACAACGCGGGCCAGGTGGAGAGCCAGCCCTTCACGCGCACGTCGCTCGAGCTGTGGAATCGTCTGCTGGCGGTCAACCTGACCGGTGGCTTCTTGTGCACGCAGCAGGTGCTGCCGGGCATGCTGGCACGCGGTAGCGGCCGCATCGTCAACGTGGCGAGCACGGCCGCGCTGAAGGGCTATGCGTATGTGGCGGCGTATTGCGCGGCCAAGCATGGCGTGTTGGGTTGGACACGCGCGCTCGCGCTCGAGGTGGCGCAGCGTGGCATCACGGTGAACGCGGTGTGCCCGGGCTACACCGAGACCGAGCTGATCGAGCGCGCTGTGCAGCAGATCAGCGACAAGACCGGCCGCTCGGCCGAGCAGGCGAAACAGCAACTGGCTGCGGCCAACCCACAGGGGCGGCTGGTGCAGCCGAACGAGGTGGCGCAAGCGGTGCTGTGGCTGTGCCAGCCGGCGTCCGCTGCCATCAATGGCCAGGCCATCGCGGTGGCCGGCGGGGAGGTGATGTGAACGAACGGCATCTGGACCCGCGCGACGCGCTGCCCGCGGAGGCGGCGCCCGACCATGAGTCGCGCGTGCAAGACGAACACCACCAGGCGCTCAAGCTGTGGCTGCGTTTGCTGTCGTGCACCACGCGTGTGGAAGGTGCGATCCGCAACCGCCTGCGCAGCGAGTTCGCGACCACCTTGCCGCGCTTCGACCTGATGGCTCAGCTGGAACGCCAGCCCGAAGGCCTGACCATGGGCGAGCTGTCGCAACGGTTGATGGTCACCGGCGGCAACGTGACCGGCATCACCGACCAACTCGAAGCCGAAGGCCTGGTGCGCCGCGCGCCGCACCCGAGCGACCGGCGTGCGTATGCGGTGCAGCTCACGGCAGCGGGCAAGCGTCAGTTCCGCCGCATGGCGGCCACGCACGAGCAGTGGGTGATCGAGCTGCTGGCGGGCTGGTCGGCGCCAGAGAAGACACAGGTGCAGGCGCTGCTGGGCAACTTGAAGCAGCACCTGGCGGCGCTGGACGCTGCTGCGCCATCGAAGCCCGTGAAAGCCAAGGCCGCGGCGCCCGTGCGAAGCCGATCACCCAAGGAGAACAACGCATGACACGACCCATGGATGCGCACCTCGCGTCCGGCAACCGCCGCTCGGCGGACTCGCTGCAGCCGCAGCATGTGGGCTGGTCGATCGAAGGCCGGGTGGGTGTGATCACGCTCAACCGGCCGGAACGCAAGAACCCGCTCACCTTCGAGTCGTACGCCGAGCTGCGCGACCTGTTCCGCGCGCTGGTGCAGGTCGACGAGGTGAGGGCGGTGGTGGTGCAGGGCGCCGGCGGCAACTTCTGCTCGGGCGGCGACGTGCACGAGATCATCGGCCCGCTGACGCAGATGAGCATGCCCGACCTGCTGGCGTTCACCCGCATGACAGGCGACTTCGTCAAGGCGATGCGTGCCTGCCCGCAGCCCATCGTGTCGGCGATCGATGGCGTGTGTGCCGGGGCGGGCGCGATCATCGCGATGGCGTCTGACCTGCGCGTGGGCACGGCGCGCAGCAAGACGGCGTTCCTGTTCTCGCGCGTCGGGCTGGCGGGGTGCGACATGGGCGCCTGCAGCCTGCTGCCGCGCATCGTGGGGCAGGGCCGTGCTTCGGAGCTGCTCTACACCGGCCGCTCGCTGGGTGGTGAAGAGGCGCTGCAATGGGGTTTCTACAACCGCCTCAGCGAACCCGAGGCCTTGTCGGCCAGCGCCATCGCCTGGGCCGGCGAGCTGGCGCAAGGGCCGAGTTTTGCGCATGCGATGACCAAGCGCATGCTGCATCAGGAATGGGCGATGGGTGTGGACGAAGCCATCGAATCCGAGGCCCAGGCGCAGGCCATCTGCATGATGACGCAGGACTTTCATCGCGCCTACGAAGCCTTTGCCGCCAAGACGAAGCCAAGCTTCGAAGGTGACTGACATGCACGTCGACACCTTTGCGCACGACCACCTGCCGCCGCCCGAGCTGTTGCCCGAGTTCGTGTTCGATTTGCCCGAGCTTCAGTTTCCCGCCGCGCTGAATTGCGCCGCCGAGTTGCTGGACCGCTGGGTGGCCCAGGGGCAAGGCGACCGACCTTGTTTGCTGGGGCACGGCGTACGTTGGACATATACCGAGTTGCAGGCACAGGCGAACCGCATCGCCCACGTGCTCGTCGACGAGTTGAACCTGGTGCCGGGCAACCGCGTGCTGCTGCGCGGGCCGAACACGCCGATGCTCGCGGCATGCTGGTTCGCGGTCGTCAAGGCCGGTGGCATCGCGGTGGGCAGCATGCCGCTGCTGCGCGCGAAGGAGCTCACGCAGATCGTGCGCAAGGCGCAAATCAGCCATGCGCTGTGCGACGCGCGGCTGGCCGACGAGCTGGCGCTGGCTCTGTCCGATTGCCCGTCGCTCGCACACGTGCTGCATTTCCAGCCCGGCGGGGAAGCTGAACTCGAGTCGCGTGCCGCGCGCCAGCCATCGCAGTTCGACACGGTGCCGACTGCGGCCGACGATGTGTGCCTGATGGCCTTCACGTCCGGTACCACCGGCGAGCCCAAGGGCACGATGCACTTCCACCGCGACGTGATGGCGGCATGCGCCTGCTGGCCGCGCCATGTGCTCAAGCCGCGCGCCGACGACGTGTTCATCGGCAGCCCGCCGCTGGCCTTCACTTTCGGGCTGGGCGGTTTGCTGCTGTTCCCGATGTCGGTGGGTGCCGCCTGCGTGCTGATCGATCGGCCGAGCCCGGACCAGCTGCCGGCCGCGATTGCGCAGTACCGGGCCACCACGCTCTTCACGGCACCGACCTCGTACCGGGCGATGGCTTCGCTGGTGAAGTCGCACGACATCGGTTCGCTGCGCCAATGCGTCTCGGCCGGTGAGGCACTACCCGCGGCCACGCGCAAGCTGTGGAAAGACGCCACCGGCATCGAGATCATCGACGGCATCGGCTCCACGGAGATGCTGCACATCTTCATCTCGCACGACGAAGCCCATGCCAAGCCCGGCGCGACCGGCCGCGTCGTGCCCGGCTACCAGGCGTGTGTGGTCGACGACGAAGGCAAGCCGCTGCCGCCCGGGCACGTGGGGCGGCTCGCGGTCAAGGGCCCGACGGGTTGCCGCTATCTCGCAGACGAACGGCAGCGCGACTACGTTCGGGGCGGCTGGAACATCACCGGCGACGCGTACCTGGTGGATGACGAAGGCTGCTTCGTGTACCAGGCGCGCACCGACGACATGATCATCTCCGGCGGCTACAACATCGCCGGCCCCGAGGTGGAAGCCGCGCTGCTGCTCCACCCGGCGGTGGCCGAATGCGGCGTCGTCGGCGTGGCCGACGAGGAGCGCGGGCAGATCGTGGCGGCCTATGTGGTGTTGCGCCCCGGTCATGAACCCGGTGACGCGCAGGCCAAGGCGCTGCAAGACTTCGTGAAGCAGGCCATCGCCCCGTACAAGTACCCGCGCGCTGTGGCGTTCTGCGCTAGCCTGCCGCGCACCGAGACCGGCAAGCTGCAGCGCTTTCGTTTGCGCCAGTTGGCAGCCGATGGGGCCACATCTCCGGAAGGGATCCGATGAAAGTTCTTCAACCGCCCGGCTGGGCGCCACCGCGTGGCTATGCAAACGGTGTGGCTGCGCAGGGCACCCAGATATTCGTGGCCGGGCAGATCGGCTGGAATGCGCAATGCCAGTTCGAGACCGATGACTTCGTCGGCCAGGTGCAGCAGGCGCTGCTCAATGTGCTGGCCGTGCTGGCCGAGGCAGGCGCCGGGCCGCAGCACATCGCGCGCATGACCTGGTACGTGACCGACAAGCGCGAATACCTGGCGCGAGGTCGCGAGGTGGGTGCCGTGTTCCGCGAGCTGATCGGCGCCTATGGCATCGCGATGAGCGCGGTGCAGGTATCGGCGCTGATGGAAGACCGCGCGCAGGTCGAGATCGAGGTGACGGCGGTGTTGCCGTTGGTCTGAGGCGATTCAGCGCTGCGGCGCAGTGGCACGGACCACGGTGACGCTGCAATCGGCCTGCGAGACGACCTGGGTCGACACGCTGCCCAGGTAGCGGCGCAGCACGCCGCTGCTGCGCGCGCCCATCACGATGTGGTCGACCTGGTTCTTGCGCGCGTAGTCGATGATGGCGTTGGCCGTGTCGGGCGCCTCCAGCACATGGAAGGTCACGCGGCCGGCCTGTGCTTCGGTGGGCAGCTTGAGCGACTGCACCAGCGGGCGTGCCCAGTGCTTCAGCTGCACCAGCAGGTTGACGTGCTTGCTGCTGCCGTCGCGCTCCATCAACTCGTCCATGCCGATGCGGTTGATCTTCATCACCGCGAGGCAGGCGAGCCGTGCGCCGGGCTCGGTCTGCAGCAAACGCTCGACGGTGAGGCGCAAGGTGTCGAGCAGCTCGCGCTCGGCATTGGCCACGTCCACCGCCACCAGCAGGATGGGGCTGCGTGCGAGCTGGTTCGTGGCATCGACGCGAGCCGCCGGCTCGGCGCCCATGGCAGAGAACCAGCGGCCGAGCACTTTCATCTTGCCGCTGCGGGAGCGTCGCGTCGCTCGTTCGGTGAGCGGTACCTGATCGGGGTTTTGCAACTCGAAGGCGAGTTGCGCGCCGGTCTGCTGGCGTTTGTCGGGCAGCGGTTCGAGTGCCTGCAGGATGATCTCTTGCAGCCACGGCGGGCAATCGCTGCGCAGTGCACGCAGCGGCACCGGGTCGCGGTACAGGCGCTCGCGCAGGCCGCGCACGCTGTCGGGCGAGCCGAAAGGGCGCTCGCCGGTGGTCAGGTGATAGAGCATCACGCCGAGTGCGAACAAGTCGCTGCGCGGGTCGTTGCGCACGAACTGCACCTGCTCGGGCGACATGTAGGGCGCGGTGCCCATCGGCAGCTCGAACTCCTCGTCGAGCAAGTCGGGCAGGTGGTCGTGTCGGGAGAGGCCGAAGTCGACCAGCACCGCCTCCCCACTCTCGCGGAACATGATGTTGCTCGGCTTCACGTCCAGGTGCACCAGGTGCTGGCGGTGCAGGTCGTGAAGCGCCGTGGCCACGCGCGTGCCGATGCTCACCACCTCGGCGATCGGCAGCGGTGCAGCGTCGAGGCGTGCGCGCAGAGACTCACCGGCGATGCGCTCCATCACGATGTAGGGCTGGCGCGTGAAGTCGCCCTTGGCAATGAAGCGCGGCACGTGCACGCCGCTGAGGCTGGGCAGGATCATCTGCTCGACCTCGAAGCCGACGATGCTGGTCGGGTCTTCACCGCCGAGGATGCGCGGCACCTTCATGATGAGCGGCGGCTCGGTGCCGCCGTCCTCCGCCACCACCTGCCACAGCTGGGCCATGCCGCCCTGGTGCAGATGGCGTTCGAGCCGGAAGCCGTCGATCACCTGGCCGGCTTGCAGGGGCCGCAGCGGGTGCGTGGCCGGTGCGGACACCTCGAACGGCGCGCCGGTGCTGTCGAATTCAGCCGCCATCTTGCAGGCGCTGCGCCAGGCGCTCGGGCAGGCCGGCTGCGCGCACCTTGGCAGCGGCGGTGTCGTGGTCGTACGGAATGCGGTGAAAGGTGAGTTCGGCGCTCTGGGTGTCGAACATCGCGTAGCAGGCGGCGGGGTTGTTGTCCCGCGGCTGGCCGGCCGAACCGGGGATCACCAGCCACTGCCGTTGGGGCGACAAGGGAATCACGACATCGGGCACCGGCGCGAACTCACCCACCTTGCCGGTGGTGGCCAGGTGGTAGAGCCGCGGCTCGTGCACATGCCCGCAGAAGGTGATGCGGCAGGCCGTGGCCTGCATGCTCTGCACGGCGTCGGAGCGGGCGTGGATGTAGCCCCACTCGGGCGGCGCGAAGGCGTTGGCGTGGACGAACAGGCGGGTCTCGTCGATGGCGGTGAACGGCAGCGTGGCCAGGAAGTCGAGCTGGTAGGCGTTGAGCTGCTCGTGCGTCCACGCGACGACCTCGCGCGCGTCGCTCACCATCGTGGGCTGCGGGCCCATCACGGCCGCGGCGTCGTGGTTGCCCTTGACCGCGAACGCGCCGCGCGACACGTGCTCGCGAACGCAATCGACCACCCAGCCGGGATCGGCACCGTAGCCGACGAAATCGCCCAGAAAGGCGTGCTGCTCGGCGCCCTGGCTCTGCGCATGCGCAAGCACCGCTTCGACGGCCTCGCGGTTGGCGTGGAGGTCGGTGACGAGGGCGAGTTTCATCTTGGAGCGGTTCGCCCGAGCGCCGGGCGGCGCTCCCCCGGGGGGCAGGAGCGAAGCGACGTGGGGGCTGTCATCGCCTCAGCCGATGCGGCCGAGCAGCAGGAACTCCATCAAGGCCTTCTGCACGTGCATCCGGTTCTCGGCTTCATCCCATACCACCGACTGCGGCCCGTCGATCACGTCGGCCTCGACCTCTTCGCCACGGTGCGCCGGCAGGCAGTGCATGAAGAGCGCGTCGGGCTGGGCGGCGGCCATCATCTCGCGGTCGACGCACCAGTCGGTGAAGGCCTTCATGCGCTCGGCGTTCTCGGCCTCGAAGCCCATGCTGGTCCACACGTCGGTGGTGACGAGGTGGGCGCCGCGGCAGGCGTCGAGCGGGTTCTTGAACACCTTCACGCACGAGGTGTTGGTGACGCCGGCATCTTTCGCGTTGAGTTCGTAGCCGCTGGGCGTGCTGACGTGCAGCGTGAAGCCAAGGATGTCGGCGGCCTGCAGCCAGGTGCTTGCCATGTTGTTACCGTCGCCGACCCACGCCACCACCTTGCCCGCGATGCTGCCGCGGTGCTCGATGTAGGTGAAGACGTCGGCCAGGATCTGGCAGGGGTGGTACTCGTTGGTCAGGCCGTTGATCACCGGCACGCGCGAGTTGGCCGCGAAGGCTTCGATCTTGGTCTGCTCGAAGGTGCGGATCATCACGATGTCGACCATGCGGCTGATGACGCGCGCGCTGTCTTCCACCGGCTCGGCGCGACCGAGCTGGCTGTCGCCGGTGGTGAGGTTCACCACCGACCCGCCCATCTGGTACATACCGGCCTCGAAGCTCACGCGGGTGCGCGTGCTGGCCTTCTCGAAGATCATCGCCAGCGTGCGGTCGACCAGCGGCGTGTACTTCTCGTAGTTCTTGAAGCGCTTCTTGATGACCGCCGCGCGGTCGAACAGGTAGGCGTACTCTTCGGTGCGCAGGTCCTTGAACTGGAGGTAGTGCTTCATCAGGCTCCTGCCCGGTTTCATGGCGCGCGCTGCGCGAGGAAAGCCTTGACCAGCGGGCACAGGATGGCCAGCAGCTGATTGATCTCGCTCTCGTTGATGATGAGCGCCGGCAGCAGGCGGATCACACGATCGGCTGTGACGCTGATCATCAGCCCGGCCTGCGCGGCCTGGCCTAGCAGCTCGCCGCAATTGCGGTCGAGTTCGATGCCGAGGATCAGGCCCTGGCCCCGGATATCCACCACGCCGGGCAGGCTGCCCAGTTCGCGCTGCAGGCCTTCTTTCAGCAGCGCGCCCATGCGGCTGGCGTTCTCGAGCAGCTGGTCTTCTTCCATGATGCGCAGCGTCTCGACGCCGGCGCGCATGGCCAGCGGGTTGCCGCCGAAGGTGCTGCCGTGGTTGCCCGGGCCGAGCACGCCCGCGGCCTTGGGGCCGCAGACGATCGCGCCCACCGGCACGCCGGAGCCCAGGCCCTTGGCCAAGGGCATCACGTCGGGCTTGATGCCAGCCCACTGGTGGGCGAACCACTTGCCGGTGCGGCCCATGCCGCATTGCACTTCGTCGAGCATCAGCAACCAGCCTTGCTCGTCGCAGAGCTTGCGGACATCGCGCAGGTACTCGGATGTGGTCGGGTTGATGCCGCCTTCGCCCTGGATCACCTCCAGGAACACCGCGACCACATTGCGGTTGGTTTCGGCGATCTGCTGCACGGCGGCGATGTCGTTCAACGGCACGCGCACAAAGCCTTCGACCAGCGGGCCGAAGCCGGCTTGCACCTTGGTGTTGCCGGTGGCCGAGAGCGTGGCGATCGAGCGGCCGTGAAAGGCTTTTTCGTAGACGATGATTTCGGGCGTCTCGATGCCCTTGTCGTGACCGAACTTGCGAGCGATCTTGATCGCGCCTTCGTTCGCCTCGAGGCCGGTGCTGCAGAAGAACACGTTGCTCAGCCCCGAGATCTCGGCGAGCTTGGCGGCGAGTTGCTCCTGCAGCGGCACCTGGTAATAGTTGGAGGTATGGATCAGCTTGCTGACCTGGTCTTGCAACGCGGGCACGAGCTTCGGGTGGTCATGGCCGAGCGTGTTGACGGCAATGCCGGCCAGGCCGTCCAGGTACTTCTTGCCCTCGGTGTCCCACAACCAGCAGCCTCGGCCGTACGCGAGCGCCATCGGCAGACGGCCGTAGGTTTGCATCACGTGCGGGTCGGGGCGGGTGGCGGCTTTGTCAGGGGCATTCATGGCGGTTGTCCTGTGACGGAAATGACGTGGCGGGCAGGCTTGCGCGCCGGGGAGCGTTTGATTCTAAGGGTCGACCCCAGGCTGCCGATAAGTGGGCATGGTTGACGTCTCGACACTCGCCGACGGTGCTGCGCTGCAGCACAAACACGGCACAATAGCCGCCGGAACGCCCCGCTTCCTGTGGCAAGACCAGCTGAAGTCGCCGCGTCCCGCAACCTCGTGCCATCGCATGACCACTCCCGCCCCCCGCGAATACTTCATCCAGGGCCTGACCAAGGACGGCAAGACCTTTCGACCCAGTGACTGGGCCGAGCGGCTGGCCGGTGCCATGTCGTGCTTCCGCCCGGAGGGATCGGTGGGGGGGCGCGGGGCGTTCATCGGCTATTCGCCGTACTGCGTGCCGCGCACCATCGACGGCGTGAAGTGCGTGATCGTCAACGAGGCTTTGCGTGCAATCGAACCCATGGCCTGGGACTTCGTGATGCATTTCGCTCGTGACAACAACCTGCAGGTCATCGAGGCCTGCCTGTTGCCCGAGCCGCCCAAGAACACGCCTGAGCAGGCATGAAAAAGGCCCGCATCGAGATGCGGGCCCTGGTCGGCAAAAAGCCCGCCTAGGCGGGCTTTTGCTTCGCTATTCCGGGAACTGAATCAGGCGGCAGCAGCCAGTGCCTTGACCTTGGCCGACAAGCGGCTCTTGTGGCGGGCGGCCTTGTTCTTGTGGAACAAGCCCTTGTCGGCCACGGAATCGATCACGCTCTGGGCCGACTTGAACAGCTCGGTGGCCTTGGCCTTGTCGCCAGCGACAACGGCCTTCTGAACATTCTTGACGACGGTGCGGAACTTGGAACGCAGCGCGGTGTTGGCTGCGTTGAGCTTCACGTCTTGACGGACGCGCTTGCGGCCCGAAGCGATGCGGACCGTCTTTTTGACTTTGGAAGAGGTAGCCATGTTTGGAGCTGTCTTTGTAGGACGCCAGAATAAGCGAAGTCCGCGAGTATAGCAGCCCGATCTGCAAGCCCGCAAACGGACGGAGTCGACGTTAGCGAGCGCTACCGAGCGGCCATAATCCGCCCGCATCAGAGGCGGTGTTCCCGCCAGCTTCCGGCCCTCCATGAACCTGCTGCGTGCTGCGTCCACCGTTTCTCTGCTGACCCTCGCATCGCGCATCACGGGGCTCCTGCGGGATGTGCTGCAGGCCTCGCTGTTTGGTGCCAATACGCTTACCGACGCCTTCAACGTTGCCTTCCGCATTCCCAACCTGCTGCGCCGGCTGGTGGGCGAGGGCGCTTTTTCGCAGGCGTTCGTGCCCTTGCTGGCGGCTTCGCAGGCCCGCGATGGAGAAGAGGCCTCGCGGCGGCTGATCGACGCCGTGGCCACGGTGCTTCTGTGGACGCTGGTGGTGCTGTGCGTGCTCGGCGTGTTGGGCGCGCCGCTGCTGGTGTGGCTGATGGGCAGCGGGCTGCAGAAGAGCGGCGGCTACGAGCCGGCGGTGCTGATGACGCGCTGGATGTTCCCGTACATCGCGTGCATGTCGCTGGTGGCGCTGTCGGCCGGCATCCTGAACACGCAGCGCCGCTTCGTGGTGCCTGCAGCCACGCCTGTGCTGCTGAACGTCGCCTGGATCGCGTCGATGCTGCTGCTCACGCCGCTCTTCAAGCGCTGGGGGATCGAACCCATCTACAGCCTTGCAGCGGGCGTGATGATCGGTGGCGTGCTGCAGCTCGCGGTGCAGGTGCCGGCACTCAAGCGCGTCGGGGCGCTGCCGCAATTCGGTCTGGGCTGGCAGCGCTTGCGCGACGCCTGGTCGCACGAAGGCGTGAAGAACGTGCTGCGCCGGATGGCGCCTTCGCTGCTGGGCGTGTCGGTGGCGCAGATCTCTCAGCTCATCAACACCCAGATCGCCAGCCACCTGGGCGCTGGCGCCGTGTCCTTGCTGATCTATGCCGACCGATTGATGGAATTCCCATCGGCCCTGCTCGGTGTGGCGCTGGGGGTGGTGCTGACGCCGCAGCTTGCCGCCGCGCATGCGCGCAAGGACGATGCGGCGTACTCGGACCTCATCGAATGGGGGCTGCGCCAGTTGCTGTTGCTGGCGCTGCCTTGCTCGGTCGCGCTGCTGGTGTTTTCAGAGCCGCTGGTCGCCACGCTGTTCCAGCGCGGTGCTTTCGGTCCGGAGGATGTGCAGCTGGCTGCACATGCCGTCGCAGGCTACGGCGTCGGTTTGCTGGGCATCGTGTCGATTCGCATCCTCGCTCCGGGGTACTTCGCCCGTGATGACACGCGTACGCCGGT